>Ga0308397_1001949_pt1 | contig 10829 bp, 9 predicted proteins | sample Hotspr20SampleT8_FD_202356 | JGI IMG/M metagenome (GOLD analysis project Ga0308397, IMG submission 202356) | Hot spring phototrophic mat microbial communities from Mushroom Spring, Yellowstone National Park, Wyoming, United States - 20051001_T8 ...
CAACTCCTCGATCTTCAGGCGAATCTGTTCCATAGAATCGCGGTATCGGAGGGTAACCGTACCATCGTCCTTGGTCTGGTAGTCTACCGTCACACAGAAGGGGGTACCCACCTCATCCTGACGGCGATACCTCCTCCCGATCGAACCGGATTGGTCGTAGAAGGTAGTGTAATGTTCTCGGAGTTCTTCGACGATCCGCCGCGCAATTTCCGGAAAGCCGTCCTTCTTCATCAAGGGGAACACCCCCACCGTAATGGGAGCGATCAACGGATGGAACCGCAGGACCGAACGGGTTTCCCCATCGGGAAGCTGTTCCTCCTCGTAGGCATCCGATAGTACCATCAACACACTGCGGGTCAACCCCGCGGAAGTTTCGATGATATAGGGAATGTACCGTTCCTTCGTTTCCTCATCCAGGTAGGAGAGGTCTTTTCCCGAGTACTCGCTATGTCTCCGAAGATCGTAGTCCGATCGGTTGTGCACGCCTTCCAATTCCCGCCACCCCATGGGGAACTCGTACTGGATGTCGTAGGCATCCTTCGCGTAGTGGGCCAATTCATCCGGGCCATGACGATGCCATCGCAATTTGGAAGGTCGGATTCCCAGCTTGTGGTAGTACTCCATCCGTTTTTCCCTCCAGTAGGCGAACCACTTTTCATCCTCTCCCGGTTTCACGAAAAACTGCATCTCCATCTGTTCGAACTCGCAGGTCCGGAAGATGAAGTTCTTTGTTACAATTTCATTCCGGAAAGCCTTGCCTACCTGGGCAATGCCAAAAGGGATCTTCAAACGGCTGGTCTGCATGCAGTTCTTGTAGTTCACGTAGATCCCCTGGGCAGTCTCTGGGCGGAGATAGACGATGGAAGCATCGTTTTCTACGGGCCCGATATGGGTCTTGAACATCAGGTTGAACTTCCGTGGTTCCGTTAGCTGTCCCCCACACTCCGGGCAGATCCTTTTGATCCGATTCTCTTCCGGGATCATATCTTCCCGGAACCGTTGCTTACACTGCTTGCAGTCCACAAGGGGATCGGTGAAATTTTCCACATGCCCGGAAGCTTCCCACACTTTCGGATGCATAAGAATGGCCGCATCGAGGCCAACGATATTCTCGTGAAGTTGGGTCATCTCCTTCCACCAGAACTGTTGAATGCGATTTTTCAGTTCAACCCCCAGAGGACCGTAGTCCCACGCGGAGGATAGACCCCCATAGATTTCACTGGACTGAAACACAAACCCACGCTGTTTACATAAAGAGACCAAGGTTTCCATCGTCAATTCTGCCATGCTGTTCTCCCTTTCTTTTCCCTAGGGGTTATGTTGCCCCCTAAGAAACTCTAAAGTATTTGCTATTGGTGAATAATCGTAACGCTCTAACCAGAAAGAAGCTCGAGGGCTTTTTCTATTCTCCTCTTCGTTTCTTCTTTCCCGAGAATCTGGATCGATTCCATCAACGGAGGCGAAACAGAGGAACCCGTAACAGCTACTCGTAAAGGCATCAGCAAGTTCCCCAACTTTATCTGTAAAGATTCCGAGAGGGTGCGGAGGAACTCTTCGCTTTGTCTAGGATCCCCTTGGAACCACTGATCCATCGTGGAAAGAAGGGCTTCGAGGCTCTTCCGAGCTTCCTCTTTACTCCCCTTCTTGGGAATCAAGGCTTCCATAGGATAGGGCTCCAGTTCCTTGAACAGGAATCGAACCCATTGGGAAGCATCGGTCAGGAACTTCAGTCGCTCCTGAATCAGGGGAATGACAGCGGTGAGTTTTCTGTCCTCCTCTTCGGTAACGGGATCACCGAGAATACCGTCCCGCTTCAGGAAGGGGATCAACTCTTTCTTCAGTTTCCCCCTATCCCGTTCCCGGATATACACCCCGTTGAACCATTCGAGTTTCTTGTAATCGAACACCGCAGGGGCTTTGTTCAACTTGTCCAGGGTAAAGAGCCGTTCCAGTTCTTCCTTGGTAAAGAGTTGCCGAGAATCGTCGTAGGACCATCCGAGGAGGGATATGTAGTTGATGATGGCCTCGGGCACGTACCCTGCGTTACGAAACTCGATCAGGCTCGTGGATCCATGCCGCTTGGAAAGTTTGTGTCCATCGGAACCCATTACCATCGGCAGATGACAGTATTCGGGAGGCTCCCATCCAAAAGCCTGGTAGATCAACACATGAAGGGGACAGGAAGGAATCCATTCCTGGGCTCTCAGGATATGGGTGATCTTCATATGGTGATCGTCTACCACATTGGCCAGATGGTACGTGGGAAAACCATCCGATTTCAACAGAACAGGATCCGGATTGATGTCCTTGTTCGCATGAACCACCGTACCGATCAGTCGGTCATGGAAGGTGGTGGTCCCCTCGAGGGGAATTTTCAACCGGATCACATACGGTTCTCCCGTTTCTTTCCTCTTCCTGGCCTCTTCCGGAGAAAGATTCCTGCAGAATCGGTCATACCCGATGGGCTGCTTCTGTTTGATCTGCTCTTCCCGAAGTCTTTCCAGGCGCTCGGGACTACAGAAACAGTAGTAACCTCGACCAGCTTCCACCAATTTTTCCGCATGTTCACGGTACAAAGCGGTCCGTTCGGATTGGAAATAGGGTCCATAGGGCCCTCCCACCCTCGGTCCTTCGTCCCATTGAATACCCAGCCATTCGAAGGTATCGTAAATGTCTTGCAAGGCTCGCGGATCGTACCGTTCCCGATCGGTATCCTCTATCCGCAGGATGAAGGTGCCCCCGGAAGACCGGGCAAAGAAATAGTTAAACAGAGCGGTCCGCACCCCCCCTATGTGCTGTAACCCTGTGGGGGAAGGTGCATAGCGAACTCGAACACTCATGGAAGGTCCTTTTCTAATCTTCTACATCAAAGGAAATGTTTTGGGCATTATAATCTAATGACGGACTCGGTTCAAGAGATACAGGAAAACCATCGAGAAGAGATAGACGATCATATAGGTAAGGTTTAGCCCTGCCACTGGTAGAAGTAGAGCAAGGAGAAGATAGAACAGCAGAAGGTTTATCACGCTGTAGGAAAACCCCGTAATGACTCCTGGATACACCTTTGGCCCTTCCTCCACATGGAGGAAAACCAGTACCTGAAACAGGACGATGGGAAAAGCGGAGAGGATCCCTGACCAGGCAGGACCGATGATGCGAGCCATTCCTGTAAGGGATGCGATGGTAACGGCCGTTACCATTCCACGCAGTAGAATCAAGGACAGGCTTGTGTGGGTTTTAGGGGGCTTGATGGAAGGGGGAATGATCCAACGAACCGCAAGGAAGTTAAGGAAGATCGTTCCCAGGGTAACGGGAAGGGCAATTCCCAAGCGTAGGGGAAGTAGCCGTAGTCCCATCGATGCAACCCCATACGCAAGAATCGCCACTAGGGAAGACCTCAGAGCCGATACAAGCCGTAAAGGATGGGGAAAGAACCTATCGGCCAGATAGTAGGAAAGAGCGAAAAGGAGGGAAGAGCTCAAGCCAAGGATCCCCCAGGGGATAGCTTGAAGCAAAAAGGGAATCCCCTGTTCATAGGCTAAAAAGTAGGTCGAAAGTCCTGCACCCAGGGGCAATCCCATCAGGATTCCTCCTACCGCAGGACGGACTCGTTTGGAGATCTCCGTTAGAAGAATGACAAGCACTAGAGTGATGAGTATTTTTACGAAGAACATACGGTGTACATAAGATGAAATGGTGGGAACTGCCGAAGACGGGACTTGAACCCGTACAGCCGGTTAGGGCCGGGGGATTTTAAGTCCCCTGTGTCTACCAATTCCACCACTTCGGCCTCTTGCGCATAGTACAATCTGAGTTTTTTTACGTCAAGCGGATCAGATTCTACGGGGGATCCGAATCTCTACCCGGGTCCCCTTCTTGATTCGACTTTCCACCTGAATGGTTCCCTCGTGAGCTTCCACGATATTCTTCACGATCACTAGCCCCAGCCCCGTACCCCCTTTACTGAATGAATAGAATGGCACGAAGATGTGGGAAAGCACCTCTTTCGTCATACCTTGGCCTGTATCTTCCACCAGGAATCGAACCTGAGTTTCGTTGGTATCCGCGTGGATCCGCAATGTTCCGCCCTGGGGCATCGCTTTCCGGGAATTCTCGGTAAGGTTGAGGAATACCCTAAGCATCCGTTCCTCATCCATCAGAATGGGATCCTTCACCTCGTTCTCTATGTGAAGCTCGACATGCGCGCTTTCCAATCCGGAGGATATGTAGGATTTTAATTTTTCAAAAAACTGGTGCAGACTCACGATGGAAAGATTCAGTCGGATTTCTCCCCGACTATAATCCAGTAACTCGCCTACTAACAGGTTCAACCGTTCCGTTTCTTTCAGGATACTGTGGGCGTATTTTTTTACCCTATCCACCTGTTCGACATTCAGTAAGATCATTTCTCCATAACTCCGAATCACTGAAACGGGATTTCGGATATCGTGGAGCACCATGGAGGAAAATTTTCCCAGACTGGTCAGTCTCTCGTTTTTCAACAGCTCTTCCTGAGCCAAGCGAAGTTCTTCGTTGGCCTGCTGCAGTTCCAGGTTCCTCTGTCGAAGGCCACCTACGAAGTATTCGTTGCTCTTCCGAATCATGGCCGAGAGAGACTTGAGAATGGAGATGGCAATTCGGCCGTTTTTCTCCAGAATCGCATGAAAATCGTCCCGGAAAATCCTCAATACTTCCAGATCCGTTTTAGCCACTACCGTTGCACTGCGGGGCAACTCGTCCACCAGAGCCATCTCGCCAAACAGATGTCCGTCGGTATGCACGGCCAGCAGATCGGGCTGAGTTTGGAAGTAGTCCTTCCAAACCTCCACCGAACCATGGATAATGATGAAAAAATAGTCCGCCTTGTCTCCCTCTTGAAACACGATGTCTCCCCGGGAATACTGGGTTCGTTCACACACCAGGGACAGGGCATCCAGTTCCTCATCCTTCAGATCTCGAAAGAAATACACACCTCTTAGCAGGTTCCTTACCTCAGGATCAACGACCTTTTCCATTCTTGAAGCTCTCTCGTCTGCATTCGGAATAAAAAAAACCCCGCTACCGATTGGCTAGGGAGCTTCCGGCAGCGAGGTGGCAGTTCTTTTCAGTGATTTCACCAGGCATCCAACATATCGTCGGCATCCCGGTTCTCTTCCGCAAACAGATCCGTTACCGCCCGTAGATCGTCCAGGTATATGTAGTAGTTCCCATAGGTTTCCCTCATGTCGCATTCCACGGCAAACCCGAGAAACTTGATTCCCGTTTGGGTACTGTAATGGGGATTCCTCTGTTCCACCGTGGGGGGGATAGCCACGATAAGCTGCTTCCAACCGGAAAAGTTCAGTTTTCCCATGGTGAGTTCAAAGGGCTTTCCCGAGAAATCTTGCAGCAATACCTTCAGTGTATGGTTGTAGTTGCGGCCCGCTACCCATACGGAAATAGTTTTCACCACACCCGCGATTCCCAGCGGACGGGTAGGTTTGATGGTGATGGTGGCAGCCCCTCGGCGGAAAAACTCGGTCTTTACCCCCAGGACGTACTTGTCTTCTTCTTTGATCCCGATTTGCTGTTCATCGGGGATGGGCTTTTTTGCCGCAGGAGCCCCTTCCAGCCTCCGGGCGGAAACGATTCCCTGATCCCCAGAAAATGCTACCCTCCAAAAACCCGCATCCTCGAACTTGGAAAGGGAAATTTCTTTCAGTTTTTGCTGGGCTGTATCGGCTCCGATGTTCTGAGCAACAGGCTGCCCCGGACCCGGTGTGGTACCTGCCCGCTCGGTTTGAGCGATAAGATACGGCACAGTCAGAAGGACGATCAAACAAAGGATACTTAGTTTCTTCATGGTATGGCTCCTATTTTTTCCCTTGTGCTTCAGACCAGAGTTTCTGTACTTGCTCTGGATTGGCAAGAGCATCGCCATCGAAGGGGGTCTCAAACATGTCGCTGAAGATTTTTACCTGATCTAGATACACGTAGAAATCATCCACCCTCTCGTGCGGTTTGGTCCAGAGAACAAACTTTACCAGCTGTAGACCTTTATAACGGGGAGCGTAGCTCACCGCCTGGGGGATATAGGTGGGAATGTTGACCCAGATGTTCTTCCATCCCGTATGTTTGATATCGCCGAAATTCAGTACATGGGAGATTCCCCGATAGTCCATCAGATGCACTTCCAGATAATAGTCGAGGTTAGAACCCCAGACCCAGAGGTCCATGTTCTTCACCCGGCCAGGGAGCGGGATAAGACGGGGAACCAGCTTCCCATCGGGCCCCTTCTGCCCCGGGATAATCTCGATGAAGTTGTACCCTTTGCGATCGAACTTTCCATGGATGCCCAACACCTTCGGTTCCTTCCCTTCCGGGGGTCTCCTGAAGAGAGCCTCTGGCCAGGCCTTTACGAAGGCCATCTTTGGATACACATCCTCTCCCGCGTTGGTCTTTATGACGGAGGAAAATTTACTTCCCAGGATGTACCATGGACTTGCGTCAGGATTATCGAAATCTTCCACGATTATGGATTGTAGATTCGTAGTAACCTCATCGCTAAAGGCCATGGAAACAGAGAGTGGAAACAATAAAAGGCATATAAGGAGCCTACCAGTTCTGTTCATGTTCTAACTCCTTTAGTAAAACTAGCTTAGTGTAAGCTATTAAGGATTATATTTCTTACACCTTCCTTTGTCAAATGGAATCACGGAGAGAACATGCTGTAAGGAATCCGGGATGGGACGGAAGGGTTCTTTAGAATCTGCGACAGAGCGCCGGCATAATCTTTATACAGGCTCACCACAAAGGGGTGGTCTTCGATTCCAGGGAATCGATGGATTTCCCACCCGATGAGGCCCATACTCTTTCGGTTTTCTAGACCCGATAGGATCTCCAAGGTCAGGGCAGTGGCTTTTGCCGCCCAAATCACTAAAAGATCCACGGGTTGGGCCAACTCTCGTCGGAGGTTCTTTCGGGTCACATCCTCCGCCTCTCCGTTGGGAATGACTAAAAGTCGTTCGTTAAGGGTCAATTCCATGAATCCCGACTCCTGAAAGATAGGAAGGGAGTCCTTCGCTAGGATCAGTAATTTCCGTTCTTTATCCTTGGGAATCTTCGAAGATCTGTACCGCTCCCACCTCTTTAGAGCTTCCTTCAAGGTAGGCACAGGATCAAAAGAGATTCCCCTTACGTTGGCGAGGGGGGACCCTTCGGGAGCATCCATGCGGAGAAAGGTTACTCCGGAAAAGCGAACCTCCAGAGCCTCCAGTTCCATCGAAACGTAGGGACTTACAACCACATACGAGTAAGTACCTTCCCCAAGTTTTTTTTCGATGTCAACCCGGTCGGACTCCCGATACGAGTAGGGCACTGTTTTGATTCGATAGCCGGATTCCCTTTCCACTGTCGCGATCTGGCGAGAGAACTCTTCACCCAGCACCGGAACCCAGAGGGAATCGACGATCCAAAGCACCTGGGGGCTAGAACAGGATTGTAGGGCGACAAAGAGAACTACCCATCCTATCCAGTGGATCCAAAGATCTCCCCGAAAGGGATACAGAGCCCCTTTCCCAGAGGATTGCATCCTCAATCCCGTAAGGTTCCTCCATTTACCATCATACTTTCCCCTGTAATGAACTTCGCTCGGGGGCTTGCCAGGTAGGAAGCGGCAAAGGCTACATCCTCTGGATCTCCCAGCCGTTTCAGGATGCTGTTGTCGATGAACTTCTGATTCTCTTCTTTAGAAACGGCATTCGCCATGGCGGTGACGATCCTTCCCGGGCAAATGGCATTGGCCGTGATATTGTCCATTCCCACCTGCTGGGCGAGGTTCCGAGTAAAGGCTAGTACACCTCCTTTGGAGGCTGCGTAATGACAGGCAGCCACCGTCCCCCCATGCTTCCCGGCTTCCGAACTGATATTGATGATTCGACCATACTTCTGTCGGCGCATCCCGGGAAGCGCGGCCTTACAGAAATAGAACATAGCCCGCAGGTTCACCGCCATCACCAGATCCCATTCTTCCGAGGTAATCTCCTCGATCTTGTGGAGGGGGTGAATCCCCGCATTGTTTACCAGGATCTGAATACTCCCGAAGGTTCGTTCCACATCGGCGACGAAAGCATTCACTTCTATCTCTTTTGCAATGTCCACCACTTTATGAAACACCTTTACCCCTGTTTTTTCTTGGATTTCCTTCGCCGTCTCTTCCAGGGCTTCCTTCTGCACATCACATAAGGCTACATTCGCTCCCAGGGTAGCGAATTCCATCGCAATGGCTTTACCTATCCCTCGGGCAGAACCGGTAACGATCGCGTTGTGGCCTTTCAACGAATCCATAGATTTTTTCTCCTCCTCTCGAGTTCAAGCATGATCCTTCAATATAGGAGCCAACAGTTCCATGGCCCTCCGCACATCTTCGGCAAAACTTTTTTTGATGTTTCCTTCGATCGCCAGTTTTCCCCGGTATCCGCAGGCATCGAGAATGCCCACAATATGCTTGAAATCGAGGGCGCCATACCCCGGGAAATAGCGGTTGTTCTCCGAAAGATGGAAACTGATAAAGTGATCCCGGTGGGTAACAATGGCAGCTTCCATGTTGGATTCCTCGATGTTCATGTGCCATGTATCCGGTAAGATGTAGGTGTATCCCCTATTCGACCCTTCTACCAGGGACCAGGTATCATCCAGACTGTTCCCCAGGGGGGACTCGAACCGATTGATGGCTTCCACTAAAAAAGGAGTCGCAAGCCGAGCAGCCTCTTCCGACACTTCTGCGATGGACTGTTTCAACGCTTCCCGATGGGCTTCAGTTCTCTCCCCCGAGGTTCCCTTGAGGAATCCCGCAATGATCCCCGCCCCAAACTGTCGGGCGAAGGCGAGGAACTCCTTGGCCCTGCGCACCGAAAGGGCGCGCTTGTTTTCATCTGTGGAGGCGAGAGATAATCCCTCAGTCTTGGCGGTGAACCCCGTGGCGAACATGGATAACCCTAGATCGAACTCTTTTAGAAAGGATTTCAAATCCTCTGGATCTACCCTGTCCGGATCACGTATGTTCAGTTCCACCCCGTTGAACCCGAAACTCTGAAGAACTTTCATGCTTTCGATGAATTCCCTGTTCTGTCGATACCCATCGGGTAACAGGGTCTGCAAGGCTAGATAGTACCTATAGTGTTCCATTCGTGCTGCTCCTTCCCTACATTCCTACAATGGGTCGTAGGGTTTCCACTTCCTTCCAATCCGTCACCATGATATAGAGGTACAACCCCCTGGAATCCAGGGAGTCCACCAATTTCCGTAGGTCCTCGGGAGAGAAAGATCCCCGTATCAGCAAGGGTTTCCCTGCCTCCTGTACCTGCTGGAAGTAAGGGAGTAACCAATCCAGGGGCGGCCCACCGACATCGTTGTTTATCTCGTAACACCGGATCTCGGGAATCTGCAGCATTTTGTCCAGTACGAACATACTGGTAGCGTGGAGATGGATGAAACTGCAGTCGAAGTGGGAGGCCACCCGCTGATCCACCGGTTTCACGTACTCCTCATAGAGAGTAGGTGACAGTACTGCCACCCCATCTTCCTGCATCCGGATGATAGAACCCGGAGCCCACAGGCTGTACTGGGCATCGAAGTATCCTCCATGAAAGAGAGGGATTCGGTTCCAGGCTTCCTGGGTGATCCAGATGAAGAAATCTCCCATTCGCTCCAGGAGCCTGTACGCTCGATCTGCCTCCATCATCAGATCGATCACCGCTTGCTCATGGCCTCGTACATTGATCACGTAGTCGAAGGGGCCTGTGAGAGTACCGTGGGACACGGGATACCTCCCCGCCGAGTGCTTCGTAAGGACATCGATGAACTCCATGTACTTCTGGTACCAGGGGGATTCCCGGCTCCACTGCTTTGCCTCTGCCTCTTCCCAGGAAAGATTCTGCTCTTCCGCCACTACGTTTCCCGGCAACACTCGCATGGCACTCCCCAGGATTCCCTCCCCCCAGAACACCGCCTGGGAGGGTGAAGCACCCCGGAAAATGTCATCCTCCATCTGTTCCCCTTCGGAAAGGAGCTTCTCCTGGTCTTCCAGAAACTCTTCGGGCTGGATCATCTCCGGCGTTAAGGCAGCATCTTTCTTCCAGGAAGCGCTGGCCCTGAACTCATCCAAGGGAAACCAACTCTTGAAGGAAAACCCTACAAGGGGTCGTTTTACCGGTTCTCTCGCCCAGAACTTCCTGTAGCCTTCGATTTTTCGTGGATCGTTCCCGAATGCGTACCTCATTCTCCCTCCTAGTTCATCTCGAACCCGCCATCTACATTGAGAGTCTGTCCAGTAATATAATCCGATTCAGAGGAACAGAGAAACAAGGCTGCAGCGGCCATGTCGTCCACCGTACCCGGCCGCTTCAAGGGAATGCGGGCAATGAACTCTTCGCTCGCCTTTTGCGCGTCCACACCCATGGCTCTCTGTTTCTGCCGATTGTTTTCGTCCCACATGGGAGTGAGCACCACACTGGGAGCGATGGCATTCACGTTGATGTTATAGGGGGCAAAGGCCAACGCGGCGGATTGGGTGATGCTGATCACCGCCGCTTTACTGGCGGCGTAAGCCAGTTGGTACGCCCTGCCTCTCCGACCGGATATGGAAGTGAAGTTTACGATTTTCCCATAGGATCTATCTGCCTTCCCTGCCCGCTTTACCTCTTCGGGAATCTGCTGGATCATGGCCCTGGCTACCGCCTGCACAGCGAAGGCAGTTCCCTTCTGGTTGATATCGATCACCCGGTCCCATTCTTCCTCCGTTACATCGAGAAAGTTGTTGCTCTGCACTACGCCGGCGGTATTGACGAAGA
>Ga0308397_1001950_pt1 | contig 10827 bp, 7 predicted proteins | sample Hotspr20SampleT8_FD_202356 | JGI IMG/M metagenome (GOLD analysis project Ga0308397, IMG submission 202356) | Hot spring phototrophic mat microbial communities from Mushroom Spring, Yellowstone National Park, Wyoming, United States - 20051001_T8 ...
GGTCGGGGTGTGGGGGTATCGTACACCCGTATGCCGTGCCCCTTCCGCGCCCTCCTCGTGACCTTATGCCAATTTTCAGCAAAGGGTTTTTGAATGGAAAGAGGGACTAGTGCGCCTTGATCTACCCCACTCCCAAGAAGTCAAAAACTCCCCCGCTTATTTCTGCCCCCCCAGCAAACTTCCCCCAAGGCCGTATCTTTACGGCGAACCCCCATGGCCCTCGTGCGATATTGTCCCTGCGGCCATGCTAATCCCCCCACCGCTTACCTATGTGAGCGGTGTAAGAGGGATTTGACGGCGGTCTCCCTTGTGGAGCTGAGAGAGGCGCCTGCGAAAGAGCCGGGTGCCAACGTCTCCTTGGCAGACCCTCAGCATACCTCTGCGGAAGAGGGGCGCTGTCCGTATTGCGGTCATCCCCATGAACCGCAAGCCACTTGCTGCGAAAACTGCCTACGTTCCCTGCCCAGCTCCTCCCCACCCGCCTCCCCGCCCCAAAAGAGGCTTATTCTAATGCATGCCACCTTTGAGCTGGAGGTCAAGAGTGGAGATGTGGTGGGGCGCTTAGCGCAGGGCCAAGAGTACTTAGCGCCGTATAAGACCGTCTCTCGGCGGCATCTTCGCTTTTATCTGGAGGGGGGAGAGTGGTATGTGGAGGACCTCGGAAGCACCCATGGCACCTACCTCAATGGGCATCGCCTGCACCGAGAGGCCCTCCTTAAGTCCGGCGACCGCCTCCAAATCGGCGCAGAAAATCCCCCCCTCATCCTCCAAGTCCAGATTATCTCGCCGGAGGGGGGCTAACTTCTCTGCCTTTTCTGGCTCTGCTGAGGGGTTTTCTGCCGGGCGTCGGGCACGGCCTTGCGGCTCTGCGAAGGAAAGTAATACATCTTCTCATCGGGCTGGATGACGTGCGCCGTCTGCGCATAAATGCCCTCCGCCGCTAAGAGCTTCTGAACCTTCTCATAATCGGCACACCAGCGGTGCGCTATTTCTTTGTCCCGGAGTTTTTCGTAGTCTGAGGGGCTGTCCTGGGAGTCCCGATACTTTACAAACTGCAGGTTGAGTTTATCCTTCTCCAAGCGGGCCCGCACGGCATACTCAGCTCCAAAGGGCGTGCGCACTTCCACCAGCTCCCCTTGCAGGAAAGCCTCTATATCGTCCTCGGAGAGCAGCTGGTACCCTGCGGCGCTCAGCTGCTGAAAGAGGCGCGAGAAGATTTCTTTCTGGGCCTCGGGGGAGGGAGAAGGGGGAGGCGGCTGGGCATGGGCGAGCTTATGCAGGAAGGCTTGGGCCTCGGCTTCGCTGATAGAAGGAGCGCTCAAGAGGGCTTCTAAGTGGGCCTTGAGCTCAGGTACGGGCATGGCCGCATAAGCCGCCGCTAGATCTTGCTTGAGCTTTTCCTGCCCTTCTATGGTGCGCAGGGTGGTAAGGTAGAGATATTCCAGCTGGTTATGCAGGAGGCTGGCCCGATAGGGGTCGGTCGTCGTTTGGAGCTCGGCGTAAAGGGCGTTATTCTCTTGGGCGAGAGCGGGGTCCAGACTCCGAAGGCGCTCATAATAATGCACCCCCCGCCTCCGGGCATAGGCTAAACTTTCGTCCTGACTTTGGGCCGGCCGCGCAAAAGGAGCCAAAGACGACGTATAGCGCTCCCGCTCCAACCGTAGTATGTGCGTTTCTATCTCTTCCACAATCTTCTCAAACCGCGCAGGGGAGGCCTCTTCGGCTTCGGCAAAGAGGGCCTCAAACTTTTGGGCGGTCTCAGGGCTTAGAGCAGAGAGCCGCTCCCGAAGCGGCGTAAGCACCAGCTTCTGATAGCGCTTCTGGAGGGAGCGGCGCAAGCGGGGCGCATAAGAGGGCACTGCCCGCAAAAGGGCTTCTACCTCACCGGGATCGCTTAGCGAAGTGCGCCCCAGCCGAAGCGCAAAATGCTGTACCTCCTCACTCTCCCGCCTCAAAGCCTCTATGCCCTCTTCTATGAAGTTCGCCTCCACCTGCCTCAGGAAGGAGAGCATGGAGTCCCAGCCCCTATATCGCCCAGACCCCCGCAGCTCCGTCTGCACCCTTTGCCGGTAAAGCTCGTAGGAGAGCCCTCGCAGCACCTCCTCTTGACGTTTCCTTAGCGCCTCTATCAGCTCCGCCACTTCCTCTAAGCCGCTCCCCCGAAGTAGCACCTCTATCCTCCCCAAAAGCTCCCTCCTAAACCCCTCCACCTGCCCCCGCACCCGCTCATAACTGCGCCTTATCTCCTCCTCCCGATACCACAAAGACTCCTGCCGATAAACGCTCATACAAGCAAATATACACCCTTTCCATCCTTTCTCATGTCTCTTGCAGTCTCTTAGAAAATAGGCAGTTACGATTTAGAAGAGTCGCATCCCGGGGGCATGTCTATAACTCTATGGTGCGGGGACTGTCTGCCTTTAGATTGTAGGCTCGATTGTTGTGTATTTGGCACCTTTTGAGAGTGAGGATGCTTCCATTTCCTACGAAGACCCCTCCATGGGGGCTGTCCTGAATGCGGGCGTCCTCCATTTCCGCTGTGCCACTATCCTTCACTATCACTTGGGCTCCCCTTTGCTGAGCATTCTTAAAAATCCGAGCTCCGATGACCACTATTTTAGACCCACTATCTTGAACCGCAATGGCCTCTCTCCCATGCCCGTGAATACTCCCCCCTCCCAACTTCACAGTGCTCTGTCTCCTCACCCAAATCCCCCCACTATGCTGCCCCTGATAAACCTGCACTTCCTTCAACTGGACATTAGAAGCCTCGTCCGCAAGGATTTGGTAATAATAACTGTCTGGCGTACTCTGCTTTCCATTGTCTTGAAACTCCGCCTGCTCCACAGTGAGCTGAGTCCGCCAAGCCCAGAGGCCTGTCTCCTGATTTCCCCGGATTATAGATTTACCTGAAAGCGAGGCATTTTTGCATGAATTTAAATCAACTCCCCTTCCCTTCCCACCAATCACCCTCAAATCGGATAGAGCTACCTTCTCCACCTCCTTGACAAAGAGCTGGGGATAATGATTCTCCTCTGAGCTTCCCAGGCCATTGTTTTCTAACTGAGAGTCTTCTATGGTGCATCCAGAACCGCCCTCTACCCCGACTCCATTTTGATTATGGCTGTGTATTTGACAGTTCTTGATAGCTATATGGCCTTTCTGCATGTATAATCCCCTTTGGCTTTTACCATCTCCATCCAGGACTGCGCCTCGGACCTCCAGTGTAGAGTTGTTATAGCCTGCAATCTGATCGTTTAGGTTAGCCCTAAATGTCCCTCCTACCACCTTCGCAGTTGAGCTATAATCAGCTCGTAAACCGTCAAACTGATGGTGCGCTACGATACAATCGGCAATTTCTACTTCTGAGCTTTTCGCATATATCCCTCCAGTTTTACCATGCTCTATGCTGGATTTCTCTATTTTCAGATGCGCCTGGTCATACAACGCAACTTGCCAGTAATAACTTTCTCTCACTTTTCCACCATTTTCAAGTATTTTCACCTCACTGACGATAAGCCTACTTTTTACAAGGCGAATAGCATTATAGAGATTGGAGGTAAAGGTGCTATTTATCATGCGAATGTCAGGGCAATCCTTCGCATAAAGACCTATCGCTTCGCTATTCTGAACGGTAATCTTTTGCAGAGATACCTTAGATGCTCCTACAAGGTGGATCTGCCCTGTGGAGCTATCTTTCTGATTTTTCTCAAAGGTCAGCTCTTCTGCGGAGAGGCTGCCATTTTTTTCTACGAGTATGGCGGGGCCTTGGTGGTGGGTGAGCGCCCCCGGCCCTTTGAGGACGAGGGCTGCCCCCTCTACTACGATGCCAGTTCTATTTGCTGTGAGGGTGGGCCTGGTCAGCTGCACTTTGGCACCCGGACGAACCTCCATGCCACGCCCACATTGCCATATACTAAGCCGATCACCCTCCACCGCAGTTTTACCCTCTACCCGCATCCCTACCTCCCCGAGCCCCGTAAGACTGACTTCCCGAAGGGTGAGACGACTATCCCGGACTTGGATTCCTACTTTACCCCCCTCTATACGCACCCCCTCCAAAGCTACCGCAGAAGAAACTATTTCCAGCCGAGGGGAAGGTAAATCTTTCCCCTCGGGAAAAGAGCACCCCTCCAGAATAACCTGACTATCCGAGACACGTAGGGTCTTAAGGGAGAGATTTTTGAGGGTTAAGCTACTCTTCTCTATTATCAAGGGAGAGCTTACCGACAGGGGACCCTCTATCGCTATTTGCTGTAGACCTTGCGCTACAAAGATGCTCTCCCTTAGGGTAATCCCATACTTCCTGAGGTGGAGGTACTCGCTGAGATCCACCTTGCGTTGGAAAACCTCAAGTATCTCTGAATAGGTAAGTCCCTCCTCCACACCCTTCGCATAATCTTCTGACCTCACCCCAGCTCGAAGTAGCTCCTCCGCTTGCTCCAGGGTAACTCCATACTTCCTGAAATGTAGGTACTCATTGAAATTCACCTTGCGTTGGAAAACAGCAAGCATCTCTGGATAGGTAAGTCCCTGCTCCGCACCCTTTGCATAATCTTCTGGCTTCGCTCCAGCTTGAAGGAGTTCTCTCGCTTGCTGTAGGGAGAGGCCATGCGGGCGATATTTTAGGTAGTCTTTGAGGGGTACTCCATACACCTGAGCTTTGAGGAGCTCTGCGGCTGACACTTCTTGCTGAGCCGCCTCTATAAGGAGGTCGGGATCAAGCTGCTTTACCATAGCAGAAGCCAACTCCCCTCCTAATGCCTCTAGCATATCCGACTGGGTTGGCTCACGAGAATAGTAACGCTGCCCACCAACATAATAGGAGTAAAGCTCCTGTTTTAGCTTAGCGGACAATACAGAGGACACTTTTGAGTCATTCAATAATTTTTTTACCCACTCTGGTGGGCTTTGGGGATTAGCCTTAAGCGAGTCCAAGTCACTGAGTAGATGTTTGAGGCTATCTGTCAGCTTTTTCTGTCCGCGATAGGGGGAGAGATGGAGGGCAGTTATTTTCCAGGCTTTGAGCTTCTTGGCATGCTCAATATTAAGGCCAAAGGATCTGTAGACTTGGACCTCTTCTGGTTTGAAGCCTGCATCTTGCCATCTTATGCAGAAGTGTCCATTTTTGAAGCCTGCCTCTACCCAGGGGCGGGCCCCATCCACCGAAAAGCCGGCCTCGTCAAATGATTGCGCTTCGGAGGGAGAGAGGCCGATTTCGGCCCAAGGCCAGGCGGACTCTTCCGTAAAGCCAGCCTCTTCCCAGTCCTGAAGGGAGTACTGGATTGAGCTTCGGGGAGAGGTTTGCTGTGCAAACTCCACCTTTCCCTCCAGCCAAGCCCTGACCTGCTCGTACCCCCAACGCTCCTTAGGATTGCGATTCAAAAGACCCCGCAAAAGAACCCGATACCGATCCGCCGTGTCCGGAAGATCAATATCTTCGGTGAATATCCGATGCAAAATGACGGCTTGATCGACCTCAGCAAAGGGATGCTCCCCCTTAATCACCTCATAAGCCACAATCCCCAAGTGCCACCAGTCGGCTTCCCTCCCAAATAAGCCCGAAAACTCCTCCGGCGCACAATACGCCGGCGTCCCTTTGAAAACCACCGTAGCATGCTTCGTAGCTTCCCGGTCTATCTGCCGAGAAATCCCAAAGTCAATCAAAACCAGCTCCAACGGCTCCTCAGAACGCAAAAGCACATTAGCGGGTTTGAGGTCCCGATGAATGAGCTTCCTCTCATGCAAAATATGCAGCGCCTCCGCAATCTGACGCACGATGTCCGGTAGCTTTTCCAGCCGCTTCTCAGGAGGGGTCTTCTTTATCCATGCCCCCAAATGCCCACCTGCAATGTACTCAATTACTTCGTAATACTTCCCTCCCTCCTCGCCATGCTCGTACAAAATGGGAAAATACCGCTTTCCCTCCTCGGTCATTTCGCGAATCTGGCGCAGCACCTCCCGATCCGGCCTTTTGCCAGGGTGGTAAAGCTTGAGAACATATCGCTGGTTTTCTTTTTCCACCAGGAAGGTCTGCGCCTCCCCACTGGTATTTGTCATGAGCTTCAGCACCTTGTAGCCTCTGAACTGCTTAGGAAGGGCTTCCCGTGGCGAGGGGGCATGCTGAGTCAGGTCTTCCCGACGGGTTTCCGGTTGAGCTTGGGTAGGTTCATCAGACTGGGCGCTGGGCTCATAACTAAAAGATTCCATGCGGCAAAGATAAACCAAACTACCCCTACTTTCCCAAGGCTCTAAGATGGGAAGGTATTTCGTAATATTGCCTCCATGGGTGGCGTGTACCTACCGAAGTTTGCGCGGGAGATTTTGCGCTTTTCTCGGACGCATCCGCAGTTTGTGCTTTTTGGGAATGTGTATGATATTTACCCTTTGCCGCAGGAGGGGGGTTATGTGCCGCTTCCGCTGGAGCGCTATTTGGGGGGCCTTCTTACGGAGCAGGGAGGCTACAAGCTCGTCGTAAGCTACACCCCCTTGCAGGGCTTCTCCGTGCTAAACGGCGAGGAAAAAACCTACAAACAGCTCACCGACCGCGACATCACTCAAAATATACCCCTCCTCCCCGAAGCCGCCAAAATCATCCAGCGCCTCATTGACCAAAATTCTTCCCACCCCTGCGCCGTGATCTTGAATTTCTCTTCCCGAATGAATGAGATTAGCTGTCAGAGAGACTTTCCGGACTTCTTATACAGCCTTTTTCGGCTATCCCTTTCTGCTAAGGCGGTGTATGTACCAGAAGCCGACCGCTCGCTGTATAACCTCATTATTTTCCTGCTGGATAAAGAGAATGACTTTCCCGCCTGGTACACGCTGGAAAATCCTCGGGTGCGTTCTATTCCTGTGGCCAAGCCGGATCATGAGATGCGGCGCCTGATGGCGGATGTGCTGCTACCTCAGTTGGAGGGATGGAAGGCCCTTTCCCCAGAAAAGCAAACCGAAGTGAGAAATAGCTTTGTAGACCTCACAGGCGGGATGTATGCCCGGGAAATGCTAACGATCATGCAGTTAGCGCTGGCGGAGGCGCTGCCAGCGCCGGAGATTGGAGAAGCCGTGCGACGTTACCAAGTCGGCGTCCAAGATAACCCCTGGGCCAAAATAGACCGGCAAAAGCTCTTGAAAGCCGAAAGCATTCTCGCGCAGCGGGTCATAGGACAGGAGGAGGCCGTCCGAATGACGGCAGCTATCTTGCGCCGGTGCTTCTACAATCTCTCTGGCGCGCAGTTCTCTCGCTACTCCAACCGCCCAAAAGGCGTGCTTTTCTTCGCAGGACCCACCGGCGTGGGCAAAACCGAACTGGCCAAAACCATCACCGAATTCATCTTTGGCAGTGAGCACAACTACATCCGTTTTGACATGTCCGAATTCTCCCAAGAGCATGCTGACCAGCGGCTGGTGGGAGCCCCACCCGGCTATGTAGGCTATGAAGTGGGAGGCGAACTCACCAATGCCATTCGGCAGCGCCCCTTCTCCGTCGTGCTCTTTGACGAAATAGAAAAAGCCCATCCCAAAATCTTGGACATTTTCCTTCAGATTCTGGATGATGGGCGGCTCACCTCGGGCCGCGGAGAAACCGCCTACTTCTCCGAAAGCCTGATCATCTTCACTTCCAACTTAGGCATTTACGAAATCACCCCCACAGGCGAAAAGATTCAGCGGGTTAAGCCCGACATGCCCTATTCCGAAATACGGGAAAAACTCATAGATGCCATCCACGATCATTTTAAATACCGCTTAGGCCGCCCCGAAATCCTCAACCGAATCGGTGAAAATATCGTCGTTTTTGACTTCCTTCGGCCTGAACATGCCCGCGGCGTCCTCAACAAAATGCTTCGCAACCTCCGCCTTAAGCTGGAAGACGAACACAAAATCCAGCTCTCCATTGACCCCTATGTGGAAAATAAACTCTATGAGGAGGTTTGTAAAGACCTTTCCATGGGAGGGCGCGGGATCGGCAATAAGCTGGAAAAAATCTTTATCAATCCGCTCTCCACGCTTTTATTTGAGCTTTCTCCCTCGGCTGGGGATAAGGTTTATGTAAAAGATATCATCCAAGACGGAAACGAATGGAGACTGCGCGGCTCTTTGTGAGTTTGGTGCACTACCCGGTTTATACCTTGGGGCCGGGGGTGCGGGTTGGGCTTTGGACGCAAGGGTGTAGGATTCGGTGTAAGGGCTGCATGTCGGGGCATACTTGGGAATTTCGGGAGGAGACGGCCATGCCCATAGCCGAAGTGGCTCAGCGGCTGAGGAGCTTTGGCTGTCCGCGGCTCACGATTAGCGGGGGGGAGCCCCTCGATCAGGCAGAAGCCCTACGCACCTTGCTTACCGAAATTCGGCCTTCCTTCTCTGATGTGCTGCTCTACACGGGCTATCGTATGGAGAAGATTCGGAAGCAGTGGGGGTGGGTTCTGACGCTGGTAGATGCTGTGGTAGATTCCCCCTTTCGGCTGGGGCTGGAAACCCATGCCCTCCACAAAGGCTCCGCTAATCAGCGCTTTTTTCTCCTAAATCCCGCCCTAAAAGCTCTCTACCTGCCATGGGCCTCCGCTAAAAAAGATAAAAAACTCCAAGTTGTTTGGCACCCTGAGGGAGTCTACATTATCGGCATTCCTTATCAGCGGGATAGCCTGGCTATCTTTAGCTCCCATGACTCAAGCCCAGAAAGTCCGACGATGTAGGGCCTGCCAAACGCCCAATCCCCTAAACGCCCCCCTCTGTCAAAAGTGCCACCAGCCCTTAGACAACGCCCCCATAGAGGAAATCCCCCTTACCTCAAAGGCAGAGATAGGTTCTCCAAAAGGGGAGGTTTCCGCGGCTTCAGCAGCGACTCGGATCTTTGCCTTTTAGAATAACTTAGGCTGAACTATGGGAGATGGTACCTCGCAACCCAAAAATTCTAAAAACTTCCTCTCCTGGCTAATCACAAAAAGGAGTTCTTCATTTTGGAGGTGTGATACTTTTCCTACCTTTTCACCCTGGGGGTTATAAATCCCAATCTGCGCACCCACATACCTTTTGTACGGGCGGCGCAGGACCGCTACATAGCCTTTCTCCCGAGTAATTTCTAAAAGGTCTGCTTCGGTATGAAAACCTTCATTGCTAAAGGAGAGTAGGATAACCTTGGCTCGGGCATTATAGATGACCTCTTGAAGGGCTGCTTGGGCTTTGGTCCGAAGGTTGAAGGGGCTTTTGCGAGTCCGAATGTCGGAACGCTTCTGGGCCACGCCATAGCAGCGGGGCGAGTCAAAGAGCACCAATGTTTCCCAAATATGATAGTTTGCCAAGTATGAATGCTGATTATAGGGCGGGTCTAAATATACTAAGTCCACGGGGTGCGCCTTCACTATGTCTATGGCGTCCCCTAAAAGAGCTATGCCTTCGCCTGGCAAGAGAGGCGGATACACTAAGTGCAGGGGATTATACGAACGGGGTGCCCACTTTTTTAGAAATGCCATTTGGAGGCCTGTCGTGGAATCTACCCTGTCCGCCGCCAACATGAGGCTTGTTAGCAAAATCGCCCGAAGTCGTTCATCGCCTTCAGCAATAACCTCTATCTCCCTTCGGATACGTTCTATGCGAGCGGCATTGAAGGGCTGAAAAAAGCGAGCCTTGTGAGCGTAGGTTTCTGTGAACCAACCCGCCTCTCCTGGGAGGTGATTAAGATAATCCAAGGTGGGCTTGAGGCGCGCGGGCGAATACACGCTCGCATCACTTTCTACAAGGGCCTTAGCTAAGACATACGCATAGTGGGCATAATCCCCCGCGATAACCCGAAAACCTCGGGCTTTGAGGGCATGCGCCACGCGAGCACTGCCTGAGAAAGGGTCCAAAACCGCCTTTAGCGGCTCTACTTGTACGAGCCGCTCCACTACTTGCAAAATCCAGGAGATGAGGGCCCGCTTAGAACCGAGATACTTGATCATCTTATAGGGGTATTTCGTCTGTTTCTTTCTGTATCCATTTATGCATGAGAGTAAAAAAACTGGCGTACTGGCCTTCATCGCTTATCATCCTAAATCTAAAATGAGAAGAGCACGTAGAGAGTAAAAGACCATGTATTCCAAAAGCTCACGTAGCAAAGTTATCAAGGAAGGGGAAGACGTGTGAAGTCTTGATTCCACAAGGGTTCCACACTAAGTCCTATTACATGCGGCTTACATACGGTCCGGAAACCTTAGATAAACACTCTCAGCTCAGGTGGCAGGCTCTAAATAGGATAGCCTGGCTATTTTAGCTCCCATGACCCAAGCCCAGAAAGTCCGACGATGTAGGGCCTGCCAAACGCCCAATCCCCTAAACGCCCCCCTCTGTCAAAAGTGCCACCAGCCCTTAGACAACGCCCCCATAGAGGAAATCCCCCTTACCTCAAAGGCAGAGATAGGTTCTCCAAAAGGGGAGGCTCCAGCGGCTTCGTCAGCGACTCGGACTCAGGAGGGTAGTTCAGCGATCCAGCAAGAAGCAGGGCCGCCTCTTCCTCGGCTGATTCTGGTTCATGAGGCGTTTCAAATAGAAGTAACGTCTCAGGCGGTCATTGGGCGCGAAGCCGTGGGTCGGCAGCATCTCAAAAAATGGGACACCGTCTCCCGCAGACATGTGCAGTTTTTTTACGAAGGCGGGAAGTGGTACATGCAAGATATGAGGAGCACCAATGGGACCTACCACAATGATCGGCTCCTTCGTTCAGGGCGGGTAGAGCTCAAGGCGGGGGATAGGATTGGGCTGGGGGCCTCTCTCACGCTGCGGGTGGAAATCCTGAAAGGGGATTAGGTCTGGCGGCGCTGCTGGGGTGCAGAGGGAGTTTATGTACGGATT
>Ga0308397_1001951_pt1 | contig 10826 bp, 10 predicted proteins | sample Hotspr20SampleT8_FD_202356 | JGI IMG/M metagenome (GOLD analysis project Ga0308397, IMG submission 202356) | Hot spring phototrophic mat microbial communities from Mushroom Spring, Yellowstone National Park, Wyoming, United States - 20051001_T8 ...
AAGCACCGACTGTCCGGGATGGAACGGCGGGTCGAACCAGAACCAGCGCTCTGAGGGGAACGGCACCTCGCCCTTGAGCACCACATCGGCAATCAGGAACCGGTCGCGGAAGACCTTCCCGACGAACGGCAGATCAAGCGCGGCGCGAACTGTGCTCCTCGCCCCGTCGCAGGCGAGCAGCCAGTCGGCCGTCATGGTGTACATCCCCGCCGGCGTCTCGACCGCGAGCCGGACATGGTCCTCCTCGCGGGAGAGCGACACGAGACGGGATTTCCAGCGGAGATCAACGAGCCCGCTCTCGACACAGGCCTCGACCAGCCACGCCTCGAGATAATACTGCTGCAGGTTGACGAAGGCGGGCATGCGGTGCCCCGCTTCGGGCAGAAGGTCGAAGGCATAGGCGAGCGCCGAGCCGTGGAACACCTTGCCGACCTTCCAGGTCACACCCTTGTCGAGCACGCGCTGGCCGAGCCCGAGCCGGTCGTAGATCTCGAGCGTGCGTTTGGCGAGGCAGATCGCGCGGCTGCCGATGCTGACGGTGTCGTCGTCGTCGATCACCACCGTTGCGATGCCGTGCCGAGCGAGATCAAGCGCTACCGTAAGCCCGACCATCCCGGCGCCGACGATCACGACCGGATGATGCACGGGCGCCGTCCCTTGGGCCTCGGCCTCGAGCTCGCGCGGCGGGCGGAACGGATAGCGGGGCGGGGTCCAGCGGCTCAGCATGGCGGTCACGCCTTGGCCTGCCCATCGCCCTCGAGCGCGTTCCACAGGGCGCGGTCTCGCGCCGCGGTCCAGACGCGCGGGCGATCGATCCCGAGCGCCTCGTCATAGGCGCGGCTGACGTTGAACGGCATGCAGTGATCGAAGATCACCCAGTGGCCAAACTCCGGTCGCATCGCCGTGATCGCCGCGTCGTAGGCCTCCTTCAGGGGCGCGCCGCGTTCCGCATAGGCACGCACGAGGGCATAGAGCCGCGTGGTGAACGCCTCCGTTCCCTCGATGGCCAAGGCGCAGTCCTCCCGTGTCGTCAGGGCGGAACCGCGCCCTGGCACCATCGCTGCCGGATCGAGCGCGCGCAGCGCCGAAAGCGTTCCCGGCCAGTCGCCGAAATGCGCATCGCCGCAATAAGGGGTGGCGCCGAACTCGACCGTGTCGCCAGCGAACAGAACACGCTCCCGCGGCAGCCAGACGACCGTGTCGCCGGCCGTATGCGCCCGCCCGACATGAAGGATCCGCACTTCACGGCGGCCGAGCCAGAGCGTGATCTCGCGTGCGAAGGTCAGCGTCGGCCAAGTCAGGCCGGGGATCGTCTCCCGCCCCCGGAACAGCCGCGGAAAGCGGCCGATCTCGCTCTCCATGTCGGCCGCTCCGCGCTCGACGATGAGCCCGCGCGTCGGGGCGGAGGCGACGATGTGATCGGCGCGGTAGGCGCTCGCGCCGAGCACCCGAACGGCATGGTAATGGCTCAGCACCAGCCAGCGGATCGGCTTGTCGGTGACGGTACGGATCCGGGCGATCACGTCGGCGGCCATTGCGGGCGTCGCCTGGGCGTCGACCACCATCACCGCATCATCGCCGATGATCACGCCCGAGTTCGGGTCGCCCTCTGCCGTGTAGGCATAAAGACCGGGGCCGATCTCGTCGAAGCTCACGCGCTTTTCGGCAAGATCAGCCGTGCTTGCGAAGCCTTTGCTCATCCAACCCACCGCCGGAACGGAACCACGCGCTGGTCGATCGCACCGAAGACGCTTCGGCCACTCTTATCGACCATCTCGATTCGAATCCTGTCGCCCGCGCGCAGGAACGGCGTTCGTGCCGCTCCCGTCTCGATCTGTTCGTACATGCGCAGCTCGGCGATGCAGGCGAAGCCGCGCCCGCCGTTCGCGACGGTTGCGCCATGGAGCCCGCCTTGGCGGTTCGAGACCGTGCCGCCGCCGAGGATCGTTCCGGCACCGAGGCTTCGCGTGCGCGCCGCGTGCGCGATCAGGCGGGGGAATCCGAAGGCCATGTCGACGCCGGCGTCAGGTCGGCCGAAAAGGGTCCCATTCAACGTGCACAAAACCGCGCCATGCACGCGGTCGCCATCCCAGGCCGGGCCGAGCTCGTCCGGCGTCACCGCCACCGGCGACAACGCCGAGGCGGGCTTCGACTGGAAGAAGCCGAATCCCTTGGCGAGCTCAGCCGGGATCAGGTTGCGCAGGGAGATGTCGTTCACGAGGACGAACAGCCTGATCGAGGCGCGCGCCTCCTCTTCCGTGGGGCCTTGTGGAACGTCATCGAGGATCGCCGCGATCTCGGCCTCGAAGTCGAGGCCCCAGGCCTCGTCGCCGAGCGGGATGTCGTCGGTCGGGCCCAGGAAGCCGTCCGATCCGCCTTGATACATCAGGGGGTCGTCGCGAAGAGCGGGCGGCAGTTCGGCGCCGCGGGCGCGGCGGACAAGCTCGACATGGTTGAGGTAGGCGGAGCCGTCCGCCCATTGATAGGCGCGCGGCAGCGGGGCCCTGCAGGCGCGCGGATCGAAAGGGAACGCGCCTTCCACAACGCCTGCCTCGAGTCCCGCGGCCTCCTCCTCGAGCCTCGGTGCCACGCGTGCCCAGTCATCGAGCGCGGCCTGGAGCGTCGGCGCCGTGCGGGAACGCACGGCGCGCTCGAGATCGCGCGTCACCAGGATTAGCCGGCCGTCGCGCCCGCCTTCGGACAGGGTGGCGAGCTTCAAGCTGTCACTCCGCGGCGCGCTTGACCTTCCAGCTGTCGGCGTAGCCCGCGACCTCCACGCCGTGCGCCGCTGCGCCGATCTCGAGCGCGTCGCGGGCATCGAGCATCACCGCATACTCGTCGGTGGCGGGCTTGGGCTGGACGAAGGCACGCTCGAGCGCTTTCGGGTGCGGCCCATGGGTGAACCCGCAGGGGTGCAGCGTCATCATCCCGGCATGGATGTTGTCGCGCGAAAAGAAGTCGCCTGCGTGGTAGAACAGGACCTCGTCATAGTCGTCGTTGTTGTGGAAGAACGGCACCTTCAGCGCGCCCGGGTCGGTCTCGAAGGGTCTCGGCGTGAAGGTGCAGATCACGAACCGGTTCGCCACGAAGGTCGTGTGCGCCGACGGCGGCAGATGGTAGCGGTGCGATGCAAGGGGGCGGATCTGCTCGATGTTCAGCTTCACCGGCGCGAGATCGCCATGCCAGCCCACCGCATCGAGCGGGTTGAACGGATAGGTGCAGACCGACAGCGCGTTGCGACGCTTGATGACGACGCGTGTCTCCGCCTCGCCCTGCTGCGCGCGGAAGGCCTCGTCGATCTGCGGCGTCTCGAGCACCGCGGGGTCGAAGATCGCATGCGCCCCGAGCATGCCCTTGTCAGGAAGCATATAGGTCGAGTTCGTCGCCTCGATCAGCAGGCAGACGGTCGGCTCGCGGCTCTCGATGCGCCACATCGTCGAGCGCGGGAGAACGATGTAGTCGCCGGCTCTGTAGGTCAGGTGTCCGTAGTCGCAGAAGAGATCGCCGGACCCCTGATGGACGAAGATCAGCTCATCGCCATCGGCGTTCCGGGCGAGATGGTCCATCGCCTGCGGGGCACGCCAGAAGCGCAGCCGGACATGCTGGTTGAACAGGATCTCGGCGGCCTCGAACGGCGAGGCATGCTGAGCGTTCAGCCGGGCGAGGTCGAACGCACGGGGGCGCAGCGGCCCCTCCCAGGATGACCAGCCGGTCGGCGGATGGCGGTGGTACATGTGCGTCGCCGGGCCGAAGAACCCCTCCTTGCCGAGCTCGCGCTCGAACGTGCCCGCCGGGAGATCGGCATGCGCCTGACGGCTCGTCTGCCCCTCCATGCGGGGAAACCGGATGTAGTGCTTCATCGCAACCCTCCCTGCGACCGGCCTGCCATGCCCGCTCTCGCCCGGCCGCCTTGCGTCGCGTTCGCGTTCCCAACATACTGTTTCAGATGCAACGGTTGTCAAGACGCGAGCCGGGGGACGCCGGGCAGGCGGGCGACGAGACCGCCCCATTCCTGCTCGAGCGTTTCCTTCCCTATGAGCTCTCCGTGACGGCGAACAAGGTCAGCCGCCTGTTCGCCCACTTCTATGCGGAGAGGTTCGGCCTTTCGATCCCGGAATGGCGCTGCCTCGCGGTGATCGGCCGCTATGCCCCGGTTGCGGCGACTGCGATCGCGGAGCGGACGGCGATGGACAAGGTCAAGGTCAGCCGCGCCGTCGCGTCGCTGCTCGCGAAGGACTTGGTGCGTCGCGGCCCGCACCCGGCCGATCGCCGCCTCGGGCTGCTCGCCTTCACCGCCAAAGGGCGGCGTGTCTACGAGCAGATCGTGCCCTTTGCCCGGCGCCTGGAGGCCGACCTGATGGCAGTGCTCGGGCCGGCTGACCGCGCCGCGCTCAGCGCGATGCTCGGGCGGATCGCGGCGCGCGCGGAGGCCCTGGACACGGCGAGGCTTGACCGGGCGGTGCCGGACTGACATTTTCATTTGTAACCACAGAAGGGAGGATGTTCATGGAAGGCCGCACCCCTCGCCGCATGCTCCTCGGCGCGATCGGCGCCCTGCCGCTGTTCTCGATCGCCCGCCCTCTCGCAGCACAGGGCGTCACCCTCTCCTTCTCCTCTTGGCTTCCGCCGCGCCACCCGATCGTCGAGAATGCCTTCCGCCCCTGGATGGAGCAGGTCCGCCAGGTCACGGACGGGCGCGTCACGGTGCGGCTTCTTGCCCAGCCGCTCGGTGGCCCGCCCGCGCATTTCGACCTTGTGCGCGATGGCGTCGCGGATCTCGGCTACAGCCTCCACAGCTTCATCCCAGGCGATCGCTTCCTGTTGCAGCGCGCCTTCGAGTTCAGCTTCCTGGGCGACGATGCCGAGACGCTTTCGGTCGCGTACTGGAACGCCTTCGAAAGGACACTGCGTAAGGCCGACGAGCATCGCGGCGTGCACGTTCTCGGCCTCTTCACCCATGGGCCCGGCAACATCCACACGAAACCACGGCCGGTCATGCAGCCCGGTGATCTCACCGGTCTCAGGTTCCGTGTTCCGGGCGGGCACGCGTCCGACCTCATTCAGGCGCTCGGCGGGGTCCCGGTCCAGGCTCCGGCCGGCCAGATCTTCGAGATGCTGAGCCGCGGCGTGGTCGATGGCGTGACCATCACCTACGAGGCGATCACCTCGTTCCGTCTCACCGAACACGTGCGCTTCACCACCACTCTGCCGGGCGGGATCTACAACACATCCTGGTTCTTCGTTATCAACGAGGCGAAGTGGAATGCCATCGCGCCGCGCGATCGCGAGGCGATCAGTACCGTCTCCGGCGAAGCCTTCGCTCGGCTGATCGGCAAGGCGTGGAACGCCGCGGACCGGGCAGCGATCGAGCAGATGCGGGCCGCCGGGATCACCATCGCCGAAGGAAACGAGGCGCTTGTGCGGGCGGTCAGACGGGCCTCCGCCGCGCTCGAATCACGCTGGGTCGAAGCTGCGCGCGGGCGCGGAGTCGACGGCGCGGCGCTGCTTGCCGAGATCCGCGCCGCGACCGGTGTGCGCCCGCCAGCGTGACGGCTCGTTCCTCCGCCGAGCGCGTGGTGGGACCTGGCCGCTTGGCAGCGGGGCTTCTCGTCGCTCTCGCGCTCGCCACCATGGCCGTGGTGACGGCGCTCGACGTGATCGGGCGGTATCTGCTCAACGCGCCGCTGCCAGGCTCCTACGAGCTGGTCGGGCTTCTGCTCGCCATCACGGTCTTCGCCGCCCTGCCGCTCGCCACACTCGGGCGGGAGCATGTCGTGGTGGATGTGCTCGATCATCTGCTGCCGCCGCGGCTCGTTGCGCTGCAGCGCGCCGTCACCGAGGCAGCCGCGGGGGCCGTACTTGCCGTGCTCGCCTGGCAGCTCTGGCTTCGGGGCGAACGCCTCGCTCTTGAGCATGCCACGACCAACCTTCTCGCCATCCCGCTCGCGCCGGTAGCGTTCCTGATGGCCGCCTTCACGGCTCTCGCTGCGGCCGCGATGGTGATCCTGGCAGGGGTTTCGTTACGGGAACGCTCCAGCGTACGGACCGGCTGAGGCGTCGGCGTGATCGGCGAGATGTGGACCGCCTTCGGGGTTCTGTTCGCCCTGATCTTCCTGCGCATGCCGATCGGCTGCGCCATGCTCGCGGTCGGCCTCGTCGGCTTCGCCGAGCTTGTGAGCTGGCGGGCGGCGTTTGCGATGCTGGGCACAACTGTGTTCGAGGCAGCGCGCTCCTACACCCTCTCCGTGCTGCCGCTGTTCATCGTGATGGGCAATCTGCTGACGCGCGCCGGCGTGTCCCGCGAACTCTTCGGCGCTGCCTATGCCGTGCTTGGCCATCGCCGCGGCGGGCTTGCGATGGCGACGATCCTCGCCGCAGGCGGATTTTCCGCGGTTTCCGGATCGTCTCTCGCCACGGCCGCCACCATGGCCAAGGTGGCGATGCCGGAGATGCGACGCTACGGCTACGCTCCCGGCTTCGCCGCCGGCGCGGTCGCCGCGGGTGGCACGCTCGGGATCCTGATCCCCCCGAGCGTGATCATGGTGATCTACGGCCTGCTGACCCAGTCGGACATCGGCAAGCTGTTCATTGCCGGCATTCTGCCGGGGCTTCTCGGCATTGCGATGTATGTCGGAGCGGCTGCGGTCGCGACCGCGATCAGTCGATCGCTCGGGCCGCCGGGGGAACGACATCCGCTGAAGGAAAGACTACGCGCGTTGCGCGGTGTTGCCCCCACGCTCGGACTGTTCGCAGTGATCGTGGGCGGAATCTATCTCGGCGTGTTCACGCCCACCGAGGCGGCCGGCATCGGTGCCATGGTCGCGCTCGGGATGGCGCTCGCGCGTCGCGCGCTTCGGGCCCGGGAGCTCCTGGAGGCTCTGGTCGAGAGCGGGCGCACCACCGCGATGCTGTTCACCGTCATCATCGGCGCGCTCGTCTTCGGCAACCTCGTCAATGTCGCCGGCTTTCCCGATCTTTTGCGAGAGATCGTCGAACGGTCTGGGCTCGGGCCGTGGTCGGTGGTGACGGTGATTGCCGCGATCTACCTTGTGCTCGGCTGCGCGCTCGAGAGCCTGAGCATGATCCTGCTCACTGTGCCCGTGTTCTATCCGCTCGTTCAGGTGCTCGAGTTCGGACTCGATCCCGATTCGGTGCTGATCTGGTTTGGCATCGTCGTTGTCGTCGCGACCGAGATCAGCCTGCTCACGCCGCCGGTCGGCATGAACGTCTTCGTGTTGCGCGGCCTTCTGCCGGACGTCTCGCTCCGCACGATCTATCGCGGCGTAACCCCGTTCTGGCTTGCCGACATCCTGCGCTTGGGCGTGATCCTGTACATTCCCTCGCTCAGCCTCGCCCTGCCGCGGCTGATGTAGCGGGCAAGCCGCCGTGGCCGAAAGGGACACCTGGTCCTGAGGCCACCGCGGCGCTTTCGGCAGCGCGGTGCGCTCAAGGGGGCATGCCTCGGGATGCCGGGGCCCCTTGTCGGCAGGATGGCGCGCGACGGAAGGTCACGGCGACCGTTTGATCGTTTCAGGCGGGATTGGTCAGGTGCCGCTGGTGGTGGCGGAGTGCGCATCGTGCACCCGGTCGAGCATGGCCATCCTCACGAGGATCGGATCGCCAGGGGCGATGCCTCACTCGGCGGGCCCGGCGGGCGGGACACCGGGACCGTCGACCTAGTTCGAGGATGCGACGGAGGCGTGCGCCCCTCCCCCCTCCCGCCGGATCGGCCGCCCGGAGGCCCGGGATGCGCCACAGCGTTTGTCAAGAACTGGCGGAGGGAGTGGGATTTGCTACCACAAATCCACCCTTAAGCCATTCAACGGGTTAGGTTCTCTGCCGGCGGCAGTGTGATACGGCGAAGGTCATCAAGTCCAGCCCTCAGCGCACCCGCTGATGCGGCGGCGGGGGGCCTCCCGAGGCGGCCTCGTCGATCACGGCGGCAAGCGTGTCGTCCAGCGCGCGCCGCCACGCCCGAACCTCCGCATTGAGCGCCTGGCGCGTGGCGTTGCGGAGCGCCGCCGCCACGGGCACGCCCTGCCGCGCCAGGGCAGCGCGGGCCGGGCCGAGGTGTTCGCCTCCGAGCAGCGCAGGAACGCGCTTCTCGCGTGCCTGCTCGGCGTATGAGCGGGGGTCGAGGTCGGCGGCCACGCCGATCTCCGCCAGCGCCGCGCGCGCCCGCTTCGCCCATTCCGCGCGCCACGCCCGGAGGTGTCGGCTCCCTGCCTTGCGGTCGTCGAGTTCGCGCGTCTTCTCGGTGAGGCGCGCTCCGTCGCTGCGGCGGGTCGTCAGCAGGATGTGGGCGTGCAGGTTGCGGCGGTCGCCCTCGCGGCCCGGCAGGTGAAGCGACCAGTCCGCGGCGCAGCCGTGGCGCCGCGCGATCCATTCGGCCCAATCGCGCAGCAGCGCGGCAGCGCGGTCGGGCGGCAGCTCGTGCGGGATGGCGATCACCACCTCCCGCGCTACGGTGGCGTCGCGCCGCCGCTCCGCCCTCTCCGCCGCCGCCCAAAGGTCGCCGCGCGTGCCCTTCCAGCCCGCGAGGCCGCTCGCCGCCACGCCACGCTTCCGCGTGAAGTCGTTGCGCTCGCCCGTGCGGGGATCGTCGAGCGCGACGGCGGCTCGGTAGGCCGCCGCAGCGACGGCGGTGCGGCCTGCTGAGCGCCTTATGGTGCTGGTTCGCATGTAGAGGATCGCCACCCCGATTTCCTCCCTTCCCCGGCGTTCGGCGCAGCCGAATGCATCCTTGCGCCCTTCACCTTTGCCTGACCTGGTTCCCTCGGGGTGGCGGTCCAGTCCCTTTGTCCTCTTGGCTTCGTGGCCCTACTTCCCCGGCAAGACCATCGGAGGGAGGACGGCATGGGTCGGAGACCGGCAAGCGAGCGGCTGCGCGCCCTCGAACAGGAACGGCAGGCGCTCGAAGCACGCATTGCCCGAGCACGGGCGCAGGCGCGCTCGGTCGAGCCGCAGCGGCTCTCTCGCCAGCGCTTCGTGCTGGGGGCCGTCCTCCTGCCCCTGCTGGGCGAGGAAAGCGCGGATGGCGAGGCGCTGCGGCGTCTCGTGCGTCAGCGCGCCTCGTCGCCCGCGGATCGCCGCCTGCTCGGGCTCGATGGCGACGAGGACGACGCGCCGGTTGCCATGATCGAGGACGACTGAGCGCGCCGCCGCGCTCGTCCTGTCGCTCCACCGGATGGGCCGCCCCGTGGGCCGCTGGGGCGCGGCAACGTGTAGCCCTTCGGGATCCAGCCGAGCACGATCACCGCATAGGCGAGCAGGCGCGGGAGCAGGTGGATCGTCGGCCTCGCCGGGTCGGCATGGAGGTCGGTGCGGTCAAGCGACTCCCGCAGATAGCGAATCGGCGTCGCCTGGAACTCTGCCGGCACCTTCGTCAGGAAGATCAGCAGATCGGGAAGATGCCGGTCGAGGTCGCCCGCGAGTTCCACCTGTCGCGCGAGCGCGCGCCGCGCCGCCATCAGGTCGTTCCAGAGATCCGCCCGCGCCGCGCTCATGGACGCCTCCACTCCTGCTGCCCGATCCGGACCTAGCGCCGCGCCGCGTCGCGACAAGCGCCCCGCGTGCCGGAGGCAGCAGAGGGCGGCGCCGCATCCGCTGGATGATTGGCGCCTCGTCCGGGTCGGAGAGCGGCGGATCCTGTCCGAGTTCGCAGTAGTGGAAGGCATTGCCACGGAACAGCACGCGCCGGCTGATCCGCAGCCCTGCCGGCTGGCCCTCCCTCGTGGTTCCCGGTCGCAGGATGCCGAGCGCGCGCATCCGCGCCACGGCCCGGCTGACCGCAGAAGGCGTGAGAGCGAGCCGCGCCGCGATGTCGGAAACGCGAAGCGGACTGGGCGTATCACCGAACTTCTGCACGAGGGTGAGAAGCGCGAATACGCGCAGCTCCCGATGCGTCAGATGCTCGATGGCGAAGACGAGGCCCTCGGGGAAGACGGTGAGGAAGGACGCGCCGAACGACGCCCGACGACGCTCGCGGCGACCGTTGATCACCAAGCCCGGCACCCCGGGAACGCCCAAGCTTAGAACCGCGCCGCTCTCGATTGCCTCGGCCACCACTTCAGCCGACGCGCCCGCGTCGATCAGGTAGGGGCCGCCGGGTGCGTGGGCGTCGTTCTCGCTCGCCATCGTGGTCCTCCCAGTGTTGTTGCTGCTGACAACACTGGTTCCCACGATGGCGGCATCAAGCCGGGGGGCGGATCGCGAGCAAACCCCTGGGCGCGTTGGCGCTTTTCCCTTCGCGCCGGTCCGCGCGCCTCGCGCCTCTCCTGATCCTCCTTCCTGCTCTCGCCCTAAGCCGCCGCTGACTGGCCCCGTCGCAGCAGGAAGGCGAGTTCCTTCACGAGCGTCTGCGGGTTGCGGCAGACGTGGAAGTCCCAGCGGCCCAGCTTGCCCCAGGCATTGACGGCGCGCACCCAACGCTTCGCGCCGTCGTGCTTCGCCGCGGTCTGGTTGTCCTCGCGCCCCTTGATTTCGAGGATGAGCGTCAGGTCGGGCTCGCCCTCCGGCGTCGCCATGCGAACGAGGAAATCCGGCTCGTAGGCATGATCCACGCCGAAGAACTCATAGGGAATCGTCAAGCCGAGGCCCTCGTTGCGCGCGTAGAAGCGGACGATTCCCTGCCTCACCGCCTCTTCCAGCCGGAAGGTCGCGCTCTGCTCCCATTGCTGCGTGTCGGCGACGACATGGCTGATACCAAGTCTTTCTGAACGAGACTCACGAGAGGGATTCCCCGACGCGGGCGGGATCTGATTCAACGGGGCGAGCAATGGAGCCTCGCCATGGGTCAGCCGCTTCCCCTCCGCCCCGACTACGAT
>Ga0308397_1001952_pt1 | contig 10815 bp, 8 predicted proteins | sample Hotspr20SampleT8_FD_202356 | JGI IMG/M metagenome (GOLD analysis project Ga0308397, IMG submission 202356) | Hot spring phototrophic mat microbial communities from Mushroom Spring, Yellowstone National Park, Wyoming, United States - 20051001_T8 ...
TTTTTAACAAGTGATAGTTTAATCTTTTCTTTTCCTGGGCCATAGTTGATCATTCTTTCTATGATTTTTATCCTTCCTTCTTTACTCTTTTTTAATTTGTCATAATCATAGTCCCAAAGATAGGGTTTTGATTTTTGGCGTTTCATAAGGATAGTATATCATTTTTTACTTTGCTTTATTTTTATTTTTTGATTAAAATAAATTTATATGGCCGATCCCAATGAATCAAGAACAGGAGGGATAGATGAGATAACCAAAGTAGTTAGAGCCGCCAAAGAAGAAGCGCAAAAAGAGGTTCAGGCAGCCAATAATTCCCCCAATCCTAATGAAGAAAAAAAGAAGATTGGTGAAAAGATTAGGGAAGAATTGGAAGGAACAAAAACAGCCGCTCAAGAGGTGGTATATGATGAAGTCATAGCAAAAGAAGAAAGACGTTTACCCTATAAGAAAGAAGAAGGAAAACAAGTGCTTGCTGCGTTAACTAAAGCAATTGAAGCAGTGCGCCAAGGAATTGATCCAAGTTATATCGCCAAAACAAAAGAAGGAGCAGTGGTTTTGCAAAAAATCGCCGAAGAAAAAGCTGATTTTACTCCTTCGGTTGCCTCAGCTATTACTTACTACTTTGGTGATTATTTGTTTGGTGATAAAAGGTTAATTGATCCATCGTCGGGAAAAATAAGTGAAGAGGCGGTTAAAAAATTTTCGGAACTTAAGCAAGTCAATTCAATAGCGGCGGAAAAAATTGCTCAAGCAATTGAAAAAGCAGCCACTGAAATGGGAATATTAGAAGACGAAGTTAGAGAAAAATTAAAGGTTGAAACTCCATCTATGAGTCATCCTTCTTTTATAATTTCTTCCCAAGAAGAAAGAGAGCGACAAAAAATTTTTAGCGAAATAAATGAAAAAGCCGTCCAAGCTCTTAAAAACCAACAAATTTCCTTTGATGAACTTTCTGCCATTAACCATTTTCTTTTAACCGGTGAGAAATCGGCAAAGTTTGATAAGGCAGTAGAAAAGATTGGAGTTTCTTCGCAGACCATAGAAAAGTATAGAAAAATCACCCAACAGATTAATCAAGAAATGTTGGATTTTGGAATGATTGTTGAGTCATATGCTCAAGCGTGGGTAAAATATGTTAATGAAGCTAAAAAAGAATTTAGTGTTGAAAATCTTCAAAAATATTTTCGTCGGGATAAAGATGGAAAAATTATTTTATCACGAGAAGATAGACAGTTTATTAAAGAAAGAATCAGGCGTTATATTTACTTAGGTTTAAGCACCATTCATGAAAATCACTCTGAGCCGTTTCGTAAGCTTATGGGTGAACATCAAGATGTAAGTTATTATATTATTATGATAAGACAGGTAGTAAAGGATTCTTTTGATAAGATAATAAAGTTAATTCCGGATAAGCCAGAGAATAGTGATTTAATTTACTTTTTAACTGATGCTTCAGGAGCCTATGTTTCTCGAATTTACAGTCAAGCTGAAGTTTTTCATGATGCTCCTTTGCTAGCTCGAGATTTAGGCACAACGGAAAAGATACTGGATTTTTTAAGGTATCTTTTTCCCTCACAATTGGCTGAGCTTTTTGATGATGATCGAATGTTTATGACAATTGCCCGTGATGAAATGGCAATGCTTCTGCGAAAATATTTAGTTGACCGAGACAATCAATATGATGGATCACTTCTTTCTGGACAGTATCAAAAAGAAGGTGTTTTTTGGCAAGAGTGGTTTAAAAAAGAGTATCGAGAAAGGTTAAAGAAACGATTAAGAGAACTGGCCAAGGGAAACGAAAAAGAACTGGAATACTTGGAAGAAAATGAATGGAAGATTGAGATGGTTGCCACTTATGCTGAGGCAATTGGTGTAATGACTCTTTTGGATGGGGAGGTTTTGGCCACTTCTGATCCCGTTTCTCATTTTAGAAATGTTCATCCTTTAATGTCGCTTCTTTCAGCAAAACACAATTGGTCAACCGGTAGGGGGCGAAGTGGTCCGGGTTTTATTAACAAGTATCTTTTGGGAATGGAAGTTGAAATGTATCCAAAACAACGGGGTTTGTTAAAAAGACTTTTTTCTAAAAAACGTTTTGATCCCGAGGAGATTAAGAAGGAAATTGATAGTTTAGTTGAAGTTCAGGGGGCAAGGATTGTTGATAACATTTTTAACGCCAGTGGTTTATACTATCAACTTCTTTCAATGTTTAATCTTCCCAATTCCTTTAATAGCTGGGATGGTTGGCGGATTCAAAAAATACCCCAGGAGTTTATCGCTTTGGTTAATTTAGCTTTAGAAAAAAAGATTAATAAAGAGGATGGAAAATTATTAACCGCTGATGATTGGCAAAATATTTTTGATTTTGCTTTTAATCTTCATGGGACAAGTTTTTTGTGGTGGTCGATTAAAGGGGAGGTTGGTCGTTTAAATTTTGAAATTTATAATCGACTAAAGGCTTTGGGTTTTTCTGATGCTCAGATTGAAGAAATAAAAAGTAAAAATGCGGTAAAAAATTTAATTGAAATTACTTTCAACGGCCAAAAAAGAAAGTTAAATTATTTAGAGTTTGAAGAGTTAAAACTTAGCCAAAGACGGGGAGAACTTTATTTTCGTTATCTTCAGCGCAATCCCGGTGATTTTTTGATGATTTTAAATCAAGTTTGTCCAGAAGTTTTTTCTTTCTCGGGTGATTCAAAAAAACATGATCTTCTTTTTAAATATGACCCAAATACTTCGGGAGAAGTTTTAAGAAAACAGTTGGAAAAAGAGGGAATGAAAAAACCAGAAATTGACTCATTTGTTAAAAAACATCGCACTTTTTGGGAAAGATGGAAGGGAAGTTATACTGAGCTTAAAAGATTTCATGATTGGTACAATCGAATTGCCACTTCGGGAAATAAAAATTTTTTAGATGCTGATGGTAAATTTAGCAAAAAAAAATTCATTGAAAATTTTTATGATGCTTCAGCCACCGCTTATGCAAGGATGAAAAAAGCAAATGAACCAATTGCTCAGGAGATAAAAGATATTTTCAATAGTAATCTTTCCTCAGCTGAGAAAAAACAAAAGATTGAACCGTTGGTTAAAAAAATGCGAGCTTGTCTTACTAAAGAAGATTTTTTGGGTTTTGAGGAGATGTGGGAGATTTTTGCGGGAAAAGATGGATTTTTTGAGGCAATGACTGGTTTGGCTTTTGAAAATGCTGACCAGTATTTTAATAAATTTGGTGGACTTGATGGTGAAGGGGAGATGAACATTTTCTTTAATATTGCCCACAACTGGTCTTTAAATAACGGCGATATTAATCCCTTTGCTGCCGATATTCCTTATTATGAACTTTTTCGAACTATAGGTTTTTCTGGCGAGGATACAATTAAAAGAACATTTGAAGCAAACTTGACGAACTATAAACAAGTGCTTTCTCAATTGGGGAAGTTAGAGGTACTTTTATGGAATGCTTCGCAAAGTAATAGTTTAGCAGAAATAATGAAGCTTCATCAATCAATTTATGATACGCTTTCAGGAATGGTGAGCCAAGAATATGCCTGGCGGGCAAATTATATCTTAGCCCAAATTGTGGCTAATTTTTTTGCCGAACACAGTGTTTTGCGTGATCCCAAATGGGCTTGGCTTGGGCCGGTTGGTTGGTTGGCAAGATTAGTGGTTGGAGAAAACACTTCTTTGTCAAAGTTATTGACCAAGAATCGTCATGCTTTTTCAATGGATAGTAATGCGTTGCGAACTTATTTTGAGATGTTAAGAAAAGATCATTTAATTAATCCAGAACTTAATGGTCCTTGGGGGATGGAGCAGTTAAATCGGGTGTTTGAAACGAGTATGCCGGAATTTATTTTTGGAGATGTTGCCCCAAAAGTGGTTTGGTCGATTATACTTTTTATGCTTTTAGTATATATTAAAAAAGCAATCGAAGAGGCAGGGGGGAAGAAAAAGTAAAATTTTTTATTATTGAAAAAAATTTAAATTCAAATTTTAATTAAAGTATGAGAAAGGTTTTTGTTTTTTTATTATTGTTATTTTTTATCTTAAGCGTTAAGAATATTTATGCTTTTACAGTATTACCTTCTCCAGGATCTTGCGGTGTGGGAACGGATTCGGCAACAGTTGATATTAGCAAACCAGAAAATGAAAAATATCGTTGCTGTTATTCAGATATAGAGCAGCTTGCGGAGATTTTTAAAAATCCTCTTGAGGGAGCTCCTTCTCCGCTGGACAAATTTGGTGGTATTGTTGGGTGGATAACTAATGACCTAATTGGAAATTTTCCTTTCATTATTTGGTTACTTCCTGGTGAGAGACCGATTACTCTTAAAGGATTTTTAACTGGTATAAAAAATTATATTTCACTAAAAAGATGTGAGGCCAATGCTACTCCAATTGGAACTCCAGGAAGCGATTGTTTTTGTAAACTAAATAACCCATCTAATTTAGCTTCTCTAAGACCTTTTTGTGATTTAGTGAATGAAAAAGAACGCCAATCTTGTTATCAATGTATTGGTTATGATCCAAGAACCAATTCTTTTGGCGCTGGTGGGGTTTATACCGCTATTGGTTGTATTCCAAATAGTTTGTCTTTATTTATAAAAGAAAGAGTTTTTGGTTGGGGAGTGGGGTTGGCTGGGATAATATCTTTGTTTTGTATTATTTACGCCGCTTTCCAAATTCAAACTTCTTCTGGCAATGCCGAAAAAGTAAAAAAAGCCCAGGAGCTTTTAACTTCTTGTATTATGGGTTTGATGCTTATAATTTTTTCTGTCTTTATTTTAAGACTGATTGGGGTTGATATCTTAAAGATTCCAGGATTTAGTAAATAAAACGATAATTTTAACTCTTAAATGGTAAAAAAATCGTGCTATAATTACTATATATGAATAAAAAAATCGTTAAACGACAGATATTAGAAAAGATTTTTTCTCATTTAAAAGAAAAGGAAATCACTTTGATTTTAGGTCCACGTCAAGTGGGCAAAACAACACTTCTTTTTCAATTAAAAGAAATATTAGAAAAAAAAGAAAAAATAGCAAGAGAAAATATTTATTACTTTAATCTTGATCTTTTTTCTGATTTAGAACTTTTTAAATCACAAAACAATTTTATTCAATTTATCAAAAATAGAGTCGATAGCAATAATAATCGTTTATATCTGTTTATCGATGAGGCGCAAAGAATAGAAAATGCCGGTCTTTTTTTTAAAGGCATTTACGACTTAAATCTACCGATTAAATTGGTTTTAACTGGTTCTTCATCCTTAGAAATTCGAGCAAAAACTGCCGAACCATTAACTGGCAGAAAAAGAATCTTTTGGCTTTATCCTTTTTCTTTTTATGAATATCTTTTAATATTTGATAGCCAGTTAACCTCTTTTTTACTCAAAGACGATGTTTATACGCGGCAAAAAATCTTAAATCTTTTTAATCACTTTGTTTTATTTGGTGGCTATCCAAAAGTGGCGCTTGAATCTCAAATTGAGAAAAAAGTAATTTATCTTGAAGAGATATTTACCAGTTATTTAGGAAAAGATATTGGCAGTTTTTTAAAAATTAAAGATGTTTTTTTATTTTCAAAACTGGTGCGGATTTTGGCTGAAGATATAGGTCAGTTAGTCAATGTTTACCGCTTGGCTTCGGAAATTGGAATGAAAGGAGAAACGCTTAAACGCTATCTTTCCTTTTTAGAAGAGACGTTTGTTTTAAAAAGGGTTTTACCTTATTTTTCTTCAACTAGGGCTGAGATTCGAAAAATGCCAAAGATTTATTTTTTTGATACCGGTTTTCGTAATTTTGCCAAATATACCAAAGAGACAGGAAGAGAAAGTTTAATGGATAAAGAAGAATGGGGGAGGCTTTTAGAAAACTTTGTCTTTTCTGAGTTGGTAAAGATGGGGGAAGCTTTTAATTTTTGGCGGACTAAAGATAAAGCTGAGGTTGATTTTGTTTTAAGAAAAGGAGAGGTAGAGATTCCTTTAGAAGTAAAACGAAGCGTTGATAACAATCTCACTCTTTCTAAAAGTTTAATTTCGTTTATCAAAGTTTATCAACCAAAAGAGGCAATTGTTGTTAATCTTTCTTATTACATAAAAAGAAAGTTTGATAATACCTTGATTCATTTTCTTTTGCCATATCAATTGACTGGATTTTTGGAAAGAAGAATAAAGTTTTAAAGGATAAAGAATGTTTGTCTTTATTTTAAAACTGATTGGGGTTGATATCTTAAAGATTCCGGGATTCAGTAAATAAAAGTATAATTTTAACATTAACCTGCTCCTCCTCCTTTTGTTGATTTAGCTGCAACAAGTTGCTCAGCCGCTTGTTTCCACGCATCTATTGCATTTTTAGGTTCTCCTTTTTGCAAAATCTGCTGCGCTATCAGAGCTTGTTGTTGTACTTCACTAAATGAGGGTGGTATAAAATTTTGTTTTATCCACTTCCCAACTGGTCCTAAATTAGTAATTAAATTACCAATTCCTGGTACCTGAACCAGAGAGCTAAACTGTTGTAAAGCTCCCATACCACCACCCCAAGCCGCCCCAACTCCACCAAAGAAAGTGCCAAGACCGATTTCTACTCCTATTCCTTTTGCTCCAATTGATTCTTTGAATAATTTGATTAAGTCAGGAAGGATTAAAACAATACCATAGCCGATTAAAAACTGCCACACTTGTTGATTAACGTTATATAAAAATGGCGGCGTCCAAAACTGATTTACACCAACCGCCGGCCAAAGAAAAACATTAGTGGTGGTGATAATTAAATTGCCAAGCAAGATAACAATAACCACCAAAGGGAAAGTAGCCAGTTCTCCCAAAAGATTTTTAAACCATGAGGAAAAGGTGTTTTTTCCTGGTATAGCCTCAAGAATAAGTACTAGAGGAGAAAGAAGAATATAAAGAAGGATTTTAATATAACTTGTTAAAAGGATAAAAAAGATACGGAAAAATAGAAACAATAAAGTAAGTGCTACTAATAGACCAATAATTAAAGGCATGGCTATTATAATTACTATAAAAAAAACAACAGTTATACCTATAATTTTTACGAACCCCGTTGGAAGTTTTCCAAGTTGAATACCAAAAGTAAGAGCTTGTGCGCCTATATCTTCAGTAGGTTGAGCAAAAATACTCGCAAAATTACCAAATTTTACCGCTCCCCATAAACTAAAAATTAAAGCAGCCAAATCTAATAAACCTCTTATGGCATCAGGAAAAATAACCAAGAGGTTATTACCGATATTAATGGTTTTAACTAAGAAGTTAATAAGACCGGTAGCAAAGCCAAATGGTTTAAAAACTTCAGTAAATAACTTAAGTTCGGGATAGTTATTTATCAATTTATCATCTAAAAAGAATAGTTTATCTAAGAGAGTGCCTGGTGAAGCAGTTAAATAATCTCTTTGCAATTGACCAACGTTAAGACTACTATTAGCTTCGGCTAAAATTGAAATTGATAAGGCAATTACTACATACATCAAATCAATCAAAAACCCAGCAATGGGAAAGGAAAAAGTGATAAGAAGAAGGGCAACCACAATTTTGGGAAGGGAGTTTTCAACTGAAATAACAGTTTGTGGGTTGATTTTGGCGCGAAACATAATCATAAAGCCAATAGCAATTAGTACTAAAACTAAAAGCATATAAGAAATCTTCCGAAAAACATTCCAGATACTCATAAAGGGTTTTATGGCAGCAAAGCCGATGCCTTCGGCGGCATAGGTTTTTGGAAAAAAGCCTGCGTTTTGCAGCCCTGAATAGGCCCAATAAACCCCAGAGGCTGGTGGATTGGCATAAGGAAGAACAATAAGATTGGTGACAAAGCCAAAAAGGGAGTGATTAAAGTTTTTATCACCATCTTTTGGATTATCAGTGCAAGCTTCACCAATAAGACCACAAAGCATCACCCGATACAAAGCAATGGTGATTTGCCCTTCCTTGGTATTTTTAAGCTTTGGGTCATTGATTACTTTATAAATCTCTTGCCGATTTTTTTCCACGGGATTAAAAGTGACTTTTGGTTTATCTTTGTTTATAAAATGGAGAAAAAGAGAAATGACGATAAAATAAACGGCGAGGACAATAAACGCTTTCTTTAAAAAACCAAGGATTTTTTTAAAACCCAAAAAATAAAAAGAAAACATAAGTTGATTGTATAACAATTTAAAGATAAAAGTCAAATTTTATTGAAAAAGAAATAAATCTTTTGGGAGTGAAGGATAGCTGTTTTTCAACCAATCTTCAAACTTTTTTTGATTTTCTTCTTTTGGGGGATTTAAACTAACGACAAATTTAGCTTTATCGTAATCAAAATCAATGGTAAAATCAGTGGTTTTTAAAGGAAGTTTTTCCATAAGGGAGAGTTTTTGCTTTGAAAAATCAACCATTTCTTGAGGAATAGGTTCTTCTTTTACTCCGGTAAATTCTATCGGTGTTAGATCGGGAGTGATGCTTTGATCAATAATTGGCGTAATAGAAATAGGTATAGGCGTCAGCCTAGTTTGAGATTGTTGATAAGTTGTTGGCATAGGCGGATAGGTGGGTGTAGGATTAGAGGGTGTTTGATTAGTTGTTTTTTTACTATTTTGAATAACAAGAGTTAAAATTGAAAGAACAATGACTAAAGATAAAAGAGAAAGAATAATTACTAAATATCGATTTTTATTATGTTCCATATTATTTATGATAACAAATTTTTATTTCTTAACCGCATAAAGAACTCTTATTCTGGGGGAAAACTTACGAACTTTGTGATTGATGGGTTTTGGAAAAAGTTTGACATCATAGGCTGGGTCATAGGCCCATATATTTAGACTTTCATCAATATTGACAATCCAAAAATAATGACCACAGGTACATGTTGCTTTTGGATCTTTTTTACAAGGGTGAGGATCGCAAAAATTAGCTAGAGTAAAAAAAGTCCAACCGGCGTTTTGATAATTTTTTATAACTGAAGCCACAGACGAACTCATTAGTTGATCAATGGTTTTGGGGTACTTTTTCTCAATTAAAAGAGGATCAACTTGTAAACCATGGCTTTTTAAGATTTTTTCGGCGTCAAAGTAATACGAACCATTTGGACCTAAATAATAGCCTTTTTTTCTATATTCTTCAACTACCAAGGGAGGGTTGATTTTTTTATCTACATAAGAAGCCAAAATCATTGCAACTGTGGTTGGACCACAACCAGCTTCACAAAGCGCGCCACCTTGAGGAAGAGGATAATTGTCATATGGGCCCTTACATTGTGGATAGTAAATTAAACCATTAACATCAGGAGTAACTTTAACATCAGGAGTAACCCTTATATCAGGAAAATCAGAAATTTTTATAGTGATTGAAGGAGTGATAATTGAGGGATAGATTAAGTTATTATTTGAATTGTTATTGTTGGTTGAGTTATTTTCTTGATCATTACCAAGCATTATCTTTAATAAATCAACTAAAACTTCAAGACCTTTATTATTATTGACGAGAGGAGTAATTGTTAGTTTAGGTGAGGGAGTAATTGTTTGCGCTTGATTTTTTGATAGAGGAAAAAAAAGAAAAGAAAAAAATAAAACAAAAAAAATAGTAACTTTTCTTTTCATAACTTTAATATAGCAAACAACCAATTATGATTGCAAACCAAAATATTATTTTGTGGGTGAGATGTAAATGACTTTTATCCCTTTTTCTTCCGGGATAGGAGAAAGAATTTTATTTTTTTCCTGAATAAAGTTATAAATCACAAAAACAATAAGCGCTAGTCCGAAAGCAATTAAAATTAAGCCAATTGTTTTTTTCATAAGTTAATTTTTTCTTTGACTAAATAATTTGGTCGTTTTTGGATTTCTTGATAGATTTTGCCTACATACTCCCCAATAATGCCGATGGTTATCAGTTGGACTCCACCCAAAAAAACAATGGCAAAAAAAAGGGAGGCCCAGCCAGGCAGCCAATCGCCTTGTTTTAAGACAAAGTGTTGAAAAGATTTAACGATTATCATCAAAATCGCAAAAAAAGAGGTTAAAAATCCTAAATAGGTGGCTAAACGCAAAGGCTTGATGGAAAAGGCGGTGATTCCTTCCAAAGCAAAATTTACCATTTTTGGCAAAGGATAATGAGTTTTTCCAAAAAGACGTTTTTCTCTTTTAAAATAGACAAAAGCTGAGGGAAAGCTTGGCCAGGCAACCAGACCTCTTAAAAATCTTGGTTTTTCGCAAAGTCCTTTTAAAAACTCAATGACCTTTCGATCAAGAAGACGAAAATCACCAACATCGGAAGGAATAGGAACATCAGAAACAAAGTTTAATAATTTATAAAAAATTTGGGCGGTTATTTTTTTTAAAAAAGAATCGACTTTTCTTTCTTCTCTTTTGGCATAAACCACTTTGGCTCCCTTTTGCCAGGCGTCAATCATTTTGGGGATAGTTTCTGGTGGGTCTTGAAGGTCGGCATCTAAGGAAATAACCACATCACCTTTGGCATGCTCATAGCCAGCAAAAAGAGCCATTTGATGGCCAAAATTTCGCAAAAAAGAAATGAGTTTTATTCTTTTATCTTTTTTAGCTTCATTCTTTATCACCTCTTCAGTCTTATCGGTTGAGCCATCACTGACAAAAATAATTTCAAATTTATATTTTTTAACAACCTTAAGAAGTCGTTTTAAAAGAGGCTGAATATTTTTTTCTTCATTAAAAACGGGGATAATAATAGAAAGAAAAAAGTTTTTCATGGTAAGGATAATATTGTTAGCCCTCCATATCTTACTTCAACGCTAAAATTTAACGCTTTTTTCTTTCGTATTTTAAGCGCATCTTTGGAGG
>Ga0308397_1001953_pt1 | contig 10814 bp, 9 predicted proteins | sample Hotspr20SampleT8_FD_202356 | JGI IMG/M metagenome (GOLD analysis project Ga0308397, IMG submission 202356) | Hot spring phototrophic mat microbial communities from Mushroom Spring, Yellowstone National Park, Wyoming, United States - 20051001_T8 ...
GCTGGGAACTCCCTCCGCTAGCCCCTGGCCATGGTCCTTGCTGTGTAAGCTCCTGTTACCAATTTCGCATATCTGGATCGCTTTGTCCAGAATATTATAGCCCCATGGGTCCATTTTTGACTCGTGGGGGGAATACGACTTGCAAAGTAGTGGATTGAGGAAAAAGGCGGAGAGTGCGGAACATGTAAATGTGGATGCAGAGTCCGGCATTGTGGAGGATGTATGTAGCGTGGATGTTACCGGGAGGTGGGGGGAAATTGAGCGACGCCGGGGAACCACTCCTGAACCCCCTTCTGATGGTGATGGTGGTGGGAGGTCCGGTAAACGGTACGGGGCGTGGTAGTGCGTCAGGAGGGCGGATAATTCCTAAGATAGACTGCCCGTTGCAAAAGACCACCTAGTCGTAGTTGACCTTGGAAGGGGATACCAGGCGGTTTTCTGGTAACAGGAAGCGAGGCCTACTTGTGGCTTATAGGATGTGTCCTGGAGGCGGGGGAACATCAGGGGTTTTCTGGTAACAGAATAGGGTAGGGAAGCTTGGTGGGGGCATTTCCAGAGGGTTCGGTGCGTTTCCAAATGGGGGACAGCGTCCGGGGATCAGACCGATAGGGTGGACGAAGACCGAGGTGGACCAGCGGATTATGGCACATGCACGTCACAAGAGAAATGATCTGTCTCTCGAATTGCCGGCATTGTATGCGTTCACCCATGATGGTTTGGAGGGGATCGCTGCGGATGAGATCGTCCAGGAGTTGCAGGGTGAGGTGAAGAAAACAGGTCGGGGAATGGTGGTCTTTCGTTTAGCGCACATCGATGAGTCGGTGTTGTCCCTGCGTACGACGGAGGACGTTTTTCTTCTGGCCTGGGGCAGCGATAGTTTGACCTATCGCGCTGCGGATCTGGATTTGATTCGTCACTGGACGGCTCGGAAACCGAATTGGCCGTGTCTCTTCCGCTGGCATCATCTGGTTCGACCTCTTCAGCGTGGCAAGCCTACCTTTCATCTGGTGTGTCAGATGCAGGGGGAACATGGATACCGACGGGTAGATGCGGAGGAGGCATTTCGCGCGGGACTGCGTCGGGTATTGCCCACCGGTTGGTATGAGGTGGATGAGAACGCCTGGCTGGAAATCTGGCTGACGATTCACGGCAGGATGGCGGTATGCGGTGTTCGTCTCTCCGACCGTTCGATGCGGCACCGCACTTACAAGCAAGAGCATATCGCAGCATCATTGCGTCCGACGGTGGCAGCGGCCATGGTTCGATTGGCTGGTATTGGCCAGGGTATGACGGTTCTGGATCCGATGTGTGGAGCGGGGACGATTCTGGCCGAAGCCTTGACTGTGGCACGGCACCGCAAAGGAGGAGCACCAGTCCGGTTGCTCGGTGGCGATATCGATCCCCATGCGGTCTTTGTTTCCACGCAGAATCTGAACCGTTTGGGACCGGTCGGTCTGGCACGTTGGGATGCACGCTCTTTGCCTTTGGCTGATGCCAGCGTCGACCGTCTTTTGTGTAATCCCCCCTTCGGGAAACAATTGGCTTCTGAGGAGGAAATCCTGCCGCTTTACACGAGCTTGGCCCGCGAATGGAATCGGGTACTCAAACCCGGCGGTCGTGCTGTTCTCTTGGTGATGGAGCAAAAGATCCTCTCGGCAGCATTGAACCCCTTCCGCTGGACAACGGTCCGAAGGTTGGCTCTTCGTGTGCTCGGACAACACTGTGTCCTGAGTGTCTGGCATAAGCCGCCCGAGGCGATAGCCTGAAATCCCCCGACGCAGGTACCGTGATCCGGCACGAAAAAAGCAATAATACTTGCTGCATATACGTTGTCAACTCATGCTATTGACCTTCATGAGATATTCATGCGAGATACATCTCTCTTATCGATAGATCTTCGGCCCACGTTTGTTACCCACGTGGGAGGAAAAGGCGTACAGCCTGATCAAGCCTGATGCCGGAGCAAAAGTCGGGATTGACACGGAGTCGGGGTAGGGACATAGAGCGTATTTGTTGCCACCGGGATGGTGCAGCGGTGGGAATATTACGTTAACGGATAGGCTTATCGGGTGCGTTCAGGAGGAGGGAACATGTGGCGACTGGTTGTGCTGTGCGGAGGAGTGCTAGGGAGTTTGGGGGGATGGTGGATGTCAATGGCGGGGGAACCCGGCACAAGTGATGACCTCGCCGCTTTGCAGGGTCAGTGGAAACCCTTACACTGTGAATTTGAAGGCAGATCCCAGATGACACCGGAAGTTATGAAACAGATCACCGCCGTATATGATCAGAGCGACTATTACCTCTACTTTATCGATAAGGGAAAAGATGGGAAAAGCCGGCCGATCGTGCTGGCCACGGTTCACGTCACGCTGGATCCTACGACGCAACCCAAGGGAATCCTCTTTGAGTTCAAGGACGGGCCCTTGAAGGGGCAAAAGCGGCACGGAATTTATGAGTTGGCTGGGAATCAATTGAAGCTGTGTTATGGTCCCGTGGACCGACCACGTCCCAAGGAGTTTCAGGCTCCGGCGGGGAGCGGGTATTTTTTGGAAACGTGGGCACGTCAGATCCGTTAGGAGTGGGGGACAAACGGCCGTTGGGAGCAGATGAGAAACATTCATTCGGTTCCCAGGCAGCCGATCCTAGAATATCTACATGGATGCCCACACGTTAGAGCTGCTGGGATACGAGACGATACGCGAACTGCTGGCCTCATATGCAAGCACCTCGTTAGGTCGGGAGTTGGCCCGCCGTCTGGAGCCATCGACCGATATTGCTCACATCCGGCGTCAGATAGCCTGGACGAGCGAAATGGTCGAAGCCCTGGATGCCGGTGTGACACCGCCGCTGCATGGGGTTCATGATATCCGGCTTTGGGTCCGTAGGGCAGCACTAGGGACGATGCTGGCTGCGGAGCAATTGGTTCAGATCGCGGAAACGTTACAGGCCACCGGTGCCTTGTATCGCTACCGTATGCGTCTTCCTCCGAGTTGTAAGGGGTTGATGGAGCTCCTGGCGGGGATCGAAGATTTTGGCCCTACGGCACGCCTCATCACGGCTTGTATCGACTCACGGGGTCATGTGCTGGACCTGGCGAGTAATGAACTGGCTGAGATCCGCCGCCGGTTGCACGAACTGGAGGAACGGATCAAAGGCGAAATCCGTCGGATGCTGCGGGATCCGGAATTGCGTCGCCTGCTCAGTTATCCCAATGCCACGGTGCATGGGGACCACCATGTCTTGCCCGTGGCGGTGAATTATCGTCATAAGGTAGCGGGTGTAGTGCATCGCATGAGTGCGACAGGCGAGACGGTTTTCATCGAACCGGCATCCGTGGCGGCCCTCCACGCGGAACGGGTGACACTCAAGGCGGCGGAAGAGCGGGAGGTGCAGCGGGTGCTTCGTCGGCTCAGCGCGGAAGTGGGTCGCCTGGCTAGACCTCTCGGATATGCCCTCGACGTCGTTGCCCGTCTCGATCTCATTACCGCCCAGGCTCGGTTCAGCCGGGACTACCGCATGTCGGCTCCCCAACTGAACACCGAAGGTCGGCTTTGGTTGCAGCAAGCGCGACATCCATTGCTCGAGCATCTCTTTCGTACCAATCCCTCGGCGGACCAGACACCCCGCCAGGTAGTGCCCATCGATGTTCGGCTGGGATTCCATTTCAACATCCTCATTATCACGGGTCCCAACACCGGTGGTAAAACTGTGGCTCTGAAAACGACAGGACTGCTCTGCTTGATGGCGCAATCGGGATTACATATCCCCGCAGCCCCGGGAAGTCTGGTCCCCGTCTTTCGTCACATCCTGGCGGACATTGGCGACGAACAGAGCCTGGAGCAATCCCTCAGCACCTTCAGCGCTCATATGTCCCGGATTGCTTCGATCCTGCAAACCGCTACGGCAGATAGTCTAGTACTGCTGGATGAGCTGGGGGCGGGCACAGATCCTACCGAAGGCGCAGCTTTGGGACGGGCCATCCTCGATCAGTTGGACCAGATCGGTTGTCGGGCAATGGTCACCACCCACTTGGGAGATCTCAAGACCTATGCGTTCAGCAACCCTCGGGCAGAAAACGGGGCCGTCGAATTTGATGTGGAAACTTTGCGACCCACCTATCGACTCCATATCGGCCAGTTTGGCATGAGCAATGCGTTGACCATTGCCCGGCGTCTGCAACTGCCTCCCGAGTTACTCCAGCGTGCAGCCCGTTATCTGCACCAGGGTCGGGATGTGGCCGCGGAACTGGCTCGGTTGCAACGTGTGCGTCAGGAGGCCGAACAAGCCAAAACGGAAGCTGTTGCGGCTCGGCTTGCCGCGGAGCAGGAAAAACAGGCCTATGCCCAGCGTCGCGCTCAACTGGAACAACAAGCGGCGGAGTTGACTCAGCTCCAACAATGGCGGAGTCGCCTGCGGGAAGGGGAGACCGTGCGAGTGAGCCGATTCGATGCCGTCGGACGTGTCGTGCGTGTGGACCAGCGTAAACGTCTCGTCACTGTACATATCGGCTTGGGGCAATGGGAGGTACCCTTTGAGGAAGTCCTTCCGGTTTCTTCCTAGCAGATGCCAGAAACGGCACCATCCTTACGGCGTTCGCGGGGATTGCCAGCGCCAGGTCCAGAGGTCATCGTCATGGTGGGCGTCGGAGAGTGTTCCAGCAATTCCGGCTTGACCCGCTCAATATACGCCAGAATCACTCCCACCATTGCTGCTTCCAGCACAACCACGGGTATATGAGCCAGCAGGACCAGCCGGGCCAACACTCCCCAATCTTCTTTGCCTCCCAAAAGTAGAACTGTAAAATTGAGCAGAACGGTCAATCCTACGGTTCCGCCGCCGAGCAGGACCCCACGCCAGAAGGGCGACAGCACCGTTCGCAATCGCCGTTCCAACAGAGCGGCTCCCCAAGCGGGTGCGGCGATGATGGATGTGTTCAAGCCTAAAGTGGTCAATCCTCCGTGAGCCAGCAGCACGTACTGGAGAAGTAAGCCGATGGCGATGGCGATGGGGGCACGTGGGCCCAGGAGAACGCCGACCAGGCCGTTGAGGAGCAGATGAACACTGGTGGGCAGGATTGCCAGCTTGATGTGAATGCTGGAGCTGACGAAGAAAGCAGCCGTCAACAAGCCGAGGCGGGGGATGTCTTCTTCCCGGAGATGCTGGAGAGGTCGCAACAGGAGGAGGATGCAGCCCAGCCAGCCGGCAGCAATCCAGGTTTCTGCGATGGCTCCGTCCGCCAGATGAACCGCCCACAAGGAAACACTCGTCACGGTGGGTTGTCCTCCTGAGTCGGAGGGAAAGGCTTTTTTTCCGTGGAGTTCGGAATCAGAAGTGCACGGAGCCGGCGGAGTGCCCGCAGATATCGCATCGAGGCGGCAGCTTCACTCAGCCCCAATATCGTGGCTGCTTCCTGGTTGCTCAACTGTTCTTGATGTCTCAAAAGCAGGATTTCCCGGTCGGTCTCCGGCAATTGCCCAAGAGCAGCGGTGACCCGGCGGAGCAACTCCCGTCGAATGGCCTCGGAAGCCGGCGTTCTTTCCGTATCCACCAACTGCGCCGCCCAGTCGGTGGCGGAGGGATCGTCCATCCATCCTGCCGCTTGCAAACTTTCCTCACGGTCCATGCTACGACGCTGAGCCAGACGATGACGCCGATGGACATCGATGATCCGATCCTGAGCCAGATGCCGCAACCACAGGTGAAAGGGCATGTCCGGTTTCTGAAGGTAGGCGATGAGTCGTTGATTGGCCTCCAGCAAAACATCTTGGACGATGTCCGAGGCATCCAGGCGTCGGGCCAGAACCGGATCTAAGCGGGTCGCGATGAGTCGGCGGAGAGGCTCCCGGTGGGTTCGCAGTAGTTGTTCTGCTGCCTGGGAATCCCCGCGACGGGCAGCTTCCACCAGACGCTCGGTTTCCTCTCGTGATGGCCACATTTCTGTTATCGTTCCGCACTTGCGTCGTTATTACCCGCTTGGGCAACACAACAATGCGGGGACATCATAGGTTGTGTTGCTACCGTTTTTCCTGAATTGTAGTCACTACTCAATATAGGGGTTGAAAGGAAGAAGAGCGAGGCACCACCGTCCTCTCAGCTACCGTAATCTGGAAAACCCTGGTTGACAGGCAATCGCTGCTGGTTACACTGACATAAGAAGGCAAAGACTCCGCCAATGTCGCCATCTGTGTAATTTCATCTGTTTCAATTTTCTGTGAGGTTCATGCCATGGCTGTGCGGAACACATCCCATTTCTGTCCTATGGTGACTATGCTGGAAGATCGTACGGTCCCGGCGGTGGCTTCTATCCAACTGCTCAACGGAATCCTCAAGGTCGTCGCAGACAATCAGGACAGCAGCATTTTGGTGCATCAGAACAATCCGGGCACAGTGATGGTGCGGGATTTGATCACGGATCGGACCTGGAGTTATGCATCCTCGACCGTGCAAAGGATCGAGGTTTACGGTGGGCGGGGCAATGACATGATCACGGCTGTTGGACCTGCCGGGGCACGGTTGGTCCGTATGTATGGGAATGCCGGTCGGGATTTGTTACAAGCTCGGGGTGCCGGAAGCATCGAGGCCTACGGCGGCGCCGGTAATGATACCATTCGTGGTGGCCAGGGTAACGACCGACTGTTCGGCCAAGGAGGAGATGACTGGATTCACGGCAATGGGGGTAATGACATCATTTATGGTGGGGCGGGCAACGATTGGCTCAACGGCGGGGCAGGTGTGAATACCGTATTCGGCGGAACAGGTGACGACACCATCATCACCATCAATGATCTGGTGGGTGATACGGTCGATCCGGGTCTCGGCTTCGACGTGATATGGGCGGATAAGAATGGGTTGCAAACAGACAATGTCGTGGCAGCCAGCGCCGCGGATGTTATCAATGCTGTGCAGGCCTTCGCGAACCCCGGAGCGGACCGAACGTTGGACGGCGACCGGCTGATCGACCCCGCTTTATTGCCCCAAACAGCTAGTGGCCAGAATTTTTATTATGAACGGTTTGATGGTCGCCCGCTCTTTGGACCCGCTGGTCCTCACATCAATGATATCAAGCAGGGAGTTTTGGGGGATTGCTGGTTCTTGGCTAGCCTGGCCTCTATGGCTTATGCGAACCCCAATTCCATCAAGTCGATGGTCGTGGACTTTGGGGATGGCACATACGGAGTTCGGTTCGGAAGCACTTTCTACCGTGTGGACAACGATCTGCCGGTCAGTCGCTATGGGGATCAGGTCCTTTCCTACACGGCCTTTGGGCGAGGTGGGAGCATGTGGGCCCCGGTAATCGAGAAGGCATTTGCCTTCCATCGCGTGCCGGGAGCCAATAGCTATAGCTCGATTGAAGGTGGCTTCACGATTGATGCGTACAACGCTTTTCAACTACCGGAGACCGGCGCCATCGCCTTCCACAGTTCCTACTCTTTTGGATTGCCGGCTTTCGCCAATGCTGCCTCCTTGGGTGCGGGGATCAAAAGCCTCCTTTATCCTCCCAATCCCAACACCCGCTATGCTGTGACTATCGGTATCCACATCTCGACCAGCAGATATCTGATTAGCAATCACCAGTATGTTGTCACCGGTGTGGAGCTGGATGGACTGACGGGTGAAGTGGTTAACGTCCACTTACGCAATCCCTGGCAAATCGATGGGGGTGCGACCGCTTATGGCAATCCGAATGACGGGGATATTGTGATTTCGATCGATGAGCTGTACAATTGCCGCGGTTTCTGCACCCTAGAGTTTGCCCGCCTCGCCTGACGAGCTTCGCCTGAAAGGGACTCCGATCAATTGTGGGGCCAGACTTGGTACTTCTCGGTATGGGGGAGAACCGCTACCGTGACTCCCTTACACTCCCTTTATGTACCGCGAAGCGGATTTTCCTGACGCGATGTGGAATGTTATCGAAAACCGTGAGGAATGATATCCTTCTGGGAACCCGAAAGAAGTAGGACTTCCCCGAGGCTAGCGTTGGCGATCGATTACCTGTTGCAACATGACTGCACGTTGGGCGGCTGCCGCCCGCCGTACGTAGGGTTTATGGTCCGGATGATGTTCAGCCAGCCACTCCCAATGGATTCGAGCTTCGGCAAAGCGATCTTCCAGTTCGAGTTGGATTGCGAGGAGTTCTCTCAAGATTCGGTCATGAGGAAATTGACGAACACCCTGCTCCAGAACTTCCAAAGATTGCTGGTGACGGCCACACTGAATCAGAGCATCCGCCCATGCCCGAAATGATACTGGCTCAGTGATCGTGGGTACCTGGGCAAAGCGCTCGGCCACGATGGCATACCACTGCTGACGTAATGGCGTGACAGTCGATGGGAAAAGATATCTTGCCGCCTGATACCACAAGAGGGGATCATCAGGTAAGACGTATTGCCGGAAATGGTCCGGTGTTATCGGTCCGATTGCCATCCAGCGGGCAATGGCGGGTAAGTGTTTGGGTGAGCGTAGGAGGGATTCTTTCCAGCAATGCGAGGCTTCGGACCAATTTCCCGATACAGCCCACACCTGTCCGCACGCAAACCAGACATCAGGATCAGCACGTCCGACCGTCTGGGCACGGGTGAGGTAAGTTGCGATATCATCGGCTCGCAGAGCATACCGATGGAGAGCGGCTAAACGCAGATGTGGGCCCGGCCAGAGCGGTTGGGCATCGCGTGCGGCACGACTGGCCCGTAGTGCTGCCTGAAAATGCCCTGGGCTGTCGGATTGTGTCATCAGGTCCGCAGGGAGTAGGACAGCCAAGGGACCCGCCAAAGATCCATGCATCAGGCGATTGGCTTCGATCCCTTGCTGGAGATGTAACGCAGCAAGCTGCTCGTAAATCTCGAAGTCCCGTGGTCGCCATTTCAAAGCACGTTCCAAACAGTGCACCGCTTCGCTACGAGAAACTGTGATGGCAGCACGCTGCTGCCATTTGTCCGCTCGATAATCCCAGTAAAGGGGCAACGCAGCAGCCAGGGCCAATATAGCCATCACCAGCAGCAATTCGCTTTGCACTGCCCGACGTGTCATCGGTTCGGGAGCCGCAGCCGCAAGAGAGGAAGGAGAAGCACGGGCAGCTGCGAAAATGGCCACGATCGTCGTTCCCAGAGCGACACTGGGGACATGAAGGCCAGCATCGACGATGCTGTGAACCGCTACAGCGAATAGGGAAACGAAAAGGCCGAGATCCAGCGCCTCTCTCTGCATACGGTATGCTCGCCATGCATGGCGCAAAGCGAAAAACACCAACATCAGAGTGGTTACCCCGCGGACGATCCCCCCTTCGATCCAGGCTTCTAGATATTCGTTATGAGCTGTTGTGGAAATCACAGGACCCAGATGGTGGGGTCGTGTCGCCAGCTCCGCTAGGGTGTATCCTCCTCCTCCTGTGCCAGTCAGGGGAAAAAGAAGGATCAGCCGCCAGGCGTTCTGCCATACGGGCGTGCGATTGTCCGCTTCGAGGTGCCAGAGCGTTGCCAGACGACTAAAGACGGCTTCGTTTCCTAACCACAACAACCAGGCTGCGCTGACAACCAGTAGCAGGATCAGTCCTATCCCAAGGGTATGGCGGTAAGAATTTCGGGAGATTGCTGACACGGAGGCCACTGTTAGGCTGATGATCAGTGCCAGCACGCCTCCCCGCGATTGACTGAGAATCACCGCAGCGAACATCAGCCCCAGAATGAAGAAAACCCCGACTGTAGTGGGTGAGCGCCAGCCACAACGGCGCCACTCGGACAGCCAAAGTCCGAACGATAACCCCACTAACAGTTCCATCTGAAACGCGAAGTGATTCTTGTTGACGAATGGTCCAAAAGAAGGGCCATCGGTGACAAAGTGGCCGTAAATACGTTCTCGCTCTCCGCTCAGATATTGAATGATCCCTGTGAGGGACAAGAGGAGTCCCGTTCCACATGCGGCCCAAGCGAGATGGGGAAGATGATTTCCACGACCCACCAGCAGACGCCCCGCCAGGTAAACCAGGCAGACTGCTGTCAGTTGTCCCGCCAGACGCTGCGTTTGCAGCGGAGCCACACTGAGGGGAATCCAAGCAGAACGACCGGTTACCAATTCCGGTGCTTCCCCCGCAAGCAGTTCGTCCTGCTCAGGACGTAAGTTCAGATGCCACTCCGCTGCCTGGGGGCTCAGAATAGCGACCCAACGGAGAGGTAACGGCAAGGTTTGGCACCACGTCCAGAGGGTAAGGCCTATCAGACACCCGGCAAGTGGGTCGCGTCGTAAGCCATAATCTCGCCGGGTTGTCCAGAAATCATAGGCCGCCCAGCATATCATCGTCAGGATGCCCAACATCACCACCCACTGACTGGCCGGACTGGCACAGCCCAATGGCCAGGGAGTGAGAACGACACAGGCAATTAGCAGGGCGATCCCTGCTCGACGAACACCAGGAATTTCCCGGATCTCGGAGAAGAAATAGGAATAGGAATACCCTGGCAGTGACATGGAATGTCGCAAGAGGCAGTGATCGGCTATCTTGAACCGTTCACCCAACGATCAGCGGCGACGAGTGGGAGCCTTGGGTCGAGGCAAGCGAGCGATGCGTGTGTCCTGGCGGCGGCGACCCGTCTCGATCCAAGTTGCAGCCGCGGCCTCATCCCCTTCCACCAGGGTCAGAGAAAATTCCTCTGGTGAGGTAGCAGTGTCCTTGGCCAGTGCGGGTGGTGTTTCCAGACTCTCCCTCACTTCTGCCGTCGCTACGACCGCTGCCAGCAGAAGCAGCAGCAGTCCTGACAGCTGCAGTGCGAGTTTAGGCATGATGCTTCTCCCGGTGCAATTCCTGTCTCAGGCCTACCCTT
>Ga0308397_1001957_pt1 | contig 10799 bp, 2 predicted proteins | sample Hotspr20SampleT8_FD_202356 | JGI IMG/M metagenome (GOLD analysis project Ga0308397, IMG submission 202356) | Hot spring phototrophic mat microbial communities from Mushroom Spring, Yellowstone National Park, Wyoming, United States - 20051001_T8 ...
AACGCCAACACCAGTACCGACTATAGATTGTAGTTTCACCCCGCACGATCCGTAAGAGGATACTGAAAGATTCTCCAAACCCAATCAAAACTTATACCCATCAACGGTTTCACCCCGCACGATCCGTAAGAGGATACTGAAAGACCCATTCAGCCATTCTAAATTTATTGACACCTGCGGTTTCACCCCGCACGATCCGTAAGAGGATACTGAAAGATGACGTAAGCATTAAACACGCGCTGAACGGAAAACGTTTCACCCCGCACGATCCGTAAGAGGATACTGAAAGTGTAAAGTCTATCCTAGGCAAACAATGAGTACCTGCACGTTTCACCCCGCACGATCCGTAAGAGGATACTGAAAGAACAGTGTGAAGATGCGCGTTTTGAGAGTTATAATGAGTTTCACCCCGCACGATCCGTAAGAGGATACTGAAAGATCCATCTTTGTATCCCTCTGATAGTCGTGAGTACGTTTCACCCCGCACGATCCGTAAGAGGATACTGAAAGGAAGGTGTTTCTCATCGCCACTGCCCACTACTTCATAGTTTCACCCCGCACGATCCGTAAGAGGATACTGAAAGCGCGGAGCGGGGGGTTTCCTTTAGCGTTTTGCGTTAGTTTCACCCCGCACGATCCGTAAGAGGATACTGAAAGTGCGGATAGGCAATAACCGTTCCCTCATCCTTGATTGTTTCACCCCGCACGATCCGTAAGAGGATACTGAAAGATCGCCAACCTTAGCAACGTACTTTGATACGTAAGACCGTTTCACCCCGCACGATCCGTAAGAGGATACTGAAAGATCACTTGCGAAGCGAACTCAACGCCACGCCTAATCGTTTCACCCCGCACGATCCGTAAGAGGATACTGAAAGCAAATTGTTGACTAGTGTAATCAATTGTGCTAGAATGTTTCACCCCGCACGATCCGTAAGAGGATACTGAAAGAATCCACAATAGCATGCCGCCAAATTGCGTGACCGTGTTTCACCCCGCACGATCCGTAAGAGGATACTGAAAGCATGCCAGCGCCAATGCTTACACAACGGCAACTGGTAGTTTCACCCCGCACGATCCGTAAGAGGATACTGAAAGCGCGGATAGCCTAAATCCAGATTGGTGTCGACCATGAAGTTTCACCCCGCACGATCCGTAAGAGGATACTGAAAGTCCATTCCAGAACCTTGTCTGTATACATGCGGCGGAGTTTCACCCCGCACGATCCGTAAGAGGATACTGAAAGTGAACTGCACAAAGAGCCGAATATCGGATTGGACGTTGTTTCACCCCGCACGATCCGTAAGAGGATACTGAAAGTGGAAAGGAGTAAAGCATGAACGTCCAGATGTGCGCGGTTTCACCCCGCACGATCCGTAAGAGGATACTGAAAGGATAAAGAAGAGAGCTATTGCCCCGACTGGTTCGAGTTTCACCCCGCACGATCCGTAAGAGGATACTGAAAGATAACCTGGTTGTCAAGCTATGTCAGGATGCCGGTGGTTTCACCCCGCACGATCCGTAAGAGGATACTGAAAGACTTATCGGCTTGGAAGCACGCGCCGCAGAAGGGAGAGTTTCACCCCGCACGATCCGTAAGAGGATACTGAAAGATTTGGGAGGCGGCACAGACATGGCAAGGGCATTACGTTTCACCCCGCACGATCCGTAAGAGGATACTGAAAGAGAAGTGTAAAGTCACCGTCCAGAACGGCACGTTGCGTTTCACCCCGCACGATCCGTAAGAGGATACTGAAAGACATTGGATAGCTCCGTTTTCTGTGAAACCCACGGAGGTTTCACCCCGCACGATCCGTAAGAGGATACTGAAAGCCAATGGACAAGGAACGTATGCATTAGAAGACATTCGTTTCACCCCGCACGATCCGTAAGAGGATACTGAAAGTCCGAACGGCAAACCATCCTGGATCGAATCAACGATAGTTTCACCCCGCACGATCCGTAAGAGGATACTGAAAGTTCCTCGCCGGCTAGTTAACTAGCCGGCACCGGAGCGTTTCACCCCGCACGATCCGTAAGAGGATACTGAAAGGGATAGGAAGGAGTAAAGCATGAACGTCCAGATGTGGTTTCACCCCGCACGATCCGTAAGAGGATACTGAAAGATACTTCGTTAATCTGTATCTGGATTTCGAAGTAGGTTTCACCCCGCACGATCCGTAAGAGGATACTGAAAGTGCCACGCTGCGTGGTAACGATGACCACGCCTTGCCAGTTTCACCCCGCACGATCCGTAAGAGGATACTGAAAGCACAGAAAGGAGAGTGTACAAATGGACGCCCCGAAGTTTCACCCCGCACGATCCGTAAGAGGATACTGAAAGATCTTGGTAAGGTTCTCTCCGTGGAGCGAAAGCTGGGTTTCACCCCGCACGATCCGTAAGAGGATACTGAAAGGCAATTCTGGTTGCAGGCAATTTTTTAGGCGCAAACTGTTTCACCCCGCACGATCCGTAAGAGGATACTGAAAGATATGACGTTGTTTTTCTCAGCCATCTTTTCGCTCGTTTCACCCCGCACGATCCGTAAGAGGATACTGAAAGCGAAAATGAAAGGAGCGTAAAAAATGTCTCAAGCCATGTTTCACCCCGCACGATCCGTAAGAGGATACTGAAAGCTCGTTATCACCCAATCGGGGGAGATTTTAGCGATTGTTTCACCCCGCACGATCCGTAAGAGGATACTGAAAGGATAAATTAGACACATTTTTCCTTGCGGATAACGGAGTTTCACCCCGCACGATCCGTAAGAGGATACTGAAAGACGAATGGAAGACGTAATCTAATGGATTCCATGACTTGTTTCACCCCGCACGATCCGTAAGAGGATACTGAAAGTGACGGACTTCGGGGTGTAGACTCTTGGCGAGAGTTGTTTCACCCCGCACGATCCGTAAGAGGATACTGAAAGGCCGGCGCGTAGCGGGGAGTGGTTTCGGGGAGGGGTTTCACCCCGCACGATCCGTAAGAGGATACTGAAAGGGAACCCGACAAACAAGGCTATCAACAGGATAGCCGCTAGTTTCACCCCGCACGATCCGTAAGAGGATACTGAAAGTAACTGACTTCGAAATATAGATTCGGGGCTCCAGCCGTTTCACCCCGCACGATCCGTAAGAGGATACTGAAAGACATTTCTTGAGGGTAAGGATTATATAATGTATCGTTTCACCCCGCACGATCCGTAAGAGGATACTGAAAGTGTTATTTTAGACTCAATTGGGTCTTTAGTTCCTCAGTTTCACCCCGCACGATCCGTAAGAGGATACTGAAAGGGTACTTTAGAGGATGCGCTTACAGTTTGCGAAAAGGTTTCACCCCGCACGATCCGTAAGAGGATACTGAAAGTGAAGACAGTGTCTGCGTGAGCCACTGCAAGGACATTGTTTCACCCCGCACGATCCGTAAGAGGATACTGAAAGTTTATATTAATATTCTTCATCATCTTCAGGAATTTCGTTTCACCCCGCACGATCCGTAAGAGGATACTGAAAGTTCCCTGGGAAGAACAGGAATTCTTTTTCCTCGAACTTGTTTCACCCCGCACGATCCGTAAGAGGATACTGAAAGTTTATAATCGCCAAAATCTCCCCCGATTGGGTAATTAGTTTCACCCCGCACGATCCGTAAGAGGATACTGAAAGGGGTAAGCTCGTAATAAGTGATTGCGAAAATTATAGTTTCACCCCGCACGATCCGTAAGAGGATACTGAAAGACCGCTGGATTGGTTAATTGCAAAGACAACTTTATTTGCGTTTCACCCCGCACGATCCGTAAGAGGATACTGAAAGATTTTTCGAAAGATATGGGTTTGGTTGCTTGAACGCGTTTCACCCCGCACGATCCGTAAGAGGATACTGAAAGTTGATCTCCAGAGCAGGATCGAACTCAAAACTCAGATGTTTCACCCCGCACGATCCGTAAGAGGATACTGAAAGTTAGATACCATTTGTTCTTCACGATGTCGAAACCAAGTTTCACCCCGCACGATCCGTAAGAGGATACTGAAAGTCTATATGGCTTAATTTGGATCATGACGTCCTTAGGTTTCACCCCGCACGATCCGTAAGAGGATACTGAAAGTGTAAAGATCTGGATTTACCGCTGGACGTATAGCGCGTTTCACCCCGCACGATCCGTAAGAGGATACTGAAAGACCCTCTGGCTCCAACCTTATACCTATTCCTACAAGTTTCACCCCGCACGATCCGTAAGAGGATACTGAAAGTTCTATTACCACGGATAGATTTTGTTACAGTATTCCAGTTTCACCCCGCACGATCCGTAAGAGGATACTGAAAGTTATAAAGGGTATGCTTCTGGGCAATATTCCCGACCTTGGTTTCACCCCGCACGATCCGTAAGAGGATACTGAAAGTTCTGTGAGGGATTTCGAGAATTTTGTCGCGCCATACGTTTCACCCCGCACGATCCGTAAGAGGATACTGAAAGTTCAATTTCGGGGGAACCCAATTAGGAACAAAACAAGTTTCACCCCGCACGATCCGTAAGAGGATACTGAAAGCGGTTCATAAAGGAAGAATAATTCCTCGTCCTTGAAGGTTTCACCCCGCACGATCCGTAAGAGGATACTGAAAGGGAAAAATTAAAAATCCCTCTCCTCAATGTGAATGTACTGTTTCACCCCGCACGATCCGTAAGAGGATACTGAAAGAAAGGTCTCACCATAATCTCCGTAGATAGTGTTGCCGGTTTCACCCCGCACGATCCGTAAGAGGATACTGAAAGGTGGATGGCGCGATGTATAACGTTTTGGTTTTGGACAGTTTCACCCCGCACGATCCGTAAGAGGATACTGAAAGGCGCTTTGCGAATATAAGCATTTAATTCCTCCTCAGGTTTCACCCCGCACGATCCGTAAGAGGATACTGAAAGAGGGAAGGGCGCTAGAAAGTCTTTCCAGCTCCCTTTGTTTCACCCCGCACGATCCGTAAGAGGATACTGAAAGCCTTCGTGAGAAATTTGAAAAAGTCGCGCCATGCTTCGTTTCACCCCGCACGATCCGTAAGAGGATACTGAAAGCCGCATCGATGCCACCACCGCATCGATGCCACCACCGGTTTCACCCCGCACGATCCGTAAGAGGATACTGAAAGTGATAAGGGGGGTCAGAATGTGAATCTTGTTGTGTTAGGTTTCACCCCGCACGATCCGTAAGAGGATACTGAAAGTTTTGAGGAGGGGGTGGTAGGTATGGGAAGCTAAGCCGTTTCACCCCGCACGATCCGTAAGAGGATACTGAAAGTGACGGACTTGGGGACATACACGCGGGGCGCCAGCTCCGTTTCACCCCGCACGATCCGTAAGAGGATACTGAAAGAAGAGGCTTGCAAAAATTTGCAAGCGTCAGTGGGGGTTTCACCCCGCACGATCCGTAAGAGGATACTGAAAGCGGGCAGATTAGAAAATGGCAAGGAGAGCGAGCTAAAGTTTCACCCCGCACGATCCGTAAGAGGATACTGAAAGTTTTTGGAGAGCGTCTGACCAAGGGCAGCTTCCAACGTTTCACCCCGCACGATCCGTAAGAGGATACTGAAAGACGTTTTCTCCGTGGGTTTCTTGACAGGGGTTTTTAGTTTCACCCCGCACGATCCGTAAGAGGATACTGAAAGTGATAAGGGGGGTCAGAATGTGAATCTTGTTGTGTTAGTGTTTCACCCCGCACGATCCGTAAGAGGATACTGAAAGATCCAAAATAGAACGAACATCGCTATCAATAAGATAGCCGTTTCACCCCGCACGATCCGTAAGAGGATACTGAAAGCGATAAAATCAACACTTATAACTTTGTCGGAAAAATTGTTTCACCCCGCACGATCCGTAAGAGGATACTGAAAGAAAAATTTAACGACTAGCGAACGGACTTGACAGTACGAGTTTCACCCCGCACGATCCGTAAGAGGATACTGAAAGTTTCGGGGGGGGGTTAGAATTTAAACTTTGTTGTACGTTTCACCCCGCACGATCCGTAAGAGGATACTGAAAGCCAAAAGGGCGGCCATCACTTGGACACTTGCGGTATCCAGTTTCACCCCGCACGATCCGTAAGAGGATACTGAAAGTGGGGGTTGATTGGGAGGAGCTGGAAAAACTCCTGCTTGTTTCACCCCGCACGATCCGTAAGAGGATACTGAAAGATTTCGGTACATACACGCGGGGCGCCAGCTCCCGCAAGTTTCACCCCGCACGATCCGTAAGAGGATACTGAAAGGGGAAAGAACGCCAAGAATGCTAAAAAAAGTAGCGCGTTTCACCCCGCACGATCCGTAAGAGGATACTGAAAGCGTATTAAATTTGAAAACATACACGAGGGACAGTAATCGTTTCACCCCGCACGATCCGTAAGAGGATACTGAAAGTTTAAGTAACCCAGAAACTTTTGCCAGACGACATCTTGAGTTTCACCCCGCACGATCCGTAAGAGGATACTGAAAGCTTATTTGTAAAAAAGTTCCTTTCCCCTACTGGATAGTTTCACCCCGCACGATCCGTAAGAGGATACTGAAAGATAAAACATACCACTGGATGGTAGAATTTGACCGGGGTTTCACCCCGCACGATCCGTAAGAGGATACTGAAAGCCAGGGAACTGAAATCCTTGGGGGTTGATTGGGAGGGTTTCACCCCGCACGATCCGTAAGAGGATACTGAAAGTGCCACGATGCGTGGTAACGTCTTGCCACGATACCAGTTTCACCCCGCACGATCCGTAAGAGGATACTGAAAGGGAACACCTCGGGTGTTTGGGTCTAAATATCGGAATGTTTCACCCCGCACGATCCGTAAGAGGATACTGAAAGATTTTGCGGGGCAGAAATAACGGGGGAGGAGGAACTAAGTTTCACCCCGCACGATCCGTAAGAGGATACTGAAAGCGCAGAGGAGCGAGGGTTCCGAATAATTTAAATGGTTTCACCCCGCACGATCCGTAAGAGGATACTGAAAGGGTGAATAACCAGGATTATTTATACATTGACCGAGGTTTCACCCCGCACGATCCGTAAGAGGATACTGAAAGATAATAATATCCAATTCCGATATTTAGACCCAAACGTTTCACCCCGCACGATCCGTAAGAGGATACTGAAAGGCGAGGGGAGCGATGCGGTGGTGGTCATCGATGCGGGTTTCACCCCGCACGATCCGTAAGAGGATACTGAAAGACACACAATTATAATGTAAGACACATTCACATTGAGTTTCACCCCGCACGATCCGTAAGAGGATACTGAAAGTCAATGGGGTGCTGGTTTGGTTATGTGTGTTATTTTGTTTCACCCCGCACGATCCGTAAGAGGATACTGAAAGTCAGGGCCTCCTGCGTGAGAACTCGCACGGATTTGCTGTTTCACCCCGCACGATCCGTAAGAGGATACTGAAAGCCGGTGGGCAGTACGAAACAAAGCCCCCACCGTGGAGTTTCACCCCGCACGATCCGTAAGAGGATACTGAAAGTCAGGGGTGGGAGCCAGAAAGACCTCTCCCACCCCTGTTTCACCCCGCACGATCCGTAAGAGGATACTGAAAGCCTTCTGGAGGGGAATAAGGGCTTGTCCGCTATTGCGTTTCACCCCGCACGATCCGTAAGAGGATACTGAAAGACAGGGCGGGGTAGCCTGTTCGGGTTTTTATGACTTCTAGTTTCACCCCGCACGATCCGTAAGAGGATACTGAAAGCTCGCGAGCGGGATTATGTCCGTGCGGCGTACTACGCCGTTTCACCCCGCACGATCCGTAAGAGGATACTGAAAGGCGATGCCGGACGCCGGCCGCTTAGCTCGATAACGAGTTTCACCCCGCACGATCCGTAAGAGGATACTGAAAGAGTTTCAACCCATGCCCCCCTCATGGGGGAGGGGGGCAAGTTTCACCCCGCACGATCCGTAAGAGGATACTGAAAGATAATCGATGCGCCGTGCCACTGCCTCGTCCACGGAGGTTTCACCCCGCACGATCCGTAAGAGGATACTGAAAGACTTTTAACAGTTCCACGTATGGGTGGCAAGCCCATAGTTTCACCCCGCACGATCCGTAAGAGGATACTGAAAGCCTCACCCCTTCGGGGGAGGCTAAGAAAACCTCTCCCGTTTCACCCCGCACGATCCGTAAGAGGATACTGAAAGACGAAAAGCCAACTCCAAATTAACAAACTGTAATAGTTTCACCCCGCACGATCCGTAAGAGGATACTGAAAGTGGGTTTCACAGTAGCACGGCGCATCGATTACGGGTTTCACCCCGCACGATCCGTAAGAGGATACTGAAAGGCTAAAGGCGGGGGCGAACCCCAGTGGAAAGGAGTAAAGTTTCACCCCGCACGATCCGTAAGAGGATACTGAAAGACGTTATCATTAATCTCATAAATCACACTATTCCCAGTTTCACCCCGCACGATCCGTAAGAGGATACTGAAAGCGATGTTGATGGCGTGCTGGACATTGCTCTCATTTGTGGTTTCACCCCGCACGATCCGTAAGAGGATACTGAAAGTGCACAGTATCGTCGCAATGCTCGCTGGGTTATGAACGTTTCACCCCGCACGATCCGTAAGAGGATACTGAAAGCGTTTAGGGCGCGCTCATATCGGTCTAATAACTCTTCGTTTCACCCCGCACGATCCGTAAGAGGATACTGAAAGAAAAGGGCTGGAGGAGGTAGAGAAAATTTTGAATAAGTTTCACCCCGCACGATCCGTAAGAGGATACTGAAAGTGTAATGCTCTCCCAAATCCTCTGCCAATCGATACCCGTTTCACCCCGCACGATCCGTAAGAGGATACTGAAAGATATTAGCATAGTTATGTAGATCCAACAAAGCGTCTTGTTTCACCCCGCACGATCCGTAAGAGGATACTGAAAGTCATTACATATCCCCCTAATAGTTTAATTCTTGTCCGTTTCACCCCGCACGATCCGTAAGAGGATACTGAAAGATGTGTATTTTTCCGTCAGAGTCTGGATTTCCTCTTGTTTCACCCCGCACGATCCGTAAGAGGATACTGAAAGTTGGGGTTTGTTCTGGTTCCCATTTCACACTCCTTTCTGGTTTCACCCCGCACGATCCGTAAGAGGATACTGAAAGGCTGGACGAAAAGGAAATCCAGCAATTAGAAGAAGTTTGTTTCACCCCGCACGATCCGTAAGAGGATACTGAAAGCAAGGAATGAAAGGGCAAGGGTAGTCTTACCATACCCAGTTTCACCCCGCACGATCCGTAAGAGGATACTGAAAGTAAAATAAGATTAGTGTTTGATTAAAGTTTGATTAAGTTTCACCCCGCACGATCCGTAAGAGGATACTGAAAGACAAGATGCTAACGTGGCTTGGAGGGATTCTTGGTAGCAGTTTCACCCCGCACGATCCGTAAGAGGATACTGAAAGTGAATTGCCCTCTCCAGGGGAGATTCGAATAGGGTAGTTTCACCCCGCACGATCCGTAAGAGGATACTGAAAGAGAGTACTCCCCCCTCTCTGTTTGTTATATATCGCTGGTTTCACCCCGCACGATCCGTAAGAGGATACTGAAAGAGGACTTTTATTGCTGGTTTTGATATTGATAGGGGGTGGTTTCACCCCGCACGATCCGTAAGAGGATACTGAAAGCGCAATACGGGTAATCATTCCCCCAGTGTACTTCAGGTTTCACCCCGCACGATCCGTAAGAGGATACTGAAAGGTGGGGGGTTGTTCTAGACAGCAAAATTCTGGGCAAAAGTTTCACCCCGCACGATCCGTAAGAGGATACTGAAAGCGGCATCATCATCTCCTTTCTCTAGAACCTCAAAAGGTTTCACCCCGCACGATCCGTAAGAGGATACTGAAAGAATATTCTGTTATCAAGGGTAATTTTCCATTGTTTGCGTTTCACCCCGCACGATCCGTAAGAGGATACTGAAAGAGATGTGCGGATAAAACTTGCTGGAGCCAGTTTTTTGTTTCACCCCGCACGATCCGTAAGAGGATACTGAAAGTTTTTGGAGAGCGTCTGACCGAGAGCGGCCTCCAGCGTTTCACCCCGCACGATCCGTAAGAGGATACTGAAAGCCTGGGTCAAGGTCTTGATGCTTTTGGGGGTGTAGAGTTTCACCCCGCACGATCCGTAAGAGGATACTGAAAGGCGTGACGTGGTAAGACGTAACCACGCGTGCCAGCGGTTTCACCCCGCACGATCCGTAAGAGGATACTGAAAGAAAACAATAATCAGAAAGGAGATGCGAAAATGTCCACGTTTCACCCCGCACGATCCGTAAGAGGATACTGAAAGTTATTGTTTGAGGAACTCTCTCATAGTTGCAAATAAGTTTCACCCCGCACGATCCGTAAGAGGATACTGAAAGTATTAATAGGAGGATAAGATGAACGATATACTACACGGTTTCACCCCGCACGATCCGTAAGAGGATACTGAAAGGCGCCACCGCGCCGATCAACCAGCGGCGCAGATATAGTTTCACCCCGCACGATCCGTAAGAGGATACTGAAAGAGGGCTATTCGCGCTCTTACTCGCTCGGCGAACAAAGTTTCACCCCGCACGATCCGTAAGAGGATACTGAAAGCCCATGTCGCGGACATAAAAGTCCGCGACGCCGGCTAGTTTCACCCCGCACGATCCGTAAGAGGATACTGAAAGTTTGGGTGGGCGGGGGCGCCACCACTTCCAAGTTCTCGTTTCACCCCGCACGATCCGTAAGAGGATACTGAAAGTGCCATACGCTGGCAGGGATAATGTCAAGGCTAATATGTTTCACCCCGCACGATC
>Ga0308397_1001966_pt1 | contig 10755 bp, 10 predicted proteins | sample Hotspr20SampleT8_FD_202356 | JGI IMG/M metagenome (GOLD analysis project Ga0308397, IMG submission 202356) | Hot spring phototrophic mat microbial communities from Mushroom Spring, Yellowstone National Park, Wyoming, United States - 20051001_T8 ...
CCTGGCTATTGGAACAGGCAGTGTCAATCAATGGAAAGACTTCTGGCTCCTTTCGTCCGATGCCCCCTTCGTGGATCGGGCTTACCTGACTACCGACGTTACGGGTGCTTTAGGGGTAAAAGGTCCTGTAAAGTATGTGCTGACCAGCGGTTTTGCCTATGTTTCAACGGCGGACCTCACCGACGGCATTTCTCCCTTCGAGGTTGCCGATCTGGATAGCGACAACTTCGTTGCCATGGGCGGGGGGAAACAGGCGGTTTTTTCCAATGTACTGACCATTGCGGACGCCTGGAACCTGCGATTCGCCGTTGCGCCGAACGATTTCAGCCAGGGTGTGGGAGGGTGGTTCGTATCGGCCGACGGATCCCTGTCTGTCGGACCAGGAACCCTCTATCCAGAGGTAGTGTTTTCTGCCAATAACGGCGTTACTGCCGACAAGGGGAACCTGATCGTGGCGGCAAAGTACACAATGGAGGCGAGCGGCCTTTCCTTTGCCATCGTGCCCCAGTATCTGTATGCCCTGGACTCCGATGCAGCCGTACAGTACTACTATGCGGTATTCAACCTGGATCAACGCCGACCTAACCCGGATCGGCAATGGCGGCTCGGCTCTGAAACAGGGCGGCATGTACTTTGAGGTTACAGTAGCATTTTAAAGTGTATTACATTCCGCAGTAGCGGCCAGCCATGCGCGTAGCCAGTGCATAGAATCAACTAGATCTGAGTACTAAAGCTCCCCGCCTTCGGGTTGGGAGCTTTAGTATTTTGGTAGGCAAAGATTACTTGAACTGGTACGAGTAATAGAGGGCGATCCCTTTGTCCTTCGCGTACTGAGCGACTTCCGGACTGCTGATCATGTGACAAACCAGAATGGGAAATAGCTTCATTCCCGCGGGAGGGTCTATCCGATTCAGTTTATTATAGATGAACTTCTCGATGCTGTTCACCGAAAGCTGGGATTTGCTTTCCCCCACGATGAGGAACCGGTCTCCGTTTCGCACCCCTTCCCCGAGGATGTTCACCTCCACGTACTTGTCCTGGTTGTCCCGGATGTAGGATCGGATCAGTTCACCTTGTACGGAGATGCCGTAGTCCCGGGCCAATAGAGAAGGTAGATACTTGTAGGATTCGTTTTCGAGGAAATATCCAAAGCTCATGGCTAAGCCGCCGAGTTGCTTGTTGGTGTCATCCAGTCGTGCTTCGGTTTTCGCCTGCGCTTCCGCCAGCTCCTCAAGCCGCTTTTCCGTTTCTTTTTGTGCTTCTGCCAGTTCCGATAGACGGGCCTCGGTACGTTTCTGCGCCTCAGCCAGCTCATCTACCCGAATGGCCAGGGCTTCCAGTCGTTGCTCGGTGCGTTTCTGCGCTTCAGCAAGTTCTTCCACTCGTCTCGTTAAGGAGTCTAGACGATCCTCAGTACGCTTCTGAGCGGTGGCTAGCTCTTGGATTCGCACCTCAGTCCGTTTCTGCGCTTCTGCCAGCTCATCTACCCGAATGGCTAGGGCTTCCAGTCGTTGTTCGGTACGTTTCTGCGCCTCCGCAAGCTCGGCCAGCATTGCTTCGGTGCGAGTTTGGGCTCCGATGAGATCCTCCACTCGGAACTCGGTTCGCTTCTGGGCGTCGGCAAGCTCAGCCATGTGGGAGGTGAGGAGGTCGAGACGATCCTCAGTATGTGCCCGCGCAGTAGCTAGTGATTCCAGCTGGCTAATCACCTGTTTGAGTTGATCTACCGTACCTTTCTGTCCCCGGGCCAATTCTCCCAGTTGCTCTACCGTCCGATCTTGTGAAGCAACCAGTTCTTCAAAGCGCTCGGCGGTTCGCTGTTCTACCTGGGCTAGTTGGAGAATAGCCTCTACAACCTTATCGAATTTCGACGATGTGGGCATACCCTGTTTCCTTTTTGACTCTTTCACACCTCTATGAACGATGGAAAACTCTGCTCTGATTCAAAATGTACGTCTTTTTTTCGAAAGGAGCAAGGATCGAACCCGCCGCTGGAATGGACACCGACGGCGCCGGGAATCGGCACGCATACGCAAAATAAGTAAAAGTTAAGAAACTGGCATGCTTCGGCCTAGGTTATCCGCGCCCCTTCCCTCGGATGAAAGGCACGTACTCGGTTTCATACCATCGAAGTATCCTGCGGGCGATACTGTCGCTCGGGGGAAGGGTGGGCATATCCGGTGGGGAGAACCAGCGAGCGTCGTGGAGCTCATCGTCCTGGATACGGATGTCGCCCCCCGCATAATCGGCCAGGAATCCGATCATGAGTGAATCGGGAGTGGGCCAAGGCTGACTGCCAAAGTAACGAATGTTCTTCACTTTCACCCCCACCTCTTCCTTCACTTCTCGGTGCACGCAATCTTCGAGGCTTTCTCCGATTTCCACAAACCCCGCGATAAGACTATAGAACTTGGATACAAACCGACGGTTATGGGCTAGAAGGATTCGGTCTCGATCCAGAATGGCGACGATGACTGCCGGGGAGATCTTTGGATAGAATATGGAAGCGCAGGCGGGATCGGTGCAAATTTTGGCTCGTTCGTCCGGCTTGTCTGTGGTAGGGGCACCGCATACCCCGCAGAATCGGGTATTACGATCCCAGAACAGGAGGTGGGATGCGAATCGGGCAGCCTGCAGGTCCTCCGGGCTAAGCCGTCCGTAGGCCATTCGTAAGTTCACGGCCTCCCATTCGGGGGGTAGGGCGCCTGGTTCAGAAAGGTAGCAGGCCCAGCAGGGGTTACCCTTCAGGGTGCCGAAGTATACGACCCTCTGGATCCAAGGGAGGACCCAGGATAGGGCCGTGGCGGATGTTGAAAAGGTAGGGGAGTCTACTGGGGACCGATTGGGTGAGGCATGGGGCAACACACCACCCCAGGGCTCCTGAGCTGGGTCGCCCCTGGGAGATTCCTGGTCTAGAGTGGTCAGAGCGTCGGAAAGCTCCCGCACCTGTACCTGTACTTGGGGCACCGAAGTGCCTCCCACAGGAAGGAGGAGGTTGTTTCGATGAAATAGGAACCAGTACCCTTCGGCCAGCTCCGGAGGAGGGGAAGAGACGTTCTTCCGGGGATCGTAGGCAGGCTGGAACAGGGGGTGGGCGTTGTGTTGATCGGTGGAGTTATGTAAGGATTTTGTAGAGCTGGGGGCGTTGATCTGAGCGGTGGACTGTTCAGCAGATTGTGCAAGGCCTGAGGCGGCCGGCTCCCTTTTATTTACAGGATCGGGTTTGTCTAGAGGCTCAGGGCGCATCGGTGGTTTCCGTTCGTGGGTTCAGGGATCGTGGGCTAAGGGACTGGGTGGGCGGGGCTACCCTTTCGCCTTCTGATGGAGATGGATCCTTTCCCCGAAGCCACCGGACTCCCAGGTAACAGAAGGGAGTATCGAGGAGGGCGAACACCACCTTGAATAGCCAGTAGGGTATGATCAACGTGATGAGGAACCCCACGGTGAACTTGGGGTTGATTTTGTAGAAGGCGAGAAACATGAACACCGTGGTATCGATCAACTGACTTACGATGGTACTGGCATTGTTCCGAATCCAGAGGTGCTTGCCTTTCGTTTTCTGCTTCCAAAACTCGAAGGCCCACACGTCGTGATACTGGCTAAGAACGAAGGCCACGATACTGGCCAGGGTCATCCTGAGGGTAGCTCCGAATATGGAAGCATAAGCCGCCTGGTTCCCCCAGGTCGGATTGGGGGGCAGGGCGATACATAGGGCTGTCATCCCCACCGTAATGAGGAGAAGGACTACCGAAATCGTGACGAATTTCTGGGCTTCTTTTTTCCCGAACACCTCGGAAATGATATCGGTAACGAGAAATAGAACGGGTATGAAAAAGATCCCAACAGATACTCGTACCCCGAAGAGTGTGGTTATTTTAGTCCCCAGGGTGTTGGCCAGGATAAGACAGCCGATGAACAGTCCCAGGAGAAAGTCTTTTCTGTCGTGAATGGTCTTCATGGGGGTGGATTATAGGGGAAAAAGGAGGGAGGGTAAAGGCGGCGGTTACCTTGACTATCCCCCCGTTCCATGATAGCTTCTATGGAAAATCTAACCATAAGGAAGCGAATCCACTATGAATCAAATACCTTTCTATGTTCCCTTGCTCCAGGCCGCTCCGGGGGGAAGCGGACAGTTGGCAACCACCTTCATCACTTTCGGTCTGGTGTTCCTCATTTTCTACTTCCTCATCATTCGGCCCCAGAACAAGAAGCAGAAGGAGGCTAGGCAGATGCTGGCCAATCTGAAAAAGGGGGATCGGGTGGTGACCATCGGAGGAATTCGAGGCACCATACAGGCCGTTAAGGACGATGCGGTTGTCCTAAAGGTAGACGACAACACGAAGATCGAGTTCAACAAGACCGCGGTGGCGGCTGTTTTAAACCCCGTGAAGCCTGACAAGCAGGAACCAGAGAAGCTGGAAGCCGAGTCCTCGGAAAAGTAACGATCGATTATCCCGCGGGTCCTTCGCGGTAGTTCTTCGAGTGGAGTTACAAGCATGAGCAAAAGACTGCGCTTTATCATTATTCTCATCCTTGTGGGAATGGGGATGTCCTTCATCTATCCCACCATTCAGTGGTACTTCAAGGTGCCACAGGAAAAGAAACTCCTGGCTGGCAGTTCCCGCGAACAAGTCCGAGAGTACGCTCAAGCCAAAGCCCGGAAAGACCTTGACGTATTGAAGGAAGCGGTGGCGAAAGATCCCAATGGATCTGTACCGGAATCTCTATCCTTTCTGATCGATCGGGCGAAGCAGAACTACAAGATCGCCAAAAAAACGGTACCGGATCGATGGACCCTTTCCACCGTACTGGCAGCCTTCAGGAACGAGCGGGAGGTGTTCACCGAACTGGAGAACTATTACCGGAAAGAAATCATGGATCTGAAGGATCTGCGTAGCCGGTCCCTCCAATTGGGGCTGGATCTTTCCGGGGGCATGACAGTGGTACTGCAGGCAGACATGGAGTCCCTCGCAAAACGGCTGGGGCATGAACCTTCCCTGGAAGAACGGCAGGACGCGATGAACCGGGCTCTGGAAATTATCAACAACCGGATCGACCAGTTCGGAGTGACGGAGCCCCAGATTCGCCGAGGAGCGGACGATACTACCATCATCATCGAAATACCGGGCGACGCGGACCCCGATCGGGTACGGGCCTTCCTGATGGGAAAGGGAAGCCTCAATTTCCATATCGTGGACGAAGAAGCTACGGCTAAGCTCATCGAGTACCAGAGGGCGAACCCCGGCTACACGCCGGATGATCCAAAGTATAAAGTGGATTTTATCCCTCCCGGGTCGGTTATCCGAGGGTACTATACGAAGGACAAGTACGGGATCGACCAGCTGGAGCGGTACATCGTAATTCTCGAGGACATCCAGGAGAATGGGCTGGATGGTTCCCATATTCAGAGCGCCCAGGTAGCCCGTGACCCCATCACTAACCAGCCCACGGTGAATTTCGTGCTGGACAAGGAAGGGGGAGACAAGTTCTACAAATTGACAGACCGGTACAAGGGAAAGAGCCTTGCTATCGTGATGGACAACAAGGTAAAGGCCTATGCCCGAATCCAGGAAGCCATCCGGGAGTCGGTGCGAATCACGGGGTTCAACCAGGAAGAAGCGCAGAATATCGCCCTGGTTCTCCGAACAGCGGCCCTCCCTGTGGACCTGGAGATCATCAACCTGCAGGCTGTGGGCGCGACCCTGGGGGCAGATGCCATCCAGGCGGGGTTACGGGCGATTTTCTGGGGATTCCTACTGGTGGTGGCCTTTATGGTGTTGTACTACAAGGGCGCGGGGTTGATTGCCGATCTTGCCCTCCTTTTAAACGTGTTTTTCATGATTGCCATACTATCCGTGTTCAATTTTACCCTGACTTTGACGAGCATCGCGGGAATCGTGCTTACCGTGGGTATGGCGGTGGATGCCAATGTGATCATCTACGAACGGATCAAGGAAGAGTATCGACTGGGAAAATCGGCGATCGCCTCTATTGAAGCAGGTTTCTCCAAGGCTTTTTGGACGATTATGGACGCAAATATCACAACTCTGATTGCCGCCCTGTTCCTTTCCCAGCTCGGGAAAGGCCCTATCCAAGGATTTGCCGTTACCCTTTCGGTTGGAATCATCACCTCCATGTTTACCGCTTTGTTCGTTTCGAGACTCATTTTCGACTTCCTCACCGATGTAGTGGGTACTACCAAGCTTAGTATCAGCTGGAGGCTGCGAGCATCATGAAGCAAGTAATCCCATTTTTACGATACCGATACATTGCCTTTGCCGCGTCGATTCTGGCGATCGTGGCAGGATTTGCCCTCACCTATGTGCGGGGAGGCTTCAATCTGGGGTTGGATTTCCAGGCCGGTGTCCGGATTCAGGTGAAGATAGACTCCTCGGTCAACGCCCCTATTGATGTGGTACGGTCTGCCTTAGGAGGGTTGGAGAATCCTCAGATCCAGACCATCGGAAATCCAGCCAACCAGGAGTACGCCATCAAGGTGAAGCAGGTGGGGGAAAGCAAGACCTTCAGTACCGAGGTGGAGGGTAAGGTACGGTCTGCACTGGGACAGCGGTTCGGCGAAGGGAAAGTGCAGATCCTTCAAACCGAGTACGTGGGGCCGCGGTTCTCTGCGGATCTCGCTACCCAGGCTCTGTTCCTCACCCTGTTTGCCCTGTTGCTGATCATGCTGTACGCGTGGTTCCGATTCAAGCTGGCGTATGCCCTGGCCGCCATTGCGGCAACAATTCACGATCCCCTCTTCATGATCGGTTTCATCGGTGCCACACAGATGGAAGTGTCCACCGCCACCGTGGCGGCGGTACTTACCATCATCGGGTATTCCATCAACGACACCATCGTCGTGTTCGACCGTATCCGGGAAAACGCCCGTCTCATGCGGGAAACTCCCTTTCCCCTTGTCATCGAAACCAGTATCACGCAATCCTTAAGCCGTACGATCATCACCTCGCTCACGACCATCATAGCGATCCTGGCTGTGTACATCTTCGGAAGCGGTGATGTGCAGAATTTTGCCCAGAATGTGATCGTCGGTATCGTGGTGGGAACGTACTCCTCCATTTTTATTGCTTCACCTGTGTTGCTGGAATTAAAGAATCTTGGGGAAAAGTGGCGCCAGAGACGGGAGTTGGGCAAGGCTCCCGCAAAGAAAGAGGCGAAGCAGGAAGCCATCCCGCAGGCAAAGGTTTCCGGAGAAATGAAAAAAGCCCAGGAAGCCGCAGAGCCGATTTTGGCTAAAGAATCTGAAAGCGCCGCAGACGCCGCCCTTGGGTCCTCTGACTCTGCATTGGGAACCGCGCAGGAAGGTGGGGCGGCTTCCCAGGCGACTCCGGGACCCATACCTGTGACCACAGGATCAAAATTGGCTTTTACCCCGAGGCTCTCCCGGGAGAAGCGAAAACGGAAAAAGAGGTAGCTGGCCCGTGCCTCAACGGCTTCGCCGGCTAAGAATCAGTTCCGCCGCTTCAGCGAACCCTTCCGCTCCCTCGTGGGAGGTGATATACCGGGGTGGATACTGAAGTTTGGGCAGGAAGATCCGGATATTCGCCACCCCCACGGAAACGGGAAAGTGCTTGAAACTGGGTTCATCGTTCGGCGAGTCGCCGATAAAGAGGATCAGATCCTTCCATTGGGGAAAGGGCTTTCCCCCCTCCCGTTCCAGGTACGCTCGAATGCAGGAGATCTTGTCGTAGGAGCCGTACCAGATGTTCACATGGATACTGGAAACCTTGCATACCGCTCCATGGCGACGGGCAATCCGGCAGATTTCTTCGATAGCGGCATCGTCTAAGGGTGGAACGTCCTCTCGAAAATCGATCGCCAGGTCCGCGATGCGGAAGGGCTGGTCAGCAGCTATCGCCGCGCCGGGCACTCGCCGTAGCACTTCCTTCCGAATCCGCTCGAGGCCAGCCTCTGCCTCCTGCCGTTTTTCCTTGGAATCGAAAAACTCTCGCCGCATCTTTCGGTTTAACCGGTCGTAGGCAAAGTAGAAGGCGCCGTTTTCTCCGATCACGGCAGCCACAGGCCACATGCGGGCGATGTGATCGCACCAACCGGCAGGCCTCCCTGTTACGGGAACGACCTTTATACCGGATTCCGAAAGTTTCCATAAAGCCGTATAGGAGGAGGGAGGTAGAAGGCCATCGGTGGTTAGGGTGTCGTCGATGTCCGTGAAGAGGATGGAAAGGCTCTTACAGAAAGAAAAGGGCAGTTCCTCGATCGGTTTGGGGGTATGTACGGTGCTGACATCCATAGGTCAATTCCCCGCAATGGTTACTAGAATCCCCTCCAAAAGTTCCGATAGGGGTTCGAAGTAGGCCTTATCCAGAGCCTGGGATAGTTTTTCTAGATCCTGATCACTGAACTCGTCTCCTTGAAAGAGGGCCATGGTATCTTTCATCGAAGAGGTGAGCTGGACGAGCTTCTTTTTCACTTCCTCCAGATTTACTCGTTCCCGTTTTTCGATCACCCTCAGGTAGGAATCGATCAGTTTCCGAGCATGTTCTTTGTCTTGCTCCGGGTCTTCCTCCTCCCGGGAGGTGAGGCGCTCGAACAGGACGGTGAGGAGGTTCCGGGGATCGTACACATCATGGATCACCAGAACGAACTCCTCTTTTTCCCGATCCACACCCACATGCGCGTTGATATCTGGGAACTCTTTCAGTTCCCCGGTGGCACGGGCTTCTTCCAGAAGGTGAACCAGGGTACTCCGCTGTTCGGGATTCAGGATCCCGTAGGTTTGCACATCGTGGAGAAGACCCCCGATCTCCGGATGTTTGAATACCAGGTCCTGTTCCGTGTAGAAGGGTTTCATGTAAGGGTTTCTATCTTCCCATTGGGATGTCCCACCAGTACGATGGGCCGTACCCGGGCAAAGATCCCGTTTCCCAGCACACCGGGAATGAGGGAAAGGGCCTTTTCCATCTCTTTGGGATCGAAGGGCTTGGAGAAGGTCAAATCCAGAAGGATGTTCCCGTTGTCGGTGATGACGGGCCCCATCTTTTTCACCGCCATGCGGACTTCGGGTTTGGCTCCCAGAGCTTCACAGGCTTTTGTTACGGGGACCCTGCCCAGCCTGAGGACTTCGATGGGGATAGGGAAGGTGATCCCCAGATGGGGCACCAGCTTGGAAGAATCGATCACCACGATGAAACGCCTGGCCGCGTAGGCTACGATCTTTTCGATCAGGAGGGCTCCTCCCCCTCCCTTGGTGAGGCAGAGGTTTGAATCTACCTCGTCCGCTCCATCGATCGCGAGGTCCAGTTCCCCCCCAATATCGGGATCGTTCAGGGTGCGCAGGGGGATGCCCAGTTGTTGGCATTCCAGTTCTGTCTGGGTGCTGGTGGGAACCGCAAGAATGTTGGTAATCTTTCCTTGTTTTAGGAGTTCTCCCACCCGGCGGGCACACCAGATGGCAGTGGTACCCGTACCCAAACCGATCTTCATACCGCTCTTGACGTACTCTTCTGCGGCCGCGAAGCCGACCTCTTTCTTGATACTTGTTGCATCCATAGTAGGTTTGATAGTACTATCGGACGGCCGTGTGTATCAAGGATGTATTGGTAGCCGCTCCCATGGCGACGATTTCCACTCCTGCCTTCAGGATCCTTCTGGAGGAATTGGGGGGCTGTGATCTGTATGGCTCCGAAATGATCAACGCCGCCTCCCTTTTGACCGGGGGACCCTTCGAATCCTACTACCTGATGGCAGACCCTGTGCCGGAAAAGCTCGTCCACCAACTGGTGGGAGGGGATGCGGAGACCCTGTGGAAAGCTGCCGAGTACCTCGACCGGATTCCCGGTTTCGGGATCGACGTTAACATGGGGTGCTCGGCTCCGGAGATTATCCGTGCTGGGGGAGGCATCCGATGGATGCGATCCATTCCGGATGCCCGCAGGCTTCTAGAGGGAACGAGGGCTCGTGTGAAAAACAAGCGGCTTTCGGTGAAACTTCGATTGGGAGAACGGGAGGATCCGGAGTTCCTCCTATCCTTCTGTCAGACTTTGGTAGAGGAAGGGATCGATTTCCTCACCCTTCATCCGCGTACCCGTAAGGACAAATTCGGCCGCTTTGCCCGCTGGGAGTATGTAGCTCTATTGAAGAAACACCTTCCCATTCCCGTAATCGGGAATGGGGACGGTCGGACCTATGAGGATTACTGCCGGGTCCGGGAACGTTACCATCCCGATGGGGTGATGATCGGCCGCGCGGCTGTTCGGTGCCCCTGGATTTTCGCCTACATTCGGTATAAGGAGAGAAAACGGATCCAGCTTACCCAACCTATCCAGACTACCGAGCAGCCTGTACATGAGGGAGAAGGGGATGCTCGCCAGGGCCTGTTCACGGTAAATCTCCCTGAGATAGCTCTCCGTTTCCTCGACTTATTGCCCCGTTACCAACCGAAAGAGTTCCTGGAAAGCCGGGCGAAGCGGTTTTTCAAGTACTTTTCTGAAAACCTACTCTTCGGTCACCAGTTCTTTACCCAGGTATGGAATGCTTCGGGGTGGGAAGAAATCCGTACCATTGTGGACAGGTACTTTTCTCTTCATCCGGAGGAGGCTGTGCGGGTGCTGGACTAGCAGGATGATGGATCGATTTTCCTTTGAAGACCGCCAAAAACCAATATATACTACAGAGGTAAGAGGGAGACATATGCAGCTAAAAGAGAAGTACTTTCATATAGGATATGCTGGATTGTTCTTGCCTGCCTTAGCGATCCTTCTGTGGATGGCTCCCCAT
>Ga0308397_1001970_pt1 | contig 10746 bp, 12 predicted proteins | sample Hotspr20SampleT8_FD_202356 | JGI IMG/M metagenome (GOLD analysis project Ga0308397, IMG submission 202356) | Hot spring phototrophic mat microbial communities from Mushroom Spring, Yellowstone National Park, Wyoming, United States - 20051001_T8 ...
TATTAATAGAGATACTATGTCTCTTACATCTGAAAAATTTAAACTGTATTTTTTGTGTATAAGTTTTATTAGAAAGAATAAAAAGAGTGTATTTGGTATAAGTATATCTATACTGTTTAATATAGTTTTTGTCTTTTTTGAGAATATAGATTTTATAAAAAGGCTTAAGGAGAGTAGACCTATAGATAAGTGTTCTTTTTCTTCTTTAGCCTCTTTGATACATGACAAGACTTCATCTAAACTCATGTTGCATACTTTTAAGTGGCAGAACTTTATCTTTTTTATCATCATTCTGCTTCCCTCAAATAATCAGAATATTTTTTTACATTATTTCTTCCTGAGTGTTTTGCAAGATATAGAGCTTTGTCTGTATTTTCTATGATGTCTTTTTCATCCCAATTTGATGAATACTCAACAACACCGAAACTTGCTGTAACAGGTATAACATCTGACTTAAACTTAAACTCTGTGTTTTCTAATATTACCCTCAATCTTTCAGCAAAGTTGAATGCACCTTTTTCATCTGTATTAGGCAATAAAACACAGAACTCTTCACCGCCGAATCTACTTGGTAGATCAGATATTCTAACATGATTAAGTATTATTTTACCAAGATTTTCAAGAACCATATCGCCTGCCTGGTGCCCATATGTGTCATTTATTTTTTTAAAGTGATCAATATCTATCATAACGAGTGAAAAGCATTCCCCATACCTTTTAGACTTGTATATCTCTTCTTTTAGTCTTGCAGTGAAATAGTGGTGAAGGTATAGACCCGTTTTTGTATCTTTTGTAGCAAGGGTATATAGCAAAGAGTTTTCAACAGCATTAGAAGCTATTACACTGAACCTGTCTAAAAACTCTAAGTCTTCTTCATTGAAGTCTCCGCTGTATTTTTCACCCAATACCATAAAGCCGATTAGAGTATCTCTTGCAATAAATGGGACAATAAGTTTTGGGCTTATTTTATCTATCACTGTTGACATACCAGTTTTATACTCAAAACTCTTTTTAGTTTTATAAACATAATCTATAAAACTATCATTCTGATCTATCTTTAGTATTTCTTCTATATTTATATTATCAATTCCTTTATATTCAGACAGCTCAAAAAACTCACTCAATGGTTTTTTTACATAAATAAGACCGTATTTATTAACAACATGACCCAAACAAGTTAGTATAGAAGACTGAATAACATTAGAGAAGTCAAGTTCAGAATTAAGGAGTATTGCTATGTCTAATAAAGACTCTAAGGAAAGCAGGTACTTTTCTTTGTTTTCCATATTTTTCTCCAGTCTGGTTTTCAAGATAAAAATAATTCTAAAAATTTACTTAAAATATTATAAGCTTTAACGATAATTATAATACACCCTCCCAAATATGTTTTTGTCTAAAAAGGGGTTATACCCCCTTTATAAAATCATATACTTCATTTTTAAATAAGGCTGGCTTCCCTATTAATGGGCTATGGTCTTGATCTTCAAAATATATTAATCTACTGTTGCTTATATTATTTTTCATATATAATCCAGTTTCTCTCTTATAAAACTGGCTTTTCCCAACATAGATCAAGAGTGTTGGTATTTTTATTTTATTTAATACTGGCCTATAGTCTTTTACACTAAAGGTTTTCCATATGTTTATGAGTGAAGTTTTTTGTTCTTCATCAAATATTCTTCTATTTGAATATAAAAGTTCAAAGTTTTCATTATACATTTTTCGGTAATCTTCGTTTATACCATAGGCGTAAGAAAGCTTTATAAGGCCAATACTTAAGTCTTCTTCAAACTCTTTTATTAATTTCTTATTATCTTCATGTGTGAAGTTCCCGTATAATCCTAAATTCCAGTCATTGTCTGTTATAAGCTTTGGACTCTGGTCTATTATAACTATTCTGTCAATTTTTGGTTCTTCAAATTGAGAAAAGTATTCAAATAGAGTTAACGCTCCCATAGAATGACCTATAACTGTTAGGTTGTTAAGATTTAAGTTTTCTATTAAGACCCTTAAATCGATTGCTATTTTCTCGATACTAGCATCTTTGTCTTTAAAACTGTCTCCGTGCCCTCTTGCATCCCATATTATAAGATTAGCAAAGTCTAAATATCTTTTTAGAAAATAATAGAAAGAACCTCTTGCTGTCCCTCCATGCAGTATGATTATGTTTTCTTTTTTATTGTTGTTAAAAATTTTAAAAGAAATTTTATTTTTATCAAAAGTATTAAAATACAAAACTCAATCCTTTTTAATTAAATATTTTTTAAATTTAATTTTAATTGAATTAGAAACTTTAAATTAGTTTAATTTCAAACAATTTTTTAAAGAGTTTTTAAAATGAGAATAGACCATTTTTCAATTGAAGAGTTAGACAGTTTTGAAATAGAAGACAAAATAATGTCTATACTTATAGATATACAAGAGTTAGTTAAAGAAGAGATAGAGAAAAAATTAAATGTAATTGAGACATTTTATATTCCTTTTAGGAAAACAATAGAAGAGTTTATAGAGAAAAAGGCTAAAGAATTAAAAGAAAAAAAATTAACATATTTAGAGGCTGTAAATAATGATATTGTTAAAAACTTTATAACAGAAACTTCGTTGGGTGAAAAAAAAACAGAAAGAAAAGTTGATATCTTTCAAGACCATTTTAATATATATTCAAAGTTAATCGAGGATAAAAAGAAACAGGAAGAGGAAGAGAAAAAACTTAATCTACATAGTTTTATACAAGATGAGAAAATAATAGAAAAGATAAAGGATATAATAGAGTTTGTATATATATACAGGTTTAATAAAAAAGAGACAGAAAAAGTATTGGACTTTTTAAATAGGGTTTATAATCAAAAATATGGTACAAACTTTTTACAAAAAAATATGACACTTTATCAAGCTGTTGAAGGTGAAGTTGAGAATCTTATAAATATAGAAAACAAGGTTTCTTATATTAAAGAGATTTTGGAGTCTAAGGAATATAAGACAATAATAATTATGAGTGTATTTTATTGGTTTTATGCAAGGGGAGAGCTTGATAACTTAATATATTTTTTAAGAGAAAAAGATATGCCTGTTTATTTTAGAGACTATATAGTTGAACTCTTTATAAAGAGGAGTAATTTAAAAGCAGATTCTGAAAAGATAAAAGAAAGTGTAAAAAAAGCAAAAGAGATGCTAAAAGAAATAGTTAATAAACTTAATACAAGAGAGTTTGGTGTAATATCTAGAACAATATTTGATAATCTTATGATAGAGGGTTCAAAGCAACTGCCAGATTATTTTAATAAGAAGGTTGTTGAGAGGATAAGAGAAAGTGTTTATAATTATATAAAATCAGAAAAGATAAAAGATGCCAAATAATATAGAAACACAAGTACTAATAATAGGCTCAGGTATAGCAGGCTCTGTCTGTGCTCTTACTCTTTCAGAGTTTTTTGATGATATAATACTTTTGTCAAAAGAGATTGACCCAACTGAATCAAACACTAAATATGCCCAAGGTGGAATAATATATAGGGGAGAAATGGATGCTCCTGACTTATTATCAAAAGACATAATGGAGGCAGGTTGCTATATAAACAAGAGAGATACGGTCGAGTTGTTGAGTAAAGAAGGGCCAGACTTGGTTGAGAATATACTTATAAAAAAATTAAAGATAAATTTTTCTAAAAATGAAGATGGTTTATTAGACTTAACAGAAGAGGGAGGACATAGGTGTAGGAGAATAATTCATTATAAAGACTATACAGGTAAAATGATAGAAGAGACAATTATAAACGAGGTTAAAACAAGAAAAAATATAAAGTTGTTAACTGATTATACAGCCATAGACTTGATCACATCTACCCATCATTCACAAGACCCACTTGATATTTATGAAGATACAGAAGTACTTGGTGTATATGCATTGCATGATAATATAGTGTATAAGATAAGGGCCAATGTGGTAGTTCTTGCTACAGGTGGGATAGGAGAGGTTTATCTTCATTCAACGAATCCTAACACAGCAACTGGGGATGGTGTTGCTATGGCTTATAGGGCAGGGGCAAGAGTAATTAACATGGAATATACACAATTTCACCCAACAACGTTATATCATCCAGAGGCAAAAAGATTTTTAATATCAGAGAGTGTTAGGGGAGAGGGTGCTGTATTAAGAGATGCAAATGAAAAAGAGTTTATGAAAAATTATCACCCAATGGGAGACCTTGCTCCAAGAGACATAGTTACAAGAGGAATATTACAACAAATGTTAAAGACTAAAAAAGACTTTGTTTATCTTGACTTTAGTCCTATAGGTTCAGAAAATAAGATAAAAAAGAGGTTCCCAAACATTTATAATACATGTAGAAAGTATAACATTGATATAACAAGAGAGTTAGTCCCTGTTGTTCCTGCTTATCATTTTTCTTGTGGAGGTATTTTTTCTGACTTAAATGGCAAGACAACTCTTAAAAGACTGTTTGCGGTAGGGGAGGTTGCTTGTAATGGTTTACATGGTGCAAATAGACTTGCAAGCACTTCGCTGCTTGAAGGTCTTACTTTTGGATATAGAGTGGGTCTTTATATAAAAGATAATTGGAAAGAGTTTGGTAATATAAAGAAGTATGAAATACCTGACTGGGTAATTACAGGTAATAATAGGATAGATAAAACACTTCTTATACAAGACTGGACATTTTTAAAGACTTTAATGTGGAATTATGTGGGACCTATAAGATCGGCGAAAAGATTGAACAGGGCTTTAAAAGACTTATTACACCTAAGAAATATAACTGAAGACTTTTACCTTGATTGTTATCCTGATAAAGAATTAATAGAGTTTAGAAATAGTTTACAGACAGCGTATATAGTGGCTCTTTCAGCATGGAAAAATAAAAAAAGTATTGGTTCTCATTATAGAGAGGACTAGTTTAACAAAAATATTTCTTAAAATTTTTTTTAAAATTTTAATTTTTAAAAAATTTTAGTTAAAATATACCTTAGGAGAATATATGACAGATTTAATAAAGGGAATTATACAAAAACTATCGGATAAAGAGTATGTTGAGATACATTTTGAAGAGGCAAGACCTACAATAATATCTTATATGGGTAAAGAATTAGAAACAGTATCAACATCTAGTTCAATAAAGGGTAATATTAGGGTATTGGATAATGGGAATTGGTATTTTTATTCATTTAATGACGATATTTCTCTTGGACTTGTTGAAAGAATAGAAGAACAGATTAGGGCAACAGAAAATATTAAAGGAGAATCAAAAATATTAAATTATGGAAAAATAGTTGATCATATAAAAACAGACTTCAAAATAGATCCCTTAAGGGTTTCTTTAGAAGAAAAGATTAGTATTATAAAAAACTATAATGACATGATAACTAATGCAGGTCTTACTTCTAAGTCAGTTTATAAAGATGTACATAAGAATATAATATTTGCTAATTCAGAGGGAAGTTTTATAACTCAGGAAAAGACTTTTACTGGTTTTAGTGTATATGCTATGCTAAGAGATGGGACTAATGTTGAACAGTCTTTTTTTTCAAATGCAGGATATGGTGGAATTGAGCTTGTAAAAGGGTTTGAAAAAGAGGTGGAAGATGTTATCAAAAACACTTTTGATATGATTAAGGCTGAATCTGTTGAAAAAGGTAGATATAATGTAATACTAGACCCTAAGATAGCAGGTGTTTTTGCTCATGAGGCTTTTGGGCATTTATCAGAGGCTGATTTTATATATGAAAACAAGGGGATGTTGGAGCTGATGCAGATAGGGCGTGTCTTTGGAGTAGAGGAACTTAATATAATAGACGATGGTGGGATAAAAGGTCTTGCAGGGTATACACCATATGATGATGAAGGTGTAAAGTCAAAGAGGGTTAATCTAATAAAAAATGGTGTGCTTTCTGCAAGGCTTCATTCAAGAGAAACAGCTTGTAAGATGAATGAAGAGCCGACTGGTAATGCAAGGGCTTTAGACCCATTGTATAGACCTATAGTGAGAATGACAAATACTTTTATTGATAGGAGCACTCATAAAAAAGAAGAACTGTTTGAGATTATGGGTGATGGTTTATACTGTGTTGATTATATTGGTGGAATGACAAACCTTGAGATGTTTACTTTTACTCCTTCAAGGTCTTTTTTAGTTAAAAATGGTAAACCTGTTAAACTTGTTAAAAATGCTGTACTTACAGGCAATGTGTTTGAGACCTTAAAAAAGATAAAAGCAATTGCTGATGACTTACAACACTTTGGGACTTTAGGTGGGTGTGGGAAAAATGGACAGTCTGGACTACCTGTTACTGTAGGTGCTCCTCATGTCCTTCTTGAGAATATTATAATTGGTTAGGGTTTAATATTTTATTATATTATTTTATTTAATATAATAATAATTATAAAAACTAAAGGGGGATAAAATGGATTATGAAATAAAAAGGGATGAAAACACAATTACGATAAAGTTTAATGAACCAGAACTTATCGAGAGTTTTAGTGATGAAAAATACTCAGACCTGCTTATGAACATAGCAGATGAAAAGAAAAACATTGTTTTAGACTTTCAGAGTGTTGAGGTTGTTGACTCTTTGTTTATAGGTGCTCTTATAATAGTTGATAAAAAGATAGCAGCAAACGGAAAGAGTTTAAAGCTTATTAATCTTAACAAGTTCTTGCATGACTTATTTGATAAGTTAAGACTTGGCACAGGTTTTGAAGTTTAAATTTTTTACTTTATTTATTATTTATCATGGAGAGTGGCATATTATTAATTTTTTTATTTGTTGTTTATACTCTTCTTTTTGTTTTTTTAAAGTCTTACATAAAGGTTTATCTGCCCTTAATACTTTTAGGTTATCTAATAAAAGCGTATAATATTGCTAACCTTGAGTCTATTGGATATGTTTTTATCTACACTATTGGATTTCTTATATCTTTTAATATGGGGAAATACATTAATATTCAATTTTTTAGGTATGTTCCTTTTAATCTTTTTATATACAACCTTATAGAGAAGGTTTTTATTGGTTTTTTATTTTTCTTAATGTTATTGATCTTTGTACCATTAGAGATTACACCACCTCATTTTGTTTTTTTTATTAGTGTTATAAGCTTTGTATATTCTAAATTGTTTTTATTAAATAAAAATATTATTAACTATTACAATATAAACAATATTTTTATTTTCTTTTTATTGTTTTTTCTCTATTTCTTTTTTAAAGAGCCTCTCAATATAGATGTTCTAGATAAGTTTTTTTTTATAATTTTTTATAGTCTTTTCTTGTTATTGTTTATAAAATTGAAGATTGAATCAAGGCTTGAAGTAATAGGTTTATTAATAGTATTTGTAGGATTGAGCATCATCTTTTCTTTTATGAGTGAGGTTAGTATTTTGATATTAGGTTTTTTATTAAGTCTGATAATCAATTTTTTTTCACCTACAAAAAGGTTAATAATAAACTCTTTTATTGAAACTAAATACAAATATTTTTCAGTAGTTATATCTTTTTTTTCAGGTTATTTTCTTCAATTATCTTATAACTTACTTATCGTGACAGTAATCTATATAATTTTAAGGACTTTTTTAAGAGGTTTTTATTCTTATTTTATTATAGGGGTACATTCATTTAAGGAACTGGTTTTTTCTTCAATACCGTCTTTGATACAGACTGAAGAGTTATTAATTTTTTCTATCATATATTCCCTAGAGTTTAATTTTAAAGAGTCTTTAAGTTTTGTTTTAGGATGTGTTATTATAAATGAGTTTTTGCTAAACTATATTCATCATTATTTAAAAAAACAGGAGATAAAATGAAAAGAGTAAGTTTTTTTGGGGCTAACTGGAAAATGTATAAAAACAAAAGTGAGGCAATAGATTATTTTAATGCTGTAAAAAATTGGGATAAGACTGATAAAGAAGTTGTATTTTTTATACCATTTCATTTGCTTATACCTATGAAAGAGATGTTTCCAGGAGTTAAGATAGGGGCTCAAAACTTTTACTTTAAGGATGAAGGAGCTTTTACAGGAGAAATATCTTCCAAAATGTTGGTTGAGGATGGTATTGAGTATGCAATAATTGGCCATAGTGAGAGAAGAAAAATATTTAAAGAAGATAACGATTTGATAAGAGAAAAAATTATGGCAGGTCTCAGATATAAGATGAAAATAGTATTATGTGTTGGTGAAGACCTTGAAGAAAGAGGAAAAGGTTTGGGATATGAGGTAATAAAGGAACAACTATCTGTTTTGGATGGACAGGTAATAAGGCTTGATAGTTTGATAATTGCTTATGAACCAGTATGGGCAATTGGTACAGGTAAGGTCGCAAAGAGTGAGTATATAGAGGAAGTCCATAGTTATATAAGAGATCTTTTAAATAATAAAGGTATAGATGGTGACAATATAAGGATAATATATGGGGGATCTGTTAATCAAAACAATATAAAAGAAATTATGCTTATGCCAAATGTTGATGGTTGTCTTGTTGGGTCTGCAAGTTTATCACCTGAGACATTCAAAAAAATAGTTTTTTTTGAAAATTAGTTTTGAATTAAAAATTTTTGTTATATTCTATAAATAGAATTTTTATAAAAAGAGGTTGTTTATGTTGACAAAGAATAAGATAAAATTACTTGATCATTATGAAAAAGGATTGAAGTTCTACAGAGAAAGGAATTTTCAAGAGGCATTAAAAGAGTTTGAACAATGTATTCAGATAGAACCAGAGGATGGGCCATCTCTTTTATATCTTGAAAGATGTAAACAGTATATACAAAATCCTCCATCTCAAGACTGGGATGGTGTTTTTGTTATGAAAACAAAATAGGAATTTTAGTTTGTTAAGACTAAAAAGTCTATTTTATAACAAAAGTAATTAGTAAAAAAAATTATTAAAAAGTCTAAAAAATACAATATTTTTAAGTTAATCTCTTATTTTTTTATAACTTTATGATAAAAAGAATCAAGAGAATATAAAGTTTTATAATAGTTTTGATCAATACACCTTTCAAAGATATATTGTATTACTTAAATATTTAAAATATTTAAATTCAAGTCACTAACATAATTTTCAATGAAATGGTTTATGATATTATATAAAAAATCAGGTTTAATTAAAATGGTTTATACTAAATAATTACCAAAATATTTATTTAGTTATCTTTTTTTCTTAAAATTTTTTTACAAAATTTATTTTGAACCAATGTTTTTCTTTATTTCTTCTATTTGTTTCTCAAGTTCTGCCACTTTTTTTTCTAAAACGTCAACTCTTTCATCTCTTATTTTAAGAGTCTTAAGTAGGTTTTCTGTACTTTCTTGAAACTTAGACTTCCAGTTTTTAATAAACTCATCAAGTTCTGGTTTTTTCTCTTCTTTGAAAGCCTTACCCTTTTCAGCCATTGTTTCTGTAAACTCCATCATTTTTTCAGCTGCTGTTGTACTTAGTCCTATCGCTGTTTCCATAAATTTTTTAAAGATTTCGTTAAATTCCATTTTATCCTCCTTTACTTAAGAGATATCTTATAATTTATTAAAAATATTAAAAAATAGTATTAAATTAAAATAATAAGAAAAATTAAAAAAATAAGGAAAATGCAAAAAAAAATTATAAAAGATATAATACTTACCCCAATAGTTGATATAACTCTAATAATACTCTTATTTTTTATGATAGCATATTCAAGGACATCTCCTAATTTTTCTGCCCAAAAAGTAGAAATACCATCAGCAAAAAACATAGATTCATTTAAAAGAGATGAGAAAACAGCAGAAATATCTATAAATGAAAAGGGTATTGTATCTATAAACAACAAGATAGTGGATAATAACCTTGTTAAGCTTGAAGTCTCAAAACTAAAAGTGGATGGAATTGATAAATTTATAATAAAAGGTGATAAGAACACACCTTATGAAAAAATAATTGAGGTTATGGATATTTTAAGAGAAAATAAAATACAAAAAATATTTTTAGCAATAAAACCTAAGAAAGAAAGCGAAAATGTTAAATGAAGTGTTGACTGAAGAGATTATAAATGAGATAAAAAAGGAGTTTTTGGATACCTTCCAAGATAGGATAGACGAATTAAATAAAAATCTTTTTAAAATAGAAAAAGACAATAATAATAAAGATGCTATAGAAGAGATATACCGTACACTCCATAATATAAAAGGTACAGCAGGTACATTAGGTTTTGAAGAGATATCTGTAAAGGCTCATAGGATTGAAGATATGATTTCTGTAAATATTGATACACCAGAAAGGTTCATAAATAGGATTGACAATTTTTACAAAGAAGTAGATGAACTTACTGAATTGGTGAATATATATAAGGAAGGAAAAGAGGTTAAAAAAGAGAAAAAGCCTGTAATACCTCTTAAAAACTATGTTATGGTAATTGAGGTATCAAAGACGATAAGGAATACAATAATAAATAGACTGAAAGATAATTTTAGTATTTTAATTTCAGACAATCCAATAGATGCGTTAAAAAGAATAATATTAGAGCCTGTAACACTTTTAATAACTTCAAAGGAGCTTGAGTATATAGATGGGATTACACTTATTAAAATGATAAAAGATATACCAAACAAGTCTGATATAAAGACAATACTCTTAACATCATCAGACATAAATACGAGTATTCCAGACTTTGTTGTTAAAAAAGATTCAAAGTTTATAGAGAGAATTGATAAAATTATAGAAAGTTTAAGATGATTGAAAAAATATACAACCTGATAAAAACTGTTTCTAC
>Ga0308397_1001976_pt1 | contig 10739 bp, 10 predicted proteins | sample Hotspr20SampleT8_FD_202356 | JGI IMG/M metagenome (GOLD analysis project Ga0308397, IMG submission 202356) | Hot spring phototrophic mat microbial communities from Mushroom Spring, Yellowstone National Park, Wyoming, United States - 20051001_T8 ...
TCAAATCATCACCGGTAGTGCTCCTCCCACTACCTCTCTTGGTAATAGTGGAGATATTTATATCCAAATCAATACTGGAGATGTTTACAGAAAAACAGGAAATACTTGGAACTTAATTGGAAATATCAAAGGACCACAAGGAGAACCTGGACAACAAGGCCCTGCTGGACAACCTGGAAGAGGCTCAGAAGTATTGTTTGGAGTAGGAAATCCAGACAATGCAATAGGCAATAATGGTGACCTGTACATCAATACCAACACAGGTGAATTATTTTCTAAAGTTAACAACGCATGGACATTCAGAATTGTAATGAAAGGAGAGAGGGGTACACAAATATATTCTGGTAACTCTCTACCACAACAATATTTTGGAATGGAAGGTGATTATTTCATAAATGTTATTACTGGTAATTTATTCAAGAAACAAGATGGAGATTGGACACTAATTTATAACTTAGGCTCTAATAGCAGCGGTGGTGGAAATGCTGTTTATTTTGTTCTATCTGTTCCTAGCAATGCAGATGGAAATAACGGAGATATTGCAATATCTCTAACGTCAGGTCAAATTTTTCAGAAACAGTCAAGTAACTGGGTTTATGATCACAATCATCCCAGAATAATGACAAGGGACAATAGACTATCAACTTTAATTTTAGATGCTGGTTACAATCCACATATACTTGAGTATGTACATTATCAAATATTTGAGCTAGACCCTAATAATTCAGAGTTTTATATTGAATTTTCCTCATACGATAGATTTTACTACGAGATATTGACATGGGGACATCAAGTTGATTTTCGAATGAAAAAACGAGATAATCAACACTTCACTCTTCATTTTATAAAACCAGATGGTAAATCTACATATTCTACTATGAACCAGGCTAACAACATTATTGGCTTAAATACGAGAATTAACTTCCAAATGGGAGATAGAGTAATTTGCTACAGCGCAAATCCTAACATCAACTACACCAATAATCCAGGACAACATTACTTTATCCAGGTTTTTAGGTCAAACATTGATATAGACAACCACTATTGGTTTACAGAAGAAGAGGACGAATGATTTACCTACCTTGGTTTCCTAATGGTGATCCATATTCACCACCAGAACCATCAATATATCACCGTTACTATGGTGATTACTATCAGACTTATGATTTGTACATGACGTCTCTTACTAAGCTGGGCAGTATTTTAGCTAGAGCCATTAACAGTCCTATTGCTTCTCTTTTGGAATATGACCATATTTTTGTTGATGCATATGTACCTTACTCTATGCCGAATACTACACCATGGGTAGATAAGCTATATGAGTTTATGAAGAAATGGGCTGTTTTAGATGAGAATGTATTAGAAATATATTTGTTTGGTGGCTCTCATCCTTATGGATACTTTGATAATAATCAATGGATATGGGTAAGTAATCCGGACCAAATACCACCAAATAAAAGACAATGGCCTGGAATACTAAGAGAAGGAGAATATCTATATAACTTTGATATTGAGTTTCCTATCCAACTGGTACCTAATACAGGAATACATTATCTTACACCAGATGGTAACGAAGTTCATTGGGTATTTGAGCATATTGGAAAAGATGGACTATGGAAACCCAAATATCCAGTGCTAGAAAACAGTGTTGTATATGAACATGAAGGACTTCCTCCTGAATTACAATCAAACCTTGATACATTACCTGATCCAAGAACACTACTAGGAGATGAAATATTTCAAACTCTACGCAAGGTAAGAACTGCTTACAGAAAACTTGTACAAAAAACATACATACCAGGTACTTTTCGAGGATTGGTACAAGGATGTAGTCGTTATATACCGCAATACAATCTTATTGATGAAATAAGAGCATGTAGAAAAGATTACTATGATCAACTATTCCAAAGCAATATAAACTTTATCCAAAGAAAAGCAGGGGAAGAAGGAATAAGACTTGAAGAAGCATTTTTAGCTTATGTACTGAATGTACCTTTCACTGTTATCTTTGAAACAAGATCAACATATGCGTATTACAGTCGTGCAGCAAGTATAGTATTATCTGACACAAACCCAAATAACTTCATGTCTTATATGTATAGTACTTTTCCTTTCTTTTTAGATCCAGGTTATACAATATGGATATCAACTACAGGACCAACAAATCCAGCTTATAGACTTTCCAATTACAGACGAGGTAGAGGTTATATTCCGGATCAAGCAATTATCAACGATATTCTTGAAGGTAAACTAATTCCAATTCGGCAAACTAATTACAACTATTGGAATCGACCACCAGATGAATTAACTTTTGTCATGGAGGGAGATGTTGTTCTTCCACCTGGTCCACCATTGAGAGTTTATGCTTTTCATTTAGAAGGCAGTATGGTAATTACTCATCTTCCTGTTTTCTCAGATGAGAAAATAATAACAACAGTCACAGAAATTGATGGTTTTAATGTGCTACCTCTAAAAGTACCATTAAACTTTGATGATGAATACTACAACAAGTACTATCACTGCATAGTCTATGCAAACAACAACTATTGGGGAAAACAATCTAGACCAATAGGTACCGTTGGTAGATTACCAATATTCTGTAAACGTAAGAATGATCGATTAACTTATAGAAATCTTATTCTTGCACCAGATTTAGGATTAGGTGACAAGAGTTTATCGCCAGATTACATAAACGAAACACTTGGAAACACAATCAAAAAAGAATATCGTATTGACGAAAGAAGAAGAGTAACAATAAGAGTACCAGCAAATTTCTGGTATTCTCCTACTTATTGTAATGGTCCTGCAATAAGTAGTTGTGGTTATACATCAAGAGATTATAACGAAGGTAACCTTTATGAATACACTATCGTATCTAGTGACTATAGAGATGAACTAGAAAGGATAAGAAGTGGAGATGTAAGAGAAGATAGTGTAATGGTATATAGAGTTTCCAATCCTATCTCTGTAATAGATGCATACTGGCTTCGTGTTATACAAGAAGAAGGTGATTTCTATTTGTCTTTGGAGAACTACACTATGCCAGACAGTCCGAGAGTTAAGGAAATGCATTTAGCTATTCAAGCATTAGCAGATGCATGGAGTGCCAAAGAAATGGCCTACAAGATAAATCCTGAAACAGGAGAAATACCAGATGATCCTGCAGAAAGACAAAAACTAGTAGGTAATCTTGCTTGGCACTTACTAATGTTGTGCAAATGGAATGGAATCCAATTATTACACGATAAGAATGTTTTACACAATGAAGGACAAGATAGATTTCCTATTCAAGTAATTAGTGCTACTGGCGAAGGTACTGCAGAAGTACAAGGACACTATCCTTTTGGTGCATTAGCATTTTCTGATGAAGATGAAGAAGGAAAAGTATCTCAAATACCAGGCTATCCACCTAGTGATGTATCTAGGCCACAAATGGCATACAAACTTAAATCCTCTAAATTCAAAACAGATGCTTTTGGAGATACTAAAATAGAAGAAGGAGATTATGTTATTGTCAATACAATACAACAACTTTTACAAGTAATGATGCAAGATTTAGACAAAGCATTAGGAATGAAAGATTTGAGTGCTGGTGTTGTTCCTGGAGTAAGAGAGGGTGAGATATGTACTTATGAAGGCTTAGCTTCTGCTATATCTGAAGTATTATACATGAACAGTGCAATTAGTAGTCAAACAGGACAAAATTTAATATCTAGTGTTATTACTCAAGGAATTGTAAGAGAATTACTTAAGGCTACAGGATTTCCATTAATACCTAAGACTGTAGAGGTAGATGTAGGGAATAATGTTAGTGTACCTTATCCAGGTATTCCAGATGATTCTCCTACTCATTATCTCATGTTTGTTTCTCTAATGCAAACACTACAACCTATTGTTGCTTCTGTTCTTGATAAGATACCTACTGAAATTTCTGAGCTTTTGAATAATTCCACATCAACAGGTATATAGTTTTTATGATTAGACCAGGAACTGATTGGGATGATAAAGCTCCAGAAATTCTTTGTAAGTCAAGTGCTGCAGGAATATCAGCACTAATAGGAGCAGGTATTGGTTTGGGTATTAGCCCTAATATTGTTGGTGGAATTGCAGGTTCTGTTATAGGGGCTGCTATTAATCCAGCATTTGAATATGCTTTATGTGGTGATTATGGGTCAACTTCTCCACCATTAGATGGAGAAAATGAATTACCAGAGTCTAATGTTGTATTTAATGTTAGGCTTACAAGAACAATAAAGGTAGAAGTATTTAAGCCACCAAAGCAACTTGATGTAGAGATTGTTAGAAGAACTTATAATGAAGATGATGAAGAGGAAATAAAGCCAGGTTCTACTAGGTTTCCTCTCTATAGAGCAATTTCAGCGAGAGAAAGTCTGAAGAAAAGAAAATTTGGTTGTATATTGTATCAACCTGTATCTGATGAACCTATGAAGCTAAGTAGGTGCAATATTCAAAGACCTAACAATGATATTGAGTTACAAGATAAACAAAGGTTAGCGGACTTTATAATCAAGCAAGAATCAAAGACCTTAGGTATGGGAGTAGCTATAATGTCTAGTATTGTTCAAGGAAGAGTAGTTACAGGAACTGTTATAGGCCCATACATTTTATCAGCAACAGCTACTGCGTATGCAGCATTCAATAAACAAATGTATTCTAGTCCTATTACTAAGGTACCTAAGAGGGTGGAATATGAATCTTGTGTGATTGCAGCTCCGAGTATTGATATACCTTTTTCGATTAAGAAAGATACTCAAGCTAAGTTTGAGCCATTTATAGAAATTACGTCTCCTTTGGGGGGAGCATCGAACTAGCGCACCTATCGGTGCTACGCATCAAACGTTCTCTCTGTTGGCCTTATTTGGGCCTAGAAGACGGATTAGAGGGGGGGGAGGTATAGATATACCCTCCGTGTACCAGAAAGGCCTTACAGGCGAAATAAAGGGCAAGTATGGCAGAAAGACGCACCTTACCCGTATCAATCTCTGTCTCAGGAAGAGGTTCTCCCCTTATAAGAGTAACAATAACAGTAAATGGTAAACTATATAGAAACTTACCACCACCATTTGGTGGAGATGGTACAGTCCCTCCTAACCAAGCTATTTATAGTTATAATGCCTCTCTAAACTTAACAGAAAAAGATGGAGTAGATTTTGATGGAAAAAATGTTATTAAAGTCTTTGCTCAATCTATAAATGGATTTGATACTGAAGTTCTTAATATTGACTTGGGAGAAGCAGAATGTTTTATTCCAATACGGAACTTTAAGTCTAATATACCTGGTGGAGAAGGATATAAAACTCAATTACAGATAATTTTTGCGGACAAACCTAAAAATGGTAAAGAATGTAGACAAATTACTGTACCATATCCTAGAAATGATCTTACAGCAGAAGCGATTAAGAGAGCAGTGGGTAGTAGTGTACAATTTGGTCAAGTTAAATGTGAAGTAGATATGACTCCGTATGGTTATATTAGGTATTATGCACCTAATAAAGAAATAGGAAGAGAAGTAATTGAGAGATTATCGACTCTTAGTGGAGGTAGAATAGTTAGAGAACCGGAAGATTCATTTAGGGCCTCAGAAAGGAAGAGAGTGTTTGAGTCTATTACTGGATACCCTACTAGAGCAATCATGTTTATCTTTGAGGAAGGTAAAGAACCTAGATGCAAGAGATTTAATCTAAAAGAGTGACATTGTGGTAGAATGTAGATGTAGCATTGGGAAAGTACTGTGAAGTATCAGCGTTATCAGAAATTTGACATCAGGCCAAAGAAAGTAGAATACGATGATATTAGATTTGATTCTAAGCTGGAGCTGTTGTTTTACAAGAGAATAATCAAATATTCTAGTTTTCATGTAGTGTACAAGCCATTGTTACGTGGAGGGAGTTGGAAATGGAAAGTAGATTTTGGTTTATATCCTGCCAACGAAGATGGAAGAAGCTTACTTCAAAAGCTTAATAACAGACATGGAAGTTTCTTGTTCATAGAGATAAAGGGAATATTGGATAAGAACTTCTTGAGGAAGTACAATTCTATCATAAGGGAAGAAATTAACAACGACATTATTATTCTCTCGACAGATTACAAAGCAGCTATTTTTCCTGATACTACCCAAAGTCGTCTAGGTTACCTAGTAAAGCCAGTCTATCCTATGAGAGTGTTCTTTGAGGCTTTGGGGGGTCTGGACAATTAAGAGAACTAGTGCTAGTATAGTGGTGTCCTTAGTTAATTGGAGAATAGGGATGAGCACTATTTATTGGGGTGAAGCTTTGGCAACTATGCCGCGTTTCATTAGGTTACGCGGTGTTAGTCCTAAGATGCTTAGTCCAGAAGGTGAGATTCTAGACATTCAGGAGAATGGGAGTGCTACTAAGGTACTTTTTGACAAGAAGTTTGTCTTTTGGGTTATTACCGAAAGGTTTTTGAAGCCATTAGGTCTTATTGGAAAGGAAGAATACTTGAGGAACACCTTTTTCCCCGAACTGGTTGAATATGTTGCTACTGAGGGTACTCTTTCTCAAGAGAAAGAATTGTATATTCTAGCGAGTAAGATGTCGAAATACAATGGTAGGAGTTTTGAGGAGAACCTTGAGCTACTCAGGGGTAGAGACAGGAGTAATAGTAGTGATGATGATTATAACTACTATGATCCTTCTAATGATGGAGAGAAGCTAGTAGGTGCTTCTGGGAAGAGGAAGTAAGTCTTGCGCCAAGAGGCCTATATTTGGCCTGTAAGGCTTCTTATGGTGAGGGGGGGTATAGATATACCCCCCGATATGCGAACAAGGCCTTAAAAGGCAAATAAACGTCATTGGAGAGAATACGGGAGAGTATACACTCTCCCGCTATCGCTACAAGGCGTATCTCAGAGCAAAGTAGATAGGGGGGTAGTACCCCCCTACCTAGCTTGCCTTCAACGGGGAAGTCAGATTGAAGACAGAAAATCCAGCAAGTTGTCCACTAGAACAGTAGCAAACTCCCGATTCAGAACTTCATATTCTGGAGATTCACAGTCCATAACTTCTAGAACACCAATAAAGCCCAGTTCTTCCAATTCTTCCATGCTAACCCTCCATTACTCATCCTGTAACTATGGACTAATTAGTCAATCGCACTTTTTCCAGTCCATATCACGTATATACTCCTTGATGCAGCGATATAAATCATCCCCCGTTATTTCTCCATCCTCAATGGAGTATTTGAAGTATGGGAACATTTCCTCATAAATTCTATCCGCATCATAGTCGTCAATGAGATACATATCTTCAATTGCATCTAGATCTATATCTGCAAATAGAGTCCACCAATGTTCTTTACGCTTACGGGCCATAGCATTCACCCAAAACTCTACAGTAGATACTATAACACGCTAGATTATAACCGTCAATAGTAATGGGGGATATTTCTATCCCCCACTACCTCTACTCAGTTATGGATACTAGAACAGTGTTGCCAAGAATCTGTCTGTATAACTCAACCCACCATTCTGCTCAGCTAACTTGTCAATAGCCAAGTAAACCAATTCTGGGTGAACCTTAGGATTATCTTGTAGGAACAGCTCAGCTATCTCTAGCTTATCTTTGCCAGTCCAGTACAATTTCTGCAATTGCCGTAGCTCTGATGCCAAAAGATAGTCCTCAGGATAAGTAACTATATCCTCTAGTTTCCTAACTATCCAGTTAAGTAACCGGATATAGTGCTGGAGTAGTAGTGAGACCATAACAAACACCCAAAACTCTACACCATTACCATAGCATACTACCACTACAATGTCAAGTACCTACTGTATTGGTATATAGTTACATCACTATATAGCTGGATAGTAGTCTAATATATTCTGTCCTAGGGGTATTGACATTACAGTGGGGGTATGCTATTGTGGTATTGTAGAGTTTGGTAGTTTGGTTATGAATACTTTGGTGTTGGGTTACTACTTCAAGGTGATTGACTGGATTATTGATCACTTGGAGTATTTAGCTGCAGTAGCTTCACTGGATGAATTTCGTTCTCCGGAAAAGCGTGTTCTACAGTAAGATAGGCTAATGCAGTAGCGGGGGATGTCTCTATCCCCCGTTATTGTTGTCGTTCTCCCCATTGCCCTTTATTTGGCCTAGAAGGGCTGTTGAAGAGGGGTAGGGGTAGTAGAGTATTCCCCTGTCCAAATAGGGGCCTTCTAGGCCAAATAAACGGGAGCTAGTGTATCTAGCTCCCGCTCTCTACAGGGTAAGTAGGTTAGAGGGGGACGTCTTCCTCAAAGAGTTCCCTTAGAAAACCACCTGGAGTGTCTCTCTCCTGGAGCAAGTTCTCATTACGCACCCGACTCAGAATGTACGTCGATACCTTGAGAAGACTGTCTACCATCATGTACAAAAGTTCCCAATTTAAGTTCGTAGTCAAAACCACTCTACCTACCCTGTACACTAAACCTGTATCTTCATCAACTCTTCTAGTACCCCAAACATAAGTCAGCTTCTCCTCCATCAAAGTCGTTTGAGGACTAATGTAACACTTAGGTAGTTCATCTTTATCATTCGCCTGAATCCAAAGCTCCACACTAGCTACATAACGCTCGATAGACTCAGGATCATACCTAAAATCTACCTCAAAAAATTCACGCATCACTTACCTCCAAACTAAACAACTCCATCATAACACAAATAGTGACTGTTGTCAATACAATAGACTAACAATGTTCATTAGTTCTAAATATTTCCCTAGTAAAGTTACCTGGAGTAGCACGTTCTCTTTCCCAATTCTTTTGGGTAACCTTACCAAGAATACAGGCTGAGACTTTAAGAAAATTCTCTACCCTCACCTCAACTATTTCCCAATCTAAGTCAGAAGTTAATGTTACCTCACCTACCCTGTAAACAGAATTCTCCCACTCCATCTTACTTCCCCAATTAGGATAAAGCTTCTCCCCAAATAACGTTACACGTGAATTAACATAACACTTAGGCAGTAACTCATCCTCATCAGCTTTAATCCAAAGCCTAACAACTGCTACATAACAATTGTCAGACTCAGGACGATACTCATACTCCACAGTAAAAAACTCATGCATAACTACTCTCCAAACTACAACAACTCCATTATAAAACAAAAACTGAACACTGTCAACAATATAGCTGGATAGTAAGACAGATTACTATCCAGCTATATAGTTATCGTTTTTCTTCCACTACAACCATTGAGTTGAATCCTAAGACTAGCTCAGCAGCTAAGATAAATCTACCTCTTTGGCTCAAGGTAACGCCTTTATTCTCCAATGCAGTCACTAATTGTTCCATTTCTTCTGATTCCAGCAGCTCTACTATAGTAGCAAGCTTCTCTTTTGGAGATAAACTACGTCTAGTAGAACTCCTAACATTGTTGTCAGAAGATTCTGGAGTGTAAGAATAACTAAGGTTCTCCCAAGTTAGATTATTCTTACGTAGCGTTCTTGACGAAATTGGTTCTATCTGACCATAATACTGTTCTATTGTTTCCGCTGTTTCAGGATCTGTTTTTGCAAACTCGTTAAATAGAACATCTTGTGTTACATAAAAACTCATTAACTTGCTTAGGTGAGTTCCTAAATCAGGTAACTGACTTGGCCAGTCTTTTGGAACTACAATTTTGCCCTCCAGAAAGACTTTGCTTTCGCAAAGTACTTCACTAAGAATGTAGATAGGCTCATTCTCCTCTTTGCTACAATGAATAGCAACTTGCCCACTATCTGATAGTAACTTTGTTGCCCTCTCTGTCTCACTTCTGTTAATCTTCCATTGATTACCCACTTTCTCAATAAATACTGGAGAAATATACTCAATGGGATTAACCAACTTACCAAGAAAAATTCCAGGTCTAATTGATGTCAACCATTCAAAGTAAATATCACAATCTTCATCCTTGTAGTAGAATGAGTTTTCATCCTTCTTGTCCAAATTAAACTTGGTTACCAAATAACCATCACTAAATGTAGGCTTGTTCCAAAAAGGAAACTGCTTCAACAACTTAGCATACTTCAACCTGTCAACCATAATTAGACACCAAAGTCGACACTCTACTAGTAACACACAACTAAACCTGTGTCAAGTACCCAGAATAGAAAAAAATACAATCGATGTACTACTAGATAGTTGGATAGTAATATAGTTACATTGATATACTACCATTTTATTATTCTGAATCTATGTTCTGCTATTGTTGTATAGATTAGGGTATTGTTGATGTTACGGTGTCCTAGGTAATCTTGGATAAGTCTAGTATCATAGCCTTGGTTAGCGAGATAATATCCGCAAGAGTGTCTGAATATATGTGGATAAACTTTAACAGGTACTATTTTAGCTGCATTTATTTCATCGCACAGTTGATTAACAGCGTATCTAGTAAGAGCTAGTCCAGTTCTAAGGTTCACAAATATATAAGGCCCAATTATTTTATTCTCTATGTAATAATTCCTTAGTCTACTTAATGTTCTTAATTCATGTTCTGATAAAGGATGAGTTCCAGATTTGCCTGCTTTAATCCTAGAAATATAAATAGTTCTATCTCTGTAAGAAATATCATTCCATTTAAGGTTTACTGCTTCACTAACTCTTAAGCCGTGTCTGTATAACAGTAATACTAGACAATAATCACGTACATTTTTATTTTTCTTTAACCATTGCAGTACAGTTTCTGTTTCCGATTGAGTTAAGTATTTTCGTTCTTCCATAGGCTATCTACTCCAC
>Ga0308397_1001977_pt1 | contig 10738 bp, 8 predicted proteins | sample Hotspr20SampleT8_FD_202356 | JGI IMG/M metagenome (GOLD analysis project Ga0308397, IMG submission 202356) | Hot spring phototrophic mat microbial communities from Mushroom Spring, Yellowstone National Park, Wyoming, United States - 20051001_T8 ...
CGTCATCTTTGACGGCAATGTAGTGCTTTCCACCCTTGATTACTTCTATCTCTACCCTTTTGGACCTTGCGTCAAGGGAGTTCTCTATTAGCTCCTTTACACAGTCCGCAGGGCTCTCTATAACTTCACCCGCGGATATTTTGAACCTTACATCCTCCGGAAGTTCTTTGACAAACATTTACCATTGGGAGGTGATCTTTGCCTTCTTGTTTAGGTATTTATCCACCGCCAACGCTGCCTTTACACCATCCGCCGCCGCAATAACCGCCTGCTTTATGTTGGTGCAGAGCACATCCCCCGCCGCAAAAACACCGAGCACAGATGTCATCATCTCCTCATTTACCACTATGCAGTGTCCGTCTGTCATATCCACTTGGTTCATAAGAAAATCCACCGATGGCTTGTTCCCTCCCAAGAATATAAACACACCATCCACCGGTAGGATCTTTTTCTCTTTGGTTTCTATGCTTTGGACCTCCAAGCCCTCCACAAAGGAGGAACCCACGACCTGCATAACCCTGTGATGGGTGAGAATTTCCACGTTGGGATGGGATTTTATCTCTTCTATCATCTCCGGTGGTGCCTTTATGCGGGAGTAGGGAACCACCAGGTATATCTTGCTGGCAAACCTGCTTATAAACTCCGTCTCCTCTAAAGCGTAATCATCCTCCCCTACCACCGCCAAGGGCTTTCCTTTAAAGAATGCCGCATCGCAAACGCCACAGTAAGACACACCCCTTCCTAAGAATTCCTCCTCTCCCTTGTATTTGTTGGTTCTTTCCATAGCCCCAGAGGCTACTATCAGGGCTTTGCCCTTGAACTCCCTTCCGTCTATGGTATATACCTTCTTTATATCTCCCAATAGGTCTGTGGCAATAACTTTACCCCTTACAAACCTGGCACCAAAGTCCTTTGCATGATCCCGCATAAGTTTTAAAAGCTCGTAGCCAAAGATGGGACCCCTTATGCCGGGGTAGTTCTCTATCTGCTGGGTTACTCCCAAGGCACCGTCCGCCTCCGCCCTGTATAGCACCAAGGTGGATAGTCCTGCCCTTGCGGTGTATATGGCAGCGGAGGAGCCAGCAGGACCGGCTCCGATGATGATCACATCGTATATTTCATCGCTGCCAAAGTCCAAGGTCAGCTCCACGCTATTCCTCCAATGCTATTAAATATAATCACTCCTGCAGGGCAGAATAGACCTTACCCACCAACTCCGCAGAGGGCTTTAGGGTTTTCTTTCCTTCTTCCCATTTGGCAGGGCATGCCTCATCGGGATGGCTCATAAGATACACGTTTGCTTTCATTTTTCTTACAAGCTCCTCTGCGTTTCTTCCCACGTTGTAGTAATTAACCTCAGAGCCCACCAAAACCCCCTCCGGGTTAATTATGAAAGTTCCCCTCAGGGCTAAGCCCGTATCCTCGTCGTAGACTCCAAAGAGCCTTGAGACCTTGCCCGTTGGGTCTGCACCCATTGGATAGCGCACCTTTTCCAAAAGCTTTTCCGTGGTCTGCCAAGCCAAGTGGGTGTATTTGGTATCGGTGGATACAGAGATCACCTCCACACCCATTTTTGAAAGCTCTTCGTAATGTTCCGCGAAGTCCGCCAGCTCGGTGGGACACACAAAGGTAAAGTCCGCCGGATAGAAAAAGAGCACCACCCAGCGCCTTTCCCTCATAAAGTCCTCCAAAGACACCTTACCAAAGGTCTCCGTGGCAGGGTAATAAACCTCCAGCTCAAAGTTTGGCACCTTCTGACCAACTCTAACCATCTTTACACCTCCTTTAAAGATTTTTGTTGTATATATTATAGGTAAATACTATTCTCAATTGCAATATGATTTCAATCAGCATCCGCCGGTATGAGCCTTCGGACTACCTCTACCTTCTTTAGGTCTGCATAAACCAAAAGGGCGCTATCTCCCACCTCCGAAAAGGCAAGGGCGTTGCCCCATGGGTCGTATATGGCAGAGTTGCCCGCATACTCCTCTTCTCCCGTCCTTCCCCACCCGTTGGAGAGTAAAAGGTAGCTTTGCAACTCCAACGCCCTCGCTTGCGACAAAACCTTTAAATGCTCCTTCCTTTTGGCACCCCAAAGGGATGGCACCGCAATAAGCTGGGCGCCCCTCTTTCTCAGCTCCCACCCCAAGTTTGGGAACCTTAGCTCAAAGCATACAAGCACTCCCACTTTTCCATGCCTTGTTTCAAAAACTGGATTTTCTTGCCCTGGGCTAAAGTGTTCCCCCTCTCTGTATAGTGGAAAAAGCTTTATCTTGTCCCTTTTGCCCACCAATGACCCATCAGAGAGCACAAAGGCGGTGTTAAACAGCTTTCCCTCCCTCTCCTCTGGGTATGTTCCTATCAGCGTCAGCCTTTTTTCCTTAGAAAGTTTCCTGAGCCCTTCCAAAAGCCTTTGGCTTTCTTTGGCGTGGTTTTTTAAGTTATCGTAGTCAAAACCGCATGGAAACATCTCCGGCAGGACTACCAAGCTATCCTCCAAAGGGCTCAGCAGTTCAAGGACCTTTTTTCTGTTCTCTTGGATGTTGCCGAAGGCTATTTGCCACTGCAAAACCGCAAGCTTTGTCAAGGAACTGGCACCTCCTCCAAGATGGATTTTATTAAGGCTTCTGCGTCTGTGCCCTCCCTCAAAAGCATACGGTGTGCCAAGCAATAAGGTGCCAGATCTATTATGTCCTCGGGAACCACAAAGTCCCTTCCCCTGCAATATGCCAACGCCTTTGCACAGCTAACCAAATGGATGGCACCCCTTGTGGAAATACCTAAAAGCACATCCGGGTGGTTGCGGGTCCTTGACACAATTTCCACCACAAACCTTGCCACTTCGGGCGACACATAAAACCTGCTTATCTGTTGCATGGTTGCCAATATTTCGTGAGGCTTTGCCATAGGGTTCAGCTTTGCCACGTTTTCCAAGGGATTCTCTCCCCGGAGAATGCTTACCTCTGTTTCTTTATCTGGGTAGCCAAGGGAAAGGCGCATGCTAAAGCGGTCCAGCTGGGACTCGGGCAGTGGAAAGGTGCCGTATTGTTCCACAGGGTTTTGTGTAGCTATCACAAAAAAGGGCTTTGGCAGTTCGTAGGTGATCCCATCCACGCTAACCTTACCCTCCGCCATAGCTTCCAAAAGGGCGCTTTGGGTCTTTGGAGTAGCCCGGTTGATCTCGTCAGCTAAAACTACCTGATGAAAGATAGGTCCTTGCTTAAAAACAAAGGCTTTTTTGGACTGGTCGTAAATGCTCACGCCCAATATGTCCGAGGGTAAAAGGTCGCTGGTAAATTGGATGCGGGCAAAGGAAAGCCCCAAAACCCTTGAGAGGGACAAAGCCAAAGTAGTCTTTCCTACCCCCGGCACATCCTCCAAAAGCAGGTGCCCTCCAGAAAGAAAGCAAACCAGAGAGCGTAAAACTACCTCTTCCTTTCCTTTTAGGACTGTGCTTACACTATCTATGATTCCTTGAATGTCCATACAAGCTTGCAGTATTATAAATCATCTGGCACCTTGCCCAAAAGGTATAGCATCTCATAAAGAACTGTGTTCAGTGGCATTTTATATTCCCTGTGGTTCCGCTTGACGTTCAAATATACGGTCTTTTTCTTCTGCCACAGGTCCAACTTGCTGTAAGGCGTCCTAAAGGATTCGCTTTCGTAGAGGGACAAAGAGAGCACCGAAAAGAGAAAGAGATTTTTCTTTTCCGAGTAGACCTCTTCCCTTTCCCAACCGGGACCCTTTGTGGAAAACACCTGAAGGGCGGAGTGATAAAAATGTTCCCCATCAAGCCTGAAATCTTCTTTCTTCACGCTGGCGGGCTTTATAGCTATGGCAGTGCTGAGCTTATCATCCTTTATTTTTAACCTTTCTTTTAGCCTTTCAAACTCGGTGGTGTATATAACAAAACAGTCATCCTCTGCCCCTTTGGATATATGGGCGGTGGGCAACTCGGAGTACTCCACAAAAAGGCTCTTTTGTTTTATTCTTTCCCTCTCTTGGGATTGGGCAACGATCTCTTCCAAGTAGGAATCCTCCCACTTGCCGGCGGTTATAAAGCAAAACCTAACATCTTCAAAAAAAACCTTATCCTCTATCCACCTTCTTAGCCTGTCCTTCTCAAAGTCAAGCCCACCGGTAAGTAGTATGGTTTTGTCTTCCACTTCTATCTCTGCCCTGCTTCCTTCTACCTTTAACGAGTAAATTTCATACAAAAAGTGCCTGTAAGGTTTGGCATCCGAGGTGAACCTTTGGTAGCAAAAGCCCGTAGAAGGTTTTTCAAGGATAAGGTAGATGTTTAACTTTGGTGGAAGTTCAAAACCCTCAAACTCAAAGCTTAGACCCTTGTAGTCCTTCAAAAGACTGATGAAGAGATTTTTGAATACAGAGTTTATGTGTTTTATTTCATCCTTTTTTGGTTTTGGATTGGAAAGGACTTTAATCGTCTCTTTGTTTAGAGTTTGCACCGGGATGCCAAAGAAATCATAAACGAAGCTAAAATAGTCCCAAAAGCCATAGCCACCGTTCTCTTCCCGCACATCCGTATTAAGTAGCAAAAGGGCTCCCACCAAGCTCTTTTCCTTTTCTGCAATAGCCTTCAGATTTTTTATCCTACAGGCAAAGTAAATAAGGCTAAAAAGCAGGCCCAGAGAGTCTTCAGCCTGTAGCTTTTCAAGGTCAAGCCTTTTAAGTTTTTCTAAGTTGGGTATGATTTCCTCTATTGGTCTGGACTCTTTTGCCAGCTCTATCTCTGCGTTGCCTACGAAATTTTTTGCCCAATCCAAAGCCCTTTTAAAACCCTTTTTAAAATCCTCAAGCTTTTTCTCCAAGCCCCTTTCATAAAAGATATGAAGCTTTATCTTTCGGCTTGGTGCAAAGAAGGTGCCGTAGGTAAGTTTTCCCTCTTGTTGGTCCTTTCTAACAAAGGCGGACAAAAGGTCATCCCTCCCTCCTTTTAAAAGCTTTTTTAGGGTTTCCTTCCAGTCCTTTCTGAGTTCTTTAAGAAATTCTTCACTTTCCCATTTTTTTAAAAACTCCAAAAACTGTTGCTTGGCAACTCCTTCGTCTTCTGTCTTATAAAGACCCTTCCTTAGGGCATACAAAAGGTCATTCCAAAAAGGCTCATCGGACTTTAGCTCCTCAAGTAGCTCCTCTGCAGTTTTTCTTTTCCAAAAGAGCCTTGCCCTACCCACAAGTAGAGAGTCCGAAAAACCTTTAAAGTCAAAGGGTGCCACATAGCCCACCAGCTTGAGAGGAAGAGGCTTTGACTTTATGTTTGGTTCCATATAATCTTCCAAAATTTGGATAAATTCCCTTACCTTTGAGAGCTCCTCTTTGATTTTTGAATTGTCTGTTAGGCTCTCCCAGGCGCGGAGAACCTTTTTTCTGCCCTCCCAAATTTTTTCCCTGCTAAGCTGTGTGCCATCTTCCCCCACAAGCTTTAAGAAAACAAGCCCGCTTCTTCTGTCTATTTCCTGACCTGCCACCCTCCCCACCACCAAATTGAACTTTTCGCCCTCTTTATACCTATCAAACTCAAACCTTTCTGAACCCTTTATTGCCCTAAAGCCCCGCATCCAGACCACGCTATTTTTTTCATACCGGGCAACACCCTTTAGTTGATAGTTTGGATTTTGCAAAAAGTTTGCCATTTCCCCCCTTAGGGCTTTTAGGTCCTTCTTCCTTCGGTCAAGTAGCCGATGGATCAAAACAGACCAATTTTTAGCATAATCTTCCTCTCCACTCCAAAAGAGCCCACCGTATACGTAGTTATTGGAAGAGAAAAAGGAACAATTGGCAAACATTCCAACGCACTCTAATCCTGCCCTTCCTCTTATTTCAAAGTCTTTTCCCTTCATGTTACTCCCCCAATAGCTTTATTATAAATTCAATGGGAAACTTTGCAAACCTACCGCTCAGGACTTCCTTGTATGGGTAATCCTCTCCCAAAGGCACGCAGGCATACTCCTTTGGAGTGCCAACAAAACAGTAGGTGGTGGGCTCCACGTTTCCCATAAGGGTGTCTGCTCCACCCCTACCTATCCTTCCCCTTATCTTAAAGTTAACCTGTTCCTTTTCCCTCAAAAAGTGTTCGGTGAGCACCAAAGCATAAACAGGAATTATCGTGGGCATGCCTTTTGAAGTAGAAGGTAGCCCGCCTTCTATGAAGCTTTTAAGCTCATCCGTTTTGTCTTGGTTATGGTCCTTTAGGACTTCCTCTAACTCCTCAAAAAGCTTTTTTATCTTCCACCTCTTTTCGTCTCCAAAGGCGGAGCGCACTTCCTGTTTTTCAAAAAGAATGTATGGATGGTAGTATTCAAACTCTTTTCTAAAATCAATCTGCACTGCATTCACAAAAATGGCAGAAAGAAGGGTGTGGGATAGCTTTTCCACTTTCTTTCTCTTTTCCTCGTCTTCCACAAAAGGAATAATGTTTTCCAAAAATCTCAAAAAGCCCTCTATGTTTGCCACCTCGTTGGGTATGTATTTGGTGGCGTATTGGCTTGGCAGTGGAACAAGCACCTTTCCTTTGCCACTTTTTACAAACTGCTCCACTATGCCAAAAACAACCCGGTCCAAAAGGAGCTTTTGATTTAGCGTATGCTTTCTTATCATAAGCCTAAGGATCTGCTCGTCCGCATTGGGTTCATACTGCAATATTCTTTCAAATAAAGTGTCCCTCTGCGGATAGATGGGATATACAAAGTGAAGCTCCTTTGGATTTTTCTCCGTTTCTTCGTCCCCCCTCGCCCTTGAAATGGCTTGGATCATCTCCACCAAGTTGGACTCAATGCCAAAGTCCATGATGGCGGCGTATATCTTGTTTATGGGTTTGTGAGGTCTTGAAAGGTCTATGCCCCTTGAAAGGGCGGAGGTGGAAAGGATAATGTCCTCGTTTCCTTGGTTGATCCTGTCTTGGCTTTTGCGGGAGTCCGCGGTGGCAACCAAACAGCTATAACCTTTATCCTCAAGGTGGTCTTTTAACTTAGCCAGAAGTTCCTTGTTTTGTAAGAACAGAAAGGCGGTTTGACTGTGTCTGTCTTCAAAGGTGTGTTTTATATACCCGGCTATTCTACTTACCAGTTCCTCATCAGACTTTTTAGCTTCATCCATAAAAAGGAATTTCCTTTTTACTATTATCTTGGGAGAAGGATAGCCATGCTTTGCACGGACGCTGACCTCTACGTCTTTATGCCTAAAGTCCTCCTCCTCTTTGAAATCTACCATAACCAAAGACTCGGGCACGACTTTATACTCTCCATACTCTTCAAGTAGCTTTCCTAATATTGCGGGCGAGTAGCCGTTGGCATCAAAGAGATATAAGTTTGCTTTTCCGCCTCTTTCTTTAACCTTTCCTAAAAAGTTAAACATCTCCTCAATGGCATAAAGTCCGTTGCGGTCTCCCAAAAACTCATCCAAAATGATGTGAAAGGTGTATTGGTCTGTTATACGTCTGGAAGCGAGATTATTTAAATGCTCCGAAGTAGCCTTTCCATACTGACTTTTCACGAGCGCCTGCTGTGTGCAAAGAGCCCATATGATGTCCTTTTTATCTGTTAGTTTTAATATCTCCTCTACCGTTCTCTTTAGAATGCCGCTGTTGGCACTTAAATTTCTGTAGGTGTCTCCTATGTTTTCCACATGCCTACCTTTGCGGTTTTGCCTTTTTTCATAGACCAAACCTATGCTTTTATTGGAGTTCTTTAAATGTTCCAAAACCTTTTTGTATTCTTCATCCTGTAGGTCTATGTCTTCTCCATTTCCCTCTAAGGCATCCATTAAATCTTTTAGCTTTTTATATTCCCTATCCACCAATACTTTACGGGTTGCCATGTAAAGGACTATGTGCTTTCCCTCTTGCATCAGGATGCGGTTTCTGGTTTGGGTGGTCTTTCCCGAGCCTGCAGAGTGCAAAAGGCAGAGGGCTTTTATGTCTTGCTTCCTTGAAAAGAACTCGTCCAACTCTTTTCCCACATGTTTTCTTGTCTCCGCTATCTTTCCCGGTTCTATAATTTCCTCAGTGTTTTCTCTTTTTTGCATCTCTTCTTTGAGCTTTTCTATCTCCTTTGGCACCTCCTCCAAGAGCCTTTCCCTTCTTGCCCTACCTTCCGCCACCGCCTGTGAGTATTCCCAGTCTATTGGCTTGATCTTTTCATAAAGCTGTCTTACCCTTTCTCTGTAAGGAGAGAGGTCTTCTCCGTTCCAATAGAACCTTGCAGAAAAGGGCTCCGCCAACGGATAAAAGAGGGAAAGGCTAACCTCCCGCACATCTTTGGGCTTTTCTTCACACAGGTAATCCACCCCGTAGGAGACCACCTGAAGAAAGCCCTTTAGCTCTGGGTTTGCGGTTTCCAAAGACAAAAGCTCCTCCTCCATTTCCAAAAGGCTAAAGACAAACCTTTCAAAGCCCACCTCTCCCAAGGACACATTCACCGGCAAGCCATAAATCCTGTAGGGAATAGTCCCTTCCCCTTTATCCAGCAGAGCCCTTATGTCTCCCTCTGCACCCGCAAGCTTAAAATCCACCACATACAGAACTCCATCCGCTACAAACAGCAGGTCTGCGTTGGGATATATGCCCGCAATCTGACTACCCTGTCCCAGTTCATACTTTATAAGCCTTACATCTCTAAAGCCTCTCCCATAAAGGGCACCTTCGTAATAGCCAAGCAAAAACAAAAACAGCAAGGTGTTTTTATCGGTTTGTCCCAATCCCAGATTTTTAAGCCCTTGTGGAGGGTTTTCCAATTCAAAGGGCACAAGCCCCTTCAGTTGTTCCCACACAAAGACAAGCCCCTCTAACCCCTTATCAATAAACTCGGATTTTATCTTTTCAAACCCACCCTCTTTAAAGCTTTCGTCCTCCTCCACCCTGCCTTTCAGAAAGCCCAACTTAAAGGCAAACTCAAAAACATCCCCCAAAACTTCAACCACCGGGGTCGCCATGTTATTTTATATAACACAGATTTTTGCTAATTTCTGACAATATCTTGGACAGTCAGAGCTTTATTATTTTGGTAGAATTTCCTGCCCTTCTCTGTTATCCTCCAGACTCCTTGTGGAACATTCCTATCAAGAAGCCCTTCTTCTACCATTTTGTATTTTACCCATTGGGTTGTGTTTTCCCATCGTTTTTGATTATTAGACGAAAGATCTTCGTAATCAAAGGTATTTAAGATGTTTTTCATTTTGGCATGGACAAGCTTTAAAACATCCCTTGCGTGTGCCTCTCCTCCCAATTCAATCAGTGCCCCCAAGATTGGAAGGATAAACTTCTCCTCTGGAGTTCTCAATCCTCTTTTTAATCTACTTTTATTTTCCTTTTTTCTACCTGAACAATTTTTAGTGGGCGTATACGCTACACCGCTAAATATAGCATCCCATTCGCTTTTAAGATTTTCCACTTTTTCTTTGAAAGCCTTTACTTCCTGACACATCCTTGTAATATACTGAACCCTATCAAACTCCTCAAGTTCTACAGCTTTTTGTAGCTCCCGATTTAATGTATTATAGGTCCTCCCAACCTCCTCAAGTAATAGCTCAATGGCGGTTTTTACTCCCTCGCTGACCATTTTACTTTATATCTATTTAAATATATTCAAATCCTCAAATTATACAATGATATAAATCATATTCTTTTAAACTTTGGTGTTGATTTACCTAAAAACTTTTTTGCTTTAGATTAATGTTTACGATAGGCCAAGGGATGAAAGAGTATAAGATTTCTAACTTTGCAGACCTTATGCAGGCTTTGATGGAAAATCCTGAATGGCTTGAGGAACTAAGGAGAATGATCTTAGCCCAAGGGCTTTTGGAACTTCCAAAGAAGTTTGAAAACTTTAGACATAGGGTGGTGGCCAACAGTTGCCATTTTCCGTTCAAAAGTGTAAAATCTTAGCATAGCATGGGGCTAAGTATAGCAAATAGCAAAAACTGTAGCGAGGAAAAAGTTCATAAACTCTACATAACTCTGGAATGTATGCTTGAGTTTGAAAAGGAAGAAGAAAAAGAAAAAGTATTAGCTTTAATGCGTAGGTTTTCTTCCGCAGCAAGATATGCATACAAAAGACTGTTAGAGGGAGTAGCAGAAAAAGAAATAGAAAAAACAATTCAAGAAAAACATAAGCTAAACGCAAGGTATGTGAAGGACGCTGTCTTAATAGCAAAGCAAGTGTTAAAGTCTTGCATACAAAGAGGGCAAAATCCCAAAAAGCTTGTGTTCGGTTCAAGGGAACTGTTTGAAAAGCTAAAGAAAATGCATCTGACAGGCAAACGTAGAGAAAAGCTACGCCAAAGGTGGGAAGAAAGGAGATATTACTACCTCTACTCAAGAGGAGAAAAGTCTAAAAACGGCAACCTAAACCTTAGGTTTGTAAATTTGGATAACCAATGGTATCTGAGGATTAACTTAGGAAACGGTGAGTATGTATGGGCTAAGGTTATAAGGGATGCAAAGAGAAACAACGATAAATGGATTGACTGGACATGGAGGCTTTTGGAAGCGGAGAAATCAGGTGAGTGGTTTGCGTATAATGTGCGGTTGAAGGTAAGAAGTGGCAAGTTCTACGCACAAGTCAGTTGGGAAGAAAAGACTGTCCAACCTGTTATAACTAAAGCTTACGGAGTTATGGGTATAGACATCAACGCTTATTCCTTTCATTTGGCGTTAGCTTATGTCCCAACGGACGGGAATTTACAAAAGTTTGAACGCATAGATTTAAGGGAGATGGAA
>Ga0308397_1001978_pt1 | contig 10735 bp, 12 predicted proteins | sample Hotspr20SampleT8_FD_202356 | JGI IMG/M metagenome (GOLD analysis project Ga0308397, IMG submission 202356) | Hot spring phototrophic mat microbial communities from Mushroom Spring, Yellowstone National Park, Wyoming, United States - 20051001_T8 ...
CGGAACTTCAACCGTCTCGCGCACAACAACCGTTTCCCGAACTGGAACTTCTTGAGTCACAACAACAGTCTCGCGGACAGTCTGTGTTGCGCTCTGGTTGGTACAGGCTACCAGAGAGAGCAAAAGGATCATGAACCCGATGAATGCAAGTCCGACATTTTTCCGCCGAGTGAAGAACATGTTACCTCCTTCTTGTTACAAGAACCATATTGACGGGGTTAGTATATACTAATAAAATAATTTTGTCAACCAAATACCTTTAAAAATAAAACTACGACCTGAGACGTTTCGTACTAACTACTCATCAGCACCTGGTTCCCCAACCCTCACGAAAGACGGGTCATCAGAGATCCCACAACAGCAGCAACAGATTGTTGTGACATTCCAAACCTGATCGCAACCACTGTAACCAGACTTACAATCAGCTCTTGCACGCCAACCAGCGGCGTCGGCGTAGCAAGACTACGTGGCAGCAAACCTAACCAGCACCGCAACATTGAGAAAGCAAAAGCGACTGGGACCGGCCAGCTTACCCAACCTGCTATCGACAGGCCAGTCACCACTGCCAGTGCCGCAACGTGGCTCAGGAAGGCCGGTGCACGTTGAACCGGTTGATTACGTGCCAGACGTAGACGAATACGAACATAAACAATCGCGGCTGCGGCCTGCATAGCCAGCAGTAACCAGACGACAAGTGCTGACAGCAACGGCCAGTCGGCAACCATCAAGATAGCCGATGCCAAAGCGCTGATGGCAACTGCACCGCACAGCTCAGCGATCAACTCACGGCTTTGTTTCCGCAGATCGTAATACAACTGACCGATAGCAAAAGGGATCGCCAGTACAATCGGTTGCCAGAAGGGCGCTGTCGCATGCCAGAAGGCCACCATACACGCGATGAGGGCAAGCGCACCGTAACCAAGCAGAAATCGTTCAGCCCAGACGGTTCGCGGGTAACGTTTCCCACGCTGATAATCACTCACTACCAGCTTAAGTGGTTGACGACTAAGAAAGGCGCCCAGCGCAGCCAGACTCAACCAGAATCCGGCCGGTGATGGCGCTAACCACAATCCCAGAATGATCGGCGCCCCCAACATTCCCCAGCCGCCATGTTCGACTGGTAAGGCAATTAGGCGCAGACGCACCGATGGTGTATTCATTGCCACAAGGGGATCGTGTTGTTGCATATGATTTGGTTATCCACAATGTTTACTACAAAGCAAGGGCGAAATACACACAAGATGCGTTTGTATAACAACCATCAAACTCAGAACACATCTACACAGAGTACAGTTATTCCTACCCTGCCACGCTTACCGGCCTGAACGGCAAGAATACGTTGAAGGCAGCATAGATAGAGCTAGTTTTACCATACAAGCCGCCAAAGATAGAACATCCTCATAACAATGGTTGGATGTGCTGATCAACAATCGGAACACACTCTATAACACTAGGACTGGACAGGTGTAGAAACCCTCCCTACCGATACGGTAATGATCATCTTTTCCGAAAAGAGAAAACTCAATACAAATGTTGAGCATAAGGGTATCCTAATTTCACAGGTTTGTCAACTTAAATCTTCCTAAATTGTCCGGTGATAGACGTTCATCTTGAGACAATTTCGTTATGAATATTATAGTAAGTCGAGCATGAGCACCTAGTGGTGGCACTCCCCGACCCACGCCGTTGCCCTGCGAGCGCGAGCCGCTGGCTCGCATCCTCCAAGGTGCGGCTGAAACCTGTTGTATATCCTATCAATCAAGATCGGGAGTGGGTTCCCCCTCACCCACCCCCTTCCGCTCCCCTTGTGGAAGAGGAAGGAGGTTGGGGGGAAGGTGAGGGGTGCCAGGCGTACTTCACAGCACCAGCCATGAACACGTTGCAAACCCCTGGCAAATCCTGCCCCACTTGACACAACCCCCGACTCCTGGTATAGTCGTAGCGCTATGAGTGACGTAACCTTTTTCACCAAGCAGAGCAAGCGTGCAAAAAAGCCGGACGAAAGGTCTGGTTAGCTACGCTTGTCTGCTGTGCGTAAGAGACAAGACCCGGCTCACCAGACCAACGGTGCGCCGGGTCAATGGTTTGTATGGAGGGAACTATGAAACGGTACGTAACTGTCAGCCCAGTCGCTTACACGCCACGCTATTGCCGACCAGAACTCTTTGGCTCATGTCAAGTGAGAGAGGTGCTCCGCTATGTCACTGCCTGAGCGCTTATTTTTCGTTGATACGACTTTGCGCGAAGGCGAGCAATTCGCCAGCGCTCGTTTTACCTCAGCCCAACGCCTGGCTATCGCCGAAATGCTTGATGCCTTTGGCGTCGAGTATATTGAACTCACTTCCCCCGCTGCATCACCACAAAGTGCTCGCGATCTGGCAACCATTGCCCGACACGGCTTTCGTGCCCGTATCCTCACTCATATCCGCTGTCATATGGCCGATGCCCGGCTAGCCGTTGAACACGGTGCGCAGGGCGCGAACCTGCTGTTTGCCACATCTGAACCATTACGCAAAGTCAGCCACGGTCGTAGCCTGAGCGAGATTCTGGCTGAAGCTGAACAAGTGATTACCTACCTCCGCGATCACGATGTCGAGGTGCGCTTTTCGTGCGAAGACAGCTTCCGCACCGACCTCGCTGACCTGATCCGTATTTATCGCGCAGTCGAAACAATGGGTGTACAACGTATTGGTCTCGCCGATACGGTAGGGATTGCCACCCCGCGTCAGGTCTACGATGTCGTTCGTGCGGTGCGCGCTGAAGTGACATGCGACATCGAGTTTCACGGTCATAACGATAGTGGTTGCGCCATTGCCAATACCTTTACAGCGTATGAAGCCGGTGCTACGCATCTCGATGTCACCGTGCTCGGTATCGGTGAGCGTAACGGGATCGCCAGCTTGAGCGGGATGATTGCCCGGATCGCAAGCATCGATCCGAGCCGTGTCCAACGATACCGTCTCGATCTCCTGCCCAAAATCGACGAGACGGTGGCGACGATGCTCGGCATCGAGATTCCGTTTAATCAGTGCATTACCAGCCCCACTGCGTTCCACCATAAGGCCGGTATGCACACCAAAGCCGTGCTGGCCGATCCGCGTAGCTATGAAGTGCTCGATCCAAATCTATTTGGTCGCCAACGCACGATTGCGATTGCCCATCGGTTGGTGGGCTGGCACGCCGTAGCCGAACGTGCCCGTGAACTAGGGATTACGCTCAGTGAAGCACAGGCTCGCGCTGCTGCGGCCCGAATCAAGGCGCTTGGTGATGAACACGACCTCGATGGTGCGATGATTGATGAGATTCTGTACAGCTACGCCGAGTAAACGGGAGGATACGCACATGCCAACGATGAGTGAGCAGATTTTAAGCCGTGTCGCCGGACGACCAGTACGGGCTGGCGATGTGGTGACGGCAAGCGTCGATCTGGTGATGGTGCACGATAGTCTTGCCCCTGGGATCATTCGCATCTTGCACAATGAATTGGGAGCCGAACGGGTATGGGACGCTCAACGGGTAGCTGTTGTGATCGACCACGTTGCCCCGGCGGCCAGTGTCCAGACAGCCGAGAAGCAGCAAGAGGTGCGACGCTGGGTTCGTGCTCAGGGTATTCCGAACCTGTTTGATGTCGGTCGCGGCATTTCGCATCCAGTGTTAGTGGAAGAGGGCCTGGCTCAACCAGGGATGCTCATTTTGGGTAGTGACAGTCACAGTACTGCCTACGGTTGTATCGGCGCATTCGGTACTGGTATGGGCAGTACCGATATTGCACTGGCGCTTGCGACCGGTAAGACCTGGCTACGAGTTCCTGAAACAATTGTAGTGCGCGCTCTCGGAACGTTTGGCTTTGGAGTCGGTCCCAAAGACCTGGCGCTCCGCGCTGCCCGTATCTTACGCGCTGACGGCGCAACCTACGCTGCAATTGAGTGGCACGGTGTCGAGCATCTAAGTGTGATGGAGCGTATGACGTTGGCGACTCTTTCAATTGAAATGGGCGCGAAAGCAGGTATCGTACCACCAACCGGATTGTCTGTAACCGGCCCACTTGTCCCGACAGTCGATGCCGACGCTCAGTATCAAAAGGTGGTCGATATCGATCTGAGCCAACTCGAGCCACAGATTTCGGCCCCACATTATGTTGATAACGTTGTCGATCTGAGCGATCTGGGGCAGGTAGCCGTTGATGTCGTCTATCTTGGCACCTGCACCAACGGTCACTATGAAGACATGGCTGTTGCTGCCCAGATTTTAGCCGGACGTCGGCTGGCCCCTGGAGTGCGGATGATTGTCGTCCCGGCCAGTGCCCAGGCATTACAACGTGCCGCGTCTGACGGCACCCTTGCCACGCTGCTGGCGGCAGGGGCAACCATCGGAACACCGGGATGCGGTGCGTGTATCGGTCGCCACATGGGTGTGCTAGCTCCCGGTGAGGTGTGTGTCTTTACAGGTAATCGCAACTTCCGGGGGCGAATGGGTAGCCCTGAAGCGCAGATTTATCTGGCATCACCGGCAGTAGCTGCTGCGACTGCACTTACCGGTTATCTGACCGATCCGCGCACGGTGATGGATAGGAATCCGGTTGTAGCTCATTAAAGAAAGAGAGGCATCCAATGGCTCGTGTCTGGCTTTTTGGCTCCGATGTAAATACCGACCAGATTGTTCCCGGTCGCTATGCGCCGTATATGCTCAAAGACGAGAGTGAATTGCGTCGGTATCCGTTTATCGAACATCGCCCCGATTTTGCTCCCAATGTACGCCCTGGTGATATTATCGTCGCCGGAAAAAATTTCGGTTGCGGTAGCTCGCGCGAATACGCACCTTTGGCCCTCCGTATGGTCGGCATTGGCGCGATTATCGCCCCGCTCTTTGCGCGCATTTTCTTCCGTAATGCGCTGAATCTCGGCATTCCCTGCTTTACCGCCGATTTGACCGGCGAACTCGCCGATGGTGATGAGGTCGAACTCGATCTGGAGCAAGGTCACATCACAACGGCTGATGGGAGAGTGATCCATTTGCCGCCACCACCACTCTTTCTGCGTGAAGTCTGGGCGGCTGGCGGCATTGTCCCCTTCTACCGTCAGTATGGTCGCTTCCCCGGAGAGGTCGTGCAATGAACATCTGCGTCATTCCTGGTGATGGGATCGGCCCGGAAGTGATGGCCGTTGCAACAGATGCTCTTCGGCGGTTAGCCCCCGACCTGACGCTCGTTGAAGCCGAAGCCGGATGGGGTGTTTTTCAGCGCACCGGAACGGCACTCCCTGAGACCACGCTCGCGATAGCCCGTCAGGCAACGGCAATCCTCTTTGGCGCCGTCGCTTCACCTAGCTATCCGGTACCTGGTTACCGCAGTCCCATCGTCGAATTACGTCGCACCCTCGATCTCTACGCGAATATCCGACCTACCACTGGCCCAGGGGTTGATCTGGTCATCGTGCGCGAAAATACCGAAGACCTGTACAGTGGCCGGGAACGACTCGAAGACGACGGCAATACCGCTATCACCGAACGAGTCATTACCCGCAATGCATCGGCCCGTATTGTTCGTACCGCCTGCGAACTGGCCCGCACACGCCAGACGACCGGTCATCCCGGCAAAGTGACTATCGTCCATAAAGCCAATGTGCTGCGAGTCAGTGATGGTCTGTTCCGCACCGTAGCGTTTGAGATCGCTGCCGACTACCCTGAACTGAGCTTTGAAGAACGACTGGTTGATGTGGCAGCGATGCAACTGGCAGCCCAACCACAACGCTTTGATGTCATCGTCACCACAAACCTGTTTGGCGATATTCTGTCGGATATTGCCTGCATTCACGGCGGTGGTTTGGGTGTTGCCGCCAGCAGCAACCTTGGTCAAGATCGGGCACTCTTTGAACCGGTACACGGTGCAGCACCCGACATTGCCGGACGCGGAATTGCCAATCCAACCGCAGCTCTCAACTGTGTGGTGATGCTGCTCGATTGGCTCAATCGACCACAAGCCGCTGAGCGATTACGGCGGGCCATACATACTGTGGCTACCGCCGGAGTCTGCACCCCTGATGTTGGTGGTGAGGCCACAACCCGCGAAGTCGCCGATGCTATTCTGGAACAGTTAACAATTCAACCCTGAAAGGAGAACTTGCAATGCATGCCGAATGTCCTGAATGTGTCGCACTTATTACCCTGCCGGCCAATACCCTTGAGAGCGAGATCATCGCCTGCCCCGATTGCGGCGCAGAACTGGAAGTCGTCAGCCTTAATCCACCGACCCTTGCCCTGGCGCCAGAGGTCGAAGAGGATTGGGGCGAATAAGCACAAAAGTAAGGAGCAACGCAATGCACGCCGAATGTCCTGAATGTGGCGCACAGATCACTCTGCCCGATGGCACGCTTGCAAACGAAATCATTGCTTGTCCTGATTGCGGCGCGGAACTGGAAGTCGTCAGCCTCAATCCACCGACTCTCGTCCTGGCACCAGAGGTCGAAGAGGATTGGGGTGAGTAGAACCAACAGGTGGAGCGGAGCTGCAACTATCGGCTCCGCTCGTTTCAAGGGAGAAACCAACTATGCGCATTGCCGTCCTTTGTTCGCGTATTCGCGCTGAAGAGAAACTCCTCTTCCAGGAGCTTGAGCGTCGTGGTCTCGATTATGTCAAAATTGACGACCGCGAGCAGGTTTTTGACCTGCACACAACCACCTATCCGTTTGACGTCATTCTCGAACGGTGTATCCAGCATAGTCGTGCGCTCTACATGCTCAAAATCTTCAACGATGCTGGGATACCGACTGTTAATACCTACCACGTTGCCCTCACCTGTGGCGACAAATTTCTCACTACGCAGGCCCTTATTCACGCCGGTGTACCCACACCACGCTGTTTGCTAGCCTTTACGCCAGAAAGTGCGCTGGAAGCAATTGAACAGCTCGGATACCCGGTGGTGCTCAAACCGGTTATTGGCTCGTGGGGGCGAATGGTGAGTAAAATCAACGACCGGGATGCGGCTGAAGCAATCTTAGAGCACCGTGATGTCCTGGGGAACTATCAGCACTCTATCTTCTACATTCAACAGTACATCAACAAACCGGGGCGCGATATTCGTAGTTTCGTGATCGGCGACGAGTGCATTGCGGCAATCTACCGTACCAGCCCACACTGGATCACGAACACAGCGCGCGGTGGAGTTGCAACAAACTGCCCGGTAACCCCCGAACTGGCCGATCTCAGCGTGCGCGCCGCGCATGCCGTTGGAGGTGGTGTGCTCGCTATCGATATTCTGGAAACACCTGAAGGAGAATTACTGGTTAACGAAGTAAACTACACAATGGAGTTTCGGAATAGCATCGACACAACTGGCGTTGACATTCCGGCCCGTATTATCGACTATGTCCTTGATGTTGGGCGTGGTCGTGGGTAGATGAGCGATTGTTCTCCGGCCACACTCAAGCCATCGTACTGGTAGGGGCGGGTTTCCAGCCCGCCCAGACATCACAAGATGTATTTTGGAGAAAGGCTGTAAAATCTTGTCGGCACAGGCAGGGACGGGTGCTAAACGTATCCCCGCCAGCTAGCATATCTTAAACGTCTCTCTTTTTTCTTACGAGGCAAGCAATGACACTGCGCGTAAGCATTGTAGGCGCGAGCGGTTATGTAGGCGGTGAACTCCTGCGTCTCTTGCTCGATCATCCTCATGTCTCAATCCTCCAGGCCACGAGTGCCCGAAATGCAGGACGTTATCTGTATCAGGTACACCCAAACCTACGTGGACGTACTAACCTTCAGTTTGTTCACCCCGATCAACTGCAACCGTGCGATCTGCTTTTCTTAGCCCTTCCCCACGGCGAAGCCGCCCAGTCAATAGAACGATACGCCAGCCTGGCTGAACGAATCATTGATTGTTCGGCAGACTTTCGCCTACGTGATCCGGCGGTCTACCAGCAATGGTACGGGAGTGCACATCCGGCACCAGAGTGGCTTGAGCGCTTCGTCTACGGACTCCCTGAAATTAATCGGGCAGCGTTAACCGGCGCAAGGTACGCCAGTGGTGTCGGCTGTAACGCCACTGCCACTAATCTCGCCCTGTTACCCCTTGTTCAGGCCAATCTCATCGATCTGCATCGGCCAATTATCGCCGATGTCAAAGTTGGCTCATCAGAGGGCGGTGCCACTGTAAGCGAATCCAGCCATCACCCAGAACGGTCTGGCGCTGTACGTTCCTTCGCGCCGGTCGGTCATCGTCATCAGGCCGAAATCGAACAGGTAACCGGGTTGCGCAATGTGCATCTATCAATCACTGCCATTGAACTGGTTCGTGGTGCGCTAGCGACCGTGCACGTCTTTGCCAGCCGCGATCTGAGCGAGAAGGATCTCTGGCAAGCCTACCGAGCCTTTGCGCGCGAACAACCGTTCATCCGCATCGTGAAAGAGCGACAAGGCATTTATCGCTACCCTGAACCAAAAATTGTGGCCGGGACCAATTATGCTGACATTGGCTTCGCCTACGAACCAGCGTCACGTCGGATCGTCAGCATCTGTGCAATTGATAACTTGATGAAGGGAGCGGCAGGGAGTGCAGTACAGTGCATGAACCTGATGTGTGGATTTGCCGAGACAACAGCTCTGACGTTTACCGGTTTACATCCGTAGGTCGAGCAGCAGCACCAGATCAGACCTGATTCATCACTCGACCGCAGACTGTTATGCTGATGTGGGGGTAGATGCCAGGTCTGCCCCCACTATGCTCTATTCGTGTTCGGTCAACTGCTGATCGGCAAGCTCAGCCTGCAACGATTGAATAGCAATCAGCAGATGGCGCTCGCGATCAGCCAGTGTAGCGGCCATTGCCCGAGCTGCCGAAAGTTGTGCAGCGCGGGCCAATGCAGTAGCCCCTGCCGGAACAGATTCGTTTTCCAGGCGTGTCACCGACTGCCGTGCCCGTTCCAGACTCGCACGGAGATTGTCCAGACGTGCCGTTAGAACTTCGATGCGCTGACGAAAGTAGGTTTGCATTGAATCTCTCCACACATTTTCGCCGGGCGCAACAAAAAGCGCCGCAGCAACAATGACCAAAGCGGCCCCGTCGCCGCGACTTCTGCGTCTAGTATAGCGTGTTTGCAAGATTTTTGCAAATAGTTTGCATCTTGATTGCACTGAAAGGTTTACAAAGGGAAATGGCACGGATCACCCATCATATCGGTGGTGTAACAGCGGCAGATACAGAGATTGCCGCCAACGTGTGTTATCGCAGGCAAGAGCCTGATTGTTCAGCAACTCTCTCCAAGCGGTTCTGACATGACATTAATAAATCTTTAATGACCAGTATTATCCATACAGCGTACATTCAACATAGCAACATATTGGACTTACTAGCGAGGGTAACTATGGTCTTTTCAACTCCAATCCGAACGAGCGAACAGAGCATCGACCGCGTGCTAAGGGCCGGCTTACCCGTACTCCTGATCTTCGAGCGCCGGAACTGTCCGACCTGCCAGCAGCTCGACCCAACACTCGAACGACTGGCCCAACGCTTCGCCGGAAAGGCATTGCTCGCACGGATCGATGCTGATGATAATCCGCGATTAGTACAGAAATACAACATTACCGATTTGCCGGGTCTGGTCTTTATCAGCAACGGCGCAACGGTAGCGCAGACACATGGTGTAGTGTCTGAATCCGCATTGCAGACGTGGTTACAGTATCTGAGTGATGGTGGATCGCAGCCGCCATTACCAAAAGGGCCGAGTGTACCACTTCAATCATCAGCGGCTACAGCAAATGGTACAACTCATTCCAAACCATCGACGCACGGCTCAACGGCTGAGCGACATCAACAGGTTGGACCGGTGGTGCTCAGTGATGCCACTTTCGATCAGATCGTTGGGCAGAGCAAGCAACCGGTGTTAGTCGATTTCTGGGCACCGTGGTGCGGGCCATGCCGTGCAGTTGCCCCGGCAGTCGAGCGACTGGCGCACGAGTTTGCCGGACGCGCTGTGGTCGCCAAGCTCAATGTAGACGAAAACCCATATACGGCACAGCGGTTTGGCATTACCGGTATCCCGGCGCTGTACATTTTCAAGGATGGGCGAGTTGTTGAACGTTTAGTGGGCGCTCAGCCATATCAGGTCTTGTATCAGGCGCTGGCCCGGCATGTGATGTGAGATTGGGAGAGAAGAGAGCGGGGAAGGTTGCAAACCTCCCCGCCATAGGATGCTGATGTAGCCCGAAACTAGGAGTGGCCTCTGATCGTTTCGACGACGCATAAACGTTACTGCAATCCTCCCAAGATTACGCTCGCGTAGCAAACCAGATCGCCCACGGATGGAATGACGAAATTGCTGTGAGTAAAACCCGTATCGGTATGGCAGCAATACTCTACTGTGATAGCAAGGCGACCGGATCAGTGGCCTACGCCAACAATGACAGATCAGGTCGAGGGAAATATCGTCTTATCCGTATTTGAAGTGACTCTTGATCATCGCAACCTGAAAAAGGAGAGATCGGGTATCCTTATAGAAGCAAACAACGATCCGTTCTAACAATTCTTTGTCTCTTGATCAACAAAATATCACGAATACGGAGTGCATAATGAAACCTTTTCTGGCTGGATTGTTCTTGCTCGCCATCGGCATATTCCTGTCGGCACTAGGATGGCAAGCGTATGCCAATATCACCCAAACACTGAAAACGATGATCCCGACGAGCGGCAAAGTGGTTGACATGAACCCTCGCATTATCAACACCAACAGCGGCGACAAAACCT
>Ga0308397_1001992_pt1 | contig 10673 bp, 9 predicted proteins | sample Hotspr20SampleT8_FD_202356 | JGI IMG/M metagenome (GOLD analysis project Ga0308397, IMG submission 202356) | Hot spring phototrophic mat microbial communities from Mushroom Spring, Yellowstone National Park, Wyoming, United States - 20051001_T8 ...
CGTCGCCGGAAGGTCCGCTCCTCGATGTAGGGTGCGGCGCCGGGCACAAGACGGCGCTCATCCGCTCGATGCTCAACGTTGCCGGACCTCTTGTCGGCATTGATTGCGACCGGGAAGCGTTATCGGCGGCGGCGCGTGGCGAAATGTGGGCAATCGCAGGTGATGCGCATATGCTGCCGCTGTGCACGGCGTGCTGCGGCGCAGCAGTATGCCTGGCGACGCTGGGGATGCTGCGTGATCAACGCGCGGCGCTCCACGAACTGCGGCGCGTCGTGCGACCGGGGGGATGGCTGGTCGTTGTTACGGCGACCACTGCCTGGACGTTCTGGTCAGTTCGTCTACGCGATTGGATCCAGGCATTGCTCGCAGAACGTGAGCGCAGAAGAGTGGATCTGCTGCTGACGACCCCCGAACCGGCTGCTGATCTTGCCACGCTGATCCAGGATGCAGGGTGGCGGGAGGTGCGCGCCGGGGCGTTTGTCATTGAAACGGGTGATGAGATGTCGCAGCGTGTATTGCCGCTGATCTCGCAGAACGGTGCACGACAGCAGTTGACGCCAGCCAGGTTGCGCGAGTATGACGCGCTTGTTGCTGACGCCGATATGGAACTGCTCCCGCTGATGCTGGTTGCGACCGGATGGTGAACGACCGGCGTCGGGTTTTGCGCTTCAGGATCTGTGGATCACGCGCCACACGTTTACCGGTTGTGCGCCGGTTTCGATGGATCGCGTTTTTCCGGTAATGCCGGTAACGCCAGAGGCGCCTGACGCCACGCCTGAATCCCCCAGATCACCAGGGTGGTCGCCGCTGCCTCGTCGAGATTACCGACGAATGGCAGAGCATCGGGAATCAACTCGAGGAATCCTGCTGTAGGATTGATCAGGTAGACGATACCGAGAGCGATCGCGCCGAATGCAATCAGACGACGCTGCCATGGACGGTTCATGAAAAACCTCTTCCTGCGTGATCAAAACAGTATGCACTGTCGAAAAGACGTAGAGAAAGCGTTAAAAGTTGCAACCTGACGCATCTCCGCATCTGCGTGGTATACTGCCAGCCATGCCTGCACACAGCGACGAATTACCGACACGCCGGGGAAGATTGCCACTGCCCGCCTTCCTGCCCGATGCCACATTCGGCACAGTGCGCGCTGCCGATGCTGGCGATGTGCGGGCTGCTGGCGTGCGCGCGCTGGTGATGAACACATTCCACCTGATGCAGAAGCCGGGATCGTCGACCATTCAGGCGCTGGGCGGTCTTCACGCAATGGCTGGCTGGGACGGTCCGATCATGACCGATTCGGGCGGGTTTCAGGCATACTCGCTGATCCGCCAGAATCCGAAGCAGGGTCGGCTCAGTGACCAGGGGATCGTATTCCAGCCGGAAGGTGCAGGGCGCAAATTTCAGTTAACGCCGGAGAAGTGCATTCAGTTGCAACTGGCATATGGCGCCGATATTGTGGTCTGTCTGGACGATTGCACCCATGTGGATGACTCACCGGCGGAACAGCGCGCCTCGGTACGGCGAACCATCCGGTGGGCGGCGCGTTGCAAACAGGAGTTTGAACGTCAACTCGCGATGCGTCGAATGGACGGTGAACGTCCGCTGCTGTTTGCGGTTGTCCAGGGCGGGGGCATCGCCGAATTACGGCGCGAATGCGCCGAAGCATTGCTCGAGATCGGTTTCGACGGGTATGGCTACGGCGGATGGCCCCTCGACTCGACGGGCAACCTGCTGACCGACATGCTGGCGCTCACCCGCGAACTGATCCCGGCGCATCTACCGCTCCATGCGCTTGGCGTCGGTCACCCGGAGTATGTGGCGGCCTGTGCGCGAATGGGCTATCAGATGTTCGATAGCGCCCTGCCGACCCGCGATGCGCGCAATGGACGCCTGTATGCCTTTGCTGCCGATCCGCACACACCGGAGTTTCGTCTCGCTGATCGCTGGTTTCACTACGTCTACATTCAGGATGATCGGTATATCAAGTCTACCGCGCCGATCTCTCCCGGTTGCGACTGCTACACCTGCACACACTATTCGTCTGGCTATCTGCACCATTTGCATGCAATCGGCGAAACCCTCTTCTATCGCCTGGCGACGATCCATAATCTCCGGTTTATGAGCACGCTCACCGACCTGTTGCGCGCTGAATGGCAGGGTAGAAGCGGGGCACGCTGAGGATGGAAGCAATGACAGAGTTGTACACGGAACCGACAATAATCAGGACGAAACCGCTGATCACAATTTTTTATAATTAACCATTTACTGGCACGCGATAACCTCCTCTTTACCTCTCATTGAATGCTGCTTAAGTTGCACTGGTTATACTTCCTCCTGAGCCTGAAGTCAAATTTGCACGTGTGAGCTTACCGGGTAATCCTGGTTTCTCGCGCCATTCGTCAATGAACCGCGAATGCAGATAGCATTTGCGCCATTGACAGATCGTGCCGCCACGCCGCCTTTGCTCCAGCATTCGGGGCATGCTCCCTGGCATCTTCTAACCGAATGACCGGTCGGTTCACCGTGCGATTGTATGAAGTGGCTCGTGTGGTTGTGGAAACAGACAGGAGTAAGGAGTAGGATGCCATGTTTGGAGGAAAACGCACACTCGGTCTGATCGGTACCGTCATCCTGCTGATCGCAACAGTCTCTGCGGCGGCAGCGAGTACGGGCATCCTGGAATTGCAGGGTTCGCGGCGCACCGGCAACGTCATCTTCATCCATCCTGACGGCTCCGGCTTGAATCACTGGAGCGCCGCGCGCATCTACTGGTACGGTCCTGATGCGCTGGGTCCCTGGGATACGCTGCCTGAGATGGCGGCCTACCGCGGGCATATGGCAGACATTCTGACGGGAACGTCGAATGGTGGTGCAACCACACATGCTTTTGGCTACAAAGTTGAGGGTTTGGGATCGTTTGGCAAGGATGGTGATGGTGATGCCGCTCGCAGTATTCTGGCGCTCTCCGGCTATCCCGGCAGTATCATGCGAGAGGCGATCAACAATGGTCATCCGGTGGCGCTGGTGAACGATGGCGATATTGCTGAGCCTGGCACAGCTGTTTTCGTCTCGGAGGTCGGTAACCGCAACCTCGACAACGAAATTGTCCGCCAGATCCTCGATGGCCGTCCAGGTTTCGAGGGCGAGCAGCCGCCACACATTATTCTCGCAGGTGGTGAGCGTTTCTTCCTGCCGGTCGGCACGCCACAGTGTGCGCCGGATGCCATCACGCTCGACTGTCACGTGCACGTCGATCAGATCACCGGCGCCGGTCCCAACCGCACGGATGGCCGCAACCTGCTCAAGGAGTTCGAGGCGAAGGGGTATGTGATTGTGCGCACCCGCGCCGAGTTCGAGGCGCTGCGTGAGCGCGTGAACAGCGATCGCCAGTATGCGCCATATGTGCTCGGTCTGTTCGCCGCTGACGATATTTTCAACGATGTGCCAGAGGAACGCCTGATCAGCGCAGGTCTGGTCGATCCTTCCATCGATGTCAACGACAAGCGCACCAACCTGATCCTCTTCGGCAGCCGCCCCGGTACGCCTGGTTATAACCCGCCAACCGCTGCCGAGATGACCGACCTTGCGCTGACGATCATCCAGCGCTGCTCGCGGCAGGCAGGCAAACCGTTCATGATGGTTGTCGAAACGGAAAGCGTGGACAACTTTGGCAACAATGACAACGCGATCGGTACGCTCACCGGTCTGAAGCATGCCAATGATGTGATCGAGGTTGTGCAGCGCTTCCAGCAGCGCAATCGCAATACGTTGATCCTTACCGCAGCCGACAGCGATGCGGGTGGCTTGCAAGTTGGCGCGTGGGATCCAACCAGGAATGTGACGGACTACAACAACAACCCGACCGGTGTCAGTGCGCAAAATGTGCGTTCGCCGCTCGATGGGCGCTACGGGCGCAACTCGCCGCCGTTCCTGAGCGAGCCTGATGCGTATGGCAAACGAATGGCGTTCGCAGTGAGCTGGGTGGGCACGCCCGATGTATCGGGTGGTATCCTCTCGCGCGCTCAAGGTCTGAACGCTGCCGAACTGCGGCGCACATTCCGCGGGCGCTTCGACAACACCGATGTGTACCGTCTGATGTACCTGACCCTCTTCGGCACGGCACTGCCGTCGTCGGTCGGTCAGAGTGCTCCTGACCGGTAGAAGGCTAAAGCCTGATGGAGGCAGCGACTCTGTCCGCTGCCTCCATCAATGTTTTTTGATGTGAGACTGGAAATTGTCCCACATCACTGCTCCTCAATGGCATCTATCGAGATGCCGACCGCACTCAATGTCTGCCCCAGTTCCTGGATCGCCGCTGCAACCTGTTGTTCTGCGATCTCCCTCGAACGCCCGGTTGTTGAGAGGGTAATCCGGAACGTTACGTCAGAACCGAAACGTTGCGCTCTGGACTTGACGTAGACGTCAGGATGACGCTCCGCTACTGTTCGAAGCGCAGGCGCCAGGGTCGATTCGTCGGTGCAGTTGACGATCACCAGGCGCTCGATGAAGACGCGCTCGCCGAACAGGCGTCGAAGCAGCGGTTGCAGCGGTCCTTCAACGATCCCTTTCAGTTCTGCCGGGACGCCAGGAAGACAGATGATCGTGGAGGATTCCAGGTCGAGCACCACGCCCGGCGCTGCGCCAATCGGATTGTCGAGCGGATATGCGCCTTCAGGCAGATGCGCCATTTTCTCGCGTTCGGGGGTGATTGCTGGATCGTTCACCGCACCCTCACGGGCAAAATGCTTATATCGCTGCTGCACGATGGCGAGCGCCTGCGGGTGTAGCAGCAGGGGACGATGGATGGCGTGTGCAACTGCGGCGACCGTTATATCGTCCCACGTTGGTCCCATGCCGCCAATCGTCACGATCAGCCTGACGGAGCGTTCCAGGCTTGATCGGACCTCGCGGACGATTGCGTCCATTTCGTCGCGAACGATCACGACGCGCTCAACACGCCCTCCAAAAGCGGTGATTCGTTTGCACATCCAGTTCGTGTTTGTGTCCAGCACATCACCCAGCAGTACCTCGTTGCCGGTCACAATGATTTCAACCGTGACCATGGAATCGCCTCCGCAGAGTGTTCCATCCTTTTTCTGTTGTCTCTATTTGTACGTCTGTTCATATCTGAAACAAGACGTGGAAATTCTACTCCCCTGACCGTAACTTTGTCCAGGTTGCCGTGTTTCTGGATTGCACGCGAGAAATGAGAACGAGATACTCAGTGATACTCAGAAGGAGGGAACAAATATGGTTCTGCTCGAAGTGATTGGTCACGCAGCAGCGGCGCTTGCGTTTATCGTCGTGATCGTATTGACTGTCAGGCGTCGGCGGCGCCTGGCGCGAACGTTGTCGCGCAATGCGACCATTGCCTATCGCTCGATCCTTGGCGTCAGCGGTGTGGTGGCGCTGATTCACGCCTCATATGCGCTTGAAAGCCTGGTGTTCAATCGCATCGTCTCCTCGCACGATCTGCTCTATGTGGGGCGCTGCATTCGCCAGCGCTGGTGGCATTGAGCGTGGTGCTGTTGTTTCTGGTCAGCGTTAAACTGGTCGCCGAGCGCAGTCCCCGTCCGCGTCGCATCCTGGCGATTGGCGCCCATCCGGATGACCTGGAGATCGCCTGTGGCGCAACGCTGGCAAAGATGCGTGACGCCGGTCATAGCATCTATGCCATGATCCTGACATGTGGCGAAGCGGGCGGTGATCCGGCAATCCGTTTGCGCGAAGCGCATCATGGTGCCAGGTTCCTCGATGTGAACGAGGTCGAGGTGCTCAATTTCAGCGATACCGAACTGGCGGACCAGGTAAACGAGATTACGCGGGCAATCGAGGCGCGCATCCGCACCTATCAACCCGATATTATCCTGACACACTCGGCGCACGATCAGCACCAGGATCATCTCGCTGTTCATCAGGCGACGCTACGCGCTGCGCGTAACCATAGCGCCATCCTGTGTTACGAAAGCCCTTCGGTGACGCGCGATTTCCAGCCGACATTCTTCGTGGATATCGACGGGTATCTGGATGTGAAGATCGAGAGTGTGCGCACGCACGCCGATCAGCGTCGCAAGCCGTATGTCAGCCCGGAACGGGTGCGAGGGATCGCTGTGTTCCGCGGCGGGCAGGCAAAAACACGGTATGCCGAGGGTTTTGAGGTTGTTCGTGCGCTTGCATCAGCAGTAGGTGATATATGATGCCAACAATTCTGGTGACCGGGATCGGCGGTCCTGCCGGTCGGAGCCTGGCGCGTCAACTGGTTGAACGCGGGTATCGGGTGATTGGCACGGATATGCGCGCTATCGATGTGCTGGATGTCACCGTGTATCAGGTGCCTGCCGCCACCGATCCGACATTTGTCGAGACGTTGCGCATGTTGACGCGCGAGAATGGCGCTGACCTGGTGATTCCGACGGTCAGCGAGGAACTGCCGGTGCTGGCGCGCCAGGAGACCTGGCCCGCACCGCTGGCGCTGGCGCCGCTCGAAGGGGTGTTGCTGGCGAACGATAAATGGTTAACCTGGCAGCGTCTGTCCGGGTGCGGGGTTTCCGTTCCCCGCGCCATGCTGCCGTCACACGTGCAGAGCATCGAGCACGTGGCGCAGACTATCGGGTGGCCCTGCATCGCCAAGCCGCGGATCGGTCGCGGTGGGCGCGATGTCAGGCTGTACCATGCATACGACATCGATGTGCTTCGGGCGCTCGGCGATCACTATATCTTGCAGGAGTTCATTCCGGGCATCGAGTATGCCCGGAATGTGTACATCCGTGGCAATGGCGATGATGTGGTCGTATCGTTGCGCAAAACCGCGCTCAAGCAGGGGGTCGTCGGTAATGCCGTGAGCGTGGTGCGCGACACCTCATCGGATGTCGCCGCACTGGCGCGCGCTGCCGGACGGGCGCTGGGTCTCTCCGGCGCGCTCGACATCGACATCCGCCGTCGTGGGGATAGAACGCCGGTGGTGCTGGAGGTCAATGCGCGCTTCGGGGCGAACAGTGCATATGCGCCTGAGATATTGGGTGCGCTGCTGGAAGAGATTGGTCTGCCACAGTATTGTACGCCGATCCCTGTCATATGAATGACCCGGCTGCAAAAACGCACCGCCGAGACGCCGGGCGCGCAGAGAACTTCAAAAAGGTGAGAAAGGATGAGGAGTATGGAGATTCTGAGCCTGGTGTTTGTTCTGGTGAGTCTGCCGCTGCTCTGGAGCGGCATGCTCAACCTGTTCTACATCCCCCTATCGCTGGTCTTCGAACTGCGGCGCTGGCGCACGCCGACGCATGGCAACGAAACAACCGCGCTGGTGTCGATTGTCGTTCCGGCGTACAACGAAGGGCGTGTCATCGTTGCCTGCGTCGAGTCGATCCTGGCGTGCCCCTATCCGAACAAGGAGATCATTCTGGTCAATGACGGTTCGACGGACGATACGCTGGCGCAGATGCAGCGTTTCTGCGATTATGAGAACGTGGTCATTATCGACAAACCCAACGGCGGCAAGGCATCGGCGTTGAACGCTGGTCTTGCGCGCGCGCGCGGCGAGTTTGTCTTCTGCGTCGATGCCGATGGCATCTTTACGCCCAACACCATCCAGGCCATGCTGCGCGCGTTCGATAGCCCGTATGTGGGTGCAGTCTGCGGCAGCGACGAACCGGTGAACCTTGATCGTCCGCAAACCCATCTGGCGGCCATTCAGGCGCACGTTGGCACCGGTTTTGTGCGGCGAGCGTTGTCGTTGATCGGATGTCTCCCGATTGTGTCTGGCAACATTGGCGCATTTCGCCGCAGTGCGCTTGCCAGAACCGGCGGATTCCGCGCCGGTTTGCTGGGTGAGGATCTTGAGTTGACCTGGCGGATGCACCGTGCCGGATATGATGTCCGTTTTGCGCCTGATGCGCTGGTGCTGGCCGAGGTTCCTTCAACCGTGCGCGGTTTGTGGAAGCAACGGGTGCGCTGGGCGCGCGGCTTTTTGCAGACAGCCTGGTTGCACCGCGATATGATTGGCAATCCGCGCTTTGGTCCGATCGGTCCCTTCCTGGCGCTTAATCTGTTCACCAAAGTGGTCGTGCCGCTCCTCCAGTTGAGCGCCCTGGTGATGCTGGTTATTCTGACGCTTTTTGGCGCTGCGCCGATACCGTTGACGTTGCTCAATGTGCTGATATGGGTCGGGTTGCTGCAAACATTCCTCATTTCCATCTTCGCACTTGCGCTCGACCGCGCCTGGCATCACGCCCGGTATCTGTACGCCGTGATCTTCTGGGTGTTCTACTCGTTTTTGCTCAGCCTGGTGATGGTGCGCGCCATCTATCTCGAACTGCGGCGCGCCGAGCAACGCTGGAACAAACTTGATCGTGTCGGCATTCGCAGCCCGATGGTTGCCGTTCTGCAGGGTCGTATTACCCAACGATTGGATGAACTGGTATGATGTCTGCGTGGTTGTTGCGCCTGATGCTCGCAATGCTGGTCATGCCGTGCTGGTCTGGCGCGGCGTGTCCGGCAACTTCGACGCGGGTCGGTATGGCAGGGTCGCCTGTGCGCGCCGTGAGTCTTGATCTGACCGATATGGTGCAGCCATCGGACGCAATGGATCGGCTCGAACAACGGATGCGCGACGTTGGTATCACTATGGTTGCCCTGAGCGCCGGACGCCTGGACTGGACCGGTTTTCGCTGGAGCGGTCACGAGGAGCGCTGGTCTGCTGGCGTTCGTGAAAGCGGACGCGATCTGCTCATGGAGGGTGCGCAACGTTTTGGCAGGTGGGCGCATGTGTCGACAGTGGTGGACGTGTTCGCGCCGTGCTATCTGCAAAAGCGCCCATCACTGCGTGCGCTAGATGCCGCTGGTCGCCCGATTCTGTACCATGCAAGCACCCATGCGCTGGTCAATGGTCCTTTTGGCGATGAACTGATCCTGATGATTGCGCACATCGCCCATTCCTACCCGGTCGATTCGATCACGCTGACCGAGTTGTTCTACTATCAGGAGGGGTATGGCGCCGATGATCTGGCGCTCTACCGCAAATACAGCGGGCGACGCGACTGGCCCCGCACCGCTAATGGTTCCATCGATGTCGATCACGCAACGATCGCTGCCTGGCGTTCAGTGATGGTCGCCCAATTTGTTGCGCGCGCAGCACGAGTGGCACATTCGTATGGCAAGCAACTCTTTGTCGATGTGCGGGTTGGGTGGGATTCGCCCGCCAGCGAGGGACGCCGCAGCGGGCACGATTATCGGCTGCTGCTTCAGCATGCCGACCGTCTGGTGCTCTGGAATTACATCGGTCTGAGTGGGGCGGCGCCGGAGTACACTGCCAGCATTGCGCGGTATGTGCGGCGCTACGGCGTGGATCGGATTATCATCTCATATGGGTTATGGGCGAACCGTGGCGCCGTTCTGAGCGCCGAGGCGTTACAACAGGCGATAATTGCTGGTCAGGAGGGGAACCTGCCGCATGCCTGGATCACGCCGCTCGGTCTGATGCAGGAAGAGCACTGGCAGACGCTTGCGGTGGTGTGGCGCGGCTCTCCCGGAGGCGCTCTGGCGATCACACCACCATGACGAGCGCCAGATCGTTGACGGTGGTGTGGAAAGAGACATTGGTATGGAAAGAGCCGACGTGCCGGGTCAGGTTGATCGCGGTGTTAGACCACGCCTTCATTCACCGAGATTGGCTGAAAGCTCATTCCCGTATTTGACCCCGGCTACCTCACAAGCCATCTCAATGATGCGCTCTATCTAGGCTCGGCTCAGGTTAGTGCCAGGCCACCATCCGGTACTTAATTGTACTGAGTATTCGTGGCATAGATCAGGGCGTCCCAGATAAAGATCTTCCGGACTTCGGGCAAGATAACGGCGTGTACGCCCGTGTTTGGGCAGGGCGGCACATCGTTCAAGAAAAGTTCTGTCACGTTGTGACAGTGTTTCAAAGACCAAAACCAACACGTTGGAGGCATTCCTGGCCAGGTAATACTGCCCGTTAAGGACGAAGCCTACAGATCGGGGCAGATTTCCTGGGAATACCACCAGTGGTTGTGGCGCAGGCAGTCTCGGCGGTGGTGGGGAGCTACCATCCGTCCGCAACGAAATATTCTCCTTAGGAAAGCGTGCAACTGCATCAAGGTCCGGCTTATATCCACAAAGACTTTCAACACGTTCAGCCACGAATTCGAGCAGTAGTTCATCTTCCTCTTCAACAAGCCTGACCCAGGCTTTGGGTAATGTTGCTTTCATTAGTCTATCGCGCGAGGCATTACGATAATCCTCGCGTGCCGCTTCGATTGCTTTGCCGGAAATAATGGCGTTGTACTCAAGATAGCGACTTAAGCGGGATGCGCTTTCTGAGATGTCGCGTTCAACCTTGCTGCGCGTCGCTACGACGGCTCGCAGATGAGGCGCGATGCAGAGCGCAGCAAGCGAAGCGGTCGGATGCAATTGCAGGTCAGGTGAGCGGCGGAAGTTGATACAACGACTGTTGCTGGACTGCCCGTTCCCACAAAACCAGCAATTGCGTTTGATGCTGAGATGCCCACTCCACAACAAGTCCCAGTGCGCGAGGCGGGAGGTGACCTCCGATGACAACAAGTGTGCGAATATCTATCAAGACCTCGTGTTCACCGTACTCTGCGTGAAAATGAGGCGGTGGATGATCTTCATAGTACATCTTGATAACGATG
>Ga0308397_1001997_pt1 | contig 10662 bp, 11 predicted proteins | sample Hotspr20SampleT8_FD_202356 | JGI IMG/M metagenome (GOLD analysis project Ga0308397, IMG submission 202356) | Hot spring phototrophic mat microbial communities from Mushroom Spring, Yellowstone National Park, Wyoming, United States - 20051001_T8 ...
AGAGTTGCGTACAGTAGACGATCAGTTCATCACCGATCTGCGTCATAACGCCGGATCGCGCGTAGGTCGGCGGCAGCGTGACGCGCCCGCGCTCGTCGCCGTCGTCAGAGGTCGAGAATTCGTAGTCGGCGACGGTGAGCGGGACGGGGAATTGCTGATGTGGTTTGGTGATGGCAACGAGCATAATCGTCTCCTTACGCGAACGCGGCGGGCTCGATCCGGCGAGAATAAAAGTACATATCGGCGGATGCGTTAGTGATCATCGAAGCCATCGCGCCACTGAACACCGCAACATAGCGACTGGATATAAGCCCCGGCGAACCGTAGACAGTTCCGTTCGGAGAAATAACGAATGTGCGCGTTTGGGTTATCTGTGGATCGATAATGTAAACATAAGGCAGTGTTGGCGGCGCTATGGCGTTCCAGACGAACACACCGTCAATCGGGATGAGCACGAGCGGCATCACCAGTGTACCCACCGGAACGTTTTGGATTTCGAGCGTCAGCGGAAACGAGAATATGTAGGGCGTGATCAGCGTTGGGGTGTACCACGAGCGATCTCCTGAGATCGTTTCCGCGACTTGCGGTTGTTCGGGCCACGAAACGACATAGCGCGCGTTTGATGGTGGCGTAGATGGACAATGAATCTCAATAAACAAACGGTATACGTCCGGCGGAACGGACGGGGGGATGGTATACGTAATCGTTCCGCTCGTCGCGGAAGTGAAGTTACCGCGCGCCAGCGTTTGCCAGCCCGCGTTCCAACTCTGTATTGTGATCCCACCCGAAACCGACGCCGGACTGATCGCCTGAATGCGACTCGTTCCCGTCGCGCTCCCCAAATCCTCAACTGCCAGCAACACGTTGTAGAGACCCGTCATATTCGACGGAATCCATTGTAGAGGGCTTTTGTAGAGATATCCATCCGGTACGTTCAGCGCAACTACACGTCGCTCGTAAGGTCTAAGTCCCAATACGGATGTTACCGTCTGGTTATAGTTGAGAAACGGATTGACCAACGTCCCCGCCACCCGCGCCCGCACAATGACGCCGGTTGATGTTGTCTCGACGCCCAGCAGTGTAACACTGCCGTCGCGCAGATACGATCGCAGCGTTGCATTACCGGCTGCGTCCTCTACCACGACCAGCGCGCCGCCCGCAATCGCCAAACGATCGTCTTGTCGCCGCTGCGCGTAACTGTGCAGTTCGCGCGCGAGTGTATTCACTGCGTTGAGTGCTTGCTCGCGCGTCGCGCGCCGAAACGCGATCTCGACCGAGAACGGTTGCGGGTCGTAGAGATCGTTCACACGAAACCCGATGCCGGGCGCGTCCTGGTTGCTGGCGTCAACAACGATGTTTGTATTTGCGTCGAAAACAAGCGTTCCGATCTGTCGTACTCGCATTTTATACCCTCCCGAACCGCGCTAACCGCGTGAGGTTATCGATTTCGCTGCGTACCAACGTCGCAACCCGCCGTTCGTCCATTCCCGGCGCGGCGTTGACGGTGATTCCCCCGACGTTGACCGTTGCTGACGCCGGAGGCGGTTGCGTCACCGCGTCGCGCGTTAGCAACGGCAGCGGCGCTAGCCCTTCCGTCAGCCCGCGCAGAATACCCTCTGCGAGCGGTACGCCGACCTCGCGCGCCGCGACGCGCGACGGCGAGCGGATGCCGAGCGCCGCCTTCGCTGCGTCCAGCGCCGCCTTCGCCGCATTTGCCGCCGCCTGCGCCAACCCGCGCGCCGCGCTCTCCACACCGCTGCGTATTCCGTCGATCAGCGCCTCACCCAACGACGGCGCGGCGGCAAGCGCTTGACGGAACGCGGCTTCGAGACGCGGGTAGAGTGTCTGGAACAGAGACGAGAGTGTATTCATCAGATGTTCCGCCGACGCTTTTATTCCGTTCCACAGCGCTTCCGCGACGCCTTTGATCGCCTCCCACGCCGCGTTCCAGTCGCCGCGCAGCGCTGCGGTTCCCGCTTCAAACAACCCGCGCAGCACTGCGAGCGCGGTTTCGGTCAGCGTTTTGATCAGACTCCACGCGAACTGCGCGATGGTGGTAATTTCATTTCCGAAATTCGCCCAAATCCACTGCGCCGCCGCGACCAGCGCTTCAATCGCTGCTTGAACGAACCGCGCCGCTGCGGTGACGACGCCCATAACTCCTTCCCACGTCCGTTTCGCAAACGCGAGAATATCCGCACCGTGGGCGTTCCAGATTTGCACCACCAGCGCGGTTGCAAACTGTATCGCTTGCTGCACCGCTGCAAGCGCGGTCTGCACCGTCGCCTGCACCGCGTTCCACGCCTCCTGCGTAGACGGCGCAAGTGCGGCGCTCAGCGTGTCCCACGCTGCGAAGATCGCAGCCGCAGCAACGGCGACCGTCTGCTGCACACCGTCGGTCGTCACCCCGACCAGCCCGATCTGCGCCGCAAGCGCCGCAACGGGATCGACGGCGCTGAGGATACCCGAAGTCCAGGCGGTAAAGGCGTTGACGCCTTCCGCTGCCGCCGAAACCAATTGCGTAAGGTGCGGCAGCAGCGCGCTGCCGACGGTGATTTGCAGCGTCTCGACCGCCGCGTTAAACTGGTCAAGCGTGTAACTGTACCCTTGCTGCATTATCGCCGCAGCCGCCGCCGCGCCCCCGGCGTCCTTCATTGCCTGCCCCATCTCGTTGTAGCCGGAAGCGCCCGCGCCCGCGATTGCAGCAGCCGCGCGAATGGCGTCTGAACCAAATATCGTGTTCAGCGCCAAAAACTTCTGCTCTTCGCTCAGATTTTTGGTTGCGTTGTGGAGCAGTTCCGCCGCCTTCTCCATCCCGATGAAACTGCCGGTGGCGTCAAAGAATTTTGATTTCCCGTCCTTCGTTGCCAAGCCCAACTTGATCATCATTTCCGTCGCATCTTTCGTCGTCGGGATCAGACGCTGAAGGAACGTTTTCATCGACGTTCCGGCGTCGGCGGCGCTGCTGAACGACGGCGCGATCAGCGCCATCGTCTGAACGGTTTCTTGAAACGACAACCCGGCGACCTTCGCGCTGCCGCCGACGTTCGCCAAACCTAAAGCGAGTTCTTCAACACTCACCGTACTTGAATTCGCCGCAGACGCGAGGAGATCGGCGACGTTCGCGGCGGTTACTCCCGTCTCGCCCCAGACGCCGAGTTGTTTGGCTACTATCGTAGCCGCGTTCGCGAGGTCGAGTTGTGCAGCGGCGGCAAGCGCCAGCGTCGCATCCGTCGCGCCGGTCATCACTTCTTTGACGTTGACGCCACCCTTCAGCAGTTCGGTCATCGCGTCCAGCGCTTGCTGTGCGCTGAACTGCGTTGACGAACCTAACTGAAGCGCTTTCGCTTTTACGTCGTCAAACGACAACCCCGCCTTCGTCAGCGAGTCGCCCGCGACGGCTTGAAACTTGAAGAGCGCGCTCTCAAAGTTCGCCGCAACGTCGATGCTCGTGCGTAGTTGATCTCCAAGCGCAGCAATCCCCGCCGCCGCCAGATTGACCGCCGCCGCGCCGATTTGCCGCAGCGCACCGATCGCCACTTGCTCCAGCGCACCGAACGCGCCGCGCTGCGCGTCTGCGGCTTTACCGACGCCGCGGACATTCTGGGCGACGCGCTCCAACACACCGCTGGCGGCGTCAACTGCGCTCAGTTTGATGACGACATCACTCATCGACGTTTTCGCTGATGCGCCGCGACCAGCGCTTGATGCCGCCGTTCCGCGCGCAGCGCTGCGAGATGCTGCGCGACGCGCTGAAGCGGCAGACGGTCAAGCGCGTCGGGCGGGCAATGGTAGATGTCCCGACACAACACTAACTCTGTGTACGCGGCGGGCAGCGGCGCGAGGTCGAGCAGACCTAACGCCGTCGCCCGCGCTACTCGTTTCCCTCGTCGCCGATGCTGTCGAAGATTTTCTTCAACAACAACGCTGCGGCGGCATACGGTTCGTTGAGTATCTCTTCGCCGTAGGCTTTGATGAGCAGCGTCGCGGCGACCGGCGGGAACGCAATTTTGCGCTCACTCGCGTCCAGAAACTCGTGATACTCGCCGAGGGTGATCTCGCCGACTGCGGGCGTCAGCCCCGCCACGCGCGACCGCACCGCCTCGTCCGGCTCGAAAATCTGCGGCAGCACCCGCTCGTACACGCGCTTAAGCGCGCGTAGCGGGAACCGATCCGCCTGGTCTCCAATCGCCTTCCGCACCAGCCGCGCAACGACCGGCGCGGTCAACTCGTTGTTGAGCACACTTGCGGCTTCACGGATCGTCAGCGCACTGCGGTCGACGCTGATTGCGTCGATGTCGTAAATCTCTGCCGGTTTTTCCATATATTCCTCCCCTTACGATAGATCGGTCGGGTTCGTACCGAGCGCGTACTGTCGCAGAGACGGCGTTCTGACCGTCACCATCGCAACGTAGGGTTCCGGATCGCTTGGGTCGAGTGTGCTCAGTGTGACGTTGGTGATCACCCCCAGCCCAAACGTCGCCCCGCCGTCGTTGCTCGTTGCGTAGGCGCGCGCCTGGCTGACCAACCCGCGCGGCGACCAGCGGACGCCGAGACGCGGGGTTGTGCTCTGGAACTGGTTGAATATTGTGTTCGCAGCAGAACCCGTATCTTCGTTGTATAAAAAAGTCAGTGTCAGTTCGACCGGCTCTCGCTTGCCGACGGTAATTGTCGCGTAGTCGCTTGATCCGCCGACATACGCCTCACCCGACGGGCGCGACAGTTCAACGTCGTCTATTTTGACGGTTGCGTTTGAGACCGCCGTCCAGGTGGTGTTGTTGGTCGATATTTCGACCGCAAAATTACCCGCGTAAAGCCCGGCAATAACTCCAGAGTGTGACATCCGTAACCTCCTACGCCGACGGCGCGCGGATGAGGTGCGCAAAGCGCGTCGTCATCGCAACGCCCTCATACGCCCGCTCGCCGTATCGTACTACGTCCACTATTCCGCTCACGTTGACCAACTGCACGTCGCCGCGCGCGAGCCACGCGAACCGCAGTTGCGCAACGTAGTCTTCGATATAGTCAACCAGCGCCGCCGCCGTATCCGCAACGCCGCGCCCCATCCCGACATCGCGCACGAGCAGCAGATCGTCGATCTCCCACACCGCGCGCATCGAGCGGGTTGGTGTGTACACCCCGCCCTCGACCAGCCGCAGCCCGCCGAGCGCGGGGATGATCCGCACCGGCAGTTCCGCCGCGTCCGCCCAGTTCGATTGCGTTGTCAATCGCCGGACGGGAACGGCGTTGCCGTCGAACTGCACCACCAACCCCGCCAGCAACTCCACAATATCAACGAGCGTGCTAAACGACATCGCGGTAACGCTCCAATATCAGTCTCACGTCATCCGGCAGCGCCGACGGCAGCAGTACTAATCCGCCGTCGGCGACCGTCGGGCGGTCGGGATCGTTCGCCGTCCCGCGCTGGCGGTACAGCCACGCCGCCAGACGTATCGTTGCGTGCACAATATCGGCGGGCGGGGTGATGCTGTATCCCCACCGCGCGGTAATTTCCGCCGTCTGCGTTCTGCCGCACCAGCGTTTATCGCGTCGCACCAATATAGAGTGCGGCGCGTCAACCGGATACGTGTCAATTTCCGCCAGCGGGATCGTCACATCATCCCCGTCCTTCGCGCCGGTGAGGGCGGCGATGTACACGCCGGAGGGCAGCAGCAGATAATCCCAACGCATCACGCCGTCCCACATCATATGCTCGCGTCCGAATCGGCGCGCGGTTGAAACGAGCGGCACTTCAAACACTTTGCGCGTCATCTGCTCGATCATTGCAGTTGCGCGCACGAGCAAATCCGTCAGCAGCGCGTCGTCTGCGTTTGATGTGATGCTGAGATAATCCTTCAACTGCACCAGCGTCGCGTACATCGCTTACCTCACAGCACGCGCGTCCAGTTTGACGGGAGCGACGCGGGAATATCGCGCCCGGGGAACGCCGAAATCTCAATCGCGATCTGCGCCGTCCCCGTTCCGTCGATGCGAACGAACAGGTGCGACGCGTGCGTCATTGCCGCATACGCTTCTGCGCCCGATACGAAAATCTCGTAAGACGAGTTCGACGCCAGCGACGTAATCGCCTTATCCGTAATCTCGACCGCGCCCGAAGTGGAGTTCGTGGTATTCACAAACACCCGCAGCGCCGGTGTTCCCGTCAGCGTTCCGGTGTGCGCCACAATCCGCACTGCCTGCGTATTCGCAATACTGATCACCGCCGTATCCGCAGGTGCCGTCACATTCGCGTTGAAGAACCGCAAGAGCGGCTGGATGGTCTCCTGAACAAGCATCGTATGCTCCTCCTCTCGTGCGCCGTCACAACACCTGCATCTTCTTTTCTTTCTATACAGTGTTGTGACAGCGCCCGTTGTCTATTCAACCGTTGATCCGTATCCCGTCGCCGCCACAACACATCATCTTCTTTTATTTATATGATGTGTTGTGACAGCGCCCGACTGTTGTGACGCCCGCGCCCGACGCGGGTTGGTCATCAGCAGTGTCACAACACATCATCTTCTTTTATTTCTATGCAGTGTTGTGACAGCCCGCCTCACCCAAACGTAGTACTCCCCGCCGCCGGTGTCATCAGCAGTAGCAGCGTCACAACACAGCATCTTCTTTTAATTAAGAGATGTGTTGTGACACTGCGCTTGTATTACGATCCAGCCGCGATCTCGACGAACGGGCTTACAGTGTTGTTCCCCGCGCCGTCTGCCAGAATAAGCGGCGCGTTGATGAGCGGCGCGCCGTCGATCCGCACACCGAACAACCACACCGACTGCCGCTTGAGGAAGCGCACGTGTTCGCTGAAGGCGACGCTGAACGCTGCGCGTTCCACCATTGCGTAGTACGAGAGATCGGCAAGAATGAGCGATCCGGCGCTGGTGACGGTCGGCAGGTGCTCGCTGTACGCGATTGGGATACCGGCAAGCGTATCGCCGTACACCAACGACTGCCCGTTGACGGTATAGAGCAGCGTTTCGCTCAAGCGCGTCGCCATCAAGCGAGAACGCCAGAACGGGTGTGCGATCCAGACGGCGGTAGCGCTGCCGGGCAGCAGCCGCTGGATCATCGCCAGAATAGTGTTTGTGTCGTTCTCGACTTGCGTACCGCCCGTTGCCCGCGTCACGCTGATCGACGCCGGATGCCCGACGATCCCGCGCGGTTGCCCGACGCCGGTTCCGCGCAGCATCACCCGCGCCTTCAGCACTGCGTATGCGCGACCAAACAGATTGACGAGCGTATCTTCCAGCGCCTGCGGCGCGTCGGTGATGAGTTCCGTCGCTGCTGCGACATACGCATCCGCCGAGTGCGGGCGGAAGATGCGCTGCTCGAAGCGCGGCTCGCTCTCTTGAACATCAGCGCTCTGCTCGCGCCAGATGAGCCGCACCCCTCCGACAAGCGCGCTGCTTTCAACGTTCGGCGCCTGGTCTTGTTCCAGAACCGGCAGCGCCAACTCTGCCGCGTTGGTGCGCAGCATCAGCGGACCGCGCCCGGCGGCGACCAACTGGTCGAACAGCATCGGCGCGCCGACCGCGCGGATACGCTCCTCAAACTGCGTCGGCACCAGAAACCCGCCGCCCGCGCCGGTCGTCTCGTCCAGCGCTTTCGTACTCTTGTACACCGCGCGCAGACGCTGAACGTCGCCGGTTGCAACGCACTTCAGAAAGTCGCCGAACGAACCCTCGCTTTCGGTGACGGGTCCGGTCGCTACCCCGACGTTATGCGCCTTCACCGCCGCCGCCACCTCGTCACGCAGCCGCGCGGCGATCTCGGCAGCGAGTTCCGACTGGTTCATTACGATTTCCGTCATCTCTCCCGTCTCCTCCTTCACTTGATGACTAACCGATAAACGTTTCGTAGCATTGTGCGCGGCTCTGCGGGCGTCGGCGTGATGCTCGCGTCCAGCCCCAGCAGCCAGCGTTTGATGTGCACTGCTTTCCCCGCCGGTTCGCGCATCACTAAGTGTGCCGCCGTCCCGCTCGACCAGCCCATCTCCGGCGCGATCTGGGCGAGGTAGCGATACTTTGCATCAAGCAGCCCGCGAATGATCACCCCCTCATCGGTCATCTCCAGCGCGCCGTAGCCGATTGGCTCCTCGATCAGAATAACCCCGCTCGTCGTTTTCAACGGCTGCGCGTGGTTGAGCCAGATCGGAGTTTCGCGCAGCCGCCCGAAGTCGGTTTCTTTTGTGAAAAACTCGTTTTCGAGGTCAACGGCGTCTGGATTACCGAATACCACCAGCAACCCCTCAACATCGCCCGTCTCGACCGCCTTCAACGCCGCGCCGGGCGCGGTCTGCCACTCCATCTCTCACCTCCCCCTCTCCTTCAGCACCGCAAGCGCTTCCTTCAGCGCTGCTTCTGTCGCGTCCTTCAGCGACGCCCAGCGCCCGCGATGGACGCGCGCTTGCGGCATTCCGTACACAAACCGCGCGTAGGATGCGGTGTTCTCGACGATCCGCGACGTTTTCGACAGTTTCTTGATCCGCAACTTCTGCCGCAGATTCCCCGTCCGCCGGTAGCGCGATCCGGCGGGCGGGGGCGGGTAGACCTGCATCACACTATGAGCCGCTGCCGCGCCCGCGTCAAGCGCCGCCTCAATCTGCGCCGAACGCGGCAGCAGTTTGCGCAATGCGTTGTCGAGATCGACAGAGACGCTAACCCGCATTTACCCGCTCCAGCCTTACGCCGCACCGACAGCGCGGGTGTGCGGGCGGACCGGAACGCCCGCCCCACTCGTCCTCGCGCTTGCCGTGGAGCGCGCCGCAGATCGGACACACCCGCTCGTCGTTGGCGGTTTCCCAGATCATCACGTACTCCAGATTATGCTCTGCGCGCATCCCTTCACGATACGCCCGCACGCCCGCGGTCGCCGCCTCGGTCGCGGCGGTGATGGCGACGGTCTCGGCACGCTTCGCGCCAACGACCGGTTCGATCATCTGAATGAGTTCGGCGCGGTCGGCGTTCGGCATCCGCCGCCACGCCGCGACCGCGCGGGCGATGTAGTCGCGGGTGTACGGATAGAGCAACTCCTCAACTTGCCGCCGTGTCGCTTCTTCCGCCCAATCCGCCAACAGCGCATCGACGTTGACCGCAACGCCGACCTCGGCGCGCATTTCGTCTGCGAACAGACGCGCAATCGTCTCGATGTTGCGGCGCATCGCGGGATAGAGCGTCTCGTTGAACATCTGCGCCGTAATCTCATCTGCGCCGTCGAGCATTACCTGACGTAGTTGCAGAAACGCGCGCTTGAGATCGCGGTAGAGTTGGCGCTCGTGCGGTCGCAATTCCGATTCTGCGTCGTCTTTCTTCAGCGCTTTCGCTGCGTCTTCCTCCGGTACCGCGCCGTTGACACCCGCCAGCCGCAGCGCTGTTCTCACATCGAGACCGGCAGCCACCGCCTCGCGCGCAATCGCCAGCCGGTTGCGCAGACGAAGCAGTTCTTGGTCTGCCGCGTCCTCAACGAACTGCGGGAGGTCAAGCCGCGCGCGGGCTTCGTTCAACGTCAGAACGGGCTGCCCGGTGAGTCTCTGGATCGCTTCCGCTTTTTCCAGTTCCGAGTTCTGCACCGCGTCAATGCGCGCCTCGTTGCAGCGTAAAATCTGATTGTACGCGGCAAAATGCGGTTGCAGCATCGCCGCAATTTCGCGTGCTCTGGTCAGTATTGTGAGAAGAACAAACGTTTGGTAGTCGCGCAGCGCGGTTGCGTAGTTGCTGGCGTTGCTGAACACGAGCGACATCGGAACCTGGAACGCAGTCAACATCAATTCCGCCGCGCGCTGGAGCAGTTCCGGCTGAATAACGTCGGAAAGTTTGTCGCCCAGCGTCACCGTCTTTATCTCGCTCGACAGCGCCAAATGCCGAAATGCGTTGCGGATGCCGCCGACCAACTGCCGCAACCACTGCTCGAACCGCGAGCGCTCGGCGTCGGTGGGGCGCTGGGCGAACATCCACACCGTCGGGCGCACCGCGCCGCGCTCGAAGTATGCCGTCTGGTAGCGCTCGGCAGCCAGCAGCGCGCGGGCTTGGGTCAGCGCCGTCGTCACCAACCCGACGCCGGGTTCAACCTCGCTTCTTACGGACGGCTCCCAGAGATACAGCAGTTCCGTCTCCGGCTCTAACCGGATTTCGGTGTTGTTCACGCGGCGGGTGAACTCGACCAGCCCGCGCTTCGCGTCGGTGATCGGGGTGATGGTGCGGGGGTGCAGACGACGGAGACCGAGCGGCGCGGCGGGGTCGCGCAGGAGATACGCTGCGCCGTACAGACACAGATCGATCTCAATTCCACGAATGAGCGCCGCCAACCTCTCTGCGTCAAACGCCACCAGCGACCCGCGCCTGGTGGTGATCTCCCACGGCAGCGACGCCAGCGCGTTGGCGCGCAACGTCACCGCCGTCCGCACCACCGCGACGCGCTCATACGCCGTCTCGACATCAACCGTGTCGCCGTCACCGGTGAACACGCCCGTCCACGCGGACGGAAGAAAATCCTCAAGATTGAGCGCTTTGATGTCGTAGCGCTCGCTTTGCGACAGCACCAGTTGTGCAACCGACTTAGACATCAAACAACACCTCGGCGCCGCGCGCCGCGCCCCACACCGCCAGCGCCAGCGCGATCACACCGTCGTCGTGACACCCCTCCGGCGCGCTGTAG
>Ga0308397_1001998_pt1 | contig 10655 bp, 9 predicted proteins | sample Hotspr20SampleT8_FD_202356 | JGI IMG/M metagenome (GOLD analysis project Ga0308397, IMG submission 202356) | Hot spring phototrophic mat microbial communities from Mushroom Spring, Yellowstone National Park, Wyoming, United States - 20051001_T8 ...
TTTGCTATCGATAAGATTTTTATTTTTCTAATTCTTTTTTCTTCTGGTAAGTAAATCGTATTAGAAAAAATTACCTCGTCAAGAACAGATTCTTCAATTCTTTGAATTGCTGGACCAGACAAGACAGGATGAGTAGCACAAGCAATCACACGTTTTGCACCATTATCTTTTAAAGCCTTTGCAGCTTTTGTAATAGTTCCTGCTGTATCGATCATATCGTCATAAAGAATACATTCTTTACCTTCTACATCTCCAATAACATTCATAATTTCTGCAACATTAGCCTGAGGTCTTCTTTTATCGATAATTGCTAAACCTGCATTGATATACCGTGCTAAATATCTTGCCCTTTCTACTCCACCAGTATCGGGAGAAACTACAACAGGTTCACTAAAATGGGATTCTTTTAAATATTGGATAAATATGGGAGCAGCATATAGATTATCAACAGGGATATGAAAAAAACCTTGGATTTGATCTGCATGTAAATCTACCGTAAGTACTCGATCTAGCCCTGTTACTTGAATAATATCTGCAACAAGACGAGCAGAAATTGGCACACGTGGTTCCGGTTTTCGATCCTGTCTTCCATAGCCGTAATAAGGAATTACAGCGGTGATTCTTTTAGCACTTGCTCTTCTTACTGCATCGATAGTTAACAATAACTCCATAATATGATCGTTAGCAGGTGCAGAAGTTGGTTGAATGATAAAGACATCCTTACCTCGGATATTTTCGTTTATTTTAACAGAAATTTCTCCGTCAGAAAATTTTTTGATCACCACATCTGCTAATCGTTGGTTTAAATACTTTGCGATCTCTTCTGCCAAGGGTCTATTGGAATTCCCAGATATCAACAACAATTCGTAGCTCATATTGTCACTCATCTATTTCAATATTTTTTTTCAGAAGCAAAAAGCAAGTGATAAATATAATTTAATTGCTCTAATTCTTCTTTTGTATTCGCGCCTAGTGCTTCTCTATGATCTCTTAGAATCAAATCACTAAATGATTGATTTTTTCTTCTATAAATTTCTACCACATCAGGTAAATAATATTCATTTTGGTTGTTGTTATTTTTGATTTCTTTTAGAATAGAAAAAATTTCGGGTAGTTTAAACACATAACACCCAGTATTTACTTCTTTGATTTTTTTTACATCTTCTGTTGCATCTTTTTCTTCTACGATTTTTTCTAACTGATTTTGGGAATCTCTAACAAGTCTACCATAGCCAGTAGGATTTTCTAATACCGAACCTAATACAGCACCTGCCGATTGTTTTTTGTGTACAATTTCGAAGAGTTGATAAAAAGATTTTGGTTGTATCAATGGCATATCCCCTGCAGTAACTAGAACATATCCTTTTTTATTTGATAATATTGACTCTGCCATTAAAAAGGCATGACCTGTTCCCAACTGTTCTTTTTGTTCAACAAAAGATATTTTATCTAAAAAATATTCATAATTACGCGAAATATAGTCTTTTACACTTTCGATGACTAAATCTTTTTTATAACCAACAACAAGGACGATTTGATTTAAATTCAGAGGCAATAAATTATCAAGAACATGTAAAATCATTGGTTTGTCTGCAACTTCCATCAAAACCTTTGGAAGATCAGACTTCATCCTAGTGCCTTTACCAGCAGCTAATACGACTGCATATTTCTCGTTTGCTTCCATGATATTTATACAACGATTGAATTATTGGCTGGGCAGGGAGGATTCGAACCTCCGCATGTCAGAACCAAAATCTGATGCCTTACCGCTTGGCGACTGCCCAGTGTATATTTTAAAGGGTTTGAAGATGCTTTGCTTATTGTCTATTTTTTTTAAGTGCTTTAAGGCTTCAAGCATTTTTTCTTTCGTATTATACAAAGAAAATATCGCAGAACCACTACCTGTCATCAATACTTTTATAGGTTCAGTTTTTAACATCAATTCTTTTATTTTTAATAGTTCAGGCTCTTTTTCTAAAATAATTCGCTCAAAATCATTTTCACAACGATGTAGAAAATCATCAAAACCCATTTCTAGAAAGGATTTATCAAAAAATGCCTTTCCAGAATTCGTGTTGTGTCCATAAATTTTACAATATTCCTCTTGTAAAGGTTTTTTTAGTTCCTTATATGCTTCTTTTGTAGAAACAGATTTTTGGTTAAAATTGATTATACCGTAAATATTTTCTAAATTATATAAATTTTTTTTATCAATAGGTTTTACAATCTCTCCTCTTCCTGTGACAAAACAAGGCACATTATAAATAAAAAAAGGAATATCAGAACCTATACTTTCTGCAATCTTTAATGCATCGTTAAAAGACAACCTATTTTGTTGAATCAAAAATCTTAATATTGTAGCAACATTCGATGAACCTCCACCAACACCAGAACCAGGAGGAATTCTTTTTAGAATTTTTATTTTTAAAACGGGAAGTTTAATGTTAAGTTGAAACAGTTTCTCGAACAATTTATAAACAAGATTATTTTTAGTATTACCTCGTTCCGAAACTTCCTCAAAAAGATGTCGATTTTCTAATGGAATATAATTAATAGTTTGAATTTTAATATCTTCTATATTACGAGCAGTACCTTGCTCAATTCCTATGTAGATTGTATCTGCAATAGAAATAGGCAAAAAAATGCTTTCTATTTGATGATATCCATCATCCCTTTTGTACAAAATTTTTAAGAAAAGGTTTATTTTAGCATTAGATCGAAATTTATAATGCATTATAAATTATTTGATTTTTTTCTCTACAAATTTAACATGTTTTCGGACAATTGGATCGTATTTTCTAACTTCTATTTTTTCTGTTTGCTTTTTCTTATTTTTTGTTGTTGTATAAAAAAAACCTGTCTTTGCTGTTGATTCCAACTTAATGATTTCTCTCATAGTTTGGTCAAGTAAATGTTTTATTTTTTATTGTCTATTCAAATTTTGCTATGGCTTGACCTAATTTTACTTTTATTCCTTCTGGTGCTTCTTCTAAAAATTCTACTTTGTTCTTTTCGAAAATTAGAATCACCGTAGAACCCATTTCGAATCGTGCAATTTCTTGACCTTTTTTAAAAATGATTTTGTGTTTATATTGGATTGCTTTTTTTCTTCTTATCCAAGTGTTTGTTTTGATTGAATCGTACATTACGCGAATCTTCCCTACATTTGTTGCACCTACCTTAACCATAGCAATTCGACCATACCTTGTTTTTAGAAAGGTTGTTAAACGTTCATTCTTGGGGAAAAGACCATACAAACCTTCAACAGCTGGTTCGTTTACAGGAAATAGATGACCAGGCGAATACGTATACCCTTCTACTTCGCAATCAAATGGTGCATGGATTCGATGATAATCTTGGGGACTTAAATACAACACACAATATTTGCCGTTTTCGAAATAGGGTATGTAGTCGGGATCTCCCAACAAATCTTTTAATGTGTAATAAATCCCTTTGGTTTGAATCATCAACCCTTCTTGGATTGTTCCTCTACGACTTAATAAAGCATCTACGGGAGATACAATAATTTTTTTCCCTTTATCGATTTTGCGAATACCATCTTTTAATTCTCGTATAAAAAATTCATTTAAATTTTTAAAACTTTTTATATCGTTTTTTACCTCGTTCAAATCGATCTTGTATAATTTAGTAAAACCTAGTATTATCCAATACATGATTGGCTGTGGGAATTGAATCAAACTTATCAAACCAAAAAGCTTCGATAACAAATTCGATGGAATGATAGAAAAAATCATTACATAGAGATCTCGGGATAAATCAATACCACCTTGGTAAGATTCTTGATACTTCGTTAATTCGTATTTGCCTAAATTATAATATATTAAAGCAAAAATAATCGTTAATATAGAAACAATTCCAGAAACAAATATAAAAATAATATAAAAATTTTTATATAATTCATATAATTCCCAATTGATAAAAAAAATTAAATAAATATAGATAAAAATGCTTAATGTTGGGTAAAAATTAGGGAATTTAAAACGATAGGCAATTTGTCTTAAAATCATGTTTCCAGAAAAAAACCAGGTTAAAAAAGAAGAAAAAAGAATTAAAATGATCAAAAAATATATTAAAAAATTTATGGATACTTCTCGCGATGGAGATAGAATTAACGATTCCAACAATTGCATGTGAATTTGTGAAAGTACTACATGAATTTCATTTAAGTCTTGTATCTCAATTTTTGCATTTTGAATAAATTCATAGATTGTTCCCATCAATAGAAATACAATGATGGATTGAATTAACGGATAGATGATTGTAGCAATTCCTTGTTTTGCTGCATGATCAGTTCTAACATATCCAGAAAATAGATTTAATTTGGGGCTAGGAATTTCGGATAAAATCGAATAAATTACAATAGAAAATAAGGTTATTTTTATATTTTGAGTATTAGAAAATAATACTAAGAATTCATTCAAAATCAAAGGAAACAGCTCTAGGCTTTTCTTATATGAAATTCCAATCAGAATAATTAATAAAATCATTGTATATGCAACGATTTTTGCAAAAAGACCAATTCTACGAATACCACCATTAAAAATCAATATCATAAAAATAATAAACAATATCATTAAACTATTAGAGTCCAACAACAAAGGATGTTTTAACGATTTTGAATTACTCAGAATGTGTAGAAAAGATAAATCCCAAAACCCATACAGTATACTTAAAACAACAAAAAAAATCGTATAAACAAACCCAAACCAACGAATTCGAGAAAATCGTTCTATACCTAATAGTAATCCGGTTTCTAAGTTCCCGTTAGGATTTCGAATTCTAAACTTAAAACTCACTGTGGAAAGTACAAATTCAATCGATGCTTGTAAAAAATGAACTATCCATATTAAAAGAATGATTCCTGGTCCAGAAAAAGCTAACGCAACGATTAGCCCCAACAATTGTCCGGGAAAAAATGATCCTAATATCCCAGAAAAGAATGCTTTACCTGGTGTAATTTTACCTTTGGATCCTTTCCAATCCAATGCGCCAGACAAAATCTTTAAAGATAATAGAGGAAATCTTAGAACCAAAAATTTATAATAAAACAAAAAAAATAAACCAGCAATAAGGAAGACAATTATATATGGATAAATCAAACCAGTAATCAATTTATAGGATAACATATTAATTTTTATGTTCACAAAAAAAATTTTTATTGTGGTGTAAATGAATATTTATTTAATTCATTTTTTAATGAAAAAAACCCAAATCATTTTTGCATTCTCTATGCTAATATCTTGTTCAAGCTATATCAACACGAAGGAACATTCTATGCACCCAATTCCCAAAGTACAACAATTAAACATTTACAACAAAAAACACCATACAGAAGATGGATTTAAAAATCTTTATCCAAGTCCAGAAAGACCTTTTTTTAAATCTTTTTTTTGGATTTCGAATAAATTAATTACTGGCGAAGATAAAAGTAAAATTGTGCCAGCAGATTCTATTTCTGTAAACTTAGATGATTTAAAGAACTCTTCGAGTGAGTATAAATTTTGGTGGGTTGGGCATTCCACCGTATTAGTTCAAGGACCAAAATTTACTTTTATTACTGATCCACAATTTAGCGATAGAGCAAGCCCTGTATCCTTTGCAGGTCCCATTAGGCATAAGCCACCAGCATTTCAAATCAAAGATATTCCAAAAATCGATTTTGTATTAATTTCTCATAATCACTATGATCACTTAGACGAAAATTCCATTAAGACAATTCATCAAATCCACGATCCCATCTTCTTTGTGCCATTAAAAGTGGGAGAAATTCTTAAAGACTGGGGAATTCAAAAAATTGTAGAATTAGACTGGTGGGAATATGTAGAAATTTTTGATTTTAAAATCTATTGTACACCAGCAAGACATTTTTCTTCACGCTCCCTGTGGGATAGAAATAAAACTTTATGGGGTGGTTGGTTCGTCGAAGATACAAAACATCAGTTTAATTTTTATTTTGCAGGCGATACAGGATACGAAGCCTTTTTTAAGGAAATCCACGACCATATAGGGAAACCCCATGTTGCACTGATTCCCATTGGTGCTTTTGAACCGCGTTGGTTTATGCGAGAAGTTCATGTAAACCCAGAAGAAGCCTTTCGCGCATTTTTAGATTTGGATGCTGACGTTTTATTTCCAATCCACTGGGGAACATTCTTTTTAGCAGAAGAACCTATGGACTTACCACCTAAACGTTTAAAAGAATCATACGAAAACTGGAAAAAAGAAAATAGCTCATCTAATAAATCTGTAAAAATTCTAAAAATTGGAGAATTTATAAAAATAACGCTAGAACAAAATTACGGTTCAAGGTTGATTTCTTTAGAAAGGGAATCAAAATTGTTTTTGATGCAAAAGGTGTTGCTAAATATGTTTCCTTTAGAAAGGGAATCAAAATAATCCTTGAATTCTTCTGGAAATTGAAAATTCTGTAAAGATCTTTTAATATCTACCCTTTCGGGTAGGTAGGTACTTAAAACCTTTATGCTAAAATCGCTTTGATTATTTTCTAATAATTTTAATTGGTGATAAAAATAATTTGTTTCTTGTGTAAATTCTTTTAGGAATAAACGTGCTTTATTCAAAAAAAGATAAAAAATATATTGTTTTTTTGTTAAATCAAACTTGGAAATAAGCTTTTTTAATGTAAAAATCAATAAATCTACTCCTATCTTTGCATAAATATCTGGATTGCATGGTATTAAAATCTCATCGATAAATTCAAAAACAGAATAAGTAAGGTTGGTAAAATTGGGTGGACAATCAAACAAAACAACATCAAACTTAAAATCTTGATTTAATTTTTCTATAACGTTTTGTATAAACATTTTAAATCGCTTTCTTTCGTAATTCATTAATTCGATAAAATAGAGTTTTTCGTTCGATGGTAATAAATAAAAATTAGGTTGAATTTCGAAAATATAATCGCGAATATCTTTTTGTATTTGTAATCTTTTGTAGTAATGCTCCATTAAATAAAAAATTGTTTCTTTTTTTTCTATTCGAAGGTTTAACCACTCGCGATAGGTTTGATGAAAAAATCCTTTTTCGTTTAACGTTAAACCTAACGTAAGACTCATTTGAGGATCTAAATCTACCAACAAAATCTTTTTATTTCTATAACGATGCAAGTAACTGCCGAGCAACCATGTAATAGTAGTTTTCCCTACACCACCTTTAAAATTGATGATTGCATATTTTTTTAGCATAGATTTATGTATTTTTTACTTTATAATTTATTAATTTACATTGTCAAAAAATTATTGATTCTTAAAAAAAAGAAATTAAATATAAACTTTATTATGACATTAAAAACATATTTCTTAGAAAGCGAAGAAATCAATATAAATTCCTATAAAAACTTTTATGGAGAAAAACTTACGAACGATATTTTAAAAAGAATTGTTCAAGCCAAAAAGCAAATCGAAGAAAAAACCTGCAAAGGTTCCCAATTTTTAGGATGGATGGATTTACCAGAAAAGGAATTACAACATATTTCGAAATACGAAGAATTCAAAACATTGTTTAATAAATACGATACAATTATTTCTGTTGGAATTGGAGGATCCTATTTAGGAATTCGCGCAATCATAGAAGCATTAAGTATACCTTTCGAAAAAAAACAAAAAGAAATCATTTTTGCTGGGCATCATCTATCAAGCCGATATTTAAAACATTTATTAAACTACCTAGAAAACAAAAACTTTGCATTAGTTGTAATATCTAAAAGTGGAACTACCACAGAACCAGCAATTGCCTTTCGCTTTTTATACAAAAAACTAATCGAAAAATTCGGCGAAAAAGAAATCTCGAAAAGAATTATTGTAATTACAGACAAAGAAAAAGGAACTTTACGAAATTTAGCAAAAAAATATCAATTGATGAGCGATGTTGTTCCCGATGATGTAGGTGGCAGGTATTCTGTTCTTTCTCCTGTGGGTTTAATTCCTTTAGCTTTAATGGATGTAGACATAAAAAAACTATTAGAAGGGGCATATTTTATCGAACAAATTATAAGAAAAGAAAACGAATTAGAAAAAAACCCAGCCCTTCAATACGCTTTATACAGAAACCTAAATTATGCGACCAAAAAAAACATAGAAATATTAGCAACATACAGACCAGAACTATTTTATATATTGGAATGGTGGAAGCAGCTCTACGGAGAATCTGAAGGAAAAGATTATAAAGGAATCTTCCCTACTTCGAATATTTTTACAACAGACTTACATTCCTTAGGACAATGGATACAAGAAGGAGAAAGAAATATCTTCGAAACCCTAATAGATATAAAAGAAGACGATGATTTAGAGTTATTTTCTCAAGAAGATGATAGCGATGGACTAAACTATTTAACGGGAAAATCCTTGAATTATATCAATCGAACAGCATTACAAGCGACAAGAAGTGCTCATATTTCTGGTGGAGTTCCCAATTTTACAATAGAAATTCCCGAATTAAACGAATATCATCTAGGTGAATTGATCTATCTTTTCGAATATGCATGTGGAATCTCTGCATTAACGATTGATGTAAATCCTTTTGATCAACCAGGTGTAGAGGCATACAAGAATAATATGTTCAAAATGTTAGGAAAACCTGGTTATTAATTGGGATCTTCTATTGCAATTTTCTGTACCTTTTTTATTTTGGTCAATTCCCTAATAACATGGTCTAATTCTAAATTCCTTGGGATATATATTAAAAATTTAAATCGGGTTTTGTTTTTTGGAATGATTTTTTCTATTTCTAATGTTTTATTCATCAATTGATAATGGTTTAGAACACTTCGAATATCTTCATCATCAACGGTGGTAGTTTTTAAATCAATCAATAAAATTTTTGATTCGTCGCCTTTAAAAAAGCGATGTTCTAGTTTATTAACATATAACAGGACAACTAACGAAAAGAGTGTTAGCAATATTGATTCCCAATACATGGAAAGACCAATTCCCAAACCTATTGCAGTCACAACCCATATAGTAGAAGCGGTAGTAATTCCTTTAATATTAAAGCCATATTTCATAATAACACCACCACCAATAAATCCAATACCCGATATTACCTGAGCAGCAATTCGCGTTGGATCCCCTAAATTCCCTGCAGCATGTTTAGAAATAATCATCAAAAATGTTGAACCTAAACAAATTAAAATATGCGTTCGTAAGCCACCTGGTTTTCTTTTTAATTCTCTATCGATTCCGATAATTCCCCCCAAAAATATAGATAAAAATAATTGTAAGATGATTTCTTGGATTTTTTCCATACAAACAATTAATCAATCTTTTTGACCTAAGTCCAACGCTTTTTTTAAATAGTTCAAAGCTTCGTCTTTGTTGCCAGAAAATAAAGAAAGTAGGCTTAAATCCAAATAGGTTTTTGTATCTTCATTTTTTTCTAATTCTTGTTGTTTTTGAAGGATCTTTTCTTGGATTTCGTTTAAAAATTCTTTATAATATTCGTCTTTTCGTTCATGTTGAATTTTTTGTACATATTCTTCGAAAGATTTATATCGCTTATCTTTTTCTGAAATTTCTTTGATTTCTTCGTAGAAAGCATCAGTTTTTCCCAATTCAAAAAGTATTCCCGCATGAAAGTTTTTTAACATCAAATCTTCTGGATAAATTTTTAAGTATTTCTCGCAAATTTTTAGAGCCGTTTCGTATTTTTTCAATTGAATTAAAGAAAATAAAATTCCTTTTACAGCAACCTTATTATGAGGATCAAGTTTTAAAACATGATTAAAATACTTTATCGCGTCTTCGTATTGACTTAGCAATTCGTAGATATAACCTATAAGTAAATAACTTTTAAGGTTTTGGGGTTGGAGTAATATTGCTTTTTTTAAGTACTGGATTGCTTCTTCGAATTTTTTTAGATGGACAGATTCCACAGCAATATTATAATATGCTGCCCAATCGCTTTTTTCGAAATTTAAATATTTTTGATAGTACAAAAAAGATTGTTCATGATTTCTTAACTGAGAATAAATAAAACCAATTTTACCAAGAAGAGAAGGTTGATTCGTTAATTGATATAGCTTTTGATAATAATCTAATGCAGAAGACCAATCGCGATTTTGTTCGGATACCTTTGCTAATTGATAAAGCTGTTGAATATTTTGTTGATTCATTCAAACAATTTCCATGCTGATATCTAAAAACTTTGCACTATGGGTTAAAAAGCCCATACTTACTCCAACATTTTTTATGTCTTTTAGTAGATGCAAATCATCGGGTTTCCAACCACCAGATATTTCTATAAAAGGAATAGGCAGTTTTTTTTCTAAACATATTTGATGAATTTTTTCTATTGCATGCTTGATTTGTTGAATATTCATGTTATCTAAAAGAATCACCTTTGGTTTCGTGGATATTGCTTCTTCTAATTGCTCTACGGTATCTACTTCTATTTCGATAGGAATTTCTGGATGTTTAGAGCGGATCTTTTCCACAGCATTTTTTATGCTTTTAGCTGCTGCAATATGATTATCTTTAATCATAGCCATTTCGGACAGATTGATTCTATGATTAAAACCACCACCACGATATACTGCATATTTTGCTAATTTTCTGTATCCTGGAAGAGTTTTACGCGTATCAAGTATGTAAATTTCTGCACCAACTTCTTTCGCTTTC
>Ga0308397_1002001_pt1 | contig 10640 bp, 9 predicted proteins | sample Hotspr20SampleT8_FD_202356 | JGI IMG/M metagenome (GOLD analysis project Ga0308397, IMG submission 202356) | Hot spring phototrophic mat microbial communities from Mushroom Spring, Yellowstone National Park, Wyoming, United States - 20051001_T8 ...
ATGAACAGCCAGGTGCTGCTGCGCTGCAAAAACTGAATTAGCCAATCGATAGACAAGTAGGAAAAGACGAAGGCCGAAAGCGTCCCCAACCCCTGCGGCAGCAGGGCCTCTGCCTCGAACTCGGAGATAAACTCCACAACCCCCGCCAAAAATAATGCCGGGATCCCCAGCAAGAAGGAGTAGCGAGCGGCAGCCGAGCGCTGCAAATGGAGAAACAGCCCTGCCGTCAGCGTCGAGCCGGAGCGCGACACCCCAGGGATCAGGGACAAAGCTTGGGCCAGCCCTACCCAGATCCCATCCCAAATGCCTAAGCTGTGAAGGTCTCGCTGGCGTTTGCCCGTTTGCTCTGCCCAGCCCAACAACAAAGCCAAGCCAATGGCTGCAGTGGCGATCACCCACAACTGGCGGGGCGGGGATCCCCAAATGGCCTTGATGGCCCAGCCGGCAACCACAATTGGCACTGTTCCCACCAGGATCCCGACCGACAGCCGCCAAGGCTCCTGCTGAAAATCTCGTTCTCGCCAAGCCTTCCAAGAGCCGAGGATCAACTGGCGCAGGTCAGAGGCAAAGTAGATCAGCACCGCCCCCAAACTGCCCAACTGGATCACCGCCGTAAACGAAGCGCCCGCATCCGGCCACCCCACCAAAGCCGGAAACACCCGCAGATGGGCCGTGCTGCTAATGGGCAGAAATTCGGTGATCCCTTGCACCATGCCCAAAATTAGAGCCTGCCACCAATTGGGATACCAGGTGTCAGCAAGCAACAAGGTAAACACTCCCCCACCCAAACTTGCCGGATTTGCACAATCCCCATTCTTAGAAAAACTCAGAACTCCGGCTTTTTCCAGCAGCCCATACCACGGCGAACAAACACTTGCAGAGGGATCCCACCCCAACTGGCCGGGAACTTGGGTGTCGCTGTCCCAGACCCGCAAAAGGGCTGTGCCTATAGGATCGCCGCAAAGATCAACAGTAGGTCAGATCATCGGGTCAATAGATCAGAAGCCAATCCGCTCTGGGTCTTCAATGGTAATCAGCCAGTTGCCCACATTCCGGAAGAGGGGGTTGGGTTCCGTACCCCGTACCCGCGCCTCCACACGGTAGATACCGGCAGATGAAGGGTTGCGCACGTTGGAGAGCACCAGACGGATCTCCTGACCGGCAGCAATGGGTTGACGGGCCACCACCTCTAGAGAGCGAAACTCCTCGTTCCAGTACACTTGATCCAGCTCTACAGGCCGGCCTTCTACCTCCAGGCGGACACTTTCCGGATCGATGCGGCCATCGAAATTCCTGTCCCCGTTGATCTGCACTTCTGCCACCGCCACATTCTGGGGGGGAATGGTCAGGCGATAGCGATCCAAACGACTGCGAACCCCGCCAAAATCGAGCCGATAGCTGAGGACAGGTACCCCTTCACTGCCGGTGATCACCAAACCCGACTGCGCCTCTGCAGAATGGGGCATCACCAGGGATCCCAGGCTCCCCATCACCAGAACCGCCAAGGCCAGCCTCATGCCTCGCCGGGCAAGGCCAAGTTCCTGCGAACATTTCCCTGCTCTCATCACTGCTCTCAACACCCAAACCTCCGCTGGTTGAAACACCTCAGCACCTTCAAAGCTCACTAGCGCGGCCTGTAGACAGCCTGACCGATGGCAAGGCAAGCAAGGCCGACGCCTCGCCGTCCATTGTAGGGGATGGGATCCCCTCTACCGAGAGAGCTTAAGGCTTATCGAGGTGCGGAAGTGCGTAGTTCGTCCAGGATCCCAGACAAAAACTTTGGGCCGCCACACCCACGGTGCAGCTCCCACGCAACGCTGATTGCGACCACAAGGTGACCTTCGGTGGATTGGCCCTCGCCCTTCTACGGCTTCACTTGAGGAAACTCAGCACCCCCACCCCGATCACCATCAGCACCCAGAGCAGGGATCCCACCAAAATCACATTCTTGGCCCGGCTCCAGTCGCTGGCTGAGCTGTAGAGCACTGGCACCGCCACCACCAAGAGCAAGCTGTAAAGCACCAACACCAACAAAGCAATTTGGAAAACGAGCATCATCTTGCGGATCCCTCACAAAAGTCTTGTCTTGGATAAAAGCTCCCGGTAACACCGGATGGCAGCAGGATAAATAGGATGACGCTCTGACTATACCAAAATAGGATCCCTCTCAAAGCCAAATCCGTTGGGGCAGTTGATGGACTCACCTGGATACAGGCTGGAGGCGGAAGGGGTTAAAGTCGGTTGCCACATCGAAGTAGTCTTCTTGTTCTTGCTGCTTTAGCCAGCCGGTAATGGCATAGGTCAGGGGCGTGAACGCCGCCTCAACGGCACACTTGAACACATAGTTGGAGAGTATTAAGCTGCCCAGGCCAGGGAACACCCCCCAGAAGGCCAAGGTGACAAACAGTCCAGTATCCACCGCTTGGCCCACCAGGGTAGAGCCGATGGTGCGTGTCCACAGCCACCGTCCCCGCGTCCACACCTTCATGCGGGCCAGTACATAGGCGTTGGCAAAGCTGCCTCCCCAATAGGCGATTAAGCTGGCCAGCACAAGGCGGGGCGTCAGGCCCAGAATCTGGTCGTAGGCTTCTTGATAGGGCCAGTCGGGGGCGGCCGGCAGGGATCCCACGATCATGAATGTCACCGACATGAGGGCCGCCGAGATAAATCCCAGCCAGATCACCCGTCGCGAGCGGGCATAGCCATAGACTTCGGTGAGGATGTCGCCAAAGATATAGCTGAGGGGGAAGAGAATGGTGCCCCCGTCAAAGGTAAAGGGCCCCAGAAGAACGATCTTGGTCGAGGCGATGTTGGAAATCAGCAGCACGGCCACAAATAGAGCCGTCACCGCATCTAGGTGTCGATAAGCTCGCTCAAAAACCCTCTCAGACATCAGGATCCCCCCAACAACTTACGGATGTGCCGCAGCTCCTTGACGATCAAGGCCAAGCCTTGGCTATGCCGTTCCACTTCGCCGGCGAGCTTACGGATTTGTTCTTCCAGGTTAGCGCTGTGGGATTCCTGACGGTCTAGACGCTGGCTGAGGCTGGAAAGCCGCGTCACCACCTCCCGCTGGATCAGGTTTTCCGTGCCTTGAATCAGCAGCGTCTCGATAGCAGTGAGCTTGTTCAAGAGCAATTGGGTGTTGGTTTCCCCTCCAGCCTCCGGGGCAGCTACGGGGGCCACTTGCAGAGCCTTTTGAATTTGTGCAAGGAGAGCCTCCGCCTCAAACGGTTTTTCGATAAAGTCGAAATCGACAAAAGGCTCAGGGATGCGGGCCGTCACCTGCTCCTTCATCCCCGACATCATGATGATGGGGGTATTTTTCAAACTGTCTTCGCGGCGAATAGCCTGCAACGTGTCATAGCCATCCATCTTGGGCATGACAAAATCCAGCAAGATCAGGTCGGGGTGATGTTTTTTGGCCGCTTCCAGCCCTGTCAACCCGTCTTTGGCCTCCACCACTTGGAACTGATCGGCCAAGATGCTGGCCACCATCTTGCGAATCATGATGCTATCGTCAATGACCAACACCGTCTTGGTTGTCATGCTGAGGCGCTCCCTCTTCCCATTGACTCGACCTGATCGGCCCTTTCCTCCAGCCCATGAGGCGAGCGGGGAAATTTTTCTAGGACACCACTAGAGTACTCTCCTGTTCGGCCAGATGGAGCGTGCCTACGAATCCCCTTCCGCCAGGTTTCCCCTGATCCCAGTGGCTGCCAGCTCGGCGTGGCCGCCTTGCTATAATTAAGTGTAAACAAACGTTAAGCCTTCATTCTTCATTCGCACCTTGCAGGGTTATGAGCCTACAACTAAGTCCTGAGCTGTCGCTGCCGATCCCATCTCCAGTCGGAGAAGCTGCCTACCGCGCTTTTCAGTGGGGCAAAAACATCTTCGGCTTTGCCCACAAAGCGCTCTCCACCCAAGCTTCAGATCTGATGCTCTCCGTGCTCAGGGATCTGCAAAGCTTCTCCTCCGGGAGGACCCCGCCGCCGCGGGCCAAGGTGCGGGTGAGCGCTGACACGCTACAGGTGTTGCGGGCCCGTTACGAACAACTCCTGCAAGCGGACTGGCAAGATGCTGAGGCAGGGTACTACCCTCACGCGCTCCTGTTCGACAACCCCTGGCTGGACTTTGCCCGCTATTACCCACAGGTGTGGTTGGATTTGCCGCAAATTACTCGGCGGGTTCACAGCAAGCGTTACCAAGAGTTTTCTCAAGACATCTCCACCGAGGGCTATCCGAAATACTACCTGCAAAATTTTCATTACCAAACCAACGGCTATCTGAGCGACAGCTCGGCTGAGCTTTATGACCTGCAGGTGGAGCTGCTGTTTGGGGGCACAGCGGATGCAATGCGCCGTCGGGTGATTCGCCTGCTCAAAGATGCGTTGGATCCCACCTTGGTCAGCCCCCACATCCTCGATGTAGCCTGTGGCACGGGGCGGATGCTGCGCCTACTGCGGGGATCCCTGCCCAAAGCGGCTTTGTACGGTCTGGATCTTTCCCCCGCCTATCTGCGCAAGGCCAACCGACTGTTGCAGGAGCTGCCGGGGGAGCTGCCCCAGCTTATCCGCGCCAACGCCGAGGCCATGCCCTATGCCGATGCCACCTTTGACGCCGTCATCAGCGTTTTTCTCTTTCATGAGCTGCCTGGCCCGGCCAGACAAAATGTCATCAACGAGATGAGTCGGGTGGTGAAGCCAGGGGGCGTGGTGGTCATCTGCGACTCGGTGCAACTGCTGGATTCGCCAGAGCTGAAGGAGACGATGGAAGCCTTTATGCAAACCTTCCACGAACCCTACTACCGCGACTACATCCACGACGATCTGGGGGTGCGCCTGCAACAGGCAGGCTGTGCGGTGCTGCGCCGAGAAACTCACTATGTCAGCACCTACACCCTAGCCCGTAAAGGTTGAGCGCCCTTTCCACAAGCTTAAGAGGAAGAGTAAATCGGCGGTCACTTGTCCAGAGGGTGTATAGTAGTTTTAGACACGAAACCTTGGATGAGAAGACGGGCCACTAACTGGATAACCCTTGGGTGCAAGTCCGTCTAAGATCTTTTTCTTGTACTTAGGCTCATGTCCCACCCCCATGGATCCCTCCGCGCCGGTATCACTGCTCTCAAGCAGGAGCGCTACCTGGAGGCGATCAACCTTCTCGAGTCGTTCTGCTACTGCTGTTCCATCCAAGAAAGACAAGAGAGTTTGTCCCGCCGCCTGAGCGAGCGCAATGGCTCGAGGGCAGATCCGGAAGAATGCGTTTTGGCTCGTGTAGCTCTGATCATGGCATATCAGGGCAGTGGTGACTTGGAGCGCTCAACTGCCCTTTGCCAAGAGCTGTTGGAGGAGAAGGAAACTCCTGAGTCCGCTCCCTGGGCTCGGGAATGGGCAGCTCAGGCTCTACCTACCCTCAAGCAGGCTTCAGAACACTCCATGCCCCCTGAGGAAGTCATGGCGCGGCTACCCGTTCTCCGGCAGTTGGAAGACTGTCAGCCGCTGTGTAGCTCCCGCGATCCGGCTCCGCATCTGCTCAAATCTGCCTCTCTCTGAGGGAGAGGATCTGCAAGGAGCGGTGGACGCCCGGCTCTAGCCTTTATTCTCAACACAGTTCCACAGCAATCTTATGTCTGCTGCCGAACCGACTACCTATCATTTTGTCGTTGCCAGCCTGTCTTTCTTACGTTCTGAGCCCCTGGAAGAGGTGTTGGAGGAGCGTCGTCGATACTGCGAGGAGCACCATCACCCTGTCGATTTCTTCTGGGTGCCGCAGCCGGCCTTCATGGAAGCTCCAGAGTTAAAGCCCCTGCGGGACAAGTTGAAGGAGCCCCTGGGGGCAGTGGTATCCACCAACGCGGATTTTATTCGTTGGCTGAGCCTGCGCTTAACCTTTGTAGAGAAGGGCAGCTTTGTGGCTCCAAGCGAGTCGATCCCGGATCCCTTGCGCTCCTTGTCTGCCGCAGGAAGCTAGGCCTGCCGATTCCCAAGATTTGGGTTGGTGGATTGGAAGGCGGGCCAAGATAAGATCGGGGCACCCCATTTCCACTTTTGTTTGCTGACGGGATCCCATTCTGTTGTGGGGCCGACGTCGGGGAAATGGGCAGGTCACCTGGGGAGCATGATGACTTGGGAGCAACGATGGGGCTGGCCGGAGGGAGGGGCAGGGATCTGCCACCCCAGTTCCCCTCTCCAGAATCCCCCACCTGCGTCAACGCCAACTTGGGGGCTGAAGTCAGAAGCTCTCTTGCCTGAGCCGACAGCAAGCCCCGCCCTCAGCTCGCCGGAGTGTTCTCCTGGGGATCCCCTGCCGGAGCCACCTCCTGAGGATCCCGAAAAAGGGCAAAAGGAAGAGGAAGATCAAGGTCTGGCTGAGCCGGGCCTGAGAAACTTTCTTGCCGTGCTGCGCCGGCGCAATTTCCTGCTGCTGTGGATGGGGCAGGTGTGTTCGCAGTTGGCGGACAAGGTGTTATTGGTGCTGCTGATCGGGTTGGTTGCCCGCGAATTTCAGCCGGAAGGGGCTTCCATCAGCGGTTGGGTCTCGGCCATCATGCTGGCTTTTACGCTGCCGGCGATGCTATTGGGCAGCCTGGCAGGGGTATTTGTGGATCGCTGGCTGAAAAAAGGGGTGTTGGTGCTCTCCAACCTGGGGCGTGGGATCCTAGTGCTGCTGTTGCCGCCGCTGCTCTGGCTCACTGCCGGGCGCGACCTTTGGCCGGGGATCCCCTTGGGGTTTGCGGGGCTGTTGCTGGTGAGCTTTGCCGTCTCGGTTCTGACCCAGTTTTTTGCTCCTGCCGAGCAGGCGACTTTGCCCCTGATCCTGCCGAAGCGAGAGCTGCTGGCGGCCAACTCCCTGTACACCACCACGATGATGGCTTCGCTGATCGTCGGGTTTGCCGTGGGGGAGCCGCTGTTAACCCTGGCAGATCGTTGGGTACGCCATTGGTTGCCGGGCTGGGAAGTGGGGCCGGAGCTGTTGGTGGGGGGAGCCTACCTCTTGGCGGGATCCCTGCTATTGCTGCTGCAACCCCACGAGAAGCTAGAGCCCCGGCGTTGGGAAGTCCCCCACCTCTGGGAAGATCTCCGCTTGGGCCTGCAATATGTCAGCCAGATGCCCCTGATCCGAGCTGCCTTGGTGCAGGTGGTGGTGCTCTACTCGCTGTTTGCGGCGCTGGCAGTGTTGGCGGTGCGCATGGCAGAAGTGATGGCAGAGCTGAAGCCAGATCAGTTCGGGGTGTTGTTGGCCGCTGCTGGCCTAGGCATGGGGATCGGCGCCTTTTGGGTGGGCCATACGGGCCGACGGGTGAGCCGCCGCGCCTGGGTTGGCCTGGGATCCCTGCTGCTCTGTGGGGCTCTGGCAGCCCTATCCTGGACGACCCACTGGTTGCTGCCCAGCTTGGGCTGGATTGCCCTGTTGGGCTGTGGGGGGGCTTTGGTGGCGGTGCCGATGCAAACCTTGATCCAAGAGGAAACGCCCGACCATCTGCGGGGCAAGATTTTTGGGCTCCAGAACAACGCCGCCAACATTGCCCTCAGTTTGCCGCTGGTGTTTACGGGATTGGCGGAAGCTTGCTTTGGCCTTCCCTGGATGTTTGTGGCCCTGGCTGTTCTGACGGGGCTGGCGGGGCTGTACACCTGGAGCTTATTGGGCAGAGAGGCCCCCTAAATCCTGCCGCAGCGCCAGGCTGGATACCCTCTTCTGGGGGAACGGGCCAAGGCAGGAGCCAACTCTGCTACTCTTGTAGAGGTTTAAGCATCGAGACTCCCTTTGCAGCTCAGCGTTTCAGCTCCGCGGGGATCCGCCCATGCACATCGCCTGGATAGGCAAAAAAACACCTTTCTGTGGCAACGTCACCTATAGCCGCGAGGTGACCAACGGCCTTTTGGATCGGGGACATCAGGTTAGCTTTTTTCACTTCACCAACGACGGCCAACCGCCCGCCCTGGATCCTGGAGGTGAAGGCTGGAGGGCGGAGCTGGATCGTCGAGACGTTTCCCTCCCCTGTCTGTACAAATCGCAGATTTACACGATCCCGGCCCCCAACGCCAAGCGGTTGCTCACCCAGGCCCTCAAGGAATTGCAGCCGGATCTGGTACATGCCTCCTTGACCATTTCTCCCATCGACTTTGTGCTGCCGGAGATCTGTGCTGAGCTCAACCAGCCGCTGGTGGCCACCTTCCACCCGGCCTTCGACCGGCGGCGGCGCAACATCGCCTCTCGCACCCAATACTTGGCCTACCAGCTCTACGCCCCGTGTTTGGCCAACTATCACCGCACCATTGTCTTCTCGGAAACGCAACGGGAGATCTTGGTCAAACTGGGGGTGAGCCCCCAGCAGGTGGTGGTCATTCCCAATGGTGTGGATGTGGACAAGTACGCGCCTGGGCCCTCCACCCTCAAACAGCGGTTGGGACTGGAGCGGATCTTCGTCTATCAAGGGCGGGTCTCGCCGGAAAAAAACCTGGAAGCCCTACTCAAGGCTTGGAAACACGCCCAAATGGGGGAGAAGTGTGGTCTGCTGATCGTGGGGGATGGGCCACTGCTCAACACCCTCAAGCCCTGCTACACCCTTCAACATGGGATCCACTGGCTGGGCTATATTGCCGACGAGCAGCAGCGCATCGAGATCTTGCGAGGGGCTGATGTGTTTGTTTTGCCCTCCTTGATCGAGGGGCTCTCTTTGTCGCTGCTGGAGGCGATGGCCTGTGGGGTGGCAGCGGTAGCCACCGATGTCGGCGCTGATGGAGAGGTTTTGGCCGATGGAGCTGGGATCCCGCTGGATCCGACACGGGTGACAGCAGAGCTGCAAACGCTGCTGCCTTTGCTGCGGGATCAACGGGAGTTTACCCAACTGCTGGGGATGAAGGCCCGCCAGCGGGTGCTGGAGCGCTATACCCTCAGCCACAACCTCAGCCAGGTGGAACAGCTCTACCGAGAGCTGTGCCAGGGATCCCGTCAGCATCGCTGGGTGTGAGGGATGAGTGTGATGAAGCTTGTGATATTTTTGCTAAGCTGTTTCGTTACGTTTCCAAGGGATTAACGCCAGTCTTCCCGATGGATGATCACAGCCCCCAAAAGGCCGTTTTAGGGCAGCCCCCTGCCGGGCTGTCAGATTCTTTGTGGTCAGAGTCCTTGCTGGCCCAGGATTCGGGCAAAAATCCCCTCCCCCCCAATGCTCCGTCGCTGTCGCCCACGGACAATTCGGGGGACTTGCGCTCAGCTCAGACCGGCCAGGATGAGGATCCCACCTCTTCAGGTGCCGTTGCGTCCGATGATAGAGAGCTGCCGGAGGTCAAGCCGGCCATTGTGCCTGCCCCTGCAATGCCGGATCGGGTGGCAGAACTGGAGAGAGAACACCATCGGATGCAGTATCTGCTGGCGTGGCTGGCTTTTGCTCTGCGCTCTTTTAACAACTTGAACCAGATCCTGGAGCTGACGGCTTTTGTGGCCAGCCAACTGACCGATGCCGAAGGCGGAGCCCTGGTTTTGTTCAATCCCAACGGCACCATCCAGTTGGATCAACTGCATTGCTCTGATCTCAATCACCGCGAGCAGATTCGGGCTGAGATGGAGCAAATTACCCAGACCCTCTCGGCTCAAGAGCCCATTCTCAAAACGGAGGGATCCCTGTCTGTTAAGATCCCTGCCCTTGAACACCTCTTGGACGAACGGTTCCGCCAGAGCTTGGGGCCGGATGTACGCCTTTTCGGCACGCCGCTGCTGATTCGCAACTCTGTCCAGGGTCGCTTGTACGTCTTCAGCCGTCAGCCTGGCTACCACTGGGATGAACGTCGCCAACAACTGTTGCGCTTGGTCGCCGATCAGGCAGGGGTGGCCATCGAAAATGACCGCTTGACGGCAGCCTTGCGCCGCAAGATGGCCCTGGAAAAAGAAATGGAGATTGGCTCTTACATCCAGACCCAACTGCTACCTCGGGAGTGCCCTCAAGTCAAGGGGATTCGCTTGGCAGCCCGTTGCCGGGTGGCCAGCAAAGTGGGGGGCGACTACTATGACTTCATCAAGATTCCCGGCGAACGCCTGGAAACATCCGACTCATCTGAAGAAACGGCAGGCTTTCGCTTGGCCATCGTCATTGGGGATGTGATGGGCAAAGGGGTGCCCGCCGGCCTGTTGATGACCATGACCCGCGCCATGGTGCGGGCGGAGGCCCTCAACCGCCATTCGCCGGCCCGTGTTCTGCAACATCTGAACCGGGCCATGTACAGTGACCTGGAAAACTCCAATCGCTTCATCAGCCTGTTTTATTCGGAGTACGATCCCCGCTCCCATCGCCTCTGCTTCAGCAACGCGGCCCACAACCCCACCCTGTGGTGGCAGGCCCGCACCCGAGAAATTCAACCCCTGGACACAGAGGGGGCGCTGATCGGCTTGGAAGAAAACAGCCACTACTCGGAAAGCTGCGTGCAACTGCAACCCGGGGATGTGGTGGTGTACTACACCGATGGCTACACGGAGACAGCCAACACCCGCGGCGAGCGCTTGGAAACCTCTGGGCTGATGGACGCCATCCAGTACGCTGCCCGTCGCTACGACTCCCCCGAAGACATTTTGGAGAGCTTGTTTGAGCAGATGGATGCCTTCCGAGGCCGTCGGGGATCCCACCCTCTTCCCCTATGGCTGCC
>Ga0308397_1002007_pt1 | contig 10629 bp, 6 predicted proteins | sample Hotspr20SampleT8_FD_202356 | JGI IMG/M metagenome (GOLD analysis project Ga0308397, IMG submission 202356) | Hot spring phototrophic mat microbial communities from Mushroom Spring, Yellowstone National Park, Wyoming, United States - 20051001_T8 ...
CGAGTTTCTGGGTGTGGGGCAGGGCGCGTCGGCACGGTCCGCACCATGTCGCCCAGAAGTCGATGAACACGGGCTTGCCGCGCAGTTTGCTCAGTTCGACGGTCTTGCCGTCCAGCGTGGTCAGTTTGAAGTCGGGGGCGTCGGAACCGACAGGTAAGCCTTGCTCCTGAAGGAGCGCGTGTGCGCCCAGCACGTTCAGCGCAACGGCTGCCGCAAGCATCCACCATCGTTTCGTCATCAGCGGTTTCCTCCAGAGGGGAGTATACCATGCGTGGGGGGGCATTCTGGCTGCCGGGGGTGGATTCGAACCACCACTACCAGATCCAAAGTCTGGCGTCCTGCCATTAGACGACCCGGCAACGCAAACTTAGTGTACCCGATAGCAGCCCTACGCATGCAAGCCCCTACCGCTTGTGTACCGCCCCAGCCAGCCGCACAGGAGGCAACCGTGAAGGCTACCAGACTCAGCCTTTGGGAACAGAACAGTGAGCCCGTACTGACGCAGAGGAAGCGGAATTTGCGCCCCAGTGAAAGACCTCTGCTTTGCCGAACGGCTCTCAACACCCTCCCTACCCCTTGACAAAATGCCCTGACTTGATGTATAATATAGGTCAACATAGACAAGCAGTATAGCTGTGTAGAATGGAGGTCGCAGATGGCTAAAGCAGTAGGAATTGATCTTGGAACGACAAACTCGGTAATTGCAGTAGTCGAATTTACTGACTCGGAGCCAAAGGTGATTCAGACCGCCGAGGGCGGTCGCACCTGTCCCTCCGTTGTCGCCTTCGGCAAGGATAGCGAGGTGCTGATTGGCGAGTTAGCCAAGCGCCAGTCTATTCTGAATCCCGCGCGTACTGTGTACTCCATCAAACGCTTCATGGGGCGTCGATACGATGAGGTGGAAAAAGAGCGTGCGATGGTTCCCTATAAGGTCGTTCCAGGACCAAATGGGCTTGCTGTAGTAGAGATTGACGGCAAACAGTACCCCCCCGAACAAATTTCCTCGATGATACTTTCTAAGCTGAAAAAGGACGCTGAGGCATATCTGGGAGAAGAGGTCACCGAAGCCGTCATCACAGTGCCTGCATACTTCAACGATGCACAAAGAAACTCCACGAAGATTGCAGGCGAGATTGCAGGGCTGAAAGTTCTGCGCGTGCTTAATGAGCCCACTGCTGCCGCAATTGCCTACGGGGTGGACAAGCGGCAGGAGGGAACGATTCTGGTTTGGGATCTGGGCGGCGGCACATTTGATGTCACGATTCTGCGCATCAGCGGGGACGGAGTCTTCGAGGTAAAAGCGACCAACGGCGACACGCACTTGGGGGGCGACGACTGGGACGAGGCGCTGGTGAACTACCTCGCCGATGAGTTTCAACGCGCGAACGGCATCGACCTACGGCGCGACCCTCAGGCGCTGCAGCGACTGCGCGATGCTGCAGAAAAAGCCAAGCGGGAGCTTTCAAATGTTTTGCAAACCACTATCAGCCTTCCGTTTATCACGGCGGACGCCACAGGACCGAAACACTTGGATATTCAGATTACCCGTAGCCAGTTTGAGGATTTGACACGCTCGTTGGTCGAGCGAATGCGCGCCCCCCTCCAACATGCGCTTAGGGACGCGGGAATGACGATCAAAGACATCGACGAGGTGGTTCTGGTCGGCGGCTCTACGCGGATGCCGATGGTTGAGAATCTGGTGCGCGAGTTGACAGGCAAAGAGCCGCGCAAGGGCGTCAATCCCGACGAGGTCGTCGCCGTAGGAGCGGCGATTCAAGCCGCGATTATGACCGGCAGCTACTTCGGCGCGCAAAAGAGCATCGTGCTGGTGGATGTGCTTCCTCTCTCGCTTGGCGTGGAAACACAGGGTGGTGTGATGTCTGTAATGATCCCGCGCAACACGCCGCTTCCGTATCGTCACCAAGAGACTTACACCACGGCGCGCGACTTCCAAGACAGCGTGGAAATCAAGATTCTTCAGGGCGAGCGCCCGCTGGCGCAGCACAACCGATTGCTGGGCGTCTTCACTTTAGAAGGGATTCCCCCCGCGCCCAAGGGTGTGCCGCGTATCGAGGTGACCTTCGATGTAGACACCAACGGCATCCTCAGTGTGTCTGCAAAGGATCTTGCTACGGGGAAGACCGCAAATGTGCGTATCACCGACTCTACGAACTTGTCCCGCGAACAAGTGGAACAGATGATCCGTGACGCCGAGGCGCACGCACAGGAGGATGCTAAGCGTCGCGCGCTCATCGAGGCGCGCTACGAACTCGAATCGCTTGCTAATAAAGTCGCGCATTTCCTCGACGCCTACCGCGAGCAACTCCCATCGTCCACTGCAGAGGAGCTTCTCCAACGCCTACAAGAAGCGCGCGGGGCGCTCCAGTCGGAAGACGCTGATAAGGTGCGGGCGTGCAGCCAGCAACTCCACGAGTGCTTCAGCCGCGCGGGGGAGACCCTTTATGCGCAAAGCAGCGCATCCTACACTGCTTCCGAGGAGGTTCCCGATGGCAATCCTTCATGAAGTTAGAGAGCGCCGTGTACTGGTGCGATTCGTGGATGCAGGCGCGGAGCAAGTGGTGGACTTGGGTATCGTGCCCGACACCATTTCACTTGCGGAACTGAAAGAGATGGTTATGGGGCGCGTTGTGGGGCAAGTCCCAGAAGAGTTGCGCGAAGCCTCGCGACACTTCTGGTACAACGACGAGGTACAGCCATACAAAGGTGAACTGACCCGCCTCCGAGATGTCTCGGCGGCGTCCACAGTCTCGCTGGAACTGCGCACCGACTATTACCAGGTGCGTATTGGTAAGCAAACCGCGCCATACGCTGTCGATATGGAGATTCCCATCCGCGAAGTAATTGACCGATGTCTGGGAAAATCGGGCGCACATGCCTGTCATGAGTTGGTGGCGGATGGGAAAGTACTTGATCCTGACAAGACCCTGTATAAGTACAACATCCTTCCTTACCAGCGCGGGATTCGCGAAACCGTGCTGGTTATTCGGCTCTGCGCCCGTGTGCGTCGAACGATTGCCGCCGTTGCCGCGAGTGTGTTCCTACTGGCGGTCGCGCTTGGGTATCTTGCCTAAGAGGTGATATATGCAACAAGACTACTATAAAGTGCTTGGTGTATCGAAGAAAGCCTCGCAGCAGGAGATTGACGAGGCGTACCGCCGTCTCGTCCGCGAGAATCACCCTGACCTGCACCCAGGCGACAAGCAGAAGGAGGAAACCCTTCGCCGAGTCAACGAGGCGTACCAGGTGCTGGGCAACCCGACAAAACGGAAGGAATACGACGAATTGCTTGCGGGCGCCGCTCAGCACAAAGTATCGTCCCCTGCGTCGGCAAAGAATCAACCCGCCAACAGTCGCCTTGGTGCCATCTACAGTACGATGATGGCGGGGCGAGCCGCCGCGACCCCAACCGCCTCCCATAAGCGTTCCTCAGGGCGTCTGGAGATCTGGATTACTGAGGAGGAAGCCCATAGGGGCGGTGTCAAGACGCTCTCGGTAGGCGACCAAACGATCACGGTTCCAATTCGTCCAGGCATCAAAGACAAAGAGACTGTCATGCTTCCTGTCGTCATTCGGATAGCGCGACGATAAAATTGCATCCCCTGCAAAAATGGGGTATAATAAAACACAGAGAGGTAGAGGATCATGATTAGTAGGCAAACGCTGGAAGAAGCGAATATGAAGATGGTGGGCAACACAGCGCGAACGATATTGTTCACCACAGTAAGCTTAGCGCCCGAATCGCCGAGCTTGTCTAAGTTACTGCACTACCTGCACTACCGCGTGGAGACTCCAGCGACCTTCGCGGAGAAGGTGCGCCAAGAGCTGACCGTTCGCTCCTTCGAGGAGTTTATCGACAAATTTGCCCCATGCTACTTCTACCGTCTCCGACCAGCGCACGAGCCTGTCGAAGCAGAGCAATTTTCGGACACCGACTCGATGGACGCCGAATCGTTCGCTGAGGATTTGGAGAGTTTCGCGTCCGACTCGGCGGAGGCTGCCGTCTCTGCGACCGAGGATGCAACGCCAACCTTGGGCGCGTTGCCGTACTATGAGTTTTCTCTGGAAGGCGGTCCAGAAAACCAAGGATGGCGTAAAGTCACCATCACCCTGGATCATCCCTTCCTCATCTCTCTGCAGCGTCTGGTTAAGGAGCGCTCGCTGGGTCAGAAAGCGAGCTTCCAAGTGAGCGTCGATTCGGCGCTGTTTGGGTTCAAGCCCCGTGCGCAGTTCCTTAACGCGCGGCGTAAGATACAAGACTTAGCCGCTGCAAGCGAACGCTTGACGACCGAAATGCGTCGCAACCCGAACTCTCCCGACACGCGGCGCGCCTTGGATTTGTATGAGCGCAAGCTCTTCGAGATGGAAAACGCGCTGGGTGACGACCTGCGCCAGATTCCGATTATCACGCACGGGCTCGGCGAGTCGCTCAAAGCGATTGGCAACTACAAGCCACTGGAAGGGGAGGCGTCGTCGGGAGACTACATCCTTGCGCTGGGCGAGCGCGGCAAGGTCGTGGCGAAGGCGCGCGAGCTGCCTGACGCGCAGCAGTCCCTCAAGGCGCTGGACGCCGCAAGCCAACCGAGCGGCGGACGCGAGATTGTCAAACTCACCGATGCGCTGGAGAGCCGCCCGCTGGCAAAACGCGAAATCCGCGAAATCGCCAAGCTTCCGCCCCAAGAGCGCTATCCCGCGCTGGTGGGCAGCTTCATGTCCGAAATGATACGCATCGGGCGCGTGAACCCGCTGGTGGGTAATGTGCTCGCCGTCGTGCTCCAAGACCCGCGCCAGCTGGCAGAGTGGTCTATCGATGTGAAAGAAGTCGCGGTCTACCACGACACCTTCCTCGGCATCTACAGCCGCGCCATTGAGGACTTCCTGCGCACGGTGTCTCCGCTCTTCGAAACGATTATGGGCGTCTACCTCTTCTTCAACGAGTTCCCCATCGACATCCGCGATGCGCGCCCAGAGCTGATCGTCGCCAACGATGAACTCTCCGATTTGTGGGAGATTTATCACGACGCGTTTGTCGACTTCGTGCGCACATTTTGTCTGCAGGAGAACAACCACTACCGCGACGCCTTCGGGTTCGCGATTGTGCCCAGCGTGCAGCCGCTGCTAACCACAGAGTACAATCGCCAACCGACGCCGCAGATCCGCGCGCGTGTCTTCGAGGAAGACTACGCGCAAGGCGCGCCCACACCGACCGTCGAGACAGACCGCATACGCTTGGATGAAGAAATCGAGACGCTGCGCCGCGAGCGGATGGTGGAACGCGGCGGCTACGGGCGCGCCACCGAATCGGGCGCGCTGCTGGGGCTTCTCGAACTCGCCTACGAGTGCGGCTTCGTGGTCTTCTTCTCGCCCGAAGAGCGGCTCATCTCTGGGCGCATCGTGCCCCAAATGATCGACGAACTGATAGAGAACTACGCCCCGCGTAGTCTCACCAGCCGAGCAATCGCGTCCGCCGCCGTACTCTGCATGCCCGACTTCAGCGTTCTGCCCCCCGACGGGGTGCTCATTACAGGCAAGGTCTCCGACGGACGCGAGGTGGGCGTTGAAGTGCCCGAAATCGTCGTGCGCGGCTGCTATGTCGCCGCAGGACGCTACGCCGCCAACGACCACCCCAAAGTCCTCGCGCGTAGCCTGCTCGCTGCACCCCGCGATCTCCAAAAAAGTCTCAAGGTGCGTACCCAACTTCCTGGGGTGAGCCTCGACTTAGACAAATATCCCTACTTGGGCACAACCAACATCGCCACCGACCACTTCACTGAGAACTACCTGACGCGCCAGCTCATCGGGCGCGATAGACCGTTCCTCATCTTCACGCAGGTCTCAGGGCAACCCCCTTACATCGCCCAAGCCCACACGCTCTACCTCGTCGCGCGCGATCAAGGACAATATTGCTATGTACCCATCCACCACTATCGACAATACACCTACCTGAAGCGCCTTTTGAAAGTCGCACACGCCATCGGACGCGGTGGCGCGTGGCCCAGATACGATGAAATGCAAACGCTGATGGACAATCTTATCCAATTCTTCGGCTGGTACGACATCAACAAAGAGGGCTATGTCAACTCCTTCCCCAGCCTGCTCGAGGGCGATAAAATTATCGTCGAACCCATCGGCGACGGTGCCTCCCAACGGGGATACCACTTCAAACTGCCCTTCCCCGACTACATCATTGGCGAGATGGAAATCACATTTTAAGCAGGAGGTGCATCATGCGAATACTTACAATCGTGCTGTTGAGTCTGGGGTGCCTATGCGCGTACGCTGCGAGCAACAAATACGCCCTGCTCGTGCAGGTGACGCAGTACAAGGAACAAGCGACCAAGCAAAATCCAAACGGCATCCCTTCGTATGTCGGCAAAGACCCGCGCGAGGTGAATAACCTGGATGCGCTGTTGATAGAATCGGCGATACGCCGCTTCGGGTTTGACGCTATCGAGAAGCTCGTGGACGCTCAAGCCACACGCGAAGCGATCCTCGCGAAGATGAACGAGATTGCCCGCAAGGCGCAGCCTGGCGATGTGGTGCTGTTCTATTTCACGGGACATGGCGCGGCGGCGCAAGGCGGCTTTACAATCGCTCCATACGATGCAAAACCCGAAAGCGCAGACAACGATATCCATTCCGACGAACTCTACCAGTGGGCAAGCCGTCTGCGCGCACAGCACATTGTTATCGTTCTGGACTCCTGCTTCCACCACGATCCTAAGAGATATCCCGATGGCAGTGGCGATAGACCGCCGTTATCGAAACCCAAGATGATAGAAGGTCGCTTTAGCGGCACTCCGAGCTGGGGGAAAATTGAATCCCTATCGAACACAGTAATCCTCACGGCATCGGACATGGGGCAAAAAGCATACCAGATGTACTACCCCAAGCGAGCCGAATCGGAACAGTGGGTCGGCGTGTTCACCTGGCATCTCTCGAAAACGCTCAAAAGCAAGGACTCGAACCCACAAATCACCTACGCGGAGCTTATTAGAACGCTTCGCGAGGAGCTCAAAAACTTTGTACAAGATACTCGTATGGGGGCTAGAGCTTCCCAATCGCCTCAATTACTTGGCGATCCTGCCCTGCACTCCCGCCCGATATTCGAGCCACGCCCGTCTTCTCCACCTCCTCCACCGCCGCCCTCTGTTGTGAAGATATTCTTCGAGGCAAATGTGCCTGAGCGTCTGCACGAGGCGGTTTATCGGATGTACCGCGAATGTTCACAAACCCCTGAGCGCATCTACGACCCGAAAACGGCTGATGTTATTGTGCGTATGAAGAACGATGTCCTCGAGATTGTTTCTCCGACAGAGAACCCCGAGATTCCGTCTCCCCCTAAACCGCCGACATCTTCACCAATAGTCAACCATCCGATACTCAAGCAGCTTGTTGAGAACGCAAATCGGACGAAGCAGTGGATGTCTGTGAGTTTAGATAAGCCCAGCTACTCCGTCGGTGACGCGATGCGGGTGACCGTCCGACTTGAGCGTCCTGGCTACTTAGTACTCGTGAGCGAAGATAAGTCAGGCAAGCCGTCCCTCCTGTACCCCCCAAGCGGCAACGCGCGAGAAGTTCCCGCTGGGACGCACACCTTTCCAGAGAGCGGCTTCAAGTTCATCGTGGACGAAAGCCCAACGAATACCCTAATTGCTGTGCTGATGCAAGATGAGTCTGACTGCGAGGTGCTTTTAAACTTGCTAAGGTCTGCGCCCCCACAAGCGACCTCTTCGCGCGGCATCGGGTTTGTCATCGAGATCAGGCAGCTGCTCGAAACTTGGTTAGAGAAATGCAGCGTTCGTTACTGCACATTTTCCATACAACGATGAGTGTAGGAGGAGAGCATGATGAAGAAAGAGCGTTTCATATGGCTGGCTGCTGTCGTAACTTGGGCTACATTAGCGAGCAAGTTGCAAGCCCAGGAGGAATTACTTTTTGACCCGCAGCGTACATGGGCGATTATTGTCGGCGTCGACAGTTATTTGCATCTCGATGACCTGAGTTATACCTCATCGGATGCGCAGCTGATGTATACGTATCTGACCGATTCGTTAGGGCTTCGGCTGATGCCAGAGCGCGTATTTGTGCATCTTTCGCCTGAAAGGGCGTTAGGTTCGACGCAAGGAAGTTGGCGTGTTGGCGTGCGAGCGGAGCAAAAACATACGCCTGCATTGCCTCCGCCTTCCCTTCCCAGGTATCCTGTTGCTCACGAGGCGACCGTCGAGTCTATCAAGAGATCGCTAGATTATATCCTCAGAAACGCCAAAGAAGGCGATGCTCTGATCTTTTACTTCGCAGGACATGGGCAAATTCACGACGGGAAACTGTATCTGTGTACCTTCGAAACGCCCGAAACGCCACGCAGTCTTAAAGACGACGAGGCGCTTGCCTTGGAAGAAATCCTCGTGAAGATCACTGGTTCCAAAGGAAAACGCTCGCCGATAAAGACGGCTTGGCTTGTTATCGATAGTTGTTATTCAGGAGCTGGGGAACAAGATGTCAAAACAGTTTTGGGAGAGCTGAGACAGATTGAGGCAGCTTTAGGCGATCGTGGCGTTGGCATTCAGGTCGTTGAGCCAGCACAGTCGCAGTCGGCATCGCAGACGGCGGCGTCCCAAGCCGCGCCCCGCTTCTTTGTTCTTTTCTCCGCCCGAGACTACGAGAGAGCGTATGAGCCGAAAGAGTTGGGGAATGGTGTATTTACTTATTACCTTGTACGCGCTTTACGCGGTGGCGCCTTCGGCGCATATGTGAGACAGTTTGCCCGATCCCCCGGACGAATTGTAGCAGCGGATTTGGGGAGTTACATGCAAAGCGCTGTTGGCGAGTTTCTTTATAGAACCACAGGAGCGTCGCAGAGTCCTACCTTCTTCCCCGAACTAGACAAAGTCGCGAGGCTCGAGACTGTGAGCTTCAACCCGCTCTTTGGAATATCCGTCATTGTTGACGCTTCTATGGCAACAGAGGCGCGTGTCGAGGCAGTAGCTCCGTACAATCCGACACTAAAGATAGTCAAAGAAGCGCCGTGCGTCTTTTCGATCCAAGAGTTGGATCGCACCTTCCGAGAGATGGGTGACTACACGCTTCGGATTTACCCGAAGTCGCAGTCTCCCTTGACTATTACAGTGCCGCTGACGCTGGAAGCTCCGTCTGGCATTCGGCTCTCTCGCGAGAAAGAAGTGCTCAAAGTCAACGCACGCCTTGGCGAAAGAGAACTTCGAGTTGAAGCGCCCCTCACCACGAAGAACCCTCCGGTTGTTCAGTTCTTCCGTACAAGCAATTCCACGACAGTCAGCGCGCGCCTCGAGGGGAGTGAGCGGGAAGTCCAGATCGTAGTGCCCTTCACTCCGAACAGTTGTCCAGTTGTCCGATTTTCTCGCGCGGACAATATGACCAAAATCGGTGTGCGCCTCGATGAGAACGACGGAGAAATCTCTGTCGAAGTCCATACCAAAGCGCTTCTCACCGCGAAGAATCCTCCAGTTGTTCAGTTCTTTCGTACAGGCGATTCCACGACAGTCAGCGCGCGCCTCGAGGGGAGTGAGCGGGAAGTCCAGATCGTAGTGCCCTTCACTCCGAACAGTTGTCCAGTTGTCCGATTTTCTCGCGCGGACAATATGACCAAAATCGGTGTGCGTCTCGATGAGAACGACGGAGAAATCTCTGTCGAAGTCCATACCAAGCGGTCGCGCCCACTGCAAACTTCCCCTTTGCGTCTCCTGCTTTCTCGTGAGGGCGAAGCCATCAATATTAGTGCGCGACTCGACGAGGAAGAACTTAAAGTCGACAAAAAAGGCGACGCTTTTGTTGTTTATTACTGAAGGAGGTAAACCATGCAAACAACAATCTCTCGGATCCTTGGTAAAGCAACTGTCGCTGTTGTGGCGACTGTGATTGTTGTGACTTATGCAACTGCCCAGCAACCCCTTGTGGGGCGCTCAAGTAGCCCGCGCACGCCCGCTGTTACAGGGCTATACACAGGCTCGCAGAGCGGGTGGGCAATCTATGGTTCCGCCAGCGCAGGCTACGCTGGCTACTTCTTAGGACATGGCTACTTTAGCCGCTCGTTGATTCTCGCTGCAAGCCCGCCCAGTTCGCTGGCGAATCTGACGGCGCGTCTGCTGGTAGACGGCAATGCTGTCGTTACGGGTGCGTTTACCGTTGACGGTTTTTCACAGTTCAACGGGAATGTGGTCATCGGCAACGGCGTACCGCGTCAACTGACGGTCACGGGCAACACGACCATCGGCGGCGTGTTCACCGCCAACAACAACGCCCAGTTCAACGGGAATGTGGCGATAGGCAGCAACGGCAACGCGCGACAACTGACGGTCACGGGCAACACTGCTGTCGGCGGTGCGTTGAGTGTGTCGGGCACGACCACCTTCAACAGCACGCTGATTGTTGGCGGCGCGTCGCAGTTCAACCAGGCGTTGACCGTGCAAGGCGCACTGACCGCCAACAACAACGCCCAGTTCAACGGGAATGTGGCAATCGGGACGGCGCAGCAGGCGCGTCAACTGACGGTCACGGGCACGGCTTCCGTGTCGGGCAACACCGCTGTGGGCGGGACGCTCACGGTATCGGGCGCGACGAACCTCAACAACA
>Ga0308397_1002008_pt1 | contig 10624 bp, 10 predicted proteins | sample Hotspr20SampleT8_FD_202356 | JGI IMG/M metagenome (GOLD analysis project Ga0308397, IMG submission 202356) | Hot spring phototrophic mat microbial communities from Mushroom Spring, Yellowstone National Park, Wyoming, United States - 20051001_T8 ...
ACCATCGCAGCCCACCGCCGAGCCACAGCCGTCAGTCACCCCAACGCCTCGCCCCAACTTGCCGAACTGGAAGGAAGAGATGCCCTTGCCCTTCCCCTTCCCAGAAGGTGCTTTCGCGCCAGTTGACGCCTTCGTACAAGCCCAGCGGCTTGGCCGTGGCGTCAACTTCGGCAACATGCTGGAAGCGCCAAAAGAGGGCGAATGGGGATTGGTGGTTCGAGAGGAATACTTCCCGCTCGTGCGCCAGGCCGGTTTTGATACCGTCCGCGTGCCGATCCGCTGGTCTGCCCATGCCTTGCGCCAGCCGCCATATACCATCGCGCCGGAGTTCTTTCAACGCATCGATTGGGTCATCGAGAACGCGCTGCAGAACGACCTGAACGTGGTGATCAACATGCACCATTATGAGGAGTTGTTCAAAGACCTGGAGGGCGAACGCGAGCGATTCTTGGTGCTCTGGGATCAAATTGCCACGCGCTACAGAAATCTGCCGCCGGAGGTGCTCTTCGAGCCACTCAACGAACCACACGGCGCGCTGGACAATGAATCCTGGGAGGAGTTGTTCAGGCAGGTGCTGGCCGTCATCCGTCGCACCAACCCGCACCGCAATGTGATCTTCACCGGCGCCGACATGGGAACGCTCAACGGCCTGCTACAAGCCAAGCGTCCAAACGACGACCCACACTTGATCGCCACTTTCCACTACTACCTTCCGTTTGCATTCACCCACCAGGGCGCGGAATGGGTGGAAGGCAGCAGCGCCTGGCTAGGCACCACCTGGAGGGGCAACGGCACGCAGCGCGCCAACGTGGACTATGACATGGACCGCGCCGTACTCTGGGGGAAGCAAAATAATATGCCGGTCTGGATGGGTGAGTTCGGCGCTTATAGCAAAGCCGACCTCGATTCGCGCGTGGCCTGGACCAACTACGTCGCGCGCGCTGCCGAAGCGCGCGGCCTCACATGGGCCTACTGGGAGTTCGGCAGCGGTTTCGGCGTATACGACCCGATCAGCTTGCAGTGGAATGAGCCGATATTAAACGTCCTCATCCAAAAACAGGAAGCGACCGGCAGGTAAAACCAGGGTAGCTCATGCTTCGTGCGAGCTGGTCGTTTCGGAGGATGCGCTGCCGTCCTCAGCCGCTAGGGGACGAGCCGAGAGCGGCCTCCCACCGACTCGGTATGGGTAGGCGACTTTGCGCGGCTGTTTGGGTGGAGTAGGCGCGGCAACGTTGCTGCGCTTGAAGCGCTCAAACAGCCCGCGCCTTGTTTGTTCGGGGGCAGTGTTTACCGTGCTCTGGGCGCTTGCCACAGGCGCATCTTGCGCAGCGGCCGGCTCCGCTGTGGGCATCGCAGCTGGCTCTGGCGTAGCGACTACCTCGGAAAGGACGCTGGCCGGCTCAGCCGACGTGCGCGCCGCAGGATTGGGGGCGACCCGCAGCGGCCACAGCGCGACCCTGCTGACGCTGTAGGCAAACAACGCGATGGCGAATATCCCGAGGACTTGCGCGAGCAACTGATCGGTGGGCAGCTCGGCGCGCGACAAAAGGCCGACGACGCCGTAGCTGCCGTTTGCGAAGACGCCGGTGCAGACCAGGCCAATGGCGGATGGGGCGAGCACCGAGGTGACGATGGCGGCTTCGTCGTTCCAGCCCCACCGCTCATGAACCACGTAGTGGCCTATCGTGGCCAGCAGGCCACAGACCATGCCCAAGCCGACGACCACCGGCAAAGGCAGCAGCGCGCCCGCGCTGGAGGTGACAAAGACGCTCGCCAGCGCCGCCCGTCCGGCGCTCAGCACATCGGCGTGTCGCGTGGTGAACGTGGTGTATAGGCCCGCGGTTAGGATCGCGGCACTCACCGCCACCGCGCCGCTGACAAATTGGCCGCTGCTGAGCGCAGGTGTGTCATGGCCGCCAAGCGCAGCCGCGCCGGCCATCGAGAGCAACACGCCGGCCACTGCGCGAACCGGAAACTGCGTCGCCGGCAACTGGGGCATGTCCGGCGTCGGCTCGCGCGGCGACGCAAGGCGCGCCCAGATCAAGCTGGCCATGCCGGTTGCCAAGCCGATCGTGGATAAACGCCCCACATCCACCCATCCGCGCCCCAAGTTGGCGTTCTCGCCCAGCCTCGCCAGCCAGCCATCTGTCCATCCCCAGCACGCGATCACCGGCAAGATCAGCCCGCATACGAGGAGCGCGAAGAGCGCGACCGCCGCCAAGCGCACATGGGATGGCACAGCGCCGGCCGCCAGCAGCGCGCCGGCAGCGACAAGTGGCCAAAGACGCACCAGCAGGCCGATGCTCTCGGGGTCGGTCGCGTCTTGGAGGAAGAACCCATGCAAGCCGAGGAACACCCACCGCGCGCCGTCGCTCTCCAAGCTGAGCGCCTGCCAACGGCTGCCGAAGGCGAACGCAAATCCCCACGCCACCAAGGTCAACGTCCCGATGGCCAGCGCGATCAGCGCAGCAGCAGCTAGGCGGTGGTGATGCTGTGACGGCACACCAGCGGCGATGAGCAACCACAGGCCAGCCGGCAGCAACAAGCCCCCTATCGCGTTTGCATCCACGAGCGATTAAGTATAATTTAACTCAATGGCATCCCCGTCCGCTCAGGACAGCCTGATGCTGGCGCGCGCGGTGATCACGGCGGCCGCCGAGAAGAAAGCTGAAAACATACTCTTGCTCGATCTACGCAACCTTTCCTCAGTGGCTGATTATTTCGTCGTGTGCTCTGGCTCCAGCGAGCGACAGCTACGCGCGATCGCTGAGGCGATTGAAGAGTATGTGTACAAAGAATACCGCGTAGATGTGCATCATGTCGAGGGGTTAAACGGCAGCGGGTGGATTTTGCTCGACTATCGCGACGTGGTGGTGCATATCTTCCTGCCAAGCCAACGCAGCTACTACAACCTTGAGGGCCTGTGGGCCAAGGCTCCCGTGCTGTTGCGCATGCAGTGAGTCAAAACTCCAGCTTCTTATAGCGCATCGCCACACTTTCCACGATGCCGATGGCGACCATCAGTGAAATCAGGCTGCTGCGGCCGTAGCTGACAAAGGGCAACGTCACGCCGGTCACCGGCATTAAACCTACCTGCATGCCCAGGTTGATGTAGGTCTGCAAAAAGAGCGTCGCTGCGATGCCGGCGCAGATCAATCGGCCGAAGGTGTCGCGCGCGATCATAGCCGTGCGCAGCACGCGCAAAATGACGAGCGCCAATAGGGCGATGAAGACCATGCTGCCGACAAACCCAAGCTCCTCGCCGATTACGGAGAAGATAAAGTCGGTGTGTCGCACGGGGAAGAAGCGCAGTTGTGTTTGTGGCCCTTGGAGATAGCCTTGTCCCCATAGGCCGCCGTTGCCGAGGGCGATGAGGGCCTGTTCACTCTGATAATTTGCCCCCGGCTCCTCCACCAGCCCCAACAGCAGCTCAATCCGGCTGCGCTGATATGCCTGAAAGGATGGTAATTGCGTCACCAGGACCACGATCGCAACGCCAGCCAGCAGGATAAATGCCATGTGCCTGCGCTTTGCCCCACCGACGAAGATCAGCACCAGCCACAGAAAGACGATCGTCAGCGCGGTGCTCAGGTTGGGCTGTAATAGGATGAGGACGACGCAGGGGAGCGTGATTAAGCCGGAAAGGGCGATCGTGCGAAGATAATCTGAGCGACCTTGACGATCCGCGATCAAGCGCGCCAACACGATTGTGAGCGTCAACTTTGCCAGCTCGCCCGGTTGCACGTCGAAGCCCCCGAGGTCAAACCAGCGACGAGCGCCCTGACGCTCCACACCGGCCACCAATACCAGCGCCAGCGCAGCAACGATGCCTACATGGAGCGGGGCAGCTAGCCCGCGCAGCAGGGTGTAATCGAAGATGCTAACGAGGAGGAGGATAGACAGCCCGATGACGGCGGTGATGGCCTGGTCGAGCCAGCTTCGCTCTACGGCGGGGTTGCCCTCGTTGCGCGTCGCGCTGTAGATCATCGCCACCCCAAAGGCGATCAACAGCACGACGGCTGCCAGCAACAGCCAGTCAAAGCGCCGCCATAGGCGCGAATCGAGCATCAGTGTTATGCGTTAGCGCGCATTCGACCTCCCGGCCGAGCGCACAGCGCGCGCGCCTCTGTTAGCAATCAGTGGGATATCCACCACCAGCTTGCTGCTATTCTGCTCGTGGAGGAGATTGACGTTGACGTGCTCGCAATCAACGCTCACCCGTCGAGAAATCGCAGCCACGATGTCATCCTTGATCAAGGCGAGCACGCCTGGCGGGATCTCTAGGCGATCGTAAGCAAGCAAGGTTTGCAACCGCTGCTTGGCGACTTGTGCGCTGTTCGACTTGGCAAAGAACCGGTTGAGAGCTTTCATAGAGTAATTATAGAACAACTTCTAAGCTTAGTCTAGATCGTCTAAGAACAGTCTATGCCTAACTGGCCTTGCCGAACAGTCGCTGCCACCATCCCAGCGCTTGTGGTATTTCCAACGGCACGTGCTCGCCGCTCAGACGTCTGGCAATGTCACGATAAGCGAGCGCGGCCGGCCCTTTACCATTACAGACAACCGGCATGCCGCGATTGGAGGCCGAGAGGATCGCATCATCCTCCGGCACGATGCCGATGATCTCCGTGGAGAGTACTTCTTTAATATCCTCCACAGAGAGCATCTCTTGCCTCTTCACCCGCGCCGGCACAACGCGATTAATGACCAAGTAAATCTGCGTCTTTCCTTGCGATTCGGCCAGGCCGATCACGCGATCGGCATCGCGGACGGAAGAGACCTCGGGATTAATCACGACGAGCACCAGGTCAGCGGGCGCGAGCGCGTTTTGAAAACCTTGTTCGATCCCAGCGGGCGAGTCAATCAAGATGAACTCAAACTCCTTGCGCAGCTCGTCGCATACCTGGATCATCTGTTGCGGGTTGACGGCGGTTTTATCACGGGTCTGCGCTGCCGGCAGCAGGAAGAGTTCTGCCACACGCTTATCGCGAATCAGTGCTTGGCGCAGCCGGCAGCGGCCTTCTACGTAATCTACGATGTCATAGACGATGCGATGCTCCAGGCCCATGACCAGGTCTAGGTTGCGCAGACCGATGTCACTATCAACGACGACGACCTTGCGCCCAAGCTGCGCCAGAGCTATGCCGACGTTTGCCGTCAACGTGGTCTTGCCCACCCCGCCCTTACCCGAGGTCACCGTAATCACTTGGGCTTCAAGAGATGTGTGCTCGTTCATTGCATGACCGTTTAAGATTGAAGGCAGCATGTTGCTCATCGTTCCTCTTCACTTGAGTGTGTGAGTCAAGACGTCCCAGGGCGCAAAGATGATCTCCTGCTCCTTAAGCAGCGCAATCTGCGCAGCGCGTTTCTTGCGCTGTCCACGCTCCAAAGTGCGCGGGATATAAACGGCTTCGGCAATGCGGACACACGTCGGCGACATTTCCAGCGCGCACACCACGGCCTTTGGGTTGCCTAGCGCTCCGGCGTGCACTGCACCGTTCAACCTACCCCATACAATAATATCACCGCCGGCGATAATCTGGGCGCCTGGGTTGACATCGCCCATAATCACGATATGGCCCGGATGGCGCAAAATCTGACCGGAGCGGATGCGCCGGCGCACGAATAAACCGTCTCCTCCCTCGCCGGACGGTGATGGGCTATTCCTTGCCCCCTCACTCAGGTGCGCTGGCTGTTCTGGGGTGCAGCGCGCTGCGACGGTGGTCGTCAACCGGTCTGCTAGCCCCAACGAGCGGACGCGCGCGCAGGTCTCGGCGTTTTGCGAAATGACGGCCCATAATTTGATCTCTCGCGTCCGCAACACATCAATCGCGCGTCGCAGGTCCTCCTCATCCAGCGTCGCATCTTTGACGTCAAAAGCAACGCTGCTTCCGCGGAAGAAGTGAGGGGTGGCGTCTAGCTTAGCCTCGAGCTCGCGCAGATGAGCGAACCAAGGCGTTTGGGCCGCATCGTTGAACACGATGAGCAACCCATGTCGGTATCCCTTGATCGCGATCATGGCTTCTTCCTGCCACGGGCGACCGCATGCGCCTTACTCTGAGTCGCTCCTGGCCACCGGTGCTAGCTTCTCCTCTGGCACGCCCAGGTTGAAATACCTATTGTAAATGCGCTGTGTGATCGGCGCAGCAACACCGGAGCCTTGGCCACCGTTCCAAACGTACACGGCCATGGCGATCTGCGGATTGCGCGCTGGCGCATACGAGACGAACCAGGCGTGCGTGGGCAGGTTTTGAATGCCGACATAACAGATGCCGGTCGCATAGGCCACGTCATCGCAGAACTCGGCGGTGCCCGTCTTGCCGGCATATTCAAAGCCCTCCAGCCGCGAGCGCCACGCCGTGCCGCCAGGGTCGTTGACCACCTCCCATAGCGTATCCTGGATCAGCCGCAGATAGTAGGGGTCAAGCCGCACCTGACGGATGATCTTCGGGGTGAAGGGCTGGATCACCTCCCCGCGTTCATTGATGACCTCGCGGATGATCTGCGGGTGATAAAGTGTGCCGCCATTGGCGATTACGGCGGTCACGTTTGCCATCTCAAGCGGCGTGGCCAGCACATAGCCCTGGCCAATCGAAGCGTTGTAGCTATCGCCTGTGGACCATACCTCACCGATATTGCGCAGCTTCCAGTTTTTGGTTGGCGCAATGCCCACGCTGTAATCAATGTTTAACTCGGTGCGTTCGCCGATGCCGAACTCCTGCGCCCATTGGGCTAGCTTGTCAGGCCCCAACCCGACGATGTTCTCGCGCTCATCTGCAAACCCCCCTACAGTTTTGTAAAAGTATGTATCGCATGAGTTGCGCAGCGCCTGACGAATGTTCTGCCAGCCATGACCGGTGCGCTTCCAGCAGTAGAACTTCTGTCCTTTCTCAGGGTCTTCCGGGTTGAATTGGTCCGGCAAGATGAAGATGCCCGGGTCGTAGACGACTGTGCGTTCGGTCACAGCGCCCTCCTGGAGCAGGGCAGCGGTTGTGACGATCTTGAACGTGGAGCCGGGTGGCACGCGATCCTGCGTCGCGTGGTTCAAGAGCGGCTTGTGTAAGTCCTTGGCCAGCGCCTCGAACGCTTGCCGCGAGATCCCTTTGGCGAATAAATTGTTGTCATAGCTGGGGATGGAGACCATCGCCAAGATCTCGCCGGTGTTTGGGTTGAGCGCAACGGCTGCGCCGCGCGGCGCGCCGCGTTCCCTCATTGCTGTGCCGAGCACGTCGCTGACGATCTGCTGGAGGCGCAGATCAATCGTCAGGCGCACGCTATAGCCGTTCACCGGCAGCGTCTCACTCAGGACTTGCAATTCTTCGAATGAGGCATCTACCAAGATTCTGCGTTTGCCTTTCTTGCCGCGCAAGATTTCCTCGGCTGCCCGCTCGACGCCTGTGATGCCGACGCGATCGGTATCATAGTCATAGATCTCGCGCGAATATCGCTCCGGCTCGCGTTCTACCATTTCCTTGAAGATCTTGCCGGTGTAGCCTAGGACGTGGGCCAGCAGGTCTTTGTATGGATATTCGCGCGAGCCAACCGTTTGCACTGCGACGCCGCGCATGATGAGCGATTGTTCCTGGATGGCCATCGCGACCTCGCGCGGCACGTTGTCGGCGATGATCATTGGTTGATACGGCGCAAAGCGCGCGTCGCGGCTGACCACTTTCGTATAAATGTCCCCGGCCGTCACGCCTGGCTGGTTGATCATCTCGGCCAACTTGTTGTACATGGCCATGCGCTCGATGCGCTGCCGGATCGGGTCGTCGGGGTAGCGGACCTGCTGGATGGGGATGATCGCCACCTGGTATGCCGGCGCGTTGCGCACCAGCGCTTCGCCGTTGCGGTCGTAGATCAGGCCGCGGATGGCTGGCAGTGGGCGTTCGATCACGCTGCGCCGGCCCACCTGTTCGCTGAAGACCCGCTGTTGATTCACTTGCAGGTCATAGAGGCGCACGCTCAGGATGACAAACGTCACGATCACGCCGACCGAAAGCAGGACGAGGCGCAGCCGGCCACCAGCCTCGTCCGGCGGCGGGGCCTGGCTGGTGCGGCGACGAACGGGTAAGTCGTCCAGATACATGCCTAGGCCTTTTATCGTTCGGGCAAGAAGCGCTCCTGCTCGCGCAAGCGGGCCTGTACTCTGCTCAGCACGGCGTGCGTCGGAAGGGCGAGCAGCAAATTGACCAGCGTGTTCGGGAGCGCCACGTTCGTCAGGCTATCCAGGGCTTCGACGTTTCGCCCTGTCGCTGTCAGCACAATGATCGCAACGACGTAATAAGCCGTCGAGACGACCAGCACCCAGTTGAGCGAACGAAACAAGGCCAGGCCCGCCGGCGTGCGGTCAAGCAACATGGCCAGCAGGCTGCCTACGGCGATCCCCGCGGTGTGAATGCCGAATGGTGCTCCCGACTGGAAGTCGAGCAGCAGCCCGCCGCCCAAGGCCCAGAGCAGCCCCTCGTTGCCGCGGATGGCCGCCCATGTGGCCGAGGTCAGCAACACCAGGTTGGGACGGAGTTGCGGTCCGAACAACACAACGAGCAGGCTGCTCTCCGCGACGGCCAGCAGCAAGATGACCGCGCCGGCGATAACGTGACGGCGCATCGCGCGCTAATCTTAACGCGAATGCATCCCCGCCCGCGCGCTGGCGATCAACCGCGCACCATACCGCCGGATGGCGAACTGCGCGATGACAGCCAGCCACGCATTCGACGCGCTGATACATAACAAGGTGCTGATCAGGGCACAACCGAGGTGTGCGAATTGCCCAGCGGGATGGCGACTGAAGCGAGGCCAGCCCAACCACCGCCACTCGGCCAGGATAAGGGCAAGGCCGGCCAATGCACCCCAGTACACATCGCCCAACAAGAGGAGAAACGGCGCGCGATAAAAGGCCCAGTGCACCTCGGCATAAAGAGCGTCGCGCCAGTCCAGTCCGAGCGGTGCCTCAGCGCAGTCGTCGCCCGGCGTCTGCGCAGTTGCCGAACGCCCGGCGAGCCGCGCCAGCGTCAGCACAAAGCCCGTCACCAGACCCGCCGTCGTGGCTTGCCGTAGCCAATCGCGCGGCGCGAAGCCCAACCACAGCCCCGCGTCAATCACCCCGATCCGGCCCAGGCCGATCAGATCGGCGCTCAGCGCACCACTGAACAGCGCCAGCGCTGGCCACCCGACGTAGTACAGAAGCAGCGCCACCTCCGTGACCCAGCGGCCCAGCCCAGAGTTGCTCAGCACCGCCAAGCGAGCGGCCAGCGCGCGCGCCACCGCCCCCGCGCCGAGTGAGCCAGCCAACCATAACAGCAAAGGGGCAGCGAGTGTGAGGTTCATTCGAGGGGTTCGGCGCTCGCGGGGAGGTGCGCCAGGATATCCGCCACGGTCAAAGACAACAGACCATGCTGTGCGCACTTCAGCGAAGCAGCGGCTGTGGCGAAGCGCGCCACCTCTGCTGTTGTCCAGCCGGCCAACACCCCATAAATCGCCGCAGCGGAATACACCGCCCCGGCGCCCTGGGTATCCACGACGTCAACTGATGGCGCAGGCACGGCGACCAATCCTTTGTCATCGGCGGCCAGGGAGCCATGCTTGCCGCGCGTGACGAAAGCGATGCGCGCACCCAGGCCGCGCAACGCAGCGATCAGCGCGTAGGGGTCTTCCTGACCAACGTGCACATCGGACATTGGGGACTGCGCGTAGGTGGACTTGGCGATCAGGTTGCGATGTAGCTCGGGCCGCTTGAGCGAGTACTCCACGTTGATGAAGACCGGCACACCATGGGCGCGAGCAAGGTCCACCGCGCGCTCGACCGGCGGACCAACATACCAGTCCACGTATAACATCGCTGCGCCACGGATCGGCGTCAGGTCTGCATCGGCCAGGCTTCCCCACACCTGAGGGGCATCTTCGACGAAGAAGGTGCGCGTGCCGGCGCGATCGGAGATGTCCACCTCATGCGGCGTGTGCAGGTCGCGCCGCAGCACGATATGCGTGTGCACCCCGCGCTCGTTCAGCGCGCGCAACGTCCGGTGGCCCAACTCGTCGGCGCCCAGCGCGTTGCCAATCAGATGGGCCTCAACGCCCCAGCCGGCCAGCATCTGGGCCACCATCGCGCAGTCAGCGCCTATAAAGGCGTGCTTGGCGCGGACGTAGGTGCCGGTGTTGGCGGCAGGATAACGCTCTACGAAGAACACCTCACCAGGGTTGACGTAGCCAAAACAAACCACGCGGGACATTGAAGGCAAACAGAAAGGGCGCACCGGGTGCGCCCTTTAAATGGCCTCCACAGGGCTCGAACCTGTGACCTCACGGATGTGAACCGTGCGCTCTGACCAACTGAGCTAGGAGGCCATTAGTGCCCATAATTATACAGTAAAGGGCAAACCAAGTTAGTGAAGCTCCTACAGGCCGATCAGCGATAATCCGCTGCCGATGAAGATCCTGCTGATCGGTGCGAGCGGCCAGCTCGGCCGCGACCTGCTGACGGCGCTCGCCCACCACCATGTGCTGGGCACGACCCGCGGCACCGCCGGCCTGGAGCACGTCAAACTCGAAGCAGACTGGCCCTCGCCGATCGCGCTCGATGTGTGCGACGAGGTCGAGCTGCGCACGACGATCGCGTGCTTCGCCC
>Ga0308397_1002014_pt1 | contig 10590 bp, 10 predicted proteins | sample Hotspr20SampleT8_FD_202356 | JGI IMG/M metagenome (GOLD analysis project Ga0308397, IMG submission 202356) | Hot spring phototrophic mat microbial communities from Mushroom Spring, Yellowstone National Park, Wyoming, United States - 20051001_T8 ...
CCTCTTCGTTCGCCAGCCAGTCTGCTTACTCGCAGGCGGCTAGGCAGTTACAGTTGCTCTCACAAATTACTTCAGGGGTAGAGCGGATTCTCATCGATGGGCTGACCCCTGTTGCTCGCCTTGGACCCATCTCTTCTCGCGTGGCAGGTCCGCACGTTTGGACCAGCCCAGATTTTGATGAGCCTCTACCCGAAGAATTCTGGACGGACAACGCATGACTGGAGGCGCACACGTTCATCTGGTGGGACAGCAAACCTGCCAGACTCTAAGCTTTGCCAAGATCGCCAGAACGTTTTGTTGCTCAGCATGGTCAGTGTCTTGGAAATGCAAATCAAACGACAGTTGGGCAAACTCAGGCTGGCGCTGCCCCTGAAAGAGATCATCGAAACCCAGCAACAGACCAACAGCATCGAGATTTACGCTAGCACACGTGCTGGCATTGGGACATTTTCCAGCTTATCACATTTGACCGTCTATTGGGGGTGCATTCACCAATAGGGGCAACGCGATTTCTGGACGCCCCGCTTCTAGGCCGCAGAAGACGTCGGTAGGGACGCTGTGCTTTCTATATTATCTTTCCGCGTTCTCCGCGCGAGAATCACCCTGGCCGTGAATGCACCCTCTATTGGTTGCCCAAGCGAATCAACCCTCTCATAAGCACTCAGCCAAGCTAACCCCCAATCTGAGCATTCAGAATCTGACCTGCGTCCATCGGGCAGATATCAGCGGTGAATAACGTGTACAACGAATGGTATGGAGAAGCCGGCCTATCTTTCGCCCATGACTTTGGTAGGTCACGTCTAACATCCCAAAAAACATAGTTTTCTATCTCCCAGTGACCACTTGTCGACAATGGGATAGTCTTGGCCGAAGCAGATCGGCTTAGCCTGCATGCATTTGGCTGCGAGATCAACCCAGTAGTCTTCATGATGAGCAATCTCTATGAACTATGTGACCTCGGACAGGAGATGCGGCTTGCGCTGCTGGATGGGTTTGAATGTGCCCAGCTCCCAAAGAGGGCATCTGAGGGTGATCGCTTGGCGAACGCGCTGTCCGTCCTGTGTGGCGAGGATTTATCGGCGGAAATGGCCGGCGATCCGCCGTTAGGCTTGCCGTACCGGTGACCGTCTCCCTCAGCGACGCGTGGGCTGTGCTGCTCCCTGGATGCTGTGTTGATTTCGTCCTGACCTCTCCGCCGTATATCAACGTCTTCAACTATCACCACAACTTCCGATAAAACCTTGAAGCGCTGAGATAGTCGTGACGCGTTCAGGGTGAACCGCAAGCTTCGCTTCTTCGCGGCCCTGCAACACTGTTTAGACTTAGTGATGTCGCTGGCTGAGATGTCGGGCCTCTGTCGTCAGGAGGCGCACCTGTCCTCATTGTGGGGTGCCAGTCGAACGTTGAGGGGGTGACGTTTTCGGTGAGCGCGATCGTAGAGCAGCTTGCGTGTGAGGCGGTGGGTATGCGCCTCTGTCAAGTGCAGGAAGTTGCCTTCGTCAACTGTTTTGGCCAACGCGTGCGCGAGGACGTCTTGCATTTGAGGGTTGGCATCGTGCAAGACGGGGGCGATCTGGTGGCGAGGGCGCACAAGGTCGGGCGGTCTTTTCTGGTTTGCGCTTGACCGTCACCGCTGTTTGCAGGAGGCTATCGAGGGCGCAACTCCCGTCGCGCCCTCGCCGATCAGCGTTGCGCTACGCCAGCGAGGCGTGTGCATGCGCGTCGTAGGAGGTTTGGAGCAATTCGAGCGCGGCGTCGCGCACGGGCTGATAGCGCTCGGAGAGCAGGACAGACATCATGGCTTCGTACGGCGTGATCGTCTTGTTTTCGAGGGCCGCTTGAAAGGCGCGCGCGCTGAAGCCGCTGATCAGGACGACGCCCTGATCCTCGGCCAGGGCAGGAGTCTGCATGTGGCGGCTGGCGACATTCCAGAAGATCAAGGCCGGCATTGGGTAGCCGCTCTGCTGGTATTGGGCGCGGACGGCATCGAGGTTGGTCGTGTTCTCGCCGGCCTCGTCAAATTCCATGTCCGAGATGACCCAGATCGCGCTGGGCATCTGCTCAGGGGGTACTTTAAGTTCATTGGCCTTGTTGAGCAATAAGCGGAAGATCGCCTGGAAGTCGGTGTTGAGGCCGTTGTGCGGGTTTTTGACGATCGCGTCGACGGCCTGTCGCAGCGACATCTCCGGTGTGATGTTGATGAACTGTGGCACCTGGGAAAAGGTCACGACGAGGCCGCCCCACGGGCCTTGGTTACGCTGAGCGTAGTAGATGGCCAGCGCGATCGAGGCGTCGACGGGGCGCGCGGAAGACCCGGGCAATTTGTCGCTGTACATCGAGCCGGAGACGTCAGCGACGACCAAGCCGACCTTGCCCTGCGTATAGTCCGGCAGGTTCTTCCAGAGCGCCTCAATTGCGGCGTCCTCGCCGGCATCTGGCTTGGCCTTCATAATGGCGTGAACGATCTGGTATGGGGCGAGGGTCGCGGTGTTCATCTTAGCTTCGCCGGCCTGGGCACGTTGCAGGTATTGCTCATAGCGTTCCGGATCATGGCGCTTGAAGGCGCTCCGGTACTTCAGCATGGCCTGGGACGGGACGGCGGGATAATCAATCTCGCCCCATTGCTGCGCGGACATCTGGCGCTCGACGATCTTGAGGCGTGCGCGAAGGTTGGACAGGAGGAGGCGGTATTGCTGGCTGTGGCGCTTGCCGGCGCTTGCGTCCCGCTGGTGCTCATGATCGGTAATGTAAGCGGCATCGTATTCTTGGCTGTGGCGCTTGTCGGTGCTTGTGTCCAGCAGATCCCTGATGCGCTTTCCGTCCGACGTTGTGAAGATGACAGCGCGCCAGGCCTTCGCGAGTTGCCGGCGGTCGCGGTTGCTGGCCTGGTTGCTCGGCATCCACTTTGCAAGAAGCGACGGCTTGTCGCCGCTCAGGTCGGCGACCAGCTGGGAGATCACGAGGTCGCGGACAACTGGATGATCGTGGTAGACCAGCACATCGTCCCAACGTCCGTATTCTGGCAGGAGTGGGATGAGCTTAGCGAAGGCGTCTGGGTGGTTGTCGCGCAACCAGTCGAAGCACAGGCGTGCGGCGGTCCGCTCGCCCTTGCCGCCGCGGACGTCTCGGAGGTGGAAGAGGGCGACTGCTGCGAGGACTGGGGTAGCTTGGTAGGCCTTGCGGAAGAGTGCGAGGACATCAGCGGCGTTTGGGTCGCTGGGTCGGGTGACGCGCTTGGCTGCGGCGTGGTAGTAGAAGTCGAGCAGCGGGTCGAGGGTGCTGCGATAGGTGAGGGCAAGGTTTTCGGTGTATGTCAAGTTTGTCAACACGTCGCGCAGGGTCATGTTGGCCATAGGAGGTATTATAGCAGATTTTCTGAATCGTGAGCGGAGGGCAAATCAAGTTTTTAGAAAATAAAATTTTTTCAATTTGCGATGAAATTTTTGAGGTAGGTAGAAGCAAAGGCTGGGGTTGACTTATGAAATTGCGTGTCGAATCTTTGCGCATGCCGATTTACTTGCGATGAAAGCGCTGGCCTATTTTTGTCACTGTTGCTGCGCGATGTTCTGGGCATAGTCGGCGTGAGTTGTGCGACGCACCCGCTGCATGTAACGGCGACGAGGAGGAGAGGCGACTGACATCAGCACAGTGCGGGTCGCACCTGTGCCAGCTGCTTGGTGGAGCAGGTGGTGATCGGTATCATGTTTTCTAGAGTGATCGTGGCGGATCGGCTTGGATGGCGCTGCATAGGCTTGTCGTGTGCTATTCGCAGAGCGGAGATCGGATCGAGCTCATCTTCAACGCCGATTTCCTGATCCACGGGCTTTCGGTCATGAATGCTGCCGATGCGCTTGTCGAGGCGACGCAGGCGCGCCAGCCGGTGATGCTGCGCGAGTGATGGGACGCTGCATGTGGTGATGCCGGTGTATTTGCCCAGCTAAGCGCTGCGCGCTATCGTTTACGTAGGCGTCCGGGCGCTTAGCTGGTTGCTTGGACAGTTGTCTTGTGATTGTCGCTGCCGCGCAGCGCGGTCTGCGGCTTGGTTGTGCCTGCGCGTGCCGCGAGCTGGCAGAATTTATTTTTTTATATATATTTATTTAGCGCACTTAAAAATGATGGGAGCAGAGGAGGGGACTTGTCTTCTGTGTGCTTGCCGGAGGTAGGGGAGATGCCGAAGTAAAAATACGTAGGTTCGAATTCTGTACTGATTCGTATATATTTTATATATCGCAATTCTCTCGGCGAGAGAGCGTAATAAAATAAAAAGCTCAAATTGTAAGTGAAATATAGTTTTATCATATATATTAATTTATTCACCAGTAGGCGAAACTAGAAGTTCCCCTTCTATGCCGGCACTGCGTTCTCCGTGTGAGAATTAATGAGTGATGTAAATCCGAACTGACATTAATTTTATCTATGTTCCAAGCGCAGACTGTGGTCATTGCCTTGGGCAGGGGGAGGAAGCTGTTATCAAGTGGATGAGCACGCCTGTGTACTGATTTTAGGGGCGGCTAGGTTAGCGCGGCAAGCGAGAAGGCAGGAGATGCTGGGTTGAATTTGGCAGTGGTGTCGGTATAAGATAATGTACAGGTAAGGAGGATAGCGATGTTAAATGCCAAGAGCGTTCAGGAAATTATAGATTCCCTTGAAAAATTTAATTTAGATAATGTAAAAGAAATTACTGACGAGGATTATCCTATTTTTACTAATTATTTAAATAAAGCCTCTCTTGATATATTTGTAAAATTTATTGAATTATCTTTAAAAGCAAGTAAAGATAATATTAATAAATTTGACAATCTATTTGACGAAATAGAAAAAATTACGCATATTTATTCAAATAGAGTATTTTTATTTGGGTACAGGTTTGGAATTAAAGATCTTAATAATAATCCAGACTTTAGCGATGAATTTATTAAGAATTTGGCAGGAGAGAAGCTGTATAACCATATTAAAAATACAAATAAATTAATATCATCTTATATTTACCTTGAATTTATTTATACTTCATGTCAAGTTATACGTAAAGAAAAAAAGGGATTAACAAGAGAAGACTTCGTTAGAGAAATTGAAAAAATAATGGGTAATTATATGGCACAGATTTTCATGGCTGGATATATGACAGGAGAAATTAAAGAAAATATAAAAAGCAAAAATGAAGGATTAGGAACATCAATTTAGATTAGATATTTATTTCAAAAAATAAAGATTAAAATAAAGGGCATAGTATCGTCGAACTTAAGGGCGCGTATGTATAACATCAAAGGCGTTTGATGGTTCTGGCCTGCCGATTGCGCGTCCAACTGTATTATAATCTCCCCCCGACTATGGAAATCATCTGTCAGCAGTCAGAACTCAATCGCGCCCTGAACGTTGTTGGGCGCGCGGTTGCCTCCCGCAACACGCCGCTCTCCATTCTCACTTGCTGCTTGTTAGGCGCGCAAGATCAGAAGCTGCGCATCTGCGCGACTAACTTAGAGATGGGAATTACTGGCTGGATAGAAGGCGAGGTACAAGGTGAGGGGGAGATCGCCGTGCCGGCTCGCCCTCTGGCGGATTTGGTCGCGCTCTTTCCGGACGACCAGGTGAGGTTGCGGGTGAGCGGGAAGCGCTTGCACGTGCAGTGTGGGCGCAGCGAAGCGCGTTTCAACGGGATTGACGCCGGGGAGTTCCCATTGTTGCCGCGCTTCTCGGAAGACGGAGGTGCTCACATCATGCCGGACCAGCTCAGGCGGCTGATTAGGCAGGTCACGTATGCAGCTGCGACGGACACAACGCGCCCGGCGCTGACCGGCGTGCTGGTGAAAATCAGCGACGAGGAGGTTGTGATGGCTGCCACGGACAGCTTCCGCTTGAGCATTGGGCGTGCGCCGCTGACGATCAAGGTCGATGAGGCGCTTGCATTCGTCGTGCCGGCCAAGGTGCTCAACGAGGTTGCGCGCATTTTGGCTAATCAGACATCGGCGGTTGGGATAGCCCTGACGCCTGAGCGCAATCAGGTGATCTTCCGCGCTGCGGATTTTGAGGTCATAGGCCAGCTGATCGAAAGCAAGTTCCCGGACTATGACCCCCTCATCCCGAAGTCCTATGATGTGCGTGCAGTTGTGCCGGTCGCGGACCTGCTGAAGGCGTTGCGCTGCGCGAACATCTTCTCCCGCGAGGCGCAAAACGTCATTCGTCTGCACGTCGTCCCGGCAGACGGGAACGGGGTGGGCAAGCTGGTTGTCTTCTCAAGCAAGACAGAGAGCGGCGAAAACTGCACGGAGGTCGGGGCGACCGTTGAGGGGACGCGGATCGAGCTCGGCTTCAACGCCGATTTCCTGATCGACGCGCTTTCGGTCATGGATACTGCTGATGCGATCGTCGAGGCGACGCAGGCGCGCCAACCGGCGATGCTGCGCGAGTCAGGAACCGATGGGACGCTGCATGTGGTGATGCCGGTGTATTTGCCCAGCTAAGCGCTGCGCGCTATCGTTTACATAGTCCTTAGCCGGTTGCTTGGGCAGTTGTCTCGTGGTCGTCGCTGCCGCGCTGCGCGGTTCGATGAACTTGATCGCATCACATCTGTAATCAGAGACTTTCAGTTCATTGCGTCTGACCGCCCTGGTAGTGGAGACCAAGAATATTGACTCAGTAACAGAGATTGATAAACTTATAAGCGGCTCTGGTCCGTTTGCATCGTTATGAGAAAATGTTTTTGATGATTACTGGATTTATTATTTAACCAAAGATACAGCAAGAGCAGCAGAGCTTAAGCAACCACCTTACACTAATCTGCGTAGTCAGACAAAATACAAAGGGTTAGCAAAGTGTTACCACGGCCCACGAAACATGTGATTGTCCCCCCGATAAAATGTCAGGGGATTAAGACCAAGCTTGTTAAATTCATTTTAAATAACATTTCTTGGAATGGGGAGGGCCGATGGATCGAGCCGTTTTTGGGGTCAGGTGTGGTTTTGTTCAATGTTCAGCCAGAACGTGCTTTAGTAAATGACATTAATCCTCACATAATCAGATTATATCAAATTATTTATGACGGGAGTTTATCATCTGAAGAAGTAAGGGTATACCTTTTATCAGAAGGCAAAAAACTTTTGTCGAAAGGGGAAGAGTATTATTATTTTGTTCGAGAGCGTTTCAACAAAATTGGGAATCCTTTAGATTTTATTTTTCTGAATAGATCATGTTTCAATGGTGTAATGCGTTTCAACAGCAAAGGTGAGTTCAATGTCCCATTTTGCCGTAAACCAGAACGCTTTCGTCAGGCATATGTGACCAAGATAGTCAATCAAATTTCCCAGATACATAAAATCATGCGGGGTAAAGATTGGGAATTCCGCGTTGGAGATTGGCGAGAATGCCTTGAGAATGTAAAAGCAGATGACTTCGTTTATCTTGACCCACCGTATCTAGGTAGACATACAGATTACTATCAGCAATGGTCAGAAAATGATGCGGCAGAACTAGCGAGACTTGCTCAAAACTTGCCTTGTGGTTTTGCATTGTCTATGTGGAAAGAAAACAAGTATCGCCTAAATGAACATCTTAGCCGTTACTGGAATGGATTGATAGAAAGAACTTTTAATCATTTTTATTACGTAGGTTCAACCGAAAATCTTAGAAATGCAATGGAAGAAGCATTGTTGATAAAGCCTGGTTACGAAACACTACCTGTCGAAACCAAAACGTCAGCTAAGCCAATCCAACTGGCACTTGCTTTGCACAAACAGGCTGACTCACGCGCGCTTGTAGCTGATGTCGCTTCGCGGCGCAGGTGAAGCATAGCCAGCGTCACGCGACCACGCTTATGTTAACCAAACACATCAATGTCAAAGAAGCCCGGGTTCGATTACAAGAGTTGCTCTCACAAATTACTTCAGGGGTAGAGTGGATTCTCACCGATGGACTGACCCCTGTTGCTCGCCTTGTACCCATCTCTTCTCGCGTGGCAGGTCTGCACGTTTGGACCAGCCCAGATTTTGATGAGCCTCTACCCGAAGAATTCTGGACGGGCAACGCATGAAGTTGCTACAGATGGGCAAACTCAGGCAGACTCTGCCGCGCTCAGCCAGCACTCCGCAATACCAGCTTGCTGCTGGTGATCATCTTACTTGCTCAGGCAACGCGTCCGCTGACATGCTGGCCAAGAATAGCACTTATGCATAGTGTGGGAGGCGACAGCAATTAGCCATGCTTTTCATCTAATAAAAGCTTTATTTAAAAATACTTACAATAAAAAATCAAAATTTTTGCAAAATATTTAAATTTAAATTATTTGTGCTTAAATTTTTAAATTATTTAAATTTTATTTTCACTTTTATTTTGAGAATATTTATTATTTTATAATATATACCTTTATGCTTAATTAATTCATTTTCTATAAATGCAAATTTCTCACAAAAAAAGTTAAGTATTTTTGTTTTAACTCTAAGTCACCTGGCATACCTACTTTTTCTTGTAAAATTTTTATAAGCTCAGAAGCCTTTTTATTCTTTTCTTCTTCGTCCGTGAAATTATTTAGATATATTAAATTAATAAGGTGTATAATATTTTCTAATGATGTTCTAGAAATTTCTCCACAAAATATTATTTTCATATTACGAAGCAATTCTTCGTGTAAGTTATAAATTGTACCATCTTCTTTATTATCGAGGAAAAAATATTTAGATTTATAGCTTGTAATCATATTCGAGTACATTGATATACCACACTTTACCATGTTTAGCCAATCTGATGATGAACGAAAAACGTTCCCTTCTCTGACATCGATCATCTTAATTATATCTTCTATTATTTTATATTCCGCTTCTTTACCAAAATTTTCTCCAAAAATTTCTTTTGCCAACAAACAAACTAGTTCTGATTTTTCTTTTCTATGCATTTCATTTATTTTATTTAATAATATAAAAATAGCTTCGTAAATAGAAAATTCATCTAAAAGATTTTTTATGCTCTTTTCTTTATATTCTTCTGTAGAATAAAGAATTTCTTTTGATATATACTTTCCCAAAAAATCTTTATATTTTTCACCTTTATATTCTGACATTATATGTCTTTTTATTATTTCTTCGTATTTTCTCGCAAATACATTCATAATTTCAAATATACTATCGCCAATAAAATATAAATTTTCTAAAAATTTTTCTTCTTTTCTCACAAGGTCAAAAAAGGCTAAAAAGAACTTTCTTTCAAAATTTTTCATAAATAAAATCTCATCTAATTTTCTTGCTTCTAAAAATGAAATATTGTATATCGCCATAAATTCGTTTATAAATTTTTTTACAGCTTCGCTTTTTATATTTATAATTTTTTCTGCGTGATGTGATGCGATATTTGTTTTAAAAAATTCTTTTAAAATATTAAATAATTCTTTTACATTTTCCTTCAAATTTTTGTCATAACTTGAATCCTCCAATAGGCCACCTATTTCAATAAAGATATTAAGATGTAAATAGAGAAAAGCAAGCGCTGATATTAATTCAATTGGCAGCTCCCCGCCCGACAACGAGGATCTTATTTTTTTTACAATTTCTGCGTCTATATCTTCTACACTTATTAGAGCGCAAACTGGATGAATAAATCCAAAATTTCTTATATAGTATTCAGGTATTTTTCTAAGACTTATGTCAAAGTCATTTTTAAATTTAAGGTGTCTTGGTATTATATTATATTCCTTAAATCTATTACTTAGCATTAGAATTTCTTTTATTACATCTTTATAGTCTTCCTCCGTAAAATCACCTTTCTTGATCCTGTAGGCCAGCGGACGATATGACACATGCTCGATCAACCCGCGCGCTGGCCACATGCGCGCCGCGACATACGCCGTCAGGTCACTGCCCCCGCGCACCAAGCGCTTAACATGGTCATGATATACTTCCTCCGGCCACGGCTCACCGTTGATCAAGCTCCAAATCGCCCCAGCATGCGCAATTACTCCGTCCTCATGCGCATTCCCAGTGATCCGAAAACCGTCCAGCGCAGATGAGGACACGCCTTCGCCGTACTCCGCTCTGCGCTTCATAAATAAATCTGTCTTTTCTATGAAATACAAGCCGTTATAACCAAATATGGCCTCTAAAACATAATTTGTAAATTCCCTCATGCGCGCATCCGGCTTGCCAAACCAGCGCCGCGCAAAGTAATCCGCAAGCATAAGCCATCACCTTACACAGTCGCTAGCGTCCCGCCAAGCGCATCACACATCCACTTGCAACGCTCATCGCACGTCATCTCCCCAAAGCCATTGGACCACTCCGTTCTATTATATCATCTTGTTTGAACGTAACTACCTAGCGACCTGCAAGTAGGGAGAGGAAACACTCCCCACCAGTGCAACGGCTTTCTCATACTCCTTCAGCAAATTGCGCCCCGCCGTGCTTCTGGGGCGTCCCCGGCCTGCCTTCTCTCCAGGCGGCGGCCCCACTTCACTCACGAAGCGATTACAGACACCTCCCATCGCACCTGTTCATACACAGGAAGGCATGCATCACCCCTGCCCATTGCTCCACGCAGTTCGCGCAGGATGTGCGCCAGGCACGCCCCATGTCCTCAAACCGGTAGTAGGCCGGCAGGCAATCATGAATCGCT
>Ga0308397_1002015_pt1 | contig 10587 bp, 10 predicted proteins | sample Hotspr20SampleT8_FD_202356 | JGI IMG/M metagenome (GOLD analysis project Ga0308397, IMG submission 202356) | Hot spring phototrophic mat microbial communities from Mushroom Spring, Yellowstone National Park, Wyoming, United States - 20051001_T8 ...
GGCGAATGGAATTACGATAAACATAATCGCCAATCCGCAAAAGCCTTCGCGCAATCCAAACTCAAAATCCCGCCCATCTGGAAGCCTGAAAAAGATGAAATCGATAAAGAAGTCGAAGCCCTTGTTGAACAATTCTTCCCAAACAACATTGGCACAACGAAACACTTTCACCTTCCCACAAAGCGACGCGATGCCGAAACATTCTTGGACGATTTTATCGAGAACCGATTAGCACACTTCGGCGACTTTGAAGACACGATGCTCAAAGATGAACTCGTCATGTTTCACTCGGTTATTTCGCCGCTCATCAACATTGGCTTGATTGAGCCGATGCAGTGCGTTGAAAAAGCGATTGCGCAATACGAAAACGGTCGCGCCCCTATCAACTCCGTTGAAGGTTTTGTGCGTCAGATTATTGGTTGGAGAGAATTTATTTACGGGTGCTATTGGGTGAAAATGTCCGAAGGCGATTACCACGAAGAAAATTACTTTAATCACACGCGACCGCTTCCCGACTTTTATTGGACAGGTGAAACCAAGATGAACTGCCTTTCAAACGCAATTCAAAAAGTCTTGAACTTCGGCTACACGCACCACATTGAACGCTTGATGGTGCTTGGCAACTTCGCGCTGCTAGCAGGCGTTCAGCCGAAGCAAATCAACCGTTGGTTTTGGGAATTTTATCTTGATGCTTACGATTGGGTGGTTACGCCAAATGTGATAGGTATGTCGCAATTTGCCGATGGCGGATTTGTAGCTACAAAGCCGTATTGTTCAGGCGCAGGATATATTGAAAAAATGAGCGACTACTGCAAATCGTGTGCGTTCAATCCAAAAGAAAAGACGGGCGAAAAGGCGTGTCCATTTAATTACCTTTACTGGCATTTTTTGATGCGCAATGAAAAGAAACTTCGTGCAAACAACCGAATCACGATGATTTACGGCATGCTTGACCGAAAGTCAAATGAAGAGAAACGCGCCATTCGCGAATCTGCCGAAAAATTTTTATCAAGCTTAAAACCAAACACTTACTACACGTGAAACCGACTCTCATCTACGACGGCTATTGCAATCTTTGTATCAATCTCATCAAAACGCTTGAACCGCAGAACCGCACAAATACAGGCGAGTTCAAGATGCACTTTGTGCCGTTCCAAAAAGCCGACGCACTCATCGAGCAATATGGCTTGAAGCAAGAGGAATTGAAATCGGCACTGCATTTTATTAGCGAGAGCGGAGAAGTCTTCAAAGCAGGTGAAGCCGTGAGCAAATTGGGCGAGTATTTTCCGATGCTGAAAATTGGCTCGGGATTTTTTAAGACGGAACTTGGAGAGAAGTTCTACAAACTGATTGCGGCAAATCGATATGGCGTGTTCGGGTGCGCTGATGAGTGCTACATTTCCGAGTTCTATCAATCCGAAGCCAGCCTTTGAGCCATGTCGAAATCGTTTTGGCTCAATCAATTTCCGGCGGTGCTGTGTGCAGTAGCGATTTTCGTGCAGTCGAGCATACCGGGCGAGAAGATTCCACCGCTTGAACTCTTTTCGCACGATAAACTGATTCACGTAGCGATTTACTTTGTCTTTGCGTTTGCGTTATTGCATGCGCTACGGCATCAAAAGCGAGTTGTGTATTTATCGGAAAATGCCTTGCTGTGCGGAATGTTCTTTGCGACGCTCTATGCAATTAGCGATGAGACGCATCAATTTTTCACGCCGAATCGAGCATCGGAAATTTGGGATTTGAACGCCGATATGCTGGGCATCTTGCTTGCGGGATTCTTTTTTTGGAAATTTCCAACAAGAAAGCTTAAGTAAAAGATTAAGTGCCGAAGATTCTATCGCCTGCATCGCCAAGACCGGGAAGAATGTATTTGTTGGGGTTGAGTTCGCGGTCAAGGGCGGCGGCGAAGATGTGAACGTCGGGGTGATGTTTGGAGAAGTATTCAACGCCTTCGGGTGCGGCAACAACAGAGACAAGCGTGAGTTTTTTCGCGCCTTTTTCTTTGAGCAGAGAAGTTGCCATTGTGGCACTGCCGCCTGTGGCAAGCATCGGGTCAAGCACAATCGCGTGAAGCGTCTCGATGTGTTCGGGAATGTTGGAGTAATAAAAATGCGGTTCGTGCGTTTGATGGTCGCGTGAAATGCCGATATGCGAGACAGTTGCGTCAGGGAGAAATTTCAAGAAGCCGTTTTGCAAGCCCAATCCTGCGCGAAGCACGGGCGCAATCAAAAATGATTCTTTGAACTTGTAGCCGATGGTGGCTTCGAGCGGCGTTTCATAGTCAAACGAATCGAGCGGAAAGGTGCGACAGATTTCAACTGCCATCACTTCTGAAATGCGTTCTAAGGTGGCTCTGAATATCGGGTTCGGCGTGTGCTTGTTGCGAAGTATGGAAAGGTCGCGCTTCAAGAGGGCGTTCTCAAGCAAGGTGAAATTTGCAAAGGTCGTGTTCATAGAAATTGCTTCACTCGGTTTTCGTTTGTAGAACGAAGATACAAAAAGCCGTGCGTCAAAATGGATTTCAAAAAACTGATTGTTCGGATTAAAAACTTACTGATTCGTCCAAAGTCCGAGTGGCTTGTGATTGAGAACGAGCCTGTGTATGAATCGCAAGAAATTATCCGCGATTACGCCTTGCCGCTAATTTTTGCGACGGTGTTTTGGGAGTTGGTTGTGGTCGGGGTGCGATTGAAGATGGTTTATTTTGCGATTGTCAACTTCACGCTCTTAATGCTTGCGCTTTTCTTAACCACGAGCCTTGTTTATGATTTATCTCCACGCTTTCAATCCTATGCCGATAGGAATGCGGCGGCGAAACTTGTGGCGTATTGCTCAACGCCGCTGTGGCTGGCGCAACTGATTCAATCTGATGTGGAATGGCTCTTTGTGATGAAGCCGATTGGCGTTGCGTTTGCGGTGTATCTGTATCACACAGGAATCCCTGTATTGATGAAGCCTGCCGAATCGCGCCGTGCCGCCTATACCACGACCGTGATGTTGATTGTGCTTGCAATTAACGCACTCATTTGGCTCCTTCTTGACGGCGCACGGCGATTTTTTTCCGAGATGTAAGGCTAATCAATAGTGAAGAATGAGTAACGAGGAACGAAGAATAGATTGACTACATCACAAGAACGCTTAATGAAGGCAACATTGACCGTAAAGCCTTATCCTTTACCTTGCCCTGTTTTGACTTCGCCAAAACGTCCCTCTCCTTACGAAAGGAGAGGGACGTCGCACAGCGACAGGGTGAGATTCCAACAAGTTAATTTAACTCGCCGGTTTGCAGATTGATTCTGCCTTTGAACTTCGGTGCGTTTCTGCCTGTAACTTCAAGGTCAACCAATTCGCCTGTGCTTGCGCCAAAGTTAATAGTGAAGTTGCGAGTAACTTCGCGCTCACTGTATCGGTCGCCACGTTGGAAGGTAATGAAGGCGTTATAGGTGCCTGAAATGGTGCCTGAAATCGGGCGCACATTGCGGAAGCGGCGACCGCCGATGAATTGTTCTGGCAGTCGTCGGTCAAGGCGCGTAGGCACAACAACATTGGCGAGCGTCAGTGTAAGGTTGTGGTCGGAAGTGCGAAGTCCGCCACGAATCCTGATAGAATCAATCGCGGCGCGATAACGAGGCGCAAGGCTATTGACCGTCAGGAGCGTGTCGCCATTTGCAACGCTCACAGTGGCTTCCACACTGCCGCGAAGGGCGGTGAGTTGGTGCGAAATGCGTGGATTGGTGAATTGACCTGAACAGCCGCTTTCAACAATCGCAAAGTTGATTTTATCCGCCATCACGCCTGCGGTGATGAAGAATTGTTGCCTGACGCCGTTCTTGGAGAAGAAATACGTGTATTCACGTCGCCACGAGCCAGAACGCACAGGGTTTTGGAATGAGGCTTCAATAACAACGCGCCAAGTTTGCGTGTTGGGGTCGTAGGTGCGTGTGTAAGTGCCGTAGCGTCCCGTGCTGGTTTCGTTGAGCAGAGCCGTTCCGCCATCTTCATTGGCGAAAAGCGGAGAAGAGCGGAAATCGGTCATATCGGAAAGCATATCATTCACGCCCCCCGATTCCGTGCCGATTTCGCCCGCAATCACATTGGCGGCATCTTCGGAAGCAAGACTTTCAGCAATCGGATTAACAGCGTTTTCGTTCTTACAGCCTGTTGAAAGGAAAAGCGTTCCAATCAAAAGCAGAGAGAAAAGCGAGAAAAGCGATTTACGGTTCATGGTTGTAAGTGTTTAAGTTGATGTTGTTTTCAAAAAGTCTCGCGCGAGATTCAATGGTTTAGACAAGAGAACTGCCGCAAGGTTTAATCGTGAGGTGAAAAAGTTGAAGAAAAGTGAAACGAAAATGCGCCGTTGGAAACATCAACGAATCCGACTAAATTCAGCCCATACATTTTTTCTTCTTTGAACGACATCTTCCAATAACTTATCCGAAAGGAGCAACACAATGAGCAAGAAAATTTTGATGTTGGTCGGCGATTACGTCGAAGACTATGAAGTGATGGTGCCATTCCAAACGCTTCAAACGGTTGGCTGTGAAGTGCATGCCGTTTGTCCTGACAAAAAAGCGGGCGAAGTGGTGCGCACTTCAATTCACGATTTTGAAGGCGACCAAACTTACAGCGAAAAGCGAGGGCACAATTTCAAACTCAATGCCACCTTTGCTGATGTGAAGCCTGAAAATTACGATGGGCTCTTCATCTGCGGTGGTCGTGCACCTGAATACATTCGGCTCAATTCCAAAGTGATTGAAATTGTAAAGCACTTTGCGCAAAACAATAAGCCGATTGCTTCAATTTGCCATGGCGTGCAAGTCTTGACAGCGGCTGATGTGGTGAAAGGCAAGCGCGTTTCGGCATACCCGGCATGCGGACCCGAAGTAACGCTCGCAGGCGGCAAGTATGAAAATATCGCAATGGACGCGGCAATCACCGATGGCAATCTTGTGTCATCGCCCGCATGGCCTTCGCACCCCGCCTTGCTCTCGCAGTTCATGCATCTCTTGGGCATTGAAGTAAAAGTGCGTGAAGAAGTTGCGGCGTAATCTCAACACATCACAAAAGGGCGGAGCGTTCCGCCCTTTGCTTTTTTATGAAGTCGGCATAAAACCTTTGACGCTCAACCTTTGTTGCTCAATCCAAAACAAGTAAATTCGTGAAGGTTGTAAAGCGTTTGAACAGCACTCTCTATAACTCAAAAACAGGTTGAATGAAACGAATTACATTGCTTGGCTCAACCGGTTCAATAGGCAAAAGTTCGCTTGATGTGATTGCGCGATTTCCTGACCGATTCAAAGCCCAATACCTTTCTGCAAACGATAATGTTGAATTGCTTGCCGAACAAGCCAAACGCTTCAAGCCGCGCGGCGTAGCTATTGCTAATCAAGAATTAGAGCCAATTCTTCGTGAAAAATTGCGCGGCGAATCGATTGAAATTCTTTCAGGCAAAGAAGCCTTGTGCGACATTGCAAGCCGAAGCGATACGGATTTCGTCATCGGTGGAATGGTCGGATTTAGCGGCTTGAAACCAACCCTTGAAGCCCTCAAAGCCGGCAAAGATGTGGGATTGGCAAACAAAGAAACACTCGTCGTCGCTGGTGAAATCGTTACGAATCTTTCAAAAAAGTTTGGTGGAAACTTGCTTCCTATTGATAGCGAACATTCAGCGATTTTTCAGTGCTTGGTCGGAGAAAAACCGGAACGCATTGGCAAAATCATTCTGACCGCGTCAGGCGGTCCGTTCCGCACGTTGCCAAAAGAAAAGTTCGCTGAAATTACGGTCGAGCGTGCCTTGAATCACCCGAATTGGAAAATGGGCAAGAAAATCACGATTGACTCGGCAACCTTGATGAATAAAGGACTGGAAGTTATCGAAGCAAAGTGGCTCTTCGGAGTCAGAATCGAACAAATTGAAGTTGTTGTTCACCCGCAATCGATTATTCACTCGATGGTTGAGTATTGCGACGGGAGCATCAAGGCACAACTTGGAACGCCCGATATGAAAATTCCAATTCAGTATGCACTCACTTACCCTGATAGATTTGAAGCCGATTATCCGCGCATTGATTGGAAAACCTTGTCGCGATTAGATTTTGAAACGCCCGATACCGACCGATTCCGCTGTTTAGCATTAGCGTTTGAATCTATCAAAGCAGGCGGCTCGTATCCGTGCGTGCTGAATGCGGCAAATGAAGTGGCGGTCGAACTTTTCTTGAACGGTAAAATTCCATTCTTGAAAATTCCTGAACTCATTGAACAAGCATTGGAAGAGCATACCTTTGGCGGCGAACTCACGATTGAGTCGCTTTTTGAAATTGATGCTCAAACTCGACAAGCCGTCTATGAACGAGCGGCGTTAGCAGTCAGCGATTAAAGACATCATAAATCATAACCAAGTATAAAAACGATGGAAAAAGAAATCTTGACCACAAAAATTTTAAAAAAGGAAATTATTGAAAAAACAAGTCTGTAATTCAAATTGTAACGGACTACTACAAGGTAGCAGATATTCTAGAAAGAACATATGTAGCAATGGGTAGAAGAGCAACTTTCAGGGTAAGCACATCATCAACCTTCAATCAGAAGTTGAATTTAATACTTGAAGATACTTTCAAAGACAGGTGGCTTAATAGGTAAGCATTTATACGAACCTGCGCAACCGAGCGTTAATTGTGTGCAAGGCGAGGGGAATGTAACCTCACCCTGTCGCAGTGCGACGTCCCTCTCCTTACGAAAGGAGAGGGACGTTTTGGCAGAGCCAAAACAGGGAGAGGTCAAAGGTAAGGTTTTGCAGTTAATGTTACCTAAATCAAGTCTTTAATGAATGTATTAAGTCTAAAAGTTATAGGTTTTATCAAATTCATCTCAACTTTAACTTCGTTTCAAATATGGACATTGGTGGTTTTTTGCAGACGATATTTTATTTCATCGTTGCAATTTTCATTCTCGTAACGGTTCATGAATTTGGGCATTTTGCCGCCGCAAAACTTTTCAAGATGCGCGTGCTCAAATTTTACATTGGATTTGATTTTTGGAATTTGAGACTGTGGCGCACGCAACGAGGCGAAACCGAATACGGTGTTGGCGCAATTCCACTCGGCGGCTATGTGCAAATTGCAGGCATGGTCGATGAAAGCATGGATACAGATTTTGCTTCAAAGCCACCACAACCTTGGGAGTTCCGTTCAAAGCCTGTGTGGCAACGCCTCATTGTCATTTCCGCCGGTGTGATTATGAACATGGTGCTTGCCGCCATCATCTTCATCATTATTTCAATGACCTACGGCGAATCGCGCACGCCTATTGCAACGGGTGTCTATGTGCCTGAAACATCGGTCTTTGCGCAAATCGGTATCAAAACAGGCGATAAAATCATTGAAGTCAACGGCAAGCCTGTGAAGTATTGGGAAGAAGTCTTAGACCCTGAACTCTTTACCAGTGAGGTGCTGACTTACACGGTTGAACGAAACGGAGAACGCTTGAAACTTGATGCGCCGTCGAATATGCTCACGCGCTTGAACGATGAAAAAGGCGAAACCATGCGTCCGCTTACGCCTGCCCTTGTTGGCGAAACGCTCACGGGAATGTCGGCGGAAAAAACAGGATTGAAACCCGGCGATTTAATTACCAAATTAGATGGCAAGGAAATTCGCGATTGGTCGGAACTCATTGCAGCGGTTGGTGCAAACAAGAACCGAGAAATTGAAATTGAATGGCGAACCGCAAACGGCACTGTGCCGAAAGACTTGGACGCACTGAACCGATTAGCCAAAAACGGCACGATAAAAACCGCACGCATTACGCCCAACGCTGACGGCAAAATCGGCGTGCAACTCGCACAAGTCATGAGCCGAGAATATCTCGCGCTCGGCTTCTTTGAAGCCATCGGTGCAGGCTTTGCACAAACAGCAAAAATGACCGTGATGACCATTAAAGGCTTTGGCAAACTGATTACAGGCGAAGAAGATTTGCGCAAAAACTTGGGCGGTCCCGTCAAAATCGCCAAACTTGCAGGGCAAAGTGCTGAACAAGGCGCAGGCAGTTTCTTGCTCTTTTTAGCCGTGCTTTCCATCTCGCTTGCGTTCATCAACATTCTTCCGATTCCCGCATTAGACGGCGGACAGTTCGTTTTGATTTCCCTCGAAGGACTTCTCGGCAAAGAATTGCCACTCAAAATCAAAATGGCAGTTCAGCAAGCAGGTATGTATGCGCTCTTGGCGTTGATGATGTTCATCATTTACAACGATATTGCCAATCCATAATGCGATGACTTTGGCAAGCAAGTGCAGTCAGAGGCGAGAAACACTCGCCTTTGCTTTTTTCGCACTTGAATCCGAATTAGAATGTATCTTTGTGCGTTGTCTCTTTAAGCCGTAAAACGAAGTAATCAGTATGTCTGCAAAAGTTGTAACGACCTTTCAAAAATGGGCGACGGCTACGATGTTCGCCGCTTATTTTCTCATCTTCATTGGCGGATTGGTGCGCGTGAGTGGCGCAGGGTTAGGTTGCCCTGACTGGCCTCGATGCTACGGCTTGTGGATTCCACCGACCAATGTGCAACAACTTCCGCCACAATACGACCCGTTGACCTTCAACCCCGTGCTGACGTGGATTGAATATCTCAATCGCTTAGTAGGTGTTGTGGTTGGATTTTTCATTCTGATTCTTGCAGGGCTTGCCGTGAAAAATTTTTCAAAGCAAGTGAAAATTCTTGTGCCGTCGCTTGCCTCGCTCGTGTTGGTTGTGTTTCAAGCGTGGCTTGGAAAAATTGTGGTTACAAGCGATTTGCACCCGTTCATCGTTACGCTTCATTTGGTTATGGCACTCGTGATTGTCAGCCTGTTAATTTATGTGGTGATGCAAGCACGAGAACTGCACCATCGCGAAGTAGAACGGCTCACCAATGACAAGCAGAGCAAGATAGTTTTAGGACTTTGGGTTGCCGTGATGCTTCAAATTGTGCTTGGCACACAAGTGCGCGAAACGCTCGAATGGCTTGCCCGCGAATACCCATTGCTCAACGAATTTGATTGGCTTGAACGCGCAAGAGGCATTGGAATTGCGCATAGCATTTACGGAACGCTCTTAACGATTGCAATCGTCTGGATTGGTCGCAAACAACTCAAAGAAAATCGATTCTCACGACTGCTTTCCGATGTAGTGAAGTTTTCAATGGCGATTGCGCTTGCGCAGGTTGGTGTCGGCGGGCTTTTGGTGAAATTAGGCATTCCGCAAGCGGTGCAGGTGTTTCATCAATGGATGTCGAGTTTGCTTGTGGGATTTGTGATGGCGTGGTGGATTGGATTAACTGCGGCAGAGAAGCGCACCCATATCACGAACAAAGTTGCTCAACCTTCAACCGTAGAACTCACCGTCTAAAATGAACAAATGGGTTGTAACTGCCGTTGCGGCGGTTATTGGGCTTATCATCATGTCAATGTCGGTGATTCAGATAGCGAATGCGCCCGAAGCAAAATTGCTCGAGCCGTATCTAACCTTGCCCGACTTTGAACTCACTGACCAATTCGGAAAGCCGTTCACAAAAGCGGATTTGAAGGGGAAGTTGACAGTAGCGGAGTTTATTTTTACGCGCTGTCCGTCAGCCTGCCCTGTGATGTCGCGTCGCACGGCGGAACTCTATGAGCTTTACAAAAACGCGCCGAACGTGCAGTTTATTTCGATTACCGTCGACCCTGATTACGACACCGAAGAAGTTTTGCAACGCTATGCAACTATGCACGGTGTAACGGATTCACGATGGAAATTCTTACGCCACCCGAATTTGCAAACGATTGCAACCCTGTGTGAGAAAGGATTTTACATGGCGGCGGAAAAACTGCCGGGCGGACACGCAACGAAACTCGTCGTGATTGATGCCAACGGCACAATTCGCGCTTACTTCGATTACAACGATGTAAATCTGATTGGCTCAATGAAACTCGCACTGCGCCGATTAGCAGAAGAGTTCCCCGAAGTCAAAGCCGTCGCAATGCAAAGCGAAAAAATTTAATCACTATAAACTTAAACCGCATTGGAAGTATGTCTGCATTAGATTTAAAACAAGTCAATGAAAAATCGCTTGCCATTTTGGTTTATGCGATTTCAATCGTTGTGGTGAGCCTTGTGGCGTTTATGCTCTTTTTCCCACAGGCACTTGCATTAGGCGAGAGCATCAATGTATCGGCATTGCCCGCATTTCACGCCTTTTTGAACGGCTCAACAGCGGCTCTGTTGATGATAGGATTTTGGTTTATCAAACAGCGCAAGTTTCAGGCACATAAAACCGTGATGGTCAGCGCATTTATCTTGTCGTCTATTTTCCTTGTCTCATATGTGATTTATCATTCGCAAGCACCTGTAAGCAAGTTTGGAGGAGAGGGCGCAATTCGCTATGTGTATTTCTTTGTGCTCATAACGCACATTGTATTGGCGGCAATCATTTTGCCGTTTGCGCTTTTTACGATTGCACGCTCATGGCGCGGCGAGTTTGAAAAGCATAAGAAAATTGCTCGATGGACGCTCCCGCTGTGGCTTTATGTCGCAGTTACAGGCGTTGTTGTATATTTGATGATGAAACCGTAT
>Ga0308397_1002019_pt1 | contig 10564 bp, 4 predicted proteins | sample Hotspr20SampleT8_FD_202356 | JGI IMG/M metagenome (GOLD analysis project Ga0308397, IMG submission 202356) | Hot spring phototrophic mat microbial communities from Mushroom Spring, Yellowstone National Park, Wyoming, United States - 20051001_T8 ...
CCCCATCCCACACCAAAACCCACTCCCCCTCCGTCGGATAGCAGTAGATTTTTCCGCCATAGTGGCCCCATAGCCCCTCAATACCCCCGACTTTTCCGTACATGAGCTTTTTCGTCAGTACAAGGCCCGTGAGGGGAGGCGGTGTGTTTTTTAGCAAGTACTTGCTTAGGGCGATCTTCATCACCTCCTGGCTCACCCGCCCCACCCGGTCATGTAGGTGGGCTATGAGATCGTCTGTATTGTCTTTGTCCGCCCTCAATAAACCCCCCTCTACGATTATGTAGTGGCGATTGTTCCACCGCACCCACCGCTCTTTGGCCAGTTCCGCCACAACCTCGTTGGTCTTATCCTCTTTTTTCCCCCGCGCCCCGCCGCCGGCCGCTTTTGGGGCCTCTTTGGGGGTATCCGGCAAAACCCTCTCAGCGATCCGCCGTACTTCGGGAGGGAGGCCCGCCAGTATGGCCCGAAGGGGGGCGCCGCCCCGCTCCCACTTCGGCAAGTCCCGTACAATCCCCGCAATTTCCCGATCGGCGTCAAAGTCGGCCGTACTCTCAAATAAGCCCACTACCTCCCGCAAAATGGCCTCTACATGCGCCGCCTCTACCCCCGCCCCCCATAGCGCCCCCGCCAGGGATACCAGATAAGTATGCCGCATCCCTACGGGGATCGGGGGGGGCGTGCGCCATGCGTCCGCCCCCTTTTCCGCCGCCCGTACATCGGATAGCACCCATTCAGGCACCTCCCCGATAGGTATATCGCCCGGCCCCGCCCCCACTTCCCACACATACGCCCCCCCTTCGGGGTGGATTGACGGGGGGGCCACTACATAACCCCCTTCGCCCTTTAAATCTACCCCATCTTTTAGCTTCCGGCCCCGAAGGGGGTAAGGGGTCTTGTAATAATAATGCCGCCCCCCTCCCCCCGTATGTACCACCCAAGTAGGCGGTAAAGTTTCAGGCCCCGCTTCCCCATACCACCCCCCGCCATTGCGCGGGTCAAAGTCTAAGACGCAAAAATACCCGTCCCCGTACCGCCCGGTGGCTATGCCGATGTTTGCATTTGGCCACTTGGCCCACCATCCCCGGATAGTGGCCTCGTCAGTAGTGGCCTTATTTGGCCAGTCGGCAATCAGCGGCTCCTTGCCTTGCTCTTTGACGGGAAGCACCCGAAAACCCAGTTTGGCGTACCAAAGGGCGTACGCCAAAAAATCGTTACCTTTGGGGGGTGCGATCGGGGGGGAGCCTCTCATGGCTGGCCTCCCTTTTCTTTTTGTACGATTGCCGCCACCTGGGAGGGCTCCATCCCTAAAACCTTAGCCACATCCTCAATAGGGTAGAATGTACGCTTCCCCCCCGGCGATAAGAAGCTCCGAAGTTTGCCCGTTCGGGCCCACTTGTGCAAAGTGTTGGGATGCACATCCCACCCTAAAACCTCGCGGAAAACTTGCCGTACCTGTCGTCCCGATAGCCACGCCATACATATAAAGATACCAGTGCGGTAAGTGTATTTTTTCCCCACTTTTCCCACATAGTGGGGGGAGGGCCTTTTAGGTCGTAGGGGTGCGCATCCCCACACACCACCCCCGAAGGGGGCGAAAAGGGTGGGGGTAATCTAACCGCCTCTTAGACAGCACTTTGCGCACGCACTACGCTAAAAATGCGTTCTAAGGGTGGGGGTAATCTAACTGCCTCTTAGACAGCAACTTGCGAAGGGGTTCCCCCACCCTCGAAAAAGCGATTAAAAGGGTGGGGGTGTGTATAAGTCTTTGCCTAACAGGCACTTACGAGGCGATTTTTGCCCCTTCCCCCACCCTTGCGGCTTTTCTCTTTTCCTTTTTTCTTCTTCTCCCCTACCCTCCCCTTACCCTTCCCTTTTCCCCCTTCTCTTTTTTTCCCTTTTAATAGGGTAAAAGGGTATGGAGGGTGGGGGAACCCGTCGTAACTCACTCTCTAACAGCGACTTATCCTACCCCCACCCTTTTCGCATGAATTTAAAAGGGTGGGGGAAGCCCCTCGTAACTCACTCTCTAACAGCGACTTGGGTTACCCCCACCCTTAGAAGGGCACGGCGAGGGGGTGCGCCCACTAACCCCCTCTCTAACAGCGACTTATGCTACCCACACCCTTAGAAGGGTATGGCGAGGGGGGTGCCAAATAAATCCCTCTCTAACATCGACTTAGACTACCCCCACCCTTTGGCCATAGGTGGCCAGTACCTCCTTTTGGCCAGTTGGGGCGGAGCCTTTGCCCGGTGTGGTGCGTAGGTGGCCAGTCCCCCACCCTTTGGCCATCCAGTCGGTGAGGGTAGGGGGCACCGAAGGGGAGGCCGGGGGTAGTGGGTGAGGGGTGGCCAGTCAGTCGGTAGGTGTGGGTAGGGGCACCGAAGGGTAAGGGCCGGGTGGCCAGGGAGGGGTGTGGCTCCCCTTTGGCCATCCAGTGGGGAAGTCGGGTAGGTAGTGGGGTAAGGGGTAGGCCCGTCCCCCTTTTTGGCCAGTGGGGGGCCGCCAGTCAGTGGGGTAGGTGGGGGGGAAGTGGGGTAGGGGAGACCAGTCAATCGGTGGGGGTAGGGGTATAGGGGTCCCCAAATGGGGGGTCAGGCACACGGGCAACAACGCATCGCCCCCCTTTGCACGCGAAAAACCCCACCCCGTCCGGTGGCCGGGAAGTGGGGGGCTGGAGCTCCCGTGTGGCCAAAGGCTCCCCCTCCCGCCCCTTTTGCCAGTCGGGGGAGGGCCGGGCGAAGGCTCCCCCGTCCGGTGGCCAGTCGGGGCCTCCCCTTTTGGCCAGTGGGGGGGGCCTCCCGGATGGCCAGTAAGTGGCCAGTAGGTGGCCAGTGAGGGAGGCGGTGGCCATAGGCCCCGATGGGGCGTCCGAAGGGCGGTAGGGTGGCCAGTGTGGGGCGCCCCGTTTGGCCAGTGGGTGGCCGGGCATGGTGTGGCTCCCTTAGGCCGGGGAGGGGGAGAGGCCGGCTCCCCTTTGGCCATGTAGCGGCGCCGTCCCTAAGGGTGTGGCCCAAAGGTGGCCAGTGGGCGAAGGCCCGCCTCCCCAGTGGGGCCGGAAAGTGGCCCCTCTCCCGGTGCGGTGTGGCCAGTGGGTGGCCAGTGAGTGGGGTGGCTCCCTCCCCTAAGGGTGTGGCCAAAGGGAGCCCCCCGCTCCCGGTGTGGTGTGGCCGGTGGCCAGTGGGATGCCGGTGAGGGCGTGGCTCCCCTAAGGGTGGCCGTCCCCCTTCTCTGGCCAGTGGGGGAGGCGGTGGCCATAGGTGGCCAGTGAGGGGGAGGCTCCCCGTAGCGGCGCCGCCCCTAAGGTGTGGCCAGTGGCCAGTGGGGTCTTAGCCCTATGGCCAGAGAGTGGCCCCCGCTCCCGGTGTGGTGTGGCCAGTGGCCAAAGGTGGCCAGAGAGGGGTAGAGGTGTCCCTCCCCTAAGGGTGTGGCCCGTAGGTGGCCAGTGCCCCCACCCCGTCCGAAGGCGGGGGTATGGCCAGGCGTCCGTCAGGTCAGTCGGTGTGGTGTAGTTCCCAGAGTGGGAAGGTTTTTTCTTTTACCCGCCAGTCTAACCTATCCCAGTCGGGTTTAGGGGGAAGGTGATCGCATACCCATTCAGCTATGGCCCGCGCTTCCGCCTCCGGGAGGGGCGGTATGCAGTTTTCGGCGTTTAGGGTCAGGGCCTCTAAGACTACGGCCTCCCTATCCCCTCCCTCAAAGCGCCGGTCAATCGCAAAGCGTAAGATGGCCAAAGGCGCCTCCCCCAGACGCCACACGCCTTTATACCAAAGGTGGGCCTCCCGGCGTCGGTCAAGGGGCGCCCGCACTGCTTTTCCGTTTTCCAGCCAGTATATAGGCCTTTCCACGCCCAAAAGGTGCCGGCGCACATAAACCCAGTTAGGGGCCGGCGCCACTTCCCGCCATGATGGCCAGGGCCGGCGCCAAAAGCCTTCCCCCACTAAGTCGGGCTCAATCGGTACATGCTTGTTTGCCCCGATAATCCGCACCCCGGCATTTACCCGCCCGCTCTTTACGGGGCCAAAAACCCAGTACAAAAGCAGGGTTTTGTCTGGGGAGGGGGAAAAGGTGAGGGTTTTGGGTAGCATGGGAGGGGGTAGGAGGGCGCCGGGGCCTTTGGCGTGCTTTAGTTCTATGGCGATCACGCCCCGCCCCCGCTCCGGGTAGAAGCCCGTAGCTATGGCCACCCCACACTCCGGGTATCCCCCCCACACCCACCTAACCCACGCGGGGTGGTGTTGCAGGTCACCCAGTTCCGCGCAGGCGGGCATATAGGGGTGGGTTTTTCCGGGGGTGAGGGGGAGTACCCGCACCCCAAACTCAGTCAGGCCTTCGGCTATTTCCCTGTTTGACGGCATACCTATCCCGGTTTAGAGGCCCTCCCCCAGTATGGCGGTTATGTTGTGGTCAAAGATTTTAGCGGGGCGGATGTAGGTGTGTAGCACTTTCAGGCTTTTGTGGCGGGAGTGCCGTTGTATTTGCCAGTCGGGGGCGCCCAGTTCGGCCGCCGTTGTGATGCACCCGGCCCGGAGGCTATGCGCCGAAAAGGCCTTCGGGTCGAGGCCTAAGCGATCGGCGTAGTCTTTGACGATCAGGGCCACCGACTGGGCCGTGAGGCGGTTTTTCGTGAGGGTATTGTGGCGCATGCGGGTGAAGAGGGCCTCCCCGCCCAGTTTTTTGCGGACGGCCAGGTAGGCCTGTAAGGCCCGCACGGGGCAAATAGCGGGGTTTTGGCCGTAGTGGATGCCGATAGTTTGCACCTCCCCGCCTTTGGCGGTTTTAGCCCGGCGGATTTTTAGGTACAGGCCTTTGGGGGTGAATTCTACATCCTTTATGTTTAGGCCCACAAGCTCACTACGGCGCATAGCCCCGAAAAAGCCTAAGAGGATCAGGGCCCGATCCCGAAGGCCTTTTACCCCGCTATCCCACCGGATCAGGTGCAAAAACCGCCCGTTTAGGGCCGCTTTTCGGGTGGGTTCGGTAGTGGCCTGCTTAGCGAAGGCCGATAGCCACTTGCGTACGACTTCGGTATTTGTCTCTGGGAAGGCCTGGCGGATAGCCGCCGCATGGAGGGAGAGGGTGGCGTACTTGGCGGGCTTTTCGGGCCGATCAGCCATGTACTGCAAGTAGCGTAGCAAAGTGGCGGGGAGGGCCGGCTCCCCAGCGGTCAGGCGGCAAAAGTCTGCATAGCTTTTGAGCGCCGCCTTGTACGCCCGTAGGGTGTTAGGCCGTAGGCGCCCCGCTAAAACCTCGTTTATACGCTGATCCAGCTGATCCACCTTTGGGACAATTGCGTGTGCCATACCGCAAAGGTACGAAAAAGTTGAGTAGTGATAAGGGTGCATTGTCGCTAATAAGGGCGGTGCTTTTAGCGGGGCGCCCTAAAACCCCGGCCGCTATCCTTTGCCCCTTTGCGCCGCCGCCAGTTCGGGGTGTGGGTGGATCACCCCCCGCCGGGTGAGAGGCCTCCCGCCCCAGTTCGGTTTTCAGGGCCTTCGGTGGGGGCGCCCAAGTAAAGATGTGCGCACGCCTGCCCCATCTTTTGGCGCCCCAGCGTCCGCCTAAGCAGCGCTTCCGCATCTTTTGGGTCACAGCGCCACCCGAAAATCCAGTCGGTAAGGGCTTCCGGGGGGCGCCCCGTCAGTACCCAGTGAGCCGCTATCATATAGCATACGGCCATGCGATAGTGGGGCACATTACAAGGGTCATACACCGAAGGGGGGGGCGTGGCCAAAAGTATCTCTAAGAGGACTTCGGGGGGCCTAACCCTAAAAAACACATTGTGCGCCGCCCCCGCCAGGTCTACCGCCGCTTCGCGCATGTTTGGGTCAGTGGCCGCCTCTAAACTAAGATAGGCCGCACGGGCTAAAAACATCCCCCCAATTGCCTCCCGTGTAGGCTCAAAGGCGGTTAGGTCCCACAAATACTCCCCGGCGCGCCCCCAAAGCGCTTGTATTTCTCGTATCACAGAAGTCCGACTGGCTTCGGTAGCACAGAAAAACGCCAAAGCGCGCAAATACTCAGTCAGTTCAGGGGGCGCCAGTGCCCACCCCCACCCCTCAATCGGTGTGCCTCTTTGCCGCAAAAGGCCTTCCGGCTTTGGCAAGCGCGCCAGCTCCTCCCTTAGCCCCGCAATCGCCCGCTCGTTTTCCTCTGGCGTAGGGAGAGAGGGATCGGGGAAGTGCGCCGCTTGTACGGCTATGGCCACCGCCTTCTCTGGGGGTAGGGGAGCCATAGGGGCGCCATCCCCCACATCCGCCGGGGGGCTTTGGGCCGCTATGGCCGCCGGTTCGGGGGCCGGGGGCGCTTTTTGGACGGCCTTCTTCACTTCACTAAGGGATACAGGGAGAGGGATAGGCGCTTTTTCGGGCGCCGGTGGGGGGGTATGTACTTCGGGCGTAGGGGCATGGCCATTTGGGGGTAGGGGTTCGGCCGGGAGCGCGCCGACTTCGGCCCTAAGCTCCTGTTTTCGCCTCTCTATGGCCTCCCTTACTTCCGCCGGGGTAGTCTGTGGCTCCCGCTCAAATAACATAACCAGCGATTGCCGGCCCTTCCCCTTGTCCGTAGTTTGTTTCCCCCACCGCACCCGATACCCGGCGGCCTGGGCGATGGCCTCTATATCCTTCTTTGCGGCCAGTCCCCTTAGCGCGCCGTTTAGTCTGGCCAGTTCCCCCGACGCATCGGGGTGGGAGCCATATACCTGCGTGTAAATATCGGCTAAGCGGTAAGGGTGCCCCTCTTTTACATTTTCGCTCGTGAAGAAATCCACGAAAAACCCAAACCTGGAGGCCCGCATCGCTTCCAGGTTCGCATGCCGCACATAGCGCTCAAACTGCTTAACTACCCCTAAGACCGCCGTATAGCGATAGGCCCACTTGGCCCAGTCGGGGAAGCGCACCTCGTCAAGTACAAAGTCTGGTGGGGGGATTTTACTTGCCTTCCGAAACAGCGCAATCAGCCCCGCCCGCGCCCGCTCATGGTTTTCGCTTATGTACTCCAAAAGGTCATGGCCTCGTGGCGCCCCCTTTCTCTCAAAGTGAATGAAAAGGAAGCGGTCAAGGAAGTCGGTTTTCGGCTTGTTTTCGAACCCCGTCGTACATACGATCACCGTGCCCCCCAGGGGGAGCGACGGGAGTTCCCCGTTGGGATCGGGGTCTTTATACAGCTCCCTCCCTTCGGTTTTGGCGTGCGTTATTTTGCTTTTCAGTAGCGGTTGCAGCTCTTTGGGGATTGCATCTACATCGTCAAAGAAGGTTATTTTCCCCCTACCCGCCAGAGAGGATACATGATCCCGCACACTCGTTCCGAAGGGGAAGCTCCACTCCTCTCCCCGCTCCAAAAAAGCGATCGCTCGCGCAAAGGTGCTTTTACCCGATCTCGCGGGGCCAAAGAAGACAAAGCCGGCGTCCCCCTGCCCCAAAAGCGGGGGGATCAGCATGGCGTACGCTAAACGCTCATCGATGGCCAGGCGGTGGCCCGTCTCTACCATGTAGTCTATTAAGTCCGCTATCCGCCCCTCAGCAACAATGGGGAGGCCTTCGCTCCCCCGCATAAAATACACCCCTTCGGGGGCTTCCCCCCCATCCCACACCAAAACCCACTCCCCCTCCGTCGGATAGCAGTAGATTTTTCCGCCATAGTGGCCCCATAGCCCCTCAATACCCCCGACTTTTCCGTACATGAGCTTTTTCGTCAGTACAAGGCCCGTGAGGGGAGGCGGTGTGTTTTTTAGCAAGTACTTGCTTAGGGCGATCTTCATCACCTCCTGGCTCACCCGCCCCACCCGGTCATGTAGGTGGGCTATGAGATCGTCTGTATTGTCTTTGTCCGCCCTCAATAAACCCCCCTCTACGATTATGTAGTGGCGATTGTTCCACCGCACCCACCGCTCTTTGGCCAGTTCCGCCACAACCTCGTTGGTCTTATCCTCTTTTTTCCCCCGCGCCCCGCCGCCGGCCGCTTTTGGGGCCTCTTTGGGGGTATCCGGCAAAACCCTCTCAGCGATCCGCCGTACTTCGGGAGGGAGGCCCGCCAGTATGGCCCGAAGGGGGGCGCCGCCCCGCTCCCACTTCGGCAAGTCCCGTACAATCCCCGCAATTTCCCGATCGGCGTCAAAGTCGGCCGTACTCTCAAATAAGCCCACTACCTCCCGCAAAATGGCCTCTACATGCGCCGCCTCTACCCCCGCCCCCCATAGCGCCCCCGCCAGGGATACCAGATAAGTATGCCGCATCCCTACGGGGATCGGGGGGGGCGTGCGCCATGCGTCCGCCCCCTTTTCCGCCGCCCGTACATCGGATAGCACCCATTCAGGCACCTCCCCGATAGGTATATCGCCCGGCCCCGCCCCCACTTCCCACACATACGCCCCCCCTTCGGGGTGGATTGACGGGGGGGCCACTACATAACCCCCTTCGCCCTTTAAATCTACCCCATCTTTTAGCTTCCGGCCCCGAAGGGGGTAAGGGGTCTTGTAATAATAATGCCGCCCCCCTCCCCCCGTATGTACCACCCAAGTAGGCGGTAAAGTTTCAGGCCCCGCTTCCCCATACCACCCCCCGCCATTGCGCGGGTCAAAGTCTAAGACGCAAAAATACCCGTCCCCGTACCGCCCGGTGGCTATGCCGATGTTTGCATTTGGCCACTTGGCCCACCATCCCCGGATAGTGGCCTCGTCAGTAGTGGCCTTATTTGGCCAGTCGGCAATCAGCGGCTCCTTGCCTTGCTCTTTGACGGGAAGCACCCGAAAACCCAGTTTGGCGTACCAAAGGGCGTACGCCAAAAAATCGTTACCTTTGGGGGGTGCGATCGGGGGGGAGCCTCTCATGGCTGGCCTCCCTTTTCTTTTTGTACGATTGCCGCCACCTGGGAGGGCTCCATCCCTAAAACCTTAGCCACATCCTCAATAGGGTAGAATGTACGCTTCCCCCCCGGCGATAAGAAGCTCCGAAGTTTGCCCGTTCGGGCCCACTTGTGCAAAGTGTTGGGATGCACATCCCACCCTAAAACCTCGCGGAAAACTTGCCGTACCTGTCGTCCCGATAGCCACGCCATACATATAAAGATACCAGTGCGGTAAGTGTATTTTTTCCCCACTTTTCCCACATAGTGGGGGGAGGGCCTTTTAGGTCGTAGGGGTGCGCATCCCCACACACCACCCCCGAAGGGGGCGAAAAGGGTGGGGGTAATCTAACCGCCTCTTAGACAGCACTTTGCGCACGCACTACGCTAAAAATGCGTTCTAAGGGTGGGGGTAATCTAACTGCCTCTTAGACAGCAACTTGCGAAGGGGTTCCCCCACCCTCGAAAAAGCGATTAAAAGGGTGGGGGTGTGTATAAGTCTTTGCCTAACAGGCACTTACGAGGCGATTTTTGCCCCTTCCCCCACCCTTGCGGCTTTTCTCTTTTCCTTTTTTCTTCTTCTCCCCTACCCTCCCCTTACCCTTCCCTTTTCCCCCTTCTCTTTTTTTCCCTTTTAATAGGGTAAAAGGGTATGGAGGGTGGGGGAACCCGTCGTAACTCACTCTCTAACAGCGACTTATCCTACCCCCACCCTTTTCGCATGAATTTAAAAGGGTGGGGGAAGCCCCTCGTAACTCACTCTCTAACAGCGACTTGGGTTACCCCCACCCTTAGAAGGGCACGGCGAGGGGGTGCGCCCACTAACCCCCTCTCTAACAGCGACTTATGCTACCCACACCCTTAGAAGGGTATGGCGAGGGGGGTGCCAAATAAATCCCTCTCTAACATCGACTTAGACTACCCCCACCCTTTGGCCATAGGTGGCCAGTACCTCCTTTTGGCCAGTTGGGGCGGAGCCTTTGCCCGGTGTGGTGCGTAGGTGGCCAGTCCCCCACCCTTTGGCCATCCAGTCGGTGAGGGTAGGGGGCACCGAAGGGGAGGCCGGGGGTAGTGGGTGAGGGGTGGCCAGTCAGTCGGTAGGTGTGGGTAGGGGCACCGAAGGGTAAGGGCCGGGTGGCCAGGGAGGGGTGTGGCTCCCCTTTGGCCATCCAGTGGGGAAGTCGGGTAGGTAGTGGGGTAAGGGGTAGGCCCGTCCCCCTTTTTGGCCAGTGGGGGGCCGCCAGTCAGTGGGGTAGGTGGGGGGGAAGTGGGGTAGGGGAGACCAGTCAATCGGTGGGGGTAGGGGTATAGGGGTCCCCAAATGGGGGGTCAGGCACACGGGCAACAACGCATCGCCCCCCTTTGCACGCGAAAAACCCCACCCCGTCCGGTGGCCGGGAAGTGGGGGGCTGGAGCTCCCGTGTGGCCAAAGGCTCCCCCTCCCGCCCCTTTTGCCAGTCGGGGGAGGGCCGGGCGAAGGCTCCCCCGTCCGGTGGCCAGTCGGGGCCTCCCCTTTTGGCCAGTGGGGGGGGCCTCCCGGATGGCCAGTAAGTGGCCAGTAGGTGGCCAGTGAGGGAGGCGGTGGCCATAGGCCCCGATGGGGCGTCCGAAGGGCGGTAGGGTGGCCAGTGTGGGGCGCCCCGTTTGGCCAGTGGGTGGCCGGGCATGGTGTGGCTCCCTTAGGCCGGGGAGGGGGAGAGGCCGGCTCCCCTTTGGCCATGTAGC
>Ga0308397_1002024_pt1 | contig 10552 bp, 12 predicted proteins | sample Hotspr20SampleT8_FD_202356 | JGI IMG/M metagenome (GOLD analysis project Ga0308397, IMG submission 202356) | Hot spring phototrophic mat microbial communities from Mushroom Spring, Yellowstone National Park, Wyoming, United States - 20051001_T8 ...
CACCTCCTTACTTATTATTTTACATCAAAATTTACTATCTGTCAAGTCTTATATTACAACTCAAAATGTAAGGTAAGAAAGCTTTGTAAGGATTAAGTTAAAATATTTCCTATGAGGGTATTGAAGGTAAAGGATGAGAAGGTGGCGAGGAGATTAAGCCAGAGGCTTTTGAAAAAGGGCTATGTCCTTGCTGTGGTGGATAGGGAGGAGGATGTGAAGAAGTCCTTGGTGAAGAAGGCGGATGTGGTGATTGTGGTGGCGTGAATGTTTGCCCAGACGGGGATTTTACATCTAAGGGATGCCAATGTTCGTCTTCAGTTTTTTAGGTATCCTGAAGGGATTTTATCTTTTCCTGTTGGAAGGCTTTGGTGGGTCAAGCAAAAGCTGTGGCTGGAGGCTAAAGGAGGGTTTAGGAGGAGTATATGGATGCCTTGTGAGAGGGCTTTTTTGCTGTATATGTTTTTACACAAACTTGTTCTATCGGAAAAGCAGGGAGAGTTTTATATAGCAGACGATGTAAGTGTATTAAGGGTTGTGGAGGAGGAAAGAAGGCGTGGGATTGTGAAGTTTGTTATGGAAAGCAAAGACGGGATGCCTTCGGGAGAGGTGATGCTTGATTGGGATGATGTGTTGGCGTTAATGAGTTTTCTAAAGGCACAGGCGGTCTTTTGTGTTTTTGTGGCAGGGCAAGGTGAACACTTAGGGCTTCAGAGATGGAAAGACCACTTTTTCATTCTCCATCCCATTCCCATCCGCATACCCACAGAGAAGGTAAAGAAAGCACAGAAACTTTTAAAAGGTGAGTATGAGAAGCCCGTGGTCTTCAAAGACCTCTACAGCTTCAAGCCCATTCCTCAAGAGGGCATACTTTTTACCACTCCCAACGAAAACATCAAACTCTCCCAAGAACAAGTGCAAAAATTAGCCCTTTTCTTTGAGTGAAAAGTTTGAAACCAAAATCTCCCTACCCTTCTTTGCACTCATCCCATATTGAAGTTCCCAAGAGTAGATGCAAGCATAGCTAAAAAGATCTCTCACCTCTTCGCAGTCGTCGTAGGTTATAAGCCAAAGATGTTTGCATTTTCTCATGTTTTCTGCAAACCTTTGGTGGTCAAAGCTGGTGTGAAGGTGCCCTCTTTTGCCATAAAGCCTTGAGTTTGTGGTGCTGTAGTAAGGAGGGTCTAAGAAAATGAAAACTCCTTCTCCCTCTTCAAACAAAAGCCCTTCGTAGTCTCCGTGAGTTATTTTGAAGTCTTTGATGATCTCGGACGCTTTCTTTAGCCTTTCTATACTGCTTCCAGTGAATCTTTTCTCAAAAGCCTGCTGGGAAAAGCCTCCAGAGTATGTGGTTCCAGAGAAGCTTATTCTGTTTAGCACAAAGAACCTGACTGCCCTTTCAAACTCGCTTCCTTCCTCTTGGGAAGAGAACTCCTCAAAAAGCCTTCTTCCATCTTTGCACATGGACTTTATCCGTTTGAGTTCCTTGATTAGTTCATCAGGATAATCTCGGAGAGTTTTCCAAAAGCATACAAGGTCGTAGCTTAAGTCATTTATCCAAACTTTCACATGCGGGTGGATTTGCTTTAGCACCAAAGCCACCGACCCTCCTCCCACCATTGGTTCCCTGAACTCTTTAATGTTGGGCGGGATAAGGGAGATAATCTTTTGGGCTACTCTTGATTTCCCGCCTGGGTATCGTAGAATGCTTTTTATCATTCCCAGTTTGCTTTTAGGAATTCCTCTTTGCTACTAAAAACGGTTATAAAGTCTGGGCTTTGTCTGGAAAGAATGGTGATAGGACCTGAGATGGCAAAGCTGACCTCTTTTTTGGGGGATAGTGGGTCTGAGGGGTCTGGAAACAGTCTGTAGGTGTTTAGAAACTCTGGACCGAAGGTTTCCTTTAGCAGTTCTGCATCAGGTCCGCTTGTGAGTCCCATACCTATGAACTTGACCCTTGAGTGGTCAAAAACCTCCCTCCTCACATTTGATGGGCGAGTGGTGATGCACATCCAACCAATGCCGAACTTTCTGGTTTCAATAAAGTATTTGACTATCTCGTTGGAGAGGGTGGTAGTTTCATCATCATCTGTCCTCTTAGGAACATAGTTGTGGGCTTCTTCTAAAACCACAAGGGTGTTGAGGTTTAGATTTCCGCTTCTGCGATAGAGGTCTATTCCTGCGTTGTAAAGATGTCTTAAGGTCTCCCTCACATACTTTGTCCTTAAAGATGCAAGGTCTCCACCTGTTTTGTAAAGAGTAAAATCCAAAACTACGCACTTGCTTGCATTTCCCACTAAAGCGGAACTCAGAAAGCCTTTGACTATGTCTTTGATGGTTTTTTTATATTTTCGGAACGCTGCAGAAGCTTCTTGTGTAGCGGCGCAGAAAAGGTCAGCAACCATCTGGACTTTTTTGACAAACTCCGCAAAAGAGTCTGGGCTGGCAAGAGAATCCCTTACCCTCTCTTGAGCAGCTGGATGACTCTTGTATATCGCTTTTACAAACCTCTCATCCTCCCTTAACGCCATCAATGTTTCCTTAACTATAGCTGGTGTAAGGTGTTCTGTGCTAATGTTCCTTTCTTTTAGTTTCTTTATAAGATAGTCTAAACCATCCTCTGCGTTCTTTTCGCTTGCGGTTGGCACACCCAACGCCTTCATTACTCCATACTCCAAACAGAGTTCCTTGAAAAGTTCCCACCCCTCCAAAGCAAGATTTTCAGGAGGTGTGTAAATTTCTACCTGTCCTTGCCACACATCCTTTAGATGTAAAAACATCTCCCTCTCTCCCTTAAAGCTGGCGGTGAATTCTCCCACTGTATCCAAAATCAGAAAGTTCATCCTCGGATTTAGCCTGTGGTAAAGTGCTAAAAGCATTTGAACAAGGGTGGATTTCCCAGAACCTGTTTGCCCCGCCACAAAGAAGTGATAAGCTTCTTTTAGTGTGTGAAAATCTTGAAGGATGAGAGGTGCCTTTATGTTTGTGCCCCAGAAGTGCCCTAAGTAGCCTGTATGGGCGGTGCGTTCAAAGGGAAAGTCCTCAAGGAATTCCACCTCAGAAAGTAGCTTTATAGGAGAGTTCAAGGATGCCCTCGTGTTCCCACTTAAGGCAGTGATCAGTTCTATCTCCAATATAATTCCCTCACGAAAGCTTAGGAGTTCTCTTGCAATCGCAGTCTCCTTCCTCTTCTCAAAGAGTTTGGCCTGGTCGTAATCCTCAAGAAGGTCTGAACACCTGTGGAAATCCACCACCCTGCCAACAATCAGGTTGTCTCCGTTCCTGATCTGCACAAGCCTGCCTAAAACTGCCTCTCCCTCCTGATACTCCGTCAGAAGGGCTTGGACATGAAAAGGCCTGATCTCTCCAAAAACTATTCCCTTCATAGTCTATACCTCCATGGATTGGTTTTCTTTGCATAGTCTGTATAGTTTGTAAAGTGAAACTTTGCTGACCTGTCCGCATAATAGGTCAGCAGGTTCTCTCCTTCTAAAATAAAGAAGTCTTCAATGGCGGGAACAGGTAAGGGCTGACGGGTCTCCAACTTCTTAACCTGCCCAGATGGTGCCTTGAAATATATCACCCTTAGATGGTTCAAAAGGTCAAAAAGCTTGGGCAAAATATCCTCTACTCCTTCCTTTGGAAGGGTGTATCGCCGAGGAGGAACCTTCAAAGCCACATACTCTCCTTCCTCTAAAACCACAGATAACAAAATAAAGTCGTTGTCAATCGGAGAAGAAAACTCGTTAGCCAACAACACCTCTCCAGACCTTTTGGGAATAAAAAGAAGCTTGCCCGAGTTCAGAATGTCATACAAAGCTTGTAAGGTTTCCCTGTATATAGACCTCAACTCCCTTCCCATCTTGCTATCCTCAAGATTTTGCACAGTCATACCCTGATTGATAGATATCACCACACTCTTAGCGGACCCGTCTATCACCACCAAATCCATATCAAAAAACCACTCCTTTGCCTTCTCTATCTCCTTCGCAATGGCAAGCCCTTTTAACACCCTTTCATAATCATCCTCTTCCTCATAGCTTGCCCCCATCTCCTCCGTCAAAAAATTGGGTCCCCTTTCCCTCGTTTCCAGAAAGTCCTCTCTTGGCACAAACCCCACACCAGACACGTAAATTCCATACAGCCTCCTTCCCCACGCATCTCCACTCAACTCACCAAACACAGAATCCACAGCAGCTACGGAAAGATAACTTCCCTCCTTCGCCCTCCTTATGGGAGTTATCCTCTCAACCTCTTCCCTCAGTTCCTTCTTTTTCTTCCTAAGTTCTTCCAAAAGCTTCTCCCCCTGAATGCTAAACTCCTCTATCCTCTTATAGCCCTCTAAGAAGCCTTCCCACTCCATCTTTTTAACCTCCTTCTCAAGTATTTTTCTTTCCAAAGTTCCACATATTCCTCAAAAGACTTATTCGCATAGGTAAGCTGGTCAGTCTCTCCCTTCAAAAACTCCCTCCACTCCGCTGCCAGCGGTCTAAAGTAATAACCCTTCTCCATGCCCGTTTCATAATACTTTCCCGATAGCCCAAGCCGAGAGAAAACCTCGTTTAGCACTCTGAACTTCCAATTAGGACCATGCCCAAACTTGTTTCTCTCTAAACTCCTTACTCCCATTTCTCTGGACAACTCTAAACACTTCTCCCAAAGTCCACCTAAGTGAACATGTGTCATACCTTTAGTATAGCCCAAAAACTGCCATTCGGGAAGACCTTTATAAATCAGACTCTCACCAAAAAAGGCCATCGTATCCACTGCCACAAACTTAGCAAGTGGTGTCCTTCCTCTTATTATAGTTTTCTTGCCCTTGTATTTTTCTTCAAAAGCCTGACACACCTCTTTACATCCCACAGCCAAAGCGGTAAGCTTAGCACCAAAGAGTTCATTGTAGGGAGGAACCGCACCTAAGATGTAAGCACTCATCATGTTATAAAGCCTTTCTTCCCTTTGCTTTTTACTCCAGCCAATGTATTCATCCCTTATCCTTAGCCCAATGAGTGGATCACATAGCCCAAAAATACCAAAAACTTTGCCATGCGTTTTGTCCCATACAATAAACCTCATACGCCTCCCATAGCCTGCAGAAATTGGGACACTCCAAAAACTCATCCCACTTCTGAATATCTCAGAAGAAGGTTCACCGCTAACCATCTCAAGTTCAAACTCAATCTTTGTAGGGTCAATCTCTTCTTTTTTTGCAAAATACCTTTCATACTTTGGATTAAAAGGTGGGTTTTTCTCTTTGGCCACCTGCCGCATATACTCCCTTGGGTTTTCCCGCAAAACCTTTAGAAGCCTCTCAATCTCCTCCGCAAGCATGGAGTTTATTTTAGCTTTCAACAGACAAAAGCAGTTCTGGATTTAACACAAACTCATCCTCTTTGCGAATTTTCTCTATAAACTCCACAAGGTTTGCAACCTCATACCTTTCACGAACCTGCATGAAAAACTTCAAAAACTGAAGCTTCTCCCTTTGAGTTCCCTTCTCCTTGAGTTCTCCAAAGACCTGCAAGGCATCAATCTGATTGCTTTTTGCAAGCCTTTGGGCAATGGCAAAATTAACAGGCATGGAGAACTCTTCAAAGTAGATGTCCCGCAAAATCTCATAGACCTTCTGGCTTTCCTTTGTGCTTCTGAGAAAATACCTCAGCATCCTCACATCGTCTATAAGCTTTCCTTTCACCACTCCCTTTTTGAGGGTTTTTAGTGAGAGTTCCTCCACCAGCTGTGCTTCCTCCTCACAGACCGCCTCCACCGCCCCATCATCCCACAGTTCCTCATACTCCAACTCCATCAAAACTCCCTTTAGGTTTGGCTGAATGTAGAGAACCTCCTCCTCCAGTGGGCTGGAGACAAGTCTGTTAAATGCATCCTTCATTCCCTTCCCTGCTAAATACCCCACATAACCTATGTCCCATAGCCCAGGACGCCCTGCCCTTCCCGCCATCTGCAAAAACTCCCTCTTAGAAAGACCTCTTCCCGCCTTTTGTAGCTGACAAAACACCACGCTTTTGGCTGGGAAGTTCACACCCAACGCCAAAGCATCTGAAGACACCACCACTTTTATCAGCTGGTTTCTGAAAAGCTTCTCCACAAAGACCCTCTCTTTGTATCTCATGTCTCCAAAGTAAAGCCCAACTCCATGCTTTGCTGAAGATAACAAAAAAGTGTTTGATATGTTTAGCCTTTTAGCAATCTCTTTTACCCTCTCCCACTCATCCTTTGTGGGCACTGCCTTCAAAGACCCAAACAGTCTCTTCAGACTTTGAACAAACTCTTGTGCCAAAGACCTGCTAAAGACAAAAAAGATAGCTGGGAAAAAGTCCAAAAGACCTTTACTTAGTTGCAAGGGGTAGGTTATGAACTCAATCTTTACAGGCCGTTCCTTGACCTTTATAACATGCATATCTCTGCCGCTTAGCATCTTCAAAATCTCTATGCCCTTGTCGGTGATGGTGGCAGACAAAAGCAGTAGGGAAGAACTGGGATGGGTTTTGCGGATGCCTAAAGCATATGCCCGTGCCCTTTCTGGGTCCTGAAACATGTAATGAACTTCATCTATTATTACCCTCTGGTCTGGAAGCTTAGAAAACTCAGAGGTGTATATCTCCTGCGTCATGCATAGAATTTTTGCCTTTTCATTTAGCCTAACATCACCAGTCAAAAGTCCCACATCAAGCCCTGCCCTTTTGAGTTCCAGCCATCTTTCATTTGAAAGGGACTTTGTGGGTGCGGTGAAGATAACCCTCTTGGCGGGTTTCTGACCAGCCCAGATATAGCTTGCTACACTTTTGCCCGCACCTGTGGGGGCGGAGATGATGAGGTTGTCGTAGTTTCCAGCTTCTATCTGCCACGGGAGAGGGTTTATTTCTTTGCCATAGAGATTAGTAGGAACAAAGACAACTTCCTTTACTTTCATTAATTTTCGTTAGCGATTCCCTCTTTCTTCTCCTCTTTGGCTATCCTTGGCCTTTTCGCTATTTTGTCTTTGGCAAGCCTCTCTGTTAACACTTTTACCATCTGAGTTGTTGCATTTCCTGCGCTTTTTCCTCGCAGCTTCAGCAACAGCACCACCAACAGCACCACCAACAGCAGGTGCCGCAGAAATAGTCCAGCCCTCTTGTGCTACAATACTCAAAACCAAAAGTATCGCCAAGCCTTTCCTCATCTCTTTACCTCCTTAACATTCTATATTACTTCAAAAACAGATATAGGTCCGCCACTTCCTTGTGCGAAAGTGCTATAGGAGACCTCATCAGAGGTATTATCAGAAGCTTGTCCGTCTCTTGGTCTACTTTAAACAGTATTCTCTCGTGCATAGAAAAGGGTCTTATCTCCCTTTGGCCTTGCAAGTAGCTTGATAGCATTTCCAGAAGCTTCTCCCTCGCCTGCATATGTATCACACCCATTGCGGTCTCCACATCGTAGATTATGTGGTCTTCCGTCCACCTGTAAAACCTCGCAACCTTGCCCTCATCTACAAAATGCACCTCCATCTGAGAATAGGCCTTTATATACCGTAAAAGAGAATAAAGTTCCTGCATGTTAAAGCCTATCCGACCACGCTTTATTTCCTTGCCCTTGGTTTTCCCCTCCGCTACCAAATAAAGAAGTGCCTTGTCTTGAGTTTCAGGAACCCTCCAGAAAAATTTAGGTTCCTTACTGGCATCATCATACCACACAAAGAAAAACTCGTTTATCTCCCCATCCACCAGCAAAGACAGATGCTTGTAAAGTTCCCACATGGTAGCTGGATGCACCCACAAGCCGCCGTTGTAGGGAAGGACTTTGACCTTTGGCTTTGTCTTCTGCCCATCCTCAGAGACTTCCATATCCTCTGGAAGGTAAAAGGGCGTCGTTGTCGCCACCGTTATCCTCTGCCTCCAATACCTCGGGGCAGATACAGGCAGCAGATAAAACTGCTGGGCCTCTGAAGGATAGAGTTCAAACTCCAAGGCAATCTTGCCATGCCTTAGGGCTAAAGGTTTTGCTGAAAACCTCTCTTGCACAGACGCTACTTTCTGCATGCTAACCTCCTTTCTTAATATTTTAACTTTGAAAAATGAAAAAAGTTCACTAAAATATTTAGTATGGGTATAGTTAGAGTAGAAGAAGGAAACCAGGTCTGGGTTGCAAGCGTTGATATGCTTCTTAGGGTCATCCCCAACGAGGGAAGCGTGTCTGTTGTGCTTAGCGGAAGAGGGCTGAAGGCAAGCGATGTGTTTAGTTCTTCCAATCTGATTAGGTTTGTGGGAGGGTGCTTAGCATCTGGGTATGGCATGGCGGACTTTACTGCGGAGGTGGTATCCAAAACAAAGGTGGAACCTGAGAGGATACGGGTAGAGAAGGAGGGGACAGAAGGAGACAGGGCGTTTATACCGCTGAACCCTGAGGAGTTCATCTACATTGGGAAGATGACTGCCAAGACGGTTAGCTACACAAAGTGCCTGATAGAGTTCAACAAAAACAAGTTTGAGTTTGAATTCACGGACCGGGGGCTTTTCGTGGCACTTGAGGATAGTTTAGGCAAGAGGGAGGAAGCCTTTTTGTATGACAGGTCGCAGATATTTAGGTTCTTTGCGGGAATGCTTGCAAGTAGCTTCGGCAGAGAAAGGATAGTCCAGCAGATAGGTCTGGAGGACAAGAGCTTGACAGTGGGTGAAAAAGTTGAGATAAAGGATGACACCAAAAAGCTTTTTGATGTGGTGGTGAGGCGTCCTGATGGGAATGCCGCAAAGGAGACAAAAACCATAGAAGAGTGGGTAAAACACGTGAGGGAAAACGCCAAAAAGGCAGGTAAGTCCGCCAACGCCATGGTAAAAGCATTCCTAAGACAAGCTAACATTCCCTTTGACAGCAAGGTGTTCATCAGACTAAAAGACCTTGAGGTAAGACTCCCCCCCCACTGGGCACTGGGTATCTACGAAGTCTACGAAAAACACTTCTAATGAACGACTGCCCCGCCAACCAACTTTTTGGGTGGATTATTCTTTTGATGCTTCTTTTCTTCGTGCTGAATGACACAGTCAGAAGATAAGGTGATAAGCATTTCTTACCCTACAATCCAAAATGTAAGGTAAGACTTGACAGATAGCAAATTTTGGTGTAAAATATTAGATAAGGAGGTGGTGCCATGGAGGAAAGGGACATACACAGGATGGCTATGGAGATAAGTTTGGGATTTCCAGAGTGGGTGAGGGAGGAGGTGTATTCGGCTGCGGTGGAGGGAATATTGAGGGCTATAAGGAGGTTTGACTCGTCTTATGGGGTGAAGTTAAGCACGTATGCCTATGAGTATGGGAAGGGGTATGCTTACAAGGAGTGGAGGAAGTGGAGGAAGGGTAGTTTGTCTTTGGATTATGAGTATGAGGATGAGGATGGGCAAAAGACAAGCCTTGAGGAACTCTTGAGGGTGGAGGAGGATGTGGAGGAGATGGTGAGTTTAGGGATTTTGCTTGAAGAGGTGGCAAAGACGGAGGAAGAGAGGGAGATAGTGAGGCTGCTTGCGGAGGGCTACACCTTTAAGGAGATAGCGAGAAAACTCAAGAGGTCAAGGACTTACATATGGCAGAAGACAAAAAGCATCAGAAAGCGGGCAGAAAGAGAAGAACTTTTGGCTGCAGTATAAAATGAAGGAGGTGGGACATGAAAAAACTTAACGACCTTCTGCCAGAACTTGGGAAAGTCCTCGCCCATGATTTTGAACGCTTTGAGATTACTCGGATGGGCATCTTAATAGATTACGCAAAAGTTTTTGACAGGCTTTTGGATGTTTTAGCGTCGCCCTATCCTGCAGAAGAGGAAGCGGCAAAGGTTATAGAGGAGTTTATCACCAGCAGACAAAAGCCCTATGGAGAGTGGAAGTCTCCAGACTGGCTGGTTTATAGCCTCAAGCAGGTAGTAGAGAAGGCAAGAAAGCCTAAACCAGAAAAACCTTTGGCTGAGGATGAATTACCTTTCTAAGGAGGCTTTGCTTTTGTGAGAACCTCCTCCAATTCTTTTCTGTCCATAGTCGCCCTCATGGCAGTTATTATAGCTAACATATCAAGTAGCACAGCTTTCGCATTCTTCTATATCAGTCATGGATTTACTCCTGCAGTAGTATATGGTTTTTAGCCCAAGTTCCCAAGCCAAGGTGTAAAGCCTTGAGAGGGTGGGACCGTCTATCCTTTCAGGGTCAATAAACAGGTTCAAGCTTTGGGCTTGGTCTATCCACTTCTGTCTTTCTGCTGCCGCACGGATGATCCACTCTTGGTCTATGTTATAGGCAGATTTGTAGTGCCAAAAGTATTTGTCCACCTCAGGCGGAACTTGAGGCAAAATGCCCGACATGTTTTCCTCTTTGTAGAACTTGGCAAAGATGGGGTCTATAGAAGGAGTAGCACCAAGTAGCAAAGAAGTAGAACCAGTGGGCATGGGGGCCAGTAAATAAGCATTTCTCATTCCATTCCTTTTAACCTCCTCTGCCAAAGTTAGCCAATCAAAGTTGTTTCCGTTTTCCTGAGAAAGCCTTTGGTTTTCCTCGGGCGTCCTTCCAAAGAAT
>Ga0308397_1002027_pt1 | contig 10533 bp, 6 predicted proteins | sample Hotspr20SampleT8_FD_202356 | JGI IMG/M metagenome (GOLD analysis project Ga0308397, IMG submission 202356) | Hot spring phototrophic mat microbial communities from Mushroom Spring, Yellowstone National Park, Wyoming, United States - 20051001_T8 ...
TTTTGTCGGACAATTTCAATTGCGTCTTTGCCGTTTGTTGCCGTGAAGATGTTGTATTGCCGACGGAACGTTGCCGAAAGCGATTGAAGCACAAGCGGTTCGTCATCGACAAGTAAGATGTTGATGTTTGATTCGGTCGCCATAATTTAATTCTTCTTGTTTGGAATCCAGTTTAGTTCAATGCTGGCGTGCTTTCGCTGAAGACTTTTTCAGCTTTCTCTTGTCTGCCTTGCATCGGTAAGTAGATAAAGAAATCCGTTCCGTGTCCCACTTTGCTTTTAACGGTGATTCTGCCGTTATGTCCTTCTTCAATAATTTTTCTCGAGATGGACAGCCCAAGCCCTGTGCCTTTACCAACAGGTTTCGTTGTAAAGAATGGGTCAAAAATCTTGTTAATTATTTCAGGTGGAATCCCTTTACCGTTGTCTGAAATTTGCACAACGGCTTCGTTTTTTTCAACAAATGTTTTCAAACGCAATACACCTTCCCCTTTCTCTTCGCACGCGTGCGCCGCGTTGGTAATGATGTTCAAAAACACTTGATTGAGCTGAGCAGGCGCACAGACAATATCGGGAATTTTGCCATAATCTTTTACAACGGTCATGTGCCGTTTTAAGATGTGGTTGGCAATTACCAGTGTAGAATCCAAGCATTGATTGATGTTAGCAAGTTGCGTGGCAGTTTGGTCTAGGCGTGAGAAATTACGTAGGTTGACAATGAGTTCTTGCATTCGGTCTAATCCTTCTAATGAATTGGCAATCATCATTGCGTTTTCATCGACCAAACCGATTTTTTCGATGTTTTTTAGCTTTTCAAGCGTTGCGGGGATTTGCTTTTCGACCTCACTGTAATTTCCAGCCACTAGACTCTTTAAGACTGCTGTACTTGCCACAATGGCTTCTTGAAACTCACGGTCGTTTTCGCGGATGATTTCAATGTTATTTCTCACAAAACCAAGCGGCGTGTTCATCTCGTGCGCAAGTCCCGCAACCATCTGACCGAGCGATGCCATCTTTTCGCTCTGAATGAGTTGGGTTTGAGACTCACGAATAATTTTCGCTTGTTTGCGTAGTGAAATCGTCAAGCGTATTGCCATACCCATAAACACGAGAATGCTCACCACAAGTGCAACGACTTGCGCAAATTGCAGATTCTTAATTTTTTCGGTTGAAAGTTCACCCAAGCGCACGATGAAGTCGCGGTTGCTGGCAAGAATGAGCTCATCGTTTTGAATCGCAAAATCAATCGCTTTCTCGAGTTGCGAAGACTCTATTTGTCTTGGATTTGGTGTTTTCTCTGCAAGGTCAAGAAGCACGCTGCGCGATTCCGACCATTTTTGAATCTCTTTTTCAATCGTTGCACGCGCTTCTGGATTTGTTACAGGCGCAATTTCATACTCAATCCCTTCTAGCAGAATCACGCCACCTTTGTCAAGTGCGGCAACTGTAGAGTCAAAAATTGAGATAGACTTTTTGTAATTGAAGAACGCCGTATCAAGTTGTGCAGATTTTTCAGCGATTTGCTCGACTTGGGTAGAATCAATGATGGAAAGTTCGGCAAGTCGTTCTTGGATTCGAATCAAATTGCGATAAGCGCGCTGCCAATACTCGGATTGTTTCGTTGCACAGAACACCTGCTCGGCATCGCGCTGGCTATCGCGAGAAATGATGATGTTCAGGACAAAGACCGAAGCGACAAGGGCAAGGAATAACGTTCCGAAAATAATGAGCTCCGCAAAGCGAAAGCCTGCCTGTTGTTCTTTTTTCTTTTCAGCCATAATTCGCAGTGTGTTTTGTTATGATTTTACGTCACTTGTGTTCAGGTTGAACTTCAACACTCCATGTGTTCAAATGTAACAAATTCAGATTGCAGTCAATTCACAACGGAAAACACGAATTGCAACGAGTTGGTGGGCAACAGCAGTTGCATATAAATTTTGGCAAATATAAGCAAGTTCCCTTATTTCAATCAATATGCCTTACATAAAGAAATTGTGATTTTGCTTTTTAAGCGGTTCACTTGTCTTTGGCAAGTATATCTCTCAATGCGCTTTCAAGCAACGGATACTTGAACGAGAATCCTAACTCTAATGCGCGCTTGGGAACAACGCGCTGTCCTTCGGCAATCACATTCGCGGCTTCTCCGAACAAGACTTCCAGCGCGGCTTTCGGCACAGCAAAGAGCGATGGTCTTGAAAGCACCTTCCCAAGCGTTTGCGCTAACACTTTCATCTGAACAGGATTTGGCGCAACGGCGTTTATTGCACCTCTTACCTTTTCATTGTCTATTGCAAAAAGATACAATCCGACTTCATCGTCGATGTGAATCCACGAAACCCATTGTTTGCCTGTGCCAATCGGACCACCTGCGAAGAGCTTAAACGGCGTAAGCATTTTTTCTAATGCGCCGCCTTTGGTTGAAAGCACCACGCCCGTTCTCACGGCCACCACGCGCACGCCCAACTTTTCTGCCTCAAAGGCTTCTTTTTCCCAATCAATACAGACCTTGGCGAGAAAATCGTTTGCAGGAGGTGAACTTTCATCTAACGCTTGCACATTTTCGCCGTAGCCTTGATTGCCGTAGTAGCCCACGCCCGACGCAACGACAAGGACTTTTGGTTTTGTTTGCGATTGCGCCATTGCACAAACCAAATTGCGCGTGCTGATGATGCGACTGTCATAGATTTGCTTTTTGTAATCTTCGTCCCAACGCGCCGCCACAGGCGTTCCTGCAAGGTGAATCACTGCGTCTGCTGATGCCAGTGCCGCTGTCCATTCTCCGCTTGCGCTCATGGCGTCCCAAGTGTAGTAGCCTGTGAGATTCGGCAGTTCGGCTTCGGCTTTTTCAGGATTGCGAACCAATAAGATGACCTTATCGCCGCGCTCCGATAAGGCTTTCACAAGGCTTTTGCCAATCAGCCCTGTTCCGCCTGTCACAACGACTGTTTTAGACATTTCTTAGTGTTTGTTGAAATTCAAACGGAAGGTCAGCGTGTTTCGTTTTTTGCGCTCAAAATTCGGCGTTGATGCCGATGGAAGGAAGCAATCCGATTTGTCCGCCCGCTGTTTCAACTTTGTTTTCGCGCGTGTTCCATCGCGGCGGATTTTGATTACGTCGGTTATAGATGTTTTGAATATCTAAATAAGTGATGAGTGTCCAAGCATTGAACTGCCAGCGTCGGTCGAGCCGCACATCGAGCGCGTGAAAATCGGGCAAGCGTTGCGAGTTAAAGAAATCGGGATTGAGGTTTGTCAGTTGGAAGCCAGAGTTCGGGTCGCCCTGTGCGCCGACCGGCGTGAAGGGTCGCCCAGAGGCATATCGGAACTTGATGCCGAGTTCCCACTTTTCATCAAATCGATAGCCGCCGCTCAAACTAAAAATGATGCGTTGGTCGAAGTTGCTCGGTCTGAACTTGCCGTCAATGCCGTGAAATTCTGACTTGCCGATGGTGAGCGAGGCAATGCCGTAGTAGGGCGTTTCCGAAAGTTTTTTCTGGACAAAGAGTTCAACGCCGTAGGCGCGCCCTTTGCCCAAACTTGCCAGCGGCTCTAATCCAAACGAGGCAAAGCCATCTTCACTGCCACCGAAGCCTGCACCTGTATTGGCAAGCGTGAGAAATGTTCGATTCAGACTTGCGGGATAATCGCCATACTGCTTGTAGTAGCCTTCAACGCTGACTTTCAAATCGGGCTGAATGATGTTTTCAACGCCTGCGATAAACACATTAGTTTGAATGTTTTTCAAATTTCGGTTGCTCTCTTCTGCTACAAGCCAGATGTAAGAAGGCGACTGCGTGTAACGCCCAGCCGACGCGCTCACCGTGAGTTTATCGGTCAGTGCGTAAGAGAGTGAGCCGCGCGGCGCAGGATAAAATTTTTGATTGATGCCGTTGAAGTAATCGATTCTGCCGCCGAGCGTTGCCGTCAAGCGTCCGAAGCGTTGCAACAGTTGAAGGTAGGTTGCGCCCTTGAAAAATCGCTCACTGAACTCCCTATCAACGATGACGATGTTTGAAGTTTGCGTTTTGAGAAACACATCAGCATTGAAGCCAATCGTTTTGGCTTGAAGTCCGAAGGAAAGTTCGGTGGCTTTGCTCAACGCAAGTGTGATGTCGCTTCGGAGATTGAGTTCATCTTCGATGGAGTTGTTGCGAAAGAATGGGTTTTGAAGGGAGTCGCGTTGTTGGAATCGGTAATCAATGCGCGTCCGTCCGAGTGTGGTTGAGATGAATCCAACTTTGAAGGCTTTTTTCCAAGTGATGCCGCCGATGAGTTGATACTGCGTGTTGTCGAGCAGGCGAGAGTTGTTGAAGCGTTGTTCGGGCGTATCGTTGAAAAGGCGCACATTGTTGATAACGCCAATGCCGAGTGCGGAAAGTTCGTTGCCACCGCCAAGATTGTAAGTTACCTTGCTAAGAAAGTCGTAGTATTCAGGAACAAACGAGAATCCTGCGGCTTTGAAGATGAGGTCAAGGTAACTGCGCCGTGCAGAGAAAAGATACTGTCCGCTTTGTGATAGTGGTGCTTCAATGTTAAAGCCAAATTGCGAGGCGGAGAGGTTGAGTTTGCCACCAGTTCGGTCTTCGCGACCATTGCGCAAATCGAGCGAAACCACGCTTGAAATTTTATCGCCGTATTTGACACCGAAGCCGCCCGTTGAAAAATTCACCTCGCGCACATAATCCAAATTCACGAAAGAAATCGGACCGCCGCCGAAGCCCTGTGTGCCAAAGTGATTGATGTTCGGAACTTCAATGCCATCGATGAGAAACAGGTTTTCGGACGGTGCGCCGCCTCTGACGAGCAAATCGTTTCGCCCTGCACTCGAAACCGATACGCCGGGCAAGGTTGAAACTGCACGCACCACATCTTCGAAGCCACCGGGCAATCGGCGAATTTCCTCATATGAGAAACTTTGTTCGCTGGTTGGGGAATCGGCTTTTCGGCGTTTGAAATAATCCGCCACGACTTCGACTTCCTGACCTGCAACGCCTGTTTCGCTTAACTCTACGACCAAGATGTAAGCCCGCGCCGTTGAGACGACGACATCGGAGCGAATCGTGCTTTCATAGCCGACCGCCGAAATTTTCACTTGATAAGTGCCAACAGGGATATTTTGAATCGTGAATTTGCCGTCTAAATCAGCGACCGCACCGAGTTCCAATCCGACAACTTTTACGGTTGCGCCGACAATCGGCTCTTTGGTGGTCTTGTCAATCACGCGCCCTGTGATTGCGCCACGCTTTATCTCTTGCGCATGAAGCGGGAACTGCATCAGAAGCGCGCATACCAAACAAATCCATCTCCAAGGGGCGACAAGTTCAAATTGTTTCATAGTGTTGTTTCAAGGGCTTTAAGGAGAGTGTTTCGGATTAATTCAATCGGCATTTGTTTGCCTGTCCAAAGTTCAAATGATTTTGCACCTTGATAGACTAACATTTCTAATCCTGAAATGGTTTTTGCGCCAGCTTCTTTTGCGCCTTTGAGAAAAGGGGTTTGGAGTGGATTATAGACGAGGTCGTAGGCGATATGGTTTTTAGTCCAAAGTTTTTCTGCGGGAATGAGGTCTTCTTTGCGGGCAGAAGGTTTCGCCGAGCCAACAGGTGTGGCGTTGACGATAAGTTTGCAGTCACGTAGTTTCTCAACTGTTTCTGCGTCAGCGATGTTGAGCGTTTTGAGTTTGAGGCTTTTATTGCGCCGTTTGAAGTCTTCTTTCAGAGATTTTGATTTTGCTTCATTGCGGGCAACGATGAAAATGCTTGCAGGCTTGAACTCGTTTTTGAGGGCTTGAATTGCCGCACGCGCCGCGCCGCCACTACCAAGAATTGCGATGTTTTCTTTTTCCAATTCTGACATAAAGGCTTTGAGCGGCTCGGAAAAGCCGTAAATATCCGTGTTGTGTCCAATCAAATGACCATCTTGATTAACGATGGTATTGACGGCTTGCACTTCGCTGGCTTCGGCGGAAAGTGAATCAAGATATTTGACCACACGCTCTTTGTAGGGAATCGTAACATTCACGCCCATAATGCCGAGTGCGCGTATGCCCTCAACGGCGGCGGGCAGGTCATCAGGCGAATGAACATCGAAGACATTGTAACAGTAATTCAGCCCTAAGGCTTCTGCCGCTGTGTTGTGCATGAGCGGCGAGAGCGTGTAGGAAATTTCGCTCCCTAAAAGTCCAAGAACTTTTTTTACAACACTCATGGGGTTTGATGGTGTGGGTTTTACCGTTTAGTTACGCCGAGCCTTGCGCACACGCTTTTTTCTGCGTAGAGTTCAGGAAAGGCTTTTGGAAAGGCTTGTTTCTTTTTCGCATCGTGCTTAAAGGCTTCGGCAAGCATGCGAATGGTATTTTCTTTATCGCCGAGTGCATAATAAGCCAGCGCAAGTTCGTAGTGTGCATCTGCGAAATTTGGCTCCAGCGTCAAGAGTTTTTCAAGCGTCATGACGGCTTGGTTCGGTAGTTTGGCATCGAGCAACGCTGTTCCGTAATCGAACAACAGATACGGGTTGTGAGGGTCGAGCGCAAGGGCTTCGCGATACAGTCTCAATGCGTTATCGATGTAGCCAAGTTGGAACTCAATGCCGGCTTTGGCATGCAGATAGTCGACACAATCGGGCGAGAGCGCACACGCTTTGTTGATGGCATTGAGCGCAAAAAGCGGCGAATCAATCGTGTCGTAACAGCACGCAAGCGCATACCACGCATCAGCATAGTTTGGTTCAATCGCAACGCATCGTTCGAGGTAAAAAATCGCTTGATGAAAATCGTTCATTTCTTCAAAGGCAGTCGCAAGATTGAACAGCGTCGCAACATCTTCGGGTTCGTATTCCAATGTGCGTTTGTAACTTTCAATCGCTTCTTCCAATCTGCCCATATTGGCAAGCACATTGCCACGATTATACCACGCCGACGAGAAGTTTTCTCGAATCGCAAGCGCAAAGTCATAACTCTCAACGGATTCTTCATACTTGCCAAGTTTGTTCAAAATAATGCCGCGATTATACCACGTGTTGCTACTGTATGGGTCTAATTCAAGGTGTTTCTCGTAGCAGTGCAAACTTTCTTCCCACTTATTGAGCATGTCTTTGCAGTAGCCGAGTTCATACCACGCTTCGGGGTGTTCAGGATTGAGTTTGAGACAGAGTTCTAACTCCGCTTCTGCCTCACGGTATTGGTCGAGTCGTTCAAGCGTGATGGCTTTGCAAAAATGCGCTTCGTCGTCGTTGGGATAGAGTTCAATAGCACGGTTATAGGCATTCAGGGCTTCGGTAGGATTGCCCAAGTTTTCGTAACACACGCCGAGATGTAAGAGCGTTTCGGTATCGGCAGGATTCAGCACGGTGACTTTTTCAAAGGCGACAATCGCTTCTTTATATTTGCCCAAATTGACCAGCGCAACGCCTTTTTTGAACCACCCTTCCGCATTGTAAGGCGCAATCGAAATGAGATGCTCGGATACGCGAAGCGCACGAATAAAATCGCCTTCTTCAATCAGCGTTTGAAGCATATCTTCAAGCGTTTCGCCATCGTAAATCAATGAGAGTTCGCCACTATCAATAATTTTTTTCACTTTGCGCCATTGACGCGATTTTTCAGGTTGCAGATGCTCTGCACCGTCATTTTCAAAGTAACCGCCCTCAATGCTCATTTGTGGAATGAAGAGATGATGTGATTAAGTTTGAACACTTGGACATAACACATTCAGAATTGCAGTCAATCCACAACTGCAACAGAAGTCCGATTGCTGATGAATGTCGCTATGAATATCGCAAAAAAGTAAACGCTTTCCCAAAAGAAGTCATAGATTCCAACATTTGACCAAAATTTTAACACCTTTGATTATGAAAAAACTCCGAGATATTTGGCATGAAGCAACGCTGTTTGAAAAACTTACGTTGCTATTCTCACTTTTTTATGTTTTAACACCGATTGATTTCATTCCCGAAGCTATTTTTGGAATCTTCGGTTTTCTTGATGATGCAACCGCTATTGGCGTGTTTGTTTGGACAATTCGCAAAATTTTAAGACGTCTTGAAGAAAGGCTAAACCACGAATCGCCTGATAAAAAAATTATCAAGCACCGACCAACCTCATTCCATAACGCTTTGACCAACACATGACAAGGACTCGCAAACCAAAACGCAAGCCGCATTTGAGTGAAACGCCATCTGTCGACATTGCCACATCGCCCGTAGATGCGAATTTCAACCATCCGTCACTCTACATCAACCGCGAGCTCAGTTGGGTAGAATTTAATTTGCGCGTGCTTGAAGAAGCGCGTTGCGAATCGCACCCACTTTTAGAACGATTGAAATTCATTGCGATTTTCAGCTCGAACTTGGACGAGTTTTTTATGATTCGCGTCTCCGCTGTCGAAGAGCAAGTCGAAGCCGGGATTCAACTGCCCTCGCTCGATGGACTTAAACCGCTTGAACAACTTATCGAAGTTCGAAAGCAAGTCGAAGCCATGCTCCGTGAGCGCAACGAGTGCTTCTACAACGATATTCTCCCGAAACTTGCCGAAGCGAACATTCACTTCAAGAAATGTTCAGAACTTTCAGCGGAAGTGCGTGCGATTTTAGACCACTATTTTGAAAACAACATCTTTCCGATTCTCACGCCGTTGGCATTAGACCCCGGACATCCGTTTCCGCATGTCTCCAATCTTTCGCTCTCGCTTGCTGTTCAACTCCAAGCCGAAGGCGACGATGAGCCGCGCTTTGCTCGTGTCAAAGTTCCCGACACGATTCCGCGCCTGATTCGCCTTGATAAAATCGGCGTTAAACTTCCCAAAGGACAAATCATCTTCGTTTGGCTTGAAGATGTGATTGCAAGCAACATTCAAAAACTTTTTCCCGAAGTCGAGATTCAAGCCGTTTATCCGTTTCGTGTGATTCGCGATGCAGATATCGAAATCGAGGAAGATGAAGCCGGCGATTTACTCGAAACGATTGAAGAAGGCTTGCGCCAACGCCGATACGGCAATGTGGTTCGGCTCGATGTTAATCCCGGTATGCCTGAATACATCAAAAATATCTTGATGGAAAACTTAGAAATCTGCGAGCGGCAGGTCTATGAAATTCCGGGCGTATTAGGGTTAGCAAGTTTGATGGAAGTGATGAGCCTTGAACGCCCTGACCTGAAAGACACGCCGTTCATGCCGCGCAATCCGTTTCTCAACGATGACGAGGACAACATTTTTGAGATAATTCGCAAGCGCGATGTCTTGCTTTATCACCCTTTTGATTCGTTTCAGCCTGTTATTGATTTCATTAACGAAGCGGCGCACGACCCAAATGTGCTCGCAATTAAGCAAACGCTGTATCGTGTTGGAAGCAAGTCGCCGATTGTGCAAGCCTTGATTGAAGCGGCAGAGCGCGGCAAGCAAGTTGCTGTTTTGGTTGAACTCAAAGCCCGCTTTGATGAAGAGAACAACATCATTTGGGCAAAAGCCCTTGAAAAAGCCGGCGTGCATGTCGTTTATGGCTTAATTGGATTGAAAACCCATGCCAAAGTCTTAATGGTCGTCCGCAATGAGAACGGCGAACTGCGTCGCTATGTGCATCTCGGCACAGGGAATTACAATCCTTCAACGGCAAAAGTCTATACCGATTACAGTCTCTTTACGTGCAATCGCGAGATTGCTTCCGATGTCTCTGACGTGTTTAATTACCTCACAGGCTACTCGCGTCAAAAATCGTATCGCAAAATTTTTGTTGCGCCATTTGGCATTCGGCAAAAAATGTTGGAACTGATTGAGCGCGAAATTGAGTGCCAAAACCTTTATCAAAACGGGCGCATCATCATGAAAATGAACGCATTGGTTGATGAGCAAATTATCAAAGCCCTTTATCGTGCTTCGCAAGCTGGCGTGCAGATTGATTTGATTGTGCGCGGCATTTGCGTTCTACGCCCTGAACTCCCTAACATCAGCGAGAACATTCGCGTTATCAGTATCGTTGGACGGTTTTTGGAACACAGTCGCGCCTACTACTTCTTCAACAACGGCAACGAGGAAATCTATCTTTCCAGTGCCGATATGATGCGGCGCAACCTCGACCGCCGCGTTGAAATTCTCTTTCCAATTCTCGATGCCGCTCATCGCAAACAAATCAAAAAAGATTTAGAACTCATGCTCAAAGACAATCTCAAAGCCCGACGCCTCAAACCCGACGGCACCTACGAACCCATCACCAACAACGGCAAACCACTCAATAGCCAACTTTTTTTCTTGAATGAGCACACTAAATCATCATGAGGTTTTTTCTGAAATAGTTTTTAAAACCATCATCAACAATTCTAATTCAAACGCACTTGATCATGAGCGACCTTCGCCAAAAAATCAACGACGCTCTTACCTTCATTCGCACCAAAACCAGCGACGATTACCCGATTGGCATCATTCTTGGAACTGGCTTGGGCGGATTGGGCAGAGAAATTCAAGCCGAACTCACGCTCGATTACGACACCATTCCGCACTTCCCTGTTTCCACCGTTGAATCGCATCACGGCAAACTCATCTTCGGC
>Ga0308397_1002041_pt1 | contig 10489 bp, 10 predicted proteins | sample Hotspr20SampleT8_FD_202356 | JGI IMG/M metagenome (GOLD analysis project Ga0308397, IMG submission 202356) | Hot spring phototrophic mat microbial communities from Mushroom Spring, Yellowstone National Park, Wyoming, United States - 20051001_T8 ...
GGTATGGGAATGGGCTCTGGTATGGGTATGGGTTCTATGCCTATGGTAAATTATAGAACACAAGGTTCCCTACCAGATACAGAAACAAATAATTTAGGTGTATATGCAGAAAATGAATTCAAAATTTCTAATAAAATATTACAAAAAGCTGGTATAAGATATGATATTCATTCTACAAAGGCAAAAAAAGACAGAAGAATTGTTTATAATATATATTTTCCAAGTTATGATCCATTTTTGCAATTTCAATATGTTTCTTATAAAGAAGCCTTTACTGTATTCGACGCAGAAGTTTATCTTCCACAAAAACAGCCTAAAAGAGATTTTGCAGAAGGAAGTGGTTATATTAAATGGGAATATGAGCTAACATCAGACACAAAAGCAAAATTGGGATTAGGTTATGGTTCAAGATTTCCCGATCCACAAGAACTTTATTTTGCCTTGTTGCGTATGGGAACGATTGCGGCACCAGATGGTGTAGGTAATCCCACATTAAAAGCTACGAGAAATAAACAAGTTGACTTAGGTGCAGAAGTTAAAAAAGAAAAATTCAAATTCGAATTCGATGTCTTCTATTCTGCATTAGACAATTATACAGTGGTTCGAAATTCACCCGATCATCTATTAGGAAACATTACCAAAGATGATTTATTGTATCATATAATAGTTGTTCCAGCTATGATGATGGCACCTTCTTTTAATTTCTATCAATACGTAAACGCCTTTGTGACAAACTATGCTGGTATTCTTTCTCCTTCCATGATGTATCCCTATGGTAGGTTTGGAAAGACGTACAAACAAGTAGATGCAATTTTATATGGTGGCGAGTTAAACTTAAAATATCAAATATCGGAACAATATGTAGCTAAGGCGGGTTTATCTTATACTAGAGGAATCAACGAAACAGAAGATACAAACTTACCAGAAATACCACCATTAAAAGGATTGGTTGGAATAAAATATTTAATTCAAAATTATTATGTAGAACTCGAAGGTGAATTTGCAGCAACCCAAAGTCTCGTTGATAAAAACATTGGAGAAAAAAGAACACCTGGTTGGGGTATTGGAAATCTCTATTTTGGTTATGAATTACAAAAAAGCGATAAACAATCTACAAAAATTACTGCTGGTGTTAAAAACATTTTTAACAAATACTATTATGAACATCTTTCTTATTTAAGAGATCCTTATGCAAGTGGTATTAAAATTCCAGAACCAGGTAGAAATGTATTTGTACAATTAACGATGAATTTTTAATTGAATCTTCGTGAAAATTTTATTTTATTATTGTACTCCTAAGTATTAGGTCATGTCGTCGGAGCAAGACCGCCTTTGTGGAGCCATCTGGCTCCAATTTTTTAAAATGCTTTTCAAGCATCAATCAAGGAAAAAACTTAACATATCTATGGATTACTTCGTAAGTCTATTTTATAAGGGCGGAATATTGATGTGGCCCATTTTATTTGTGGGTATTTTATCTTTAAGTGTTTTTATTGAACGTTATGTATATTTAACTTATACAAATATTTCTAAAGAAAATTTATTAAATATTTTATATAATTATAATCGTAAAGAATCTATAATAGAACAACTAAAAAAACGCTTTAAAAATAAAATTTATAAAAACGAAACATTAATTTTATTAAATTTATATTTCGAAAATCCTTCTTCTAAAAGAGAAATTGTTGTTAAACGCGAAGGAGAACAATTAATCAAAAATTTAAATAAACGTATTTCTGTTTTGTCTTTAAATGCACAGATCGCTCCCCTTCTTGGATTATTAGGCACTGTCATTGGTATGATAGAAGCATTTCAAAATATTTCGGAATTATCTAGTCAAGTTGCGCCATCCATCATAGCTAGTGGAATTTGGGTTGCTATGCTAACAACTGCATTTGGTTTAATTGTCGCAATCCCTAGTTATATATTTTATTTTATCTTGGAATCAAAAATTGAATCGCGAATTGATCTGCTCAATTTTGCTTTATCTTATCTAGAAGAAAAACAAAAGGATATAGAATGATTCAATTTAAAAACGAAAAGAAAAGTTCTTTTCAGATGGATATTACACCATTGATCGATGTGATTTTTCAAGTAATTCTTTTTTTAATATTAAGTGTAGGGAAGATCAATTTTTTTTTGGATATCAAATTACCGAAATTAGAAGAATCGTATACGAGCGAAAACAAAAATGTTCCCATCATTTCTTTGCAAAAAATACCTACGGGACATTATAATATATTGTGGAACCAAAAAAATATTGGATTATTAGAAATAGAATCTTATCTACAAAAAGAAAAACCAGAAAAATTGATTTTAAGAGCAGATAAGGATATACCTTATGGCTTTTTTATGCAAGTATTGGGTAAAATTCAGAAACAACAAAATGTAGAATTGTTTTTAGAATATGAACTGGATACAAAATAAAATAGATAAATTGATACTTTCGGGAAATTTATATTATGTAATTTTAATAATTTTTATTAATATATTTATTTTAATATTATCGATTAAAAGTAAAGATTATTCCACATTGGATTTATCATTACAAGGAAAGAATATTGTTTCTGTGCCAGTTAAATTTCTTCGAACAAAAAAACAAAAGACAAATTCGTATAATAAGAATATCTTACAAGAGCAAGAAAATCAAAACATACAGCAAAGTTTCGAACAAACTGGTTCAGAAGGTTTATTGCAAGAATCTTATATTGCAAAAGTACTTTCTAAAATCGAAAAAAATAAACGATACCCAAAAATCGAATTGCTCATGGAAAGAGAAGGTTATGTAAAGGTGCAAGTGGAATTAGATTCCTTAGGGAACATCGTACATCTAAATGTATTAGAAGGAACAAATGAAAATTTTATCAACGAAGCTTTGCGTTCTATTAAAGTTTCTGCACCTTTTGATCCCTTACCTGCAGAATTTAAGAATAAATTTATATTTGTTGTAAATATTAAATTTATTTTAGAATAAAATATAATTATTTTTTCATATTTTATATTGAAAAAAACGATTTTTTGTTTGTGAACTATCTGTGATCAAATCAAAATGCTATCATTTTTGTAATCGAGAAATACATTATGAATGTATCTTTTTCTTGTCTTGTTAAGGAAACATTTTTTTTTAACTTCTATGAACCGATTTTTTGTGGTATTTTTTTTTATCTTATGTTTTTCTTTGAATGCTCAAAATATTGGTCCGGTAATTCAAGGAGAAAAAAGACCAACATCCAAAGATCCATCTTATAAGCCATCTATATTACCCTTTTATTTACAAAAAAAAAGTTCTTTAAGCCCACTAGAATCCTATTTGCTAAATCCAACTCAAACGCCAGAAGATTATTTTAAAAATCAATTAAAAGACAAACAACAACTGCCTATAAAAATATCTTCGCAAGAAGAAGAATTGTTGAATAGAACCCAACAAGATATTCAAGCAAGAGAATATTATATTCAAAAATATTTTTTACCCCAGATGGGAAGAGAAAACCTCAATGAATTCCATTTATCTTATATTCCAGAACCTGCTTACCAAGAAACACCATGGCAACGAAGATGGGTAATATTTATGTTATCCTTTCCCATTACTACGGGTATATCTTATGGTGTTTATAAAACATATAAATCCATTTCTGGTTTAAATCATCAAGAAACAGTGGGAATTTTTAGCATCGGAATGCTTTTTTCTCTTTATATCGTTTATTATGACGAAAAATTTAACCAACCATTAGAAGAATATTCTAAATACCTAAAAAGGAATTCAAAATAGTTTATAAAAATTATATATTAAACATTCCTTTGCTAATTTTATAACATAAATTTTTTATCTTATACAAAATAAAAAATTTAATGAAAATATATAAAAAAATTAATATATTTATATTAAATACATAAAAGTATAAAAATAAAAATAATTTTTCGTTGAAATAAATAAACTTTTAATTTACATGGAATTTATTTGAATATAAATTTAAAAAAGGAAATTTATATGGGGGATGTTGCAATTTATATTTCTATTCCATTAGTGTATGCTATTATTGGATGGTTTACCAATTGGTTAGCAGTAGAAATGGTTTTTTATCCTTTGCAATTTAAGGGAATTGTCCTAAAAAAACCATTTTTTGTTGAGTTGGGTTGGCAGGGGATTATTCCTAAACATGCAGTAAAAATGAGCTCTTTGATCAGCAACATTTTTAAACAAAAGCTACCACCGATGGAACTATATAACAGGGTGGATCCAGATCAAATCATCAATATTTTAAAAGATTTTATAAAAATAAAAAGTTATAAAATTTTAGAAATTGTAATTAAAAATCATAATCCTAACTTATGGAAAATTTTACCGGGAGTAGTGCGAGATAGTATAATCGAAGATATTAAAAATCAAGTTCCAAAACAAATTAAAAAATTATACATGGATTTTGGAAAGCATTTCGAAGAGGTATTCGATTATGAAACGTTTTTTGTTCAATCTTTAACTGGTCAGAACGTAAAAGCATTGATGGAAATCTTTCAGCGATGTGGGAAAGAAGAATTTGCTTTCATTATTCGTAGTGGTTTTTGGTTTGGGCTTTTGATTGGTTTGGTTCAATTGATGTTTTATGAATTGTTTTCTCAGTGGTGGACTATGCCAATAACAGGCGTTATTGTTGGATATGCTACGAATTGGCTTGCTATTTTGATGATCTTTCGTCCCCTCGAACCAAAAAAATTTTTATTCATCTATTACCAAGGGTTGTTTTTAAAAAGACAAGCAGAGGTATCTTGGGAGTTAGCCGATGTTTTGGATAAGAGAGTCTTTCATGCTCAGAACCTGATTTCTATGTTTTTTCAAGGTAAAACAGGCGAAATTTTTTTAGATATTTTAATAAAAAGAATCAACGCTGGTTTTAAAGAAGTTGTTGAAGATAAACCATTTTTAGTACCAATGGTAATTTCTTACGAACAAAAAGAAAAAATTCGTAAAGAAATCGAACAGTTAATTATAGATTCTTTACCAGAGATTTTTGAACACCTAAAAGATTATTTAAAAGAAAGTATTGGGATGAAGCAACTTATAGCGAATTTTTTGGTTTTTTTACCACCAGCAGAATTTGAACGTTTGCTCCATTCTGTTTTTAAAGAAGACGAAGCAACTTTAATCTTATTGGGTGCACTTTTAGGTGGTTTGGTTGGTTTAATTCAAGCAATGGTATTTTTGGTGTAATCAATCAAATGGTTTGACGATATTTCTTATTGATTAATTTTGAACGCAAATGAAAAAGTTTTCTATAATCTCGGGTTTGATTTTTTTCACTTTTTGTGCACGATTTCAAATTTATGATTTATCTTCTAGCAATGTTATTAGCATACCTGTAATAGAATATAACCCCGAGAAGAAGATCAATGATTTCTACATTCCTGTTTTAATTCAAGAAAATTTAGTCTATCGTATTCCCCAAAGCCCAACGATTTACGATAATGAAGTATTACTACCCATTCCAGAAATGAATTTTATCGCGTATTTTCCAAAGTTATCAGATAAGCCAGCTTTCTTGATTACTTCTAAAAATAACAAAAATGAACTTGCTAAAATTTACCAAAATATACCTATTAAGATATTTTCAGAAGGTATAATAGGAGAGTCATGTATTCAAGATAATTACATGGTCTTTCGTATTTTTTTGACAAAAGAAAAAGTAGAACTTAATATACCACCAGAACCAGAAAATCGTATGCCAGCGATTTTGTATCCTCAGACAAAAAATGTAAATCCATCTAGGTTGTTTTTATTGAATAAATCTAATATGTTTGTAGAAAAAGAAAAAGAACGATTACTTTTGGAACCTATTAATGATAAGGATTATACAGAACTTATAAAATTTTATTGTTTTCCTGATTATGTAGCTATTGTTCGGTTCTTGTCCGAAAAAGAAGCAATTTTAAATTTCTATAATATAAAAGATAAGAATATGCAAGATATAAACATAGACATAAAATCATTACAAGATCCTAGAAAAAACGAAATCATCAACATAGAAAATATTTTTGTGTTAGAAAATAGGGATGTTTTTATAGAAGTTGCTTCTCGCGATAAAAAAAGTTATAAAAATATATATAAAAAAATTTATAAATATAATAATAATTTAAATCTGTTTTTTGATAACGATGATCTTGAATCCAGCCTGTTTTATATTTTTCCAGATAATAGTTTTTATTTAGCCAAAGAAGATGATGAGGATTTATTAATTAAAATTTACGATAATAAACTTAACTATCAAAAAAATAATCGTATTAGATTCGATCGAGAAAATAACTATTGGAAGGAATATTGGATCAATTTGGAAGGAAGGATTTTTTCCTCTAAACTACAAGAAAATTTATATTCCATAGTAGAATGGAAATGAACCTAATCACATTTGAACAAGCAAAGCTTATCGATAAAAAAACCATCGAAAAAGGTGTAGACGAAAAAATTTTGATGGGTTTGGCTTCTCAATCTGCTTTAATTTCGATGATGCATTTAAATTTGGTTTCGAAAAATTATTTATACCTATTCTTATGCGGTAGCGGGAATAATGGAGGAGATGGCTTAGCTTTGGCATATTTGTTAGCTGGCACTCCATCGATTGATCAGTGGCAAATTATTATATATTTAAAAGATCAGCCAAGAAGCGAATCTTCTCAGTTTTACTATCAGATGCTGTTAAAAAATCAATTCAACATTAAGCAATTACAAGAGCTTGATTGGAATTTCGTAAATTTATCAAAGTTCGAAAAGATCATTGTAATAGAAGCATTATTAGGAACTGGTCAAAAAAATATAGTAAATGAATTTTACAAAAAAATATTAACAAAAATCAAATTGTTGAAAATTGAGTTTAAAGAAAAAATTGTTCACTTGGCATTGGATTTGCCTGCCGGTCTTTCGGAAGAATACGAAAATTTTAACGAAAAAGATTATCTGAATTTTTTTGATTTACCTATTCCCGATTATATTTTTAATTTTGGGTTAAAAAAATTGGTATTATTACACCCTTTAATTCAGAGTAAGTCTAAAATCTATGTTTTGCCTTGTGGTTTTGATCCCGAATCACAACAAAGTGTTTTAAGGAATCAATTAGAATTTATCGAATGGGATCAGAAGGAAAATTTCGAAATCTTTATTAAAAAACCTTATGAACATAAATATCAAAGTGGATATGGCTGGTTGTTTGCAGGTTCAAACAATATGGAAGGGGCTGCAATATTATCCACCAAGGCTTTTTTTTATTCGGGGGGAGGAATTCTTCACTTAATACATTTTTCTAAAAATCGTGATTATTTTTTAAACGCAGATCCATCTGTTATATTTCATCATATTGAAGAATGGAAGGAAAGTTATCAAAATCTTAAATTACCAAATAGTATTGTAATTGGACCGGGTATATCGAATATAGATATAGAAAAATATAAAATTTATTTATTAAAATTTTTTAATGATATAGTTCAAAAAAAATACTTCCCAAAAATCATATTAGATGCATTTGCTACAACCTTAATTCTTGACGAATCATACCCTAAAGAATTACTTCCTTATACAATTATTACGCCTCATTTAGGCGAATGGAAGCAACTTAACGGTGAATTTCCTTATCTGGTTTCGAATTGGGAAAAAATAAAAAAATTGCACGAAAGACTTGGTGTTTCTATTTTAATCAAGGGCTCGATTTCTTTTTTTATACCATCTCTTTTATTAAAAGATGCTAAACCTGTTGTTTATGTTTGGAAATATCAAAATCCACATCTTTCTGTTGCTGGAAGTGGAGATGTTTTGACAGGAATAATACTCAGCTATTTTAGTAAAATAAAAGAAATGAACATTTCTGATCTTATAGAGGGTTTAAAGACAATATTAACTTTGCAGAATCATATAGCGAAAAATCACTCTACGGCTTATGATCAAGTTCAAAATATAAGAAAAATCTTAAATAAAGACTTTTATTAAAAATCCATCGAATAAAAATAGTTGAAAATCCATCAATTTAGATTATATAGAATCTATGAAGTATCACTACAAAACACCAGAACAAGTACAAAGAGAAATTCAAGAATATATTCGACAAAACAAAACAACCCCGAACAAAAAAACTTTAATTTTTTTATTTATGAATATTTTGATTTTGGCAACAGTGATTTTAATCCTAGATAAATCAGGTATTTTGTATAAAACATTTCATCATAAAAATATAAAATCTATTAGTTATAGAATAGATGGCAATGTTCTACGAATTCGATTTGATGTTCATAAACCTGTAATTCTTACTTCTTCCAATACAAAAGAAGATTACATATTGCATCTACAAAAAGTAATTCTACAAACTAATGATCAAAATAAGTTGGAATTTAGTCCAGTAATAATAAAAACAATTATCGATCAAGAAAATCCTTTTTTAGATATACAATTACCACAATCAATTTCGGCGAATAGTATTCAGTCTGTATATTTAGTTTTGAACAATAAACCGATCGAAGCAAAAAAATATTAATATATTTTATAAATAAATATTATTTATTTTTCTTAGAAATACTTGCATCGATTTCGAGGGGTCCTTCTGTTTTTCCCTGTATAAATTGTTGGACTAATGGATTATCGCTATTTTTGATTTCTTCTGGGGTGCCTATCATTTCTACTTTTCCTTTGTATAAAAATGTGATTCGATCAGCAATATAATAGGCGGAATTCATATCATGTGTTACTACAATTTGCGTTACACCTAATTCATGTTGTAGTTTACGTATTAATTCATTGATAACCTGACTCATTACTGGATCAAGTCCAGAAGTGGGTTCATCGTATAATAATATTTCTGGGTTTGTTGTTAAAGCTCTCGCAATACCAACTCGTTTCTTCATACCACCAGAAATATTGTCTGGTAATAAATCCTTCGCGGGAAGTAAACCTAACCATTCCAGTTTTTCTAACACAATTTTTTGGATTTCTTTTTCTGGTTTTAACCTATGCTCTCTTAATGGTAAGGCTACGTTATCAAAAACTGTCAACCAATTGATTAATGCTCCACTTTGGAAGAGTACTCCCATCCTACTTCGAATTTCTTGTAATTTTTTGGGACTACAATAAACAACGGATTCTCCAAAGACTTTTATGTCACCTTTATCTGGTTTAAGTAAACCGATGATATGACGAATCGTAACAGACTTTCCTGTACCTGAACCTCCTAACAAAACCATTGTTTCGCCTTTTTTGATTTCTAAGTTGATACCGCGAAGTATTGGTCGATTTCCAAAAGCTTTGTGTAAATCGATAATTTCTATTACAGATTCACTCATAGATTACCTCATGGAGAGATTATAGATAATATTCCACTAAAAGTATTGGAAAGAATTTTATGCTCTCTTAATGATTCTAGTGATTCTCTTAAATCTCGAATCAATAAAATAATTTCTAATAATGTTTTATCTGTGTTAGTTAAAACAATATGTTCGTTTAATAACAACCCAATCGTTCCATTACCTTTATTGATTTTATGGGTAATTTCCGCAGTATTTTTAAAAATTCGTTGAATTGTTTTCCGATTTTCGTAAACAACTTCTGCAACAATTGTAACTGGATCATCATAATTCGATGCAAAAAGAAGCTCTTTTTTGTTCAATGGGATGGACTGATTATTCATTAAAGAAAATAATTCGTTCGGTGTTAAGTATTTTATTTCGATTCTTTTTTGCTCGAATTTTTTCTGATTTTTAATAACAAACTTACTTCCAGGATCAATCTCTATTACTTTTTTTCCTAAAACATTATTGTATCGCGTATATATTCTATAATTTTCGTAAAATTCTAGTTCTTTTCTTATGTTTAAGATTGCTAATAAAATTTGATCATAAGTTTTGTCTTGGCATAAATCTTTACAATCAGAAATAAAAATAAAATTTCCATCTTTATCTAATGGAAAATAATCTATGTATTTGATATATCCTTGATCAACACCTAAGATTTGTACTCTTGTTCCATGTTGAATATCATGAGCATTTTTTATAACTATGGGTAAATAGTAAGGTAAATTTAGATCTCTTTTAGCTGGCATCACAACTGTAAATGTTCCAATTCCTATGATTACAACCCAAAATACAATTCCTAATCCAATCGTAAAAAATAAAATAATTTTATTAAAGTTCATAACTATCGATAAAATATTGCACTAATGAAATAACCAAACATAATAATAAATAGGTAAGATATAACCACAGATTGTCGAACTGCTCTACCTACACCAATTGCTCCACCACTTGCATTCAAACCTTGCTGACAAGATATAGCAGAAATGGTAACTCCAAAAATAAATGCTTTAAAATTTCCTACCCAAATATCTTTTAATCCATTTTTGCTTTTTAATGCTTCTAATGCTAAATTGTAAAAGGTTTCGAGTTCTACGCCTAATTGTGTTTTTGCAATAATACTACCACCAACAGTACCTAACAAAGAAGCGTAATTGGATAATACAGGAATCAT
>Ga0308397_1002056_pt1 | contig 10425 bp, 10 predicted proteins | sample Hotspr20SampleT8_FD_202356 | JGI IMG/M metagenome (GOLD analysis project Ga0308397, IMG submission 202356) | Hot spring phototrophic mat microbial communities from Mushroom Spring, Yellowstone National Park, Wyoming, United States - 20051001_T8 ...
GTTTCAGTGCTCTTCAACGAGCCGAAATTGCTGAAATGCCACTCCCCGCCGGTGTCCGGGTACTCCCCAGACTGTTTCAGTGCTCTTCAACGAGCCGAAATTGCTGAAATCCGATTACACACGACCGTCCACCAGCCGACACCGGGTTTCAGTGCTCTTCAACGAGCCGAAATTGCTGAAATGTAATATCGCGCCGATACTCGCGCCGCAGCCAGTCCGTTTCAGTGCTCTTCAACGAGCCGAAATTGCTGAAATGTTTCGCGCGTGGCTCGTTATCCGGCGTGTGGTGCGTTTCAGTGCTCTTCAACGAGCCGAAATTGCTGAAATGCGGAATCTTCTTGATGATTTCTCGCGTCTGTGATAGTTTCAGTGCTCTTCAACGAGCCGAAATTGCTGAAATACATCGACCTTATCTGCTGGAAGCGCTGCCAGCAGATGTTTCAGTGCTCTTCAACGAGCCGAAATTGCTGAAATAAGTGGTTTGCGGGAAAGTTGTAGTAAACCATGTTCCAGTTTCAGTGCTCTTCAACGAGCCGAAATTGCTGAAATACTTCGTTTCAATTCATACTATACAACACCATCAAGGTTTCAGTGCTCTTCAACGAGCCGAAATTGCTGAAATCCTTTCCACTTCTATAACCGCGAAACCCATACAGATGTTTCAGTGCTCTTCAACGAGCCGAAATTGCTGAAATCGGCTCCGCAAGCTGTACGATTTCACCGATCCCGCGTGTTTCAGTGCTCTTCAACGAGCCGAAATTGCTGAAATTCTACAAATCCACTAAAATCGTGAATATCAACGAAAAGTTTCAGTGCTCTTCAACGAGCCGAAATTGCTGAAATCGTTCTTCTTTTGGATCAGATACGTATTGACCTACCGTTTCAGTGCTCTTCAACGAGCCGAAATTGCTGAAATCAAAAGAAGAACGTATAATGCAATATTACGGTTATCGGTTTCAGTGCTCTTCAACGAGCCGAAATTGCTGAAATTCGTGGACTATGTTGCGTATGCGTCTATCGTGCAGCGTTTCAGTGCTCTTCAACGAGCCGAAATTGCTGAAATCAGTACGTGCCGGACCGGAACGGACGAAACACAACGTTTCAGTGCTCTTCAACGAGCCGAAATTGCTGAAATTATTGCGGTTCTTGTTCACCGCGCCGTTGATCCGAGGTTTCAGTGCTCTTCAACGAGCCGAAATTGCTGAAATTATTCGCGCTTGTCCAATCGCTGAAGCCGTAGCCGTTGTTTCAGTGCTCTTCAACGAGCCGAAATTGCTGAAATTGTCCACGCGACGATCCGTCTTGCGGCGTGGATGTACGTTTCAGTGCTCTTCAACGAGCCGAAATTGCTGAAATATATTGAGGACTACGTTGCGCGACTGCGGTTCGCGGTTTCAGTGCTCTTCAACGAGCCGAAATTGCTGAAATTCAGACCGACGCCGGGTTCAACCTCGCCGCGCACCGAGTTTCAGTGCTCTTCAACGAGCCGAAATTGCTGAAATCGCGCGCGGTAATGAACTCAACGCCCGCACGATCACGCGTTTCAGTGCTCTTCAACGAGCCGAAATTGCTGAAATTTCGCGCATCTCGTACGCGCGCCGTCGGTGTAGGAGGTGTTTCAGTGCTCTTCAACGAGCCGAAATTGCTGAAATCAAGCGCAAGGCTAAGGATTTGGTCGGCGCGATTGAGGGTTTCAGTGCTCTTCAACGAGCCGAAATTGCTGAAATTGGTGTTCGCGAATACTGGAATATCCGCACGATTCTGAAGTTTCAGTGCTCTTCAACGAGCCGAAATTGCTGAAATTTGGATGTGGCGCTTGACGTTCAAGCGCCGCCGTATCCGTTTCAGTGCTCTTCAACGAGCCGAAATTGCTGAAATCTCAGTTCTTACACCACGCGGGCTTTATGCCGAGGTGTTTCAGTGCTCTTCAACGAGCCGAAATTGCTGAAATCTTTCGCTTTATTGGCGTATTCGCAGGAACGGAACGCAATGTTTCAGTGCTCTTCAACGAGCCGAAATTGCTGAAATCAAGCCGCGCCTTATTCGCTCGTTCTCGATCCGTAATGTTTCAGTGCTCTTCAACGAGCCGAAATTGCTGAAATTTACAAAGCCACCAAGATCGTAAACCTCAACGAAAAGTTTCAGTGCTCTTCAACGAGCCGAAATTGCTGAAATCTCAACGCGCGTATTTTCACCCGCGGCCCGCGCCACGTTTCAGTGCTCTTCAACGAGCCGAAATTGCTGAAATTGTAGATCGATAGTAGAGCGTCAAAGAAGCGAACCAGGTTTCAGTGCTCTTCAACGAGCCGAAATTGCTGAAATAGTGTGACCGACAGCAGCGATCATGCGAACACGCGCGTTTCAGTGCTCTTCAACGAGCCGAAATTGCTGAAATTGCACGATGGACGTGAAGCGCGAATAATGAACTTCAGGTTTCAGTGCTCTTCAACGAGCCGAAATTGCTGAAATGAGGCACCAACTATGCTGACGTACACGTTGTGGTTGTTTCAGTGCTCTTCAACGAGCCGAAATTGCTGAAATCTAAACGCCCCTCCGAACCCGTCAAGCCCCGTCCGGCAAGTTTCAGTGCTCTTCAACGAGCCGAAATTGCTGAAATAGTGCGCGCCGTTGTTGCTCGGCGAGTTCATCAATGTTTCAGTGCTCTTCAACGAGCCGAAATTGCTGAAATGAAATCCGCGTAGCGCTCTGGGTTGTTGCCGTCGCTCGAGTTTCAGTGCTCTTCAACGAGCCGAAATTGCTGAAATACGCTGCGGAAGCACCGCGAATACGACATCAGAGAAGTTTCAGTGCTCTTCAACGAGCCGAAATTGCTGAAATGCGCCTGGATGCAAAGCGCCGGACGGTGCGTATTGTTTCAGTGCTCTTCAACGAGCCGAAATTGCTGAAATCGCCCGATCCGTTGCCGTTGCTGGTTGTGTTGGCGAGTTTCAGTGCTCTTCAACGAGCCGAAATTGCTGAAATGTGTGCCCCGCTGCCAGAAGTTGGAAGATTTCAACGAGTTTCAGTGCTCTTCAACGAGCCGAAATTGCTGAAATTCACAATGATCCACGCAGATTACTTTGTTATCACAAGTTTCAGTGCTCTTCAACGAGCCGAAATTGCTGAAATCGTGATTGTAACACGGTAGTAGCACGTTAGTTCTAGGGTTTCAGTGCTCTTCAACGAGCCGAAATTGCTGAAATTCTTCAACCGCAGCGCGGCGAGTAGCGCAGTGAACCGTTTCAGTGCTCTTCAACGAGCCGAAATTGCTGAAATGAGAACCCGCGACTGAAGAACATCAAAGAATGGAGCGCAAGTTTCAGTGCTCTTCAACGAGCCGAAATTGCTGAAATCTTGAGCGCGCGCGCGAGTCGGCGGCCCTCGCGTCGTTTCAGTGCTCTTCAACGAGCCGAAATTGCTGAAATACCATAACATCCGCACAATTCTGAATAAAATCATAAGTTTCAGTGCTCTTCAACGAGCCGAAATTGCTGAAATCGTGATGGCCAAGCGTCGCAACATAGCGCTGCCTCGAGTTTCAGTGCTCTTCAACGAGCCGAAATTGCTGAAATTCATCAACTCGCTCGTTGACGTCTGGAATGGATGGAGTTTCAGTGCTCTTCAACGAGCCGAAATTGCTGAAATCGACTTCCTGCGTGTCGCCGGTGTGGTGTTGCCCGGTTTCAGTGCTCTTCAACGAGCCGAAATTGCTGAAATGGTGCGCGGCTGGTTGTTGCTGTATGACGACGTCGGGTTTCAGTGCTCTTCAACGAGCCGAAATTGCTGAAATCGTTCCGCCACGTCTGATACGAAAGTACAGAACGAGTTTCAGTGCTCTTCAACGAGCCGAAATTGCTGAAATGGTACCGAACTCATTGTAATGACCGGCGATCCCCATGTTTCAGTGCTCTTCAACGAGCCGAAATTGCTGAAATTGCAGGAGATCAGTGTTGCGCTTGCGATTTGCGCCGTGTTTCAGTGCTCTTCAACGAGCCGAAATTGCTGAAATGAAGAGGGTAACAATCAGCGCGCCCAAGCGATGCCAATGTTTCAGTGCTCTTCAACGAGCCGAAATTGCTGAAATCGGCTGGACGCCTACGCCGCGCTGGATTATCTGCTGCTGGTTTCAGTGCTCTTCAACGAGCCGAAATTGCTGAAATTTGGTGAGGTTTGATGTGCAGACGATTAGTATCGCGGTTTCAGTGCTCTTCAACGAGCCGAAATTGCTGAAATCGCCGAGGTCTTCCCGCCGCGCGGGGCGTCGTTGAGTTTCAGTGCTCTTCAACGAGCCGAAATTGCTGAAATCGAACTGACGCTGACGTTTCTGTACAACGAGACCACGTTTCAGTGCTCTTCAACGAGCCGAAATTGCTGAAATTGAACGTTGCGCTCGACATCCAGACGCCCGCCTACGCGTTTCAGTGCTCTTCAACGAGCCGAAATTGCTGAAATGACTACCTCTGGAACGCAGTGTTCGGCGCGATCGGCGGTTTCAGTGCTCTTCAACGAGCCGAAATTGCTGAAATTCCGGCGTTCGACCAACGACAACCCGCGTCTCGATCGTTTCAGTGCTCTTCAACGAGCCGAAATTGCTGAAATCCAACGCGAAAGACTACGTCGCGTTGGTAGATAACCCGCGTTTCAGTGCTCTTCAACGAGCCGAAATTGCTGAAATCCTACGGGGAAGACATTCTCAACGAACCGTATGCGGGTTTCAGTGCTCTTCAACGAGCCGAAATTGCTGAAATGCGGGTTGCAGGCCCTTTATCACGTCGATAGGAGATGTTTCAGTGCTCTTCAACGAGCCGAAATTGCTGAAATTCTGCAACGTCTCCTCGCCGAAGCCAGCGCAAAATCGCGGTTTCAGTGCTCTTCAACGAGCCGAAATTGCTGAAATTCGCCGCGCAGAAACACCAAATCTTCAAACTTCTTGGGTTTCAGTGCTCTTCAACGAGCCGAAATTGCTGAAATTTCTAGAACACTTGTGCTGCTACCGTGTTACAACCCGTTTCAGTGCTCTTCAACGAGCCGAAATTGCTGAAATTAGATCGCGCGCTGGAATGTCGTAATGATAGACGTGAGTTTCAGTGCTCTTCAACGAGCCGAAATTGCTGAAATTGCTGATAAACGATGTTGGATTGTAAGGTAAACCATCGTTTCAGTGCTCTTCAACGAGCCGAAATTGCTGAAATCGAGATCGGCGCTTCCGGTCGCGCGCGCTACGGCGCGGTTTCAGTGCTCTTCAACGAGCCGAAATTGCTGAAATTGAGGCGCGGGGTTTGGGTGGGTTCGTTGATTAGATGGTTTCAGTGCTCTTCAACGAGCCGAAATTGCTGAAATCAGTGAGTTGTTTCAGCGAAAGACGCCGGATGCGAGTTTCAGTGCTCTTCAACGAGCCGAAATTGCTGAAATCTCGGCGGCGACCCGGACTACTACGATCCGGTTTTGGGTTTCAGTGCTCTTCAACGAGCCGAAATTGCTGAAATGTAATCTAACAAGTATAATAACCCAGAAGCCCCGTCGTTTCAGTGCTCTTCAACGAGCCGAAATTGCTGAAATCAATCGCAAAGATTTTCGAGTACACCTCAATTGACGAAGGTTTCAGTGCTCTTCAACGAGCCGAAATTGCTGAAATTACAACGACGCCGAAAGCGACGCGCTGTTCCCGTCTGTTTCAGTGCTCTTCAACGAGCCGAAATTGCTGAAATAACGAGTTCCACGCAGCGAAAATAGCACCCGCTGCGGTTTCAGTGCTCTTCAACGAGCCGAAATTGCTGAAATCGCACCGACCGGCGTTTGACTTCCAGCGCCGCGATGTTTCAGTGCTCTTCAACGAGCCGAAATTGCTGAAATCAAACTGGAGTTTCACATTCATCTCCTTAAAAGCGAGTTTCAGTGCTCTTCAACGAGCCGAAATTGCTGAAATCGTATCGCGATCTCGCAAAGTTGCGCGAACTGGAAGGTTTCAGTGCTCTTCAACGAGCCGAAATTGCTGAAATTTGCGATGTTGAGATGACCAGCGCCAAGCGCTTCTATGTTTCAGTGCTCTTCAACGAGCCGAAATTGCTGAAATGGGGTTGGCAGCAGATTGTTGAGAACCCGAACTTGAGTTTCAGTGCTCTTCAACGAGCCGAAATTGCTGAAATCGATCGGCGCGGCGACGGCGTATCTCGCCGACAAAGAGTTTCAGTGCTCTTCAACGAGCCGAAATTGCTGAAATTTGGCTTGAAAGAAGTGTTATCCCCGCACTTCGCAGTTTCAGTGCTCTTCAACGAGCCGAAATTGCTGAAATGACTATACCGGTTTCGCTTGGTGGTCAACGCAACGTGTTTCAGTGCTCTTCAACGAGCCGAAATTGCTGAAATAAGAAACGACTCGATGCGCGCAGTACGACACGCGAAGTTTCAGTGCTCTTCAACGAGCCGAAATTGCTGAAATCGCGATCCGCAACAGCAACCCGTATCCGCTGCCGCTGGTTTCAGTGCTCTTCAACGAGCCGAAATTGCTGAAATTGCCGTTCGTCGGTATTCACGTCGCCGACGGTGTGAGTTTCAGTGCTCTTCAACGAGCCGAAATTGCTGAAATGTTGCCCGACTTCTACTGCCCGCGCGTCCCGATAGCGGTTTCAGTGCTCTTCAACGAGCCGAAATTGCTGAAATGTTGTCATCCGATCCGCGAAGGGCACCGGCAAAACCGTTTCAGTGCTCTTCAACGAGCCGAAATTGCTGAAATGAATTGTTTCCAACGTAACGGAATTATGGTCTTCGAGTTTCAGTGCTCTTCAACGAGCCGAAATTGCTGAAATCAATGCCGCGCAATGCACGTGCGGATGCGCAATATCGTTTCAGTGCTCTTCAACGAGCCGAAATTGCTGAAATACCAGTCGTTCAAGCCGTCCGTCCAGCGCGCGTAGAGTTTCAGTGCTCTTCAACGAGCCGAAATTGCTGAAATGCACAATTACGACTACGATACCAACAGCGAAGACATTGTTTCAGTGCTCTTCAACGAGCCGAAATTGCTGAAATAAACCAAAAAAACCGACAGATACTCGTTTGTCGAGATGTTTCAGTGCTCTTCAACGAGCCGAAATTGCTGAAATCGGTGTTGTGACACGCGCCGAACAAACAGAAACCGCCGTTTCAGTGCTCTTCAACGAGCCGAAATTGCTGAAATGGCGCGGGGGTTCGGGTCGGTTCGTTGATTAGATGGTTTCAGTGCTCTTCAACGAGCCGAAATTGCTGAAATAAACTGTCAACCATTTTTCTTAGGTGCGAAAGAAAGTTTCAGTGCTCTTCAGCGAGCCGAAATTGCTGAAATCTTCAGCGGCAACGGTACGCGGTACAGTGAGTACAGTTTCAGTGCTCTTCAACGAGCCGAAATTGCTGAAATCTTCAGCGGCAACGGTACGCGGTACAGTGAGTACAGTTTCAGTGCTCTTCAACGAGCCGAAATTGCTGAAATTGAACACTGCGATATGACGACTTGAGACGATGCCCGGGTTTCAGTGCTCTTCAACGAGCCGAAATTGCTGAAATACAGCACGCTGACGTGGCGCTTTCCAGAAACAGTGGTTTCAGTGCTCTTCAACGAGCCGAAATTGCTGAAATCCTTGGTCGTTCCGAAACACACTGACCGAATCACGCGCTGTTTCAGTGCTCTTCAACGAGCCGAAATTGCTGAAATGCCAACACTGCTGCCGGCGCTGATCGATAAGATCGCTGTTTCAGTGCTCTTCAACGAGCCGAAATTGCTGAAATCGTACTGCGCAGCGCGCGAAGCCCGGCGTTCGTTGAGACCGGTTTCAGTGCTCTTCAACGAGCCGAAATTGCTGAAATTCTGTTCGTTAAGAGAATTACCGATTTAGGTAAAAGGTTTCAGTGCTCTTCAACGAGCCGAAATTGCTGAAATCATATCACGCCGGGGTTCGTTACGACACTTCAAGGTGTTTCAGTGCTCTTCAACGAGCCGAAATTGCTGAAATGCTGTCCTCGTCCCAGTACGGCGCGTCTGCCACATCGCGTTTCAGTGCTCTTCAACGAGCCGAAATTGCTGAAATGACGCGCCGTACTGGGACGAGGACAGCGATCTTGATTGTTTCAGTGCTCTTCAACGAGCCGAAATTGCTGAAATTCTCCTTGTGCTCTTCTTCTGGAAATAATTCATCTTCTGTTTCAGTGCTCTTCAACGAGCCGAAATTGCTGAAATCACCTTTCCACTTCTATAACCGCGAAAACCATATAGAGTTTCAGTGCTCTTCAACGAGCCGAAATTGCTGAAATCGTGATTCCCAAGCGTCGCAACATAGCGCTGCTTTGTGTTTCAGTGCTCTTCAACGAGCCGAAATTGCTGAAATTAAATATTTTATCCTCTTGCATAATGACATTCCTAGTTTCAGTGCTCTTCAACGAGCCGAAATTGCTGAAATTTCAGATAGATAGGGTTGTTATCAGCAGTTACGTACCGGAGTTTCAGTGCTCTTCAACGAGCCGAAATTGCTGAAATTTGGTGGTTCTGATATTATTCCGGCAAACTTATGTAGTTTCAGTGCTCTTCAACGAGCCGAAATTGCTGAAATCAATCCAGAAAACTTGGCAACATACACCTATAATCAATCGTTTCAGTGCTCTTCAACGAGCCGAAATTGCTGAAATTCTATTACGTACCCGCTGCGATCTCAACGAACGGGCTTAGTTTCAGTGCTCTTCAACGAGCCGAAATTGCTGAAATGAAATGCAGACCTATCGCGTGTGGGAAGGAACTCGAACCGTTTCAGTGCTCTTCAACGAGCCGAAATTGCTGAAATTCAACCCGATCTGCGCCGCCAACGCGGCGACGGGATGTTTCAGTGCTCTTCAACGAGCCGAAATTGCTGAAATTTAGTACGCTTGTTGACATCGTTGAACTGCTGGCGGTTTCAGTGCTCTTCAACGAGCCGAAATTGCTGAAATTGCGGTTGGACGCTCGACAACACCAGCGACGCCGCGGTTTCAGTGCTCTTCAACGAGCCGAAATTGCTGAAATGCGCCCCAGCGCGCCGAGTTCGACGCTGTGCTGTTCGTTTCAGTGCTCTTCAACGAGCCGAAATTGCTGAAATTCATCCGCCGGATAGGGATTTGTCGGCAGTAGAATTCGTTTCAGTGCTCTTCAACGAGCCGAAATTGCTGAAATAGCATCACAGCGCACGCAGCCGGAACCCGGATCGTCGGTTTCAGTGCTCTTCAACGAGCCGAAATTGCTGAAATTTGGGAAGGAATAATGAGCGTCGTCGCCGCTGCCGCGGTTTCAGTGCTCTTCAACGAGCCGAAATTGCTGAAATGTAATAGCGGCAATCGTTTCGCTGTGGAACTCAACCGTTTCAGTGCTCTTCAACGAGCCGAAATTGCTGAAATCTTTTTTCGCAATGCGATAAGTTCGTGGTCGCAAGTGTTTCAGTGCTCTTCAACGAGCCGAAATTGCTGAAATGAAAACCTACAAGTTGTGCCACGACCTGGTGCACCGTTTCAGTGCTCTTCAACGAGCCGAAATTGCTGAAATTGAGTGCCGCCCGTCGCCCGCGTCACGCTGATCGACGCGGTTTCAGTGCTCTTCAACGAGCCGAAATTGCTGAAATGCCCGTCGAAGCGCCGACGCTCACGCTGGAAGAGTGTTTCAGTGCTCTTCAACGAGCCGAAATTGCTGAAATCTAGCCGCCATCAGTCCAAAGTCAACGTGAATGCCTGTTTCAGTGCTCTTCAACGAGCCGAAATTGCTGAAATGCGCGTCGAACAAACCCGACCAGCCCGCGTTTCGCGTGTTTCAGTGCTCTTCAACGAGCCGAAATTGCTGAAATCGACACCGGAAGCGAAACAACGGCAGGTGCGACATGTTTCAGTGCTCTTCAACGAGCCGAAATTGCTGAAATCGAGCGGCACTGCGGCACATCTGGTGGTGCGTCAACGTTTCAGTGCTCTTCAACGAGCCGAAATTGCTGAAATGTCAGCGACAAGCGGGACGATCACGTATACTATCAACCGTTTCAGTGCTCTTCAACGAGCCGAAATTGCTGAAATCGCGTCGTGTGCGTCGAGATCGAGCGACGCGAAGGCGGCGTTTCAGTGCTCTTCAACGAGCCGAAATTGCTGAAATTAAAAGAAGATGCTGTGTTGTGACGCTGTTACTGCGTTTCAGTGCTCTTCAACGAGCCGAAATTGCTGAAATGCAACTGCTGAAACGCGCGCTTGAGGTCGCGGTAGAGTGTTTCAGTGCTCTTCAACGAGCCGAAATTGCTGAAATTCAAATTGGATTTTCACACCCACCTCCGTAAAAAAGCGAAGTTTCAGTGCTCTTCAACGAGCCGAAATTGCTGAAATCCGTCCGCCTTCCGATATGCGCGGTAGATGAGACCGCGCGTTTCAGTGCTCTTCAACGAGCCGAAATTGCTGAAAT
>Ga0308397_1002064_pt1 | contig 10378 bp, 7 predicted proteins | sample Hotspr20SampleT8_FD_202356 | JGI IMG/M metagenome (GOLD analysis project Ga0308397, IMG submission 202356) | Hot spring phototrophic mat microbial communities from Mushroom Spring, Yellowstone National Park, Wyoming, United States - 20051001_T8 ...
TTAGTTTTATTCTATCTACGCGACCTGGTACTCCCTTAAAATCTTCTAAGGGAGTTTCGTTTAAATCAAATAGTGGTAATTCGTTTTCCGATGCACCATATAAAGCACATAAAGCATTGAATTGATTAAAAATTAATGGTGTTGGTTGATTCTTTACATAGGGATAATTTAGATGAGATTCTAACAAAAATAGAATCTTTGATCGTGTTTTACGAATAAACTTATAGAAATGATAATAAGTATTTTTGTCGTATACAACAATAAAGGGGATTTTTTGTTCTGTTGTTCGTAATGCTAAAAAAAACAAGTGTAATTTTGCAAAAAAATAAGCATTCAACGTTTGATGAAAGTCTAAATGATCTCTTCCAAAAGTTGTAAAGATGGCTTTCTGTATGTTGAGTCCTTCTAATCGTCTTAATGCTAATGCTTCGGAAGATGCTTCTATTGCAATGTGTCGGATGTTTTTTTCGTTTAAAAGAGATAGAATCTTGTGTAGTTCGTAAGAACGTGGAGTAGTAAACCCTGTTTCTAGATGATTTTCTTCGCTACCATTCCAGTAATAAACACCTAATGTACCGATTACTGCACATGGAATTTGTTTTTTTTTCCATAGATGGTAAATCATAAAAGATGTAGTGGTTTTTCCGTTGGTCCCAGTAATTGCTACAATATACATATTTTTAGAAGGATCGTCGTAATATATAGAAGAAAGATAGCCTAAATAAAAATCTGGTTTCTTTTTCCCGACTATGCAATATCCCTCGTATGGTTGGTGCAATATATCCTGAAATTCTTTTTTAGAAAGAAATAGCCCTACGGGCTTTTTAGATATAGCATCGTTAAGAAATTTTTTTGAATAATAGGTAGAGAAGAAAAGGGTATTTTCGTCTACTCTACGAGAATCATCTGTAATAATAAATCCTATTTCTGGAAGTTCGTTGATTTGAATTTCTGTAAAATCATCTTTATATACTCTAAATATTTTGATATGAGAAGGGAATCGTTCTTCGAGTTTTAAGAATGCTTTTTTTAAATTCATATATATTAATAGACGAATTTTTTTTGTTTTGTAATAAAAAAAGCATATTATTGATTATTTCTATAAGTTTTAAGCATGCTATTAAGGATTTATACTTAACATATTATAAATCCTTAATAGATAATAGATAATTTTTCCTTTTAAACCAAATTCATATATACTTAATTCTGGAATGTCCGATAAATCTAATTCTTTTTTTAGAGCAATCCAGTTAGCAGCTTTTATACCACTTTCTATTGCTGGACCAATCCCTTCGCCTAAATCTTTTGTAGCTAAACCTGCCGAATCTCCAATAATACATGCATTGTTGTAATAAACCTTTTTTACAGGTTCTCTTAAATAATAAGTATGACCTTTGGGTTCATGATCAAAATGTTTCAATAGACCTATTTTTTTTAGTTTTTCTACAAAATAATCAAAATGCCATTTAAGAGATTTATCTCCTAATTTATGGGAAAAGGCACCTAATCCAATGTTTAAATAACCATTTTCTTTTGGGACATACCAGCTATAACCGGGTAAACCATTTTCGCAGAACCATAAATAACAATCTCTGTCTGTATATTCATAAGGAAATTCAATCTCTAATGCACCGATTTGATAATCTTTTGAACGTGGGTTAATCTCTTTAAAAAAGGTTCGAAATACGGGACAATGGGTTCCGCCTGCTCCTACAAGATATTTTGATTGAAATTTGTCATCAATAATATAAAATCCATCAATTTGTTCGATTTTTTTTACTTCGTGTACCATAAAATCAGAACCACTCTTTTTAAGTAACCAATGATCAAATTCGTATCTTCTTATAGAGTATTGTTTTGTTTTTGTAGTAAACTTAATTTCTTTGTTTTTATTTGTATAATAATGAATATGCATCCTATTGAATTCGATAATTCCATTAGGATATTCGTCCATGTTCAATAATTGATAGACCCGGGGCGTAATCCACCCCGCGCACAATTTTAATCTTGGAAATTCATGCTTGTCTAAGATCAATGTATCGAATCCATATTCTTTAAGATTTAATGCACAAGAACTACCTGCTGGTCCACCACCGATAATAATTACGTCTTTTTTTATCATATCGATTACACCTCACTGGAAAATTTTGTCGTAAGCGTTGATTCCTTTGATAAAATAAAATGTTCTCTTGTTAATGGATATTCTGGGTTCAATTCTTTCTTTAATAGAATTTGTAATAAGGTTAATTCGCCTTTTCTAAATGCACTAGAAGAACCTCTTAGATATACTCTAAACATACGAACAAAGGATTCACCATATTTTTCTCGTATAGTTGTAATGTTGTCTTCGAAACGTTTTGACCAATGATCAAGCGTTAATGCATAATGATATTTTAGGTTTTCTATATCCATGATAAATAAATATTGAGGTTTTTTGTTTTTCTTAATCAAATTTTCTAAGGGAACAACAATTTCTCCTAATGATGGGATATAACCTCCGGGAAAAATATATTTATTTACCCAAGGATCTTGCATTCTTGGATAAGCTCGCGAAATAGAATGGACTAATGCTAATCCCTTTGGTTTAATTTTTTTATAGATTAAATCGAATAAGTTTTCGTAGTTTTCTGGCCCAACATGTTCTAGCATACCAATCGAAACAAATTTATCGTAAATGCAAGAATCATTTCGAATAGTTCTGTAATCATCGAGGATAAATTCTAATTGTTTTTCGGAGATTCCTTCTCTTTTTTGCCATTCTTTTGCGTAAGCAATTTGTTCTTTGGAAATATTAAAAGATCGCATCTTAACACCATAATTTTTTACCGCATAGATTGCGAATCCACCCCATCCACAACCAGCTTCTACAACAAAATCACCGGGCTTTAATTGTAATTTTCTACAAACCAAATCCATTTTCTGAATTTGTGCTTGTTCTAATGTATCTTCTGGTGTTTTAAAAAATGCACATGTATATTGCATATTTTTATCAAGCCATAAAGAATAAAAATCATTTCCCAAATCGTAATGATGAGAAATATTTTTTTTCGAACCTTTTAGAGTGTTTCTATTCGTTAGAAAATGATACATGATTTTTATTTTTTCGATCAAATTTGGTTCAAGTCCTTGTTGTTCTACTAGTAATCCTAGATGTGCTACATAGAAAAAATCTCCTTCTATATCTATGTCTTGATTCATATATCGTTCTAAAAATCCCATCGATCCTCTACTGATAAAATCTTTTAGAGCTTTATCGGTTTTAAAAATAACTCGAAATGCAATGGGAAAATTGTTATAGATAAACTTATCTCCATCAGGAAATACAATTTCGAAGCCAAAATCTACTCTTTCGTAATCGATTTTTTTAAATAGGTTTTTTATTATATCCTTCATACTCTTTCTCCTTAGTTTTTTTGTATTTTATTTAATAATGGTTGAACATCAATTATTTGCAAGCGAAAAATATATTAAATAAAAAAAATAAAAAGTGTGATTTAAATCAATTCTATCTAATTTTTAAAAACAAATTTCAGTTCAAAAAAATTATAAAATATTTTTTAATTCTTTATAGATGGGTTTTAGGTTTTGATAAATTTTTAAATAAGCATTTTGATAAATTTTTTCGTATAAAGATATATTGTTTGTATTTGGATGGATGATTTTCCCTACTTTATACATATTTTTAACTGCTTCGTCAATACTTTTATAAATACCTAATCCATAGAATGCTAACATTGCAGAACCTAAGGCAGAAGCTTCGGATATTTTCGGTTTTTCTACGGGACGATTAAAAATATCTGCGGTGATTTGTAATGCCACATTACTATTAGCACCACCTCCTCCAACAGCGATTCTAGGAATTTTCTTTTGTAATGTTTTTTCGATGCGTTCTGCACCTTCTCTTAAAGAAAAACCAATTCCTTCTAATATTGCTCGATAGAGATGATATTTTGTATGCCAGTCCGAAAACCCTATAATAGCACCACGAGCTTCTGGTCCAGGTATTCGAATGCCAGGAGACCAATAAGGTTGTAGAATTAATCCTTGCGAACCAGGTGGAATAGATTGAATCTTTTCTTCTAATACTTCTTCTACGGAAGTTTTTCTTAACTCTGCTTCTAATTTTTCGGAATGAGCAAATTGTTCTTTAAACCAACTCACAAGCCAGAACCCACGAAAAATTTGGATTTCCATGGAATAATGATTCGGAATTACAGAAGGATAAGGTGGTATAAAAGGAATGGCTTCTTTATATTTTTTTGTTACTACATTGACTGTTGCAGTTGTACCAAAACTTAAATGAATGGAAGAATCGTCTATTACACCACAACCTAAGGTCTCGCATGCTTTATCAGAACCAGCTGCTATAATGGGTAATCCTTCTTTGAGCTGTAATTGCTTTGCAGCATCGGGAGTTAATTTACCTAATAGTTCACCTGGTTTTTTTAATTCTGGTAAGATTTCTTTTGTTGCGGGAACCAATTTCCATTTCCAATCCCATTTCGATGCCCAACGATGGTTTTTATAATCAAACGGAATATAACCAACTTGGCATGCAATAGAATCTACGAATTGTCCTGTTAATTTATAAGAAAGATAGCCAGAAAGTAATAAATACTTATAAGTGTTTTTCCATACTTCGGGTTGATTTTTATAGATCCAACTAGCTTCTATCTGTCTTTGGAAAAAGTTAATCGCTTCGGACATACAAATAATTTTAAAAATGATGTTCCAAATGGGGATTGGTTCTGGGTTTTCTACTTGCCTTTGATCGAACCATGTAATTGCTGGCCGTAAAGAATGACCATTCTTATCGACGTTGATCACAGTTCCCCTTTGGGTTGTTAAAGTAATACCAACAATTTGATTTTTAAGTTCAGGTTGTTTTTCCCATAGAAGGTTAACAACATTGCATAACTTTTGCCAAAAATATTCTGGTTTCTGCTCTGCCCAACCTGGGTAAGGACTTTCGTATTCTAATGGTATTTGTGCTTTTTCTATGATTTTCCCCTCGGGATCAAAAACAATTCCTCGAATACTCTGGGTGCCACAATCAATACTGAGTACGTATAGATTCATTTTTCCCCATCTTAAAATATTTTTTAATTTTATCTTCTATTTCTTTTTTTACTATTCCAAAACGAAACCTACGGTAAAATAAATCTTCCCAATTAATTACCCATTCATTATTCATACAATAATGGAATTCTGCTTTGTAAACATAAAAATCATCTTCGAGAATTTTTTCTGGATCATTTAAAATATTTTTTAAAATTTCTATACTATCTTTTCCATAAGTGTTTAAAATTCTTTCGTAATCTGGAATATTTGTGTAGATTAAACCTAATTCCTTTTGGTTAAAGTATTGATTTAAAGTTTCTTTAGAAATTACATCGAATTTTAAATCAAATGTTTTTATGGAGAAAACTTGCTTTAATATTTTTAATACTTTTTTTGCTTCTAATCGAAAACTAGTTAATTTTCCACCTGTTATTGTTAAAAGATTTTTATAAAATTCTATAAATATATCTCTCGATTCCTTAGATGGAGCCTTTGTAGGATCTTTACTTACAACAGGTCTTACACCAGACCAAGTAGAATAAATATCTTTTCTTGTAATCTTTGCTTCGGGGAATTGATGATTTACACCTTTTAAAAGATACTCAATTTCTTGTTCAGTAATTGTTATAGGATCTACAATATTATGATCCAAATCGGTTGTACCTACAACAGTTTTTCCTAACCAAGGTAATACAAAGATATTTCGTTTATCATCGGGATGTTTAAAACCTAATGCATATTTTATAGGAAGTTTATTATATTCTAATACTATATGACTACCGCGAAGAGGTCTCATAATCTTTTTTAAACCTAATTTTGTCCTAAAAGTATCTGCTAAAAACCCCGAAGCATTGATTACTACCTTCGCTTTTATCGTATATTCCTTTTTTGCAATTTCATCTAAGGCTTTTATGCCCCTTACAAGATCATTTTCTATGATAAGATCCGTTGCTCTAAAATAATTCAAAATTATTGCACCATTTCTTTCTGCTTCTTTTAAGGTTCTGATTAAAAGCCTTATATCATCTGTTTGAGCATCTTGGTATAAATATCCTCCTTTTAGGTTTTCTTTTTTTATGATTGGGAACCAAGAAAGAAATTCTTTTAAAGGAACATGTTTATGATATTTTTTACCTGCAAAAAGATCATAAATCATTAGACCTATTTTATACATTATTCTTTCCATAAAATTACGATAAGGCAAAACAAAATAGATAGGCCAAATCAATTTAGACAATTCTTTTAATAATTTTTCTCTTTCACGTACAGACTGAAAAGTAACATGAAATTGTCCGTTTTGTAAATATCTTAATCCACCATGCACTAATTTAGAAGAATTTCCCGAAGAACTATAACCAAAATCCTTCGCTTCTATTAATAATGTTTTTAGATGATTCTTTGAACATGCTAATGCAATGCCTGCACCAGTAATACCACCACCTATAATAATTACATCAAATTCCTAGTTTTTATTATAAATATTTATAAAATTATTTAAATTTATTTCTCTATTAGAAATCATAATAACTCCTTTTATAAATCGATTAAATTATTGTTATCGAAGATTTGATTTGGATCTGCTGATCGAACATAATTTTTAATCCAGTCCATACCAATTGTTCCTTTTTCTAAAATTAAATATTCTTTATGGTCTTTTCCTACACCATGTTGATGGCTAATCGTCCCTCCCAATTCTGTTATTGCTTTACTTGTATTATGCTTCATCTCTTTCCAGAATTCAAAAAGTTCTTCGGGATTTTCCTTTAAGCGAAAAATATAAGTTGTATAAATCGAAGATCCATTTAGATAAACGTGCGAAAGATGGGTGTATACAATCACCTTTTCTTTAAAATTTTCTGCAGCATTTCGAATGGCATTTTCTATTTTTTCCTTTCCGGTTTGAATTTTATTCCATGGTAGACAAGTTTCTAATGTATCTACTCCATATCCTAATTCCCAAAGAGTATTTCTCAAATAAGGAGAAAAAAAGCGGTTTTTTTGCCAACTTTTGCCTAATTTCTTGCTTATAAAAGAAGGAGGAACTAATCCATGAAAATCTTTTATTAAATCGAACAGAATTTTTTTTGATGCAATTACTTCTTTTTTTAATCCAGTCAGACCTAAAATCATCATACAAAAATTATCTTTCAATCCTTTAAAAGATAAATATTGATTCAAATAATGAATGGTTTTTTTGTGACCTGTTGCTTTTGCCATTTCTAAGTTAATTTTTGTTTCTTCTGGAAAACTCATTCGAACCATTGATAAAGATGTTTTAAGTTGAACTGCTTGTTTAATAAAATTGATGGCAGAAGTTTCGTCTTTAAAAAAGATACCATAAAACTCTTCTAATTCGGGAAGCTTGCGAATTTTTACCATAGCTTCGTAAATGATCGATGTACGACCTTCGGAACCTAAAATCCAAGCCCTTAAATCTGGACCTGCGGATGATGCAGGAATAGGTGCAATTTCTAATTCGCCTTCATTAGTTAGTACTTTGCCTCCCAAAAATAGATCTTCAATTCTACCATAATAGAGACTTTGTTGTCCACTTGAACTTGTTGCAATCCAGCCACCTAATGTACTATATTCAAAAGATTGCGGAAAATGTCCTAAGCGATAACCATATCTTTGGAGTTGTTCTTCGATTTCTGGTCCATTTGCACCAGCTTCTATTATCGCGTAGTGATTCTCTTTGCTGATTTCTTTAACACGATTGAATTTTTCCATAGATATTGTAATTACGGGATGAATTTCTGGTCTTATGTGTCCAACTACACTAGTTCCACCCCCATATATTAAAATCTTATATTGATTTTTTTTACAAAATTCATAAACTAATTTTAGTTGATCTATATTATTAGGAATTGCAACTGCATCAGTAATCTGTAAATTCCATCCGGTTTTAAAGCTGATCCAATCGGGAAAACTTTGACCAAAAGAATATAAAAGCCTTATTTCTTTTTCTAAAAATAAAATATTTTTTATACCAGAAAATTCTTCAGAAAGCTTTATGGGAGATTCAGGAATTTTTTGTAAGATTTCTTGTTTTTGAACCTCTTTTTGTTTATATTGTGGTTTTTCTAGATAAATATTTAAAAAATTTTTTAATTCTTTTTTAATGTTTTCGTCATAAAGTTGAAAATCTGCCCTACCCCATCCGTTCCACATTCTATTTTCATTTCTAAATTGATTCATAATTTCTCCTTATTTTTTGTTAATGCTTTTTTTAAAATTTCTATACTATCTTTTGTAACATTTTTCATTTCTTGAATGGCTTTTTCTTTCTGATTTTTTAATATATATTTGTAAAAATTATTATAAAATTTTATAGAACGTTCTCTTGCTTCTTCTAAAGAAAAATATTTAACTCCAAAATAAAAATATATCTCTTTAAAACTATTGAGCAAAAACAAAAAGATAATGTTATTCGAATGTTTACACAAAATTCTATGCATATTCCAGTCAAAATTGGTTATTTCTTTGGGATTAGAAAAAAGTTTATTGATAGAATCCAATTCTAAGCCTTTGGATAAATAATCTAAAACAACCTGAGGGTTTTCTATTAAACACGCTTCTGTATAGACGGGAGCTAATGCATAACGAATTTCTAAAAGTTTAACAATAAAATCTTCTCTTGTAATATTCGGCAATCTTAATAGATTATGATGAATCAATGAATTTAAAATACTTAACCCACCCTCTTCGAAAATAAACCTAATTTTTGTGGGCATTCCATGTTGAATTTCTATCCATCCATCTCTTTGTAATCGTTGTAATACTTCGCGAATCTGCGGAAGCTCCGCTTCCATACTCCACACCTGCTCACTCGCCTTGCGAACGAGGAAGATGCACGAGCACACAGACGAAGTAATCGTGAACTACACCTGTATGGCTGGATTAAGCCCTTTGGGGACTACCTTAGCCACTGGGGGTTGTAAACTATCCCCAATTTGCTTATTTTTGGCGTCTTTTGGGCGATATCGCTTGACTTTATCGTTTTGCGTTGGGTACACTATCCCCGCGCACGCTCGCCGTGCGACATAATCCCAAACAGGAGGTGATTCCCATGATTCGTTTCGTCTTGGGCGCGATGGCGTGCGTTGCCGTCTCGCATGCAGACACCCTGACGCTGACGGATGCGATGCAGCGGGTTGCCCAGAACCATCCGCTGGCGCGCGCAGTAGCGCTGGAGCTGGAGGCGACGCGCTGGCGTGGGCGCGCGGAGGCTACCTTCACGCCGATGAGTGTCTACCTTGCGCCGATGATTTCGGACGGCGACTCTGGCGAGGAGTTGATTGTGCAACAGCCGCTGGAGCTGAACGGTGGTCAACGCGCCCGCGCTGCGCTGAGCCACGCACGCTACCAACTGCACCAAGCGGAGGCGCAGCGCGCGCTCAACGACCTGCTGACCCAGACTGCCGAGGCGTACATCGACGCCTACGCTGCGCAGCGCCGCTTGGATGCCGTCGCGCAGTTCGTAGAGACGCTCGACGCGCTGCATCCGCGTGTCGCCGTTCACGCGCCGCGTGAGGCAGCCCTGACACAGGCGACCGAACTGCGCCTGGCGCACCGCCACGCACTCTATCGGCTGAACGCGCTGTTGCAGCGACCACTGGACGCGCCGCTCGTGCTGCTGCCAGTGCAGGCGCTGCCCGACGCGCCCACTGCAGATAACGCCGTAGATGCGGACGCCGCGCAGTTAGCCCTACTCCAGGCGGAGCTGCGCCTGATGCGCACGCGGTTGCTGCCCGATGTCGTGCTGCAGGCGCGCGTGGAGAAGTTCGCAGGCAACTCGACACGCCCTGCTTACGCGCTGATGCTGGAGTTCCCACTGATTGACTACGGCGCACGCCGCGCCGAGATTCGCGGCCAGCAACTGCTCATCGAGGCGCAGACACTCCGCATCGAGGCCGCGCGCCTGCAGGCGCAGGCAGAGCAGCGCGCCGCCGAGGACGCCTACCGCTTGGCGCAAGCGCGACTCGTGCAGGCGCAGCGACGCCTCGATACGCTCACTGCCGCACGCGCACAAACCGTCTCCAACGACGCCAGCACCCTGCTGGAACACGCGACCGAGCTGTGGCGCGCCCGCATGGAACTCATCGACGCGGAGCATCGCGCCCAACGCGCATGGGTTGCGTGGAAATCCATCGACGAAGCGTTCCTGAAGGGGGTGAAACCGTACGCGAACCGACCCTGACCCCGTGAGTCGTCCCCTCGAACCATAAGAGCAGGCGTTGTGATGTGTGCGCCTGCTCTTTGCTTTAATCGCTCTCGATTGCAGCAGCCCAACTGACCGCTGAGACGCCCGATTCCA
>Ga0308397_1002065_pt1 | contig 10378 bp, 11 predicted proteins | sample Hotspr20SampleT8_FD_202356 | JGI IMG/M metagenome (GOLD analysis project Ga0308397, IMG submission 202356) | Hot spring phototrophic mat microbial communities from Mushroom Spring, Yellowstone National Park, Wyoming, United States - 20051001_T8 ...
TAGAAAATGAGATTGAATGCATACCTGATATAATATCAAAAGGATTTTTATTCGGTGAAGACTTAAAAAATGTAGAAAGCATTATGAAAGATATAATCACAAATACTGTTATGAGTGTTGTATACAGCAACGGTATAGACTATAATGCAATAAAACATAAAATATCAAAAACTATACAGAATTATATACAAAATAACTTCTCAAAAAGACCAATGGTCATATCAAGGATAATAGAGATAGAATAATTATTAAATTTTGATTTTAAAATTTTAAAATAATTTTTTTTAGAGGTTAATATGATAAACAGCATAGTTGGAGAGAATACAGAACTTACAGGTAATTTTAAGATAGATGGTGTTTTAAGAATTGATGGTAAGTTTCAAGGAAAAGTTGAAAGCAAAAACCAAGTATTGATAGGAAAAAAAGGTATAGCAATAACAGAATTAGAAGCAAATGAAATAATAATAGGTGGTTATGTTGAGGGTAAACTCAAAATAAATGGTAAGTTTAAGATATTAGAGACTGGTGGATTTAAAGGAGAAGTGGAGGCTGAAAAAATAGAAATAGAGCCTGGTGGATTCTTTAGTGGAAAGTTTAAAACTATAAAATAAGAGAAAAAAATGATTGACCCTTTAAACAACTTTATAAACAAAAAAGTAATAAAAAAAGAAAAAGAAGAAAACAAAAAAGTAAACATAAAAAAGGACATAACATCAAAAAAATCTATAGAAGATAATATAATAGAGTCTTTCAATAAAGAAATTGATGAAATCATACAGGAAATAAACAATCTAGAAAAAGAACTTTTAAAAAATCCATCAGAAGAAAACATAGATAAATACAGAAAGGTAATAAAACAATTTTTAAGCAAGGTTAATGAAAATTATAAGTCATTTGTTTATAAAAGATGGAAAGGCGGGCAGGTAAAGATATGGCAGACAATAAACAAACAAGTAGATGCAATATACAGAGAAGTAATTTCTTCTCAGGTAAAGGCATTTGATATTTTAGAAAAGCTAAGTAGTCTAAAAGGTCTTATAATAGACCTTAAGATAGAAGGAGTATAAATGAAACTTGCATATATGAGAGTAGGTTATAGTAAAGAAGTTGAAATTTACTCATATAATGAGAACGAGATAACTTTAAAAGAAAACATAGCATATATAATAGAAACAAAACACGAGAATGACTTTGGGTATTTTATAAAAGATGTCTCAAACCAAGAGATATTAGAAGAGTTTAAAAAAAATCCTGATAAATACTTTAAGATAATAAGAGTAGCAACAAAACAAGACCTTCAAAAAAGAAAAGAAAAGAAAATAAAGTCTAAAGAATGTTTTGAAATAGCATTAAAAAAGATAGAAGAGTTAGGACTACCTATAAAACTTGTTAACACATATTATTTTTTTGAAGGGAACAAGATACTTTTTAACTTCTATTCAGAGACAAGGGTTGACTTTAGAGAGCTTGTAAAAAGTCTTGCATCAATGTTTAAAACAAGGATAGAACTGCATCAAATAGGTATAAGAGACTTTGCTCAACATTTTGACCTTTATGGCATATGTGGAAGAGAGACATGCTGTTCAACAATAAAAACCCACAGGTATTCTGTGTCTCTAAAAGCTGCAAAAGAACAAAATCTAAATATAAAAGCATCAAAACTATCCGGCATATGCGGAAGGCTAATGTGTTGTTTAAACTATGAATATGATACATATAAAGAGACAGGTATACCAAACATTGGAGATGAAATATTAATAGATAATATTTCTTTTTTTGTAAAAGAAATTGATAGACTAAAAAAAACTATACACTTATTCAATGAAAATGACGAATTTAAAGAAATAAGTTTTGAAGAATATCAAAAAATGGGGTGTAGCAATTGTTTCAAGAATATGGGAAATACATAGGTAACTTTTTTCTAATTCTAATTGGCTTAGTAATAGTAAAAAAAATATTAAACTTCTTCGGTTTTTCAAGAAAATTTAGATGGGGTACTTTCAACTATTGGATAGTTAAAAAGAGTCACAAGTTAACCTTTAAAGAGATGCGATTATTAAAAAACATAGCTGAAGCTTTCAAAATAACAACTCCTTCATACCTTGTTGGGACTTTAGCAAGCCTTGATCATTATTTGGGACTATATATTGCTTCAGTCTTCAATAAAAAAATGGACATATGGTCAAGAATAAGAATACTATCAGAAATTCTTGAAATAAGAAGAAAGTTTGCTGTTGTTCCTCTATCATCATTCAAGATAAAAAACACAAGGCAGTTTGCACCTGGAACAAAAATAAGGATAGCAATATCTGATAAAGGTTTTTTTGAAAGTATAATAGGAGACTCAAGATACTCATACTTTTCAGTAATAGTAAAAGACCCTAATGTGGCTGAGATATTAAAGTCAATAGGAAAAGTATCTGCTAAAGTTAGTAGATTAGGTGATGCACAGTATTATTTTAAGTCAAAAGTATTATTAGTATCGACAATGACAAGACCAATGTTTGTACAGTTAAAACACACAAGAAGATTAAAGAGGAAGCAATTCAGATCTGATATAAGAGTAAAGACAAATATATTCGCTGATATAGTACCAACAACACTTCAAAAAGCAAAAAAAGGATATGTTTTTATTGATGGAAAGGATAAATACTCAGGTCTTATAATAAATATTTCTTCTGGTGGTGCAGCAATACAATCAAGGGCTCCACTTCAGAAAGGATTCTATTATAGATTAAAGTTTAAAATACTGGGTGAAGAAATTACAATCCCTGCCAAGGTAATACTTGAAAGAAGGCTTGGGCCAAATACACCTGATGCTACTTTTCATTTAAAGTTTATAGGTATATCATTACATGCAAGAGTATTTATCCAGCTATATGCCTATAGACTACACCCTTCATTCTTCTCAAAAACACAAAAGATAAAAATAGAATAAATTTCAGTCTTATAATAGGCAATAAATAATGAATATCTAATAAAAAGATAGTAACAAGAAACTAAATATACTAGAATAGAGACTATAGAGGATAGAGACTATAGTAGAGAGAGAACAAGGGCCTTAAGCCCCTTGTTCTCATTCTCCCTGCTTAGAATGAAACAGTAACACCGAAAGTAATTGCATATGATTTATTTTTTGTTCCTAAGACATATGTATACTGAAATGGTATTTTTACTGGGCCAAGATTTATCTGAAAGCCACCAACAAGTCTTGGTATAAATGTCTTTCCTGAGTCATCACCAGATATTATTATTGCACCACTGTCAGTAGAAGTGCCTGGTGCTGGAGAAGTAATAGTAACCTTAACTGAGGCAGGTATGGTAGCATTTACTTCAAAAGTGTTACTAAGGTTAAGTGTTGCACCAAAACCAGCAAACAAGTCAAGGATGTATAAAAGATTAACATACCCTTTTACCTCTGTGTCAAAACTAAACGACTTTGTTTTAACCTCAAGGTCAAGACTGCTAATAGTACCCTCTACATAACCTGTAAGTGGGCCTTCACTGTAATCAAACTTTTCTGTTTTACTTATTGAGGCACTTCCATTTATCTTGTTATTAGAATAAAAAGTTCCCAACGAAACAGAGACACCTTCAAAAGAAAGTAATACTGGAATAAGGGTCATAGGAGATATTATCCTCTTCCTTAATATAATGCCCATATTGAAAAACTTCATTGTCCATGTATTACCTGATATCTTAGGTTTTATAGTAAGAGGTAATAATTTGATTGTAAGGTCAGAGTCTTCAAAAATACCTAAACCAAAAACACTATAGAGTGGGTCAAGAGAAATTGTAACAAAAGGAGCTGCTGTTGCACCTATGCCAACATCACCAAAAGTTGCACTACCAGCACTTTTTTCAGGAGGAGTAACCACACCAACACCACCTGTCACACCAACAGCAAGATTCCTATACCCCTCACCAAATACTGGCTGAGTAGTGTTTGTTATAGCAAAACAGTCTGCCATAGAACTAAATAAGTCACCTGAAACTGTACCATATTCTGCAATATAACTATCAAATATAGTTTTATAAGAGCCCCCTATACCAGCAAATCCTGTGTAATTAATGCTAATTTTTGCAAAAGCTGGAGTTATAAGCCCAATTGCAAAAAGTAAGATAAATATTTTTTTCATCTTTAAAACCTCCTTAAAGTTTAAAAATAGATCTAAGATTATAAAAATAACATAAAATCTAAAAAATAAATCAAAAAATTTTTAAGTTAAAATAAAGTTCTAAGATTAAATTTATTTTTAAAATTTTATTTTAAAATTTTACAAAAAATTAAGGGGATAATATAAATGAAGTCATATAAAACTCTAAGAGAAGAAGGGCACGGTTTTTTCAAAATAGTCTCATATGTTGTTATAATTGCTTTCCTAATATCAATATTCGTTATAGGTAGTTTAACAACAATGTTAGGCAAAAATCAGGTTTCTTTTATAACTGTAAATGGGAAAGAGATAATGAATAAAAGGCTTGTTGAGTCAATATCAGAAAAAATAAAAGACCAGAAAAACAAAATGCAGGTTCAGTATACTGTCTTCACTGAATCACAACCATTTGTAAATAAAGAGCTTATAATATCAGAACTTCAAAAACAAGGCCTATATCCAAAGACAATAAGCCTTGTCAATGCAGTAAAAGAAGTATACGATAGGGAAAAGTCAGAGTTTGAAAAAACGCAGAATGCAAGGTATCCTTACTCTTTAGAAGACTTTATCAACTTATACAAAGAAAGATACAGTATAGAACTCTTCGATATGATGACAAATATAAACTATGTTGATGAGGTGACTATAAAAAGAGAGCATAAACTTGAAAATATCAAGGCAACTGTAAAATACTACGTACTAGACTTTAAAGACTATACAAAAAAAGTTAAATTGGATGAACAAGACATAAAAAAAGAATATGAAGAGGTAAAGTCAAAGTTTCTTGAGTCTGTTGAAGGAAGATATGTCTTTTTTAAAAACATAGAAGATGCAAATAAGTTTGCAAAAGAGATAAAAAGCAAAAAAAACAACATAGAAACAGATTTTAAAAACAGTCAAAAAGCATATTTTAAACCAAATGATACAAAAGAGTTTTTTAAAATAAAGGCAACACAAGTAAATGATGTTACTGACCCTTTTGAATACAAGAACGGTTATGGTGTTGCTGTTATAGATAAGATAAACTATACACCATATGAAAAACTAAGTGAAAAAGATAGGAATGAGATAAAAGACAAGATAATAAACTCAGAGAGGAAAAAATACTTTGACGAGTTCAGAAAATATGCTGAAAATCTATTAGGTAAAGAAAAAATAGATGAGAAAGAAGTAACAACAGGTATAACACAACCATTCTCAATAATGGGTGATGAAAATGCAAAAACTGACAAAGGAAAACAGATAGAATGGGCTGAACCAGAGAATAAAGAGTTTTTCAAGGAAGCTTTCACAAAAGAAGGAAATATAAGCCCAATAAAAGAATGGGGTGACTATATATACAGGATAGAAGTAGTAAAAATAGAAATACCAAAGACAATATCAGAGCAAGAAAAAGAGACAATGATGTCAAGACTTAAAGAGAGAGAAAAGAGAAGATTCGAATGGGGATATTTACAAGACTTAAGACAAAAGTTTGAAGTTGTATATAACTGGGAAACAATATCTAAATTATTCGGTATAGGAGAAAAATAATGCCAAACACTGAGCAAAAAATCACAATACTTGAAGATGATATAATATTTAAAGGAAATATGAAATTAACCAGCGACTTGATGCTTAATGGGAAAATAGAGGGTAATATAACAGCTGAAAACTCAAGAATAACAGTAAGCAAAACTGGTGAGATAAAAGGCAAAGTAGAGACAAAATACCTCGAAAACTTCGGGAAAGTATATGGAGAGGTAAAAGCTGAAGACTATATAGTACATAGTGAAGCTGAAAATGATGCATCTGTTACAGTAAAAAAGATAATGGTTGAATATGGTTCTTTCTTTAATGGAAACTGCAGAATGGAAAGGAAATGAACAATATTGCAATAATAGTCAAGTATAATAATCTAGATGATGAAGTTATATATGAAGGCAAGCCATCATTTCAAATAGTAGAAGAAAAGGTTAAAGAGATTGGCTTGCCATATTACATATTTTCTTCAATAGATAATAAAAACTTTATAAAGTTTGATGGCACAGTAAACTCATTGCTAAAACAAATTGACTTTAATGTAAAATCATTTAACAACATATTGTTCTTTAACTCTGATATGCCATTGTATGATATAAACCTTGTAAAAAAGATGCTTAAAGAGCATGAAGAAAACTTAGCTGACTTTACACTATCTGAAAATTATCCTGAAGGATTCTCTCCTTTTATACTAAACAGAGCAAGTTTTAAAAAATTACTCTTAATATCTACTGGGAACAATTCTATATATTCATACAACTCAATTAAGTCTCTTATAGAACTTGATATAAACTCTTATGATGTAGAGATAATAAGCCCTGATATAGACATGAGATTTATAAGAGAAACATTTTCAACAAAAAATAAGAGGGGATATATACTTACAAAGTCATTATTAGAAAAAAATGTAACCTCATCCAACTTATTAGACAAAATAAGAGAAAATCCAAATTTATTAAGACCACTGCCTATATACATAACAATAGAACTATCATCTTATTGTAATCAAAAATGTATTTTTTGCCCTTATTCTAAGATAAAAAAAGATAAACTTTTCAGTCATAACTTAGAAAAACTAATAAATGAAATATCAATATGGACAGAAGAGTGTTTTGTAGAGTTTTCAGGAATTGGTGAGCCTTTTTTATACCCTGAATTTGATAAAGTAATAAAAATAATAATGGAAAAAACAAATATAAACTTTATAATAGAAACAAATGGGACACTCATAGAAAAATACATAGAAAAACTGAGAGAAATAAAAAACCTAACCCTGATAATATCAATAAATGCTGATAATAAGCAAGATTATAAAAATATACATGGAAGTGATGACTTTGACATAGTTGAAACAAACATAGAAAGAGCCATAAAAAATAATATAAACACATACCTACAGTTCGTAAGGTGTAAAGATACTGAACAATATCTAGAAGGTTTTATAAAAAGATGGGATTTTATAAAAGACAAAATAATACTAAAAAAATACAACGACTTTTGTTTTATGGAAGACAAAAAAGTGGTTGACCTTGCACCACTAAACAGGTTCCCATGCTGGAAACTTCAAAGAAACTTGTACATAAGTTCTGATTACTACTTAAGCCCTTGTTATCAAGACATAAAAAACTCTATAGGAATAGACCTATCAAAGAAAACTATACAAGAAGCATGGGAAGAATTAAATAATTTATACAAAAAACACTGGGAAAATAGTTATCCAGACATATGTAAAAACTGTGATGAGTGGTACATATTTGATATGTAAGACAATGGAAGATCAAAAGATAAAAGAGATAATCAGAAAATACAAAGAAGAAAAGATAGACTTTAAGACAGTTTTGGAAAATCTATCAGACTTTATAGTAAATTTTCCTAAGATAGGTTTCTCTGTTTTTGATGAAGACATATGTAGTGACTACTATGTTTATGTACTCGATAGACTACCAAAAATAATAAAAGACTATAATGAAAATGAAAATGCAACATTTAAAACATTTTTCTATCTTGTATTGAGGAGACAATATCTAAACTTTATTAAGCAATACAATAAAAATCAAGACAAAAAAGAATACATAAATGAAAATCTCTGTTATGAAGACTTAACCAATATAAAAATTACAACAAAAGAAGTGATAAATATTCTTTCAAAATTAGACAATAAGTCCAGACTGCTAATAAAATTAAGATTTCCTCAGTTTTTGGTATCAGAAGACTTTTTTGAACTTTCTAAAGAGTTTAAAAAAGAACCAACCTTTTTCCTTGAAAGACTTGAGATAATACTTGACTCTGATACCCCCGTGCCCCCAAGGATAATAGCAAAGTTTTTAGAAATAGATGTAAAAATTATATCAAAAAACTTGTTTAATATAAAAGAGAAAATAAAGCAATTTATTGGAGAAAATAATGCACTTATCTGACTATCAGATAGCAAGTTATATAGACAAAAAAGTGAATAAAAAAGAAGAAAAAATGATAAAAGAACATCTTAACTCTTGCAAACAGTGTTTTGAGAAAGCCTTTTTTATAAAAAAAGTTATTATAGAAGAAGAAAAGTCAAAAAAAGAGAAAAAGAATACTGTAATAGAAAATATAAAAAACAAAATAAAACTACTTAAGTCTGGCATTGAAATAATATCAAAAAGTAGTAAAATAGATGAGTTCACCTTAGCCTTTAGAGATGAAACAATAAACAAAAAAGCAATAGAGGTTAAGACAGACCCACCAATAAAAATAATATATGACGAAAAAATAAAAATAGTCCCTATAGGAGATATAAAAATAGAGATAATTACAGATGGGAAAATAATATTTAAAGGGGTTCTATTGAAAGACTTTGAGATAAACATAGAAAAAGAAGAAATAAACAATAAATTTATATTGAAAACAGAAAAAGAAACTATAGAGTTTGAAATAGATGTTTAGTGAATACATAAAAAATATAGATATAGACTACTATAAAAACATTTGGGAAAGTTCAACTGAGAATGATGTTAGAATAGTTTTACAAAAGGAAAAAATAAACATTGAAGACTTTGCAGTACTACTTAGCCCAAACTCATTAGAAGTCTTAAATGATATAGCAAATAAGGCAAGAGAAAAAACAATAAAAAGGTTTGGCTATAATATAAACCTTTACACACCTTTATATATATCAAATTACTGTGTTAATGCTTGTAGTTACTGTAGTTTTAATACAAACCTTAAAATAGAGAGAAAACACCTGGAAATAAAAGACATAGAAAAAGAGTGTGAAATAATAAAGTCAGAAGGTTTTGACAGTATCTTGCTTGTTTCAGGGGAAGACAGAAAAAGAGTGAATCTAGAATACTTAACCGAGGCTGTTAGAGTAGCAAAAAAATATTTTTCATATGTAGCGATAGAAGTATACCCATTAGAAGAGGAAGAATACAGGATATTAATAGATAATGGCCTTGATGGAGTAACCCTTTATCAAGAAACATATGAAAAAAAAGTATATAAAGAATATCATAAAGGTCCAAAAGCAAACTACCAATACAGATTAGATACGATGGATAGAGCAGCAAGAGCAAGGATAAAAAAAATAAATATAGGAAGTCTATTAGGCTTAAATGACTTTAGAAAAGAGGCAATATACCTTGCACATCATATAAACTATTTAAGAAAAAAATATTGGTATGTAGAACTTGCTTTATCATTCCCAAGAATAAGACCTAATGCTGGAGGATTCAATCCTGTCTATCCAATAGCCGATAAAGAATTAGTGCTTTTAATAAGTATTTTTAGGCTTTTTGATGAATCATTATCTCTTGTACTCTCAACAAGAGAGAGTGAAAAGTTTAGAAATGGTATGATAAGGATATGTGTTAATACAATAAGTGCAGGTTCAAAGACTAATCCAGGAGGCCACTTAGACTCTAAAGCAGGAAAACAATTTGAGATTGCAGACTCCAGAAATCCTAATGAGATATATAAATACTTAAAGTCTATAGGATATGAACCTGTATGGAAAGACTGGGAAAAAGTTTTATAGAGGACCTCTTAATGATAAAAAAAATTTTAATAACAGATTTTATTTTAATTTTAAGTATCAATCTATACTCAAATAAACCCTTTGTTCTTATATACCCAACAAGCCCCAAAAAAGGTGAAACAATATTTCTTGATATAGTGTCTCTCCCAAAAACAAAAATAATAATAGACTCTTTTTCTAACATGGAAATTAAGCCAATAAAAATATCTGACTCACATAAGCTAGCAATGATACCTGTGGACATAGAATATCCAAAAGATGAAATAACTTTCACAATAGAAATAGAAAATCAAGAAAAATACAGTTATTCTGTTAAATTAGAAGAACCTGTTGTAAGAGAAAGAAACTTAATAGTTAAAAAGAAAAAAATAAAAACAATTTTGTCAGAAAGCGAAAAAAAAGAACTGTTAAGAGAAGCAATACTTGTAAGCAAAGCAAGGAAAGTCTTTACAGAAAATCTTTATATAAACGGGAGTTTTATATATCCTGTTAAAGAAATTAGGAATCAAGACCTTTATTTTGGAGACTTAAGAAAAATAATATTCGGTGATGGTGAAAAAAAACAGTATCATAGAGGTATAGACTTTGGTGCTCCATGGGGTACAAAAGTATATGCACCCAACAATGGAAGAGTTATAATAGCTGATAATTTCAAAACAAGAGGAAAAACGATAATAATAGACCATGG
>Ga0308397_1002070_pt1 | contig 10366 bp, 7 predicted proteins | sample Hotspr20SampleT8_FD_202356 | JGI IMG/M metagenome (GOLD analysis project Ga0308397, IMG submission 202356) | Hot spring phototrophic mat microbial communities from Mushroom Spring, Yellowstone National Park, Wyoming, United States - 20051001_T8 ...
CAGTACTCCGTGTACTTTACCTTTACCGTCCTGGAGGAAGATTGCGATGGGATGTGCTGGAAATACCTGATCGAAGAAGAGAAGTTCATTCCCGATTACTTTGTCAGTACCGAACCCACCAGTTGCCGGTTATATCGGGGGCATCGGGGCCGTATGGAGATGGAGGTTCATATCAAAGGAGTTTCCGCCCATGGATCGGCACCGGAACGAGGGGTGAATGCGGCCTACAAAGCGGCCAGAGCTGCCCTGGCCCTTGAAGGGTTGAACGAAAAGCTCCAACCCGATGCGGATCGGTTTCTGGGAAAGGGAACCATCGTGGTCTCCCAGTTGAAAGCCTTTGGTCCTTCCCAGTGCGCCGTGCCTGATGTGGCATCCCTCTACATCGACCGCAGACTTACCTGGGGGGAGACGAAAGAACTGGCGGTACAGCAGGTGAAGGATGCCCTAGGGAGCCTTGCCGAAGAGGTAGTGGTTCCCTATTACGACAAACCGGGCTGGAAGAAAACCCCCTACGGCCAGGAGCTCTACTTTCCCACCTGGAAACTCCCCCTGGACCATCCTTTTGTGCAAGCTGGTATTACGACCTACAGAGGTCTCTTTGGTGCGGAACCTGTAGTGGACAAGTGGACCTTTTCCACCAACGGTACCGCTGTCTGCGGACGGTATAGGATTCCCACCATTGGATTTGGACCAGGGGATGAGGTTCAGGCCCATGCTCCCAACGAGGTCACCCGGGTACAGGATCTACAGATTGCCAGCGCTTTCTATGCGTACCTTCCCTACATACTGGATCGCTCCCATGAATAGGAAAGATCAGCTCTTCCGGTATCGATGCAGTCTCTGCGGAAAGGAGTACGATCCCTCCCCGGAGATTCTAGTATGTCCAGCCTGTCAGGCAAAACAGGATCCGAAAGAACCTCTCCGTGGGGTGTTGGAAGTCCATTGGGACTATCCTGCCCTACGGAAACAGATCGATTCCAAGGGAGGGAACTGGGATGTGTTCGATTTCCTGCCCGTGGAAAGAGAGTTTTTCCCCCCCATCCCTGTGGGGAACACCCCCCTGTGGAAACCTTTCGGGTTATGGAAGAGGTTGGGAGTCGGAGATCTTTACCTGAAGGATGATGGAGTCAACCCTACGGGATCCCTGAAGGATCGAGCTTCCTTCCTTGTGGCTGCTTTTGCCAGAAAGTATGGACGTTCTGCGGTGGCGGTAGCTTCTACGGGAAACGCCGCATCTTCCATGGCGGGGGTGGGGGCGGCAGCGGGAATCTCGGTGCGGATTTTCATGCCTAAGTCCGCTCCTCTGGCTAAACGGCTGCAGTCCCTCCTGTATGGCGCGGAGGTGACACTGGTGGAGGGTACCTACGATGATGCCTACGACGCTTCCCTAGTGTACTGTCGCGCCCACCGAGAAGTGCTTTCCCGGAATACCGCTCAGCAACCCTTAACGATAGAAGGGAAGAAGACCGTAGCTCTGGAGATCTACCGGGATCTGGGAAGAGCCCCCCGGCGAGTCTACCTATCTGTGGGAGATGGGGTGATCCTAGGGGGGGTCTATCGAGGGTTCGAGGATCTGTTGCGACTGGGGATGATCGAATCGATGCCAGAGATCGTGGCAGTACAGGCGGAAGGTTCATCGGCCATTGCACGAGCCTTACAGAAAGGCTCCTTTGATAGGGGAGTTCCTGCTTCTACGGTTGCCGATTCGATCTCCGTGGAAATTCCCAGAAACGGGTACCTGGCTATCCAAAAGCTCAATGCATACGGTGGGCGAGTGACCCTGGTTTCCGACAGGGAAATCCTGGAAGCCCAAAAAAAGCTCGCCTCTGGGGCAGGCCTTTTCTCCGAACCTGCCGGCGCCGCCGCTTTCGCAGGGTTTCTGAAGGATCTTAAGGTTCGGCAAGAGAGCGGGGAAGGCGGATCTTCCGGAGCCAAGGGAGGCCTTTCCGTCGCTGAAGGAACATCAAGGGGAAAGCAAGGACACAATGAGGGGCCTACGGTTATCCTTCTCACAGGGAACGGCCTGAAGGATGTGGAAGCCGGGCTAAAAGCTCTTTCTTCTACCAATCTTGACAGGGAGGGAAACCCCGGATAGAATCTGATATATCTATTTTATACAAGATGTACATGGTTCAGGCATCTGTGGGGAGTTCTTGTAAAAACATCCTTGTGAAGCATCTATGCATAGAAACCGACACACTGTAGGAGGCACCATGGGATTATCCAAGGAACGGAAAGCAGTACTGGAGGGGCTCTGCAAACAGTTCCGTAAAACTCTGATCGAGACCCTCTACTCTGTGCAAACAGGACATCCGGGTGGGTCTCTCTCCGCTACCGAAATCATCACTACCCTATACTTCGAAGTGATGAAAGTGGATCCCAAGAATCCTACCTGGGAAGACAGGGACAGGTTCGTACTGGCAAAAGGGCATGCGGCCCCCATGCTCTACATAGCCTTAGCGGAGAAGGGGTTCTTTCCGAAGGAAGAGCTGAAAACCTTGAGGCAACTGAATAGCAGACTCCAGGGGCATCCCTGTGCCTTGAAAACCCCAGGGGTGGAACTCTCTACTGGCCCGCTGGGTTTAGGGCTTTCCGCAGCTCTGGGGATGGGGCTGGGTGCGAGGCTCCAGGGAAAAGGGTTCTATACCTACGTTCTCCTTGGGGATGGGGAAATCCAGGAGGGGATCGTGTGGGAGGCTGCGATGGCAGGGGCCAAGTATGGCCTGGACAATGTGGTAGCCATCCTGGACAAGAATGGGGTGCAACTGGATGGAACAGTGGATCAGATCATGCCTCTAGGAGATGTGCGGGCAAAGTGGAGTTCCTTCGGCTGGAACACCCTCGAGATCGATGGCCACTCGGTGGAAGAGGTTTACGATGCGATCCAGGAAGCCCATCGGATGAAAGGAAAACCCGTCCTCATCATTGCCCACACGGTGAAAGGGAAGGGAGTTTCCTTTATGGAAGGGAAACATGCATGGCATGGAAAACCCATAAGCAAAGCAGAGTACGAAGCCGCTATGAAAGAACTGGAAGGGGGAAGGTAATGGCAGGAGCAACGGGCAAGGCCATGAGGCAAGTGTACGGCGAGACTCTCGTCGAACTAGGAAAAACCTACCCTAATCTCGTAGTGTTCGATGCGGACGTGGCAAACTCCACACGGACAATTCTTTTTGGGGAAGTGTATCCTGACCGATTTTTCGATGTGGGGATTGCCGAGATGAACATGGCAGCCATGGCGGCGGGTATTTCCACCACGGGGATGATTCCTTTCGTGAATACCTTTGCCTGTTTCATGGTTCTTCGGTGCGGGGATCCGATCCGAAGTCTCATATCCTACACGAAACTCAACGTGAAATTGGCAGGCACCTACGCGGGACTATCCGATTCTTACGATGGGGCTAGCCATCATTCTATCCTGGATATAGCCTTCATGCGAGCTCTTCCCAACATGGTGGTGATCAGTCCTGCCGATGGGGAAGAAATAAAGGCAGCCACTGAGGCGGCGGTTCAGCATAAAGGTCCGGTGTACCTTCGGATCCATCGAAACGAATGTCCCGATATCCCGGAGGCTGATTTTCAACCCTTTGTTCTGGGGAAGGGAAAGGTCCTCAAAGAGGGAAAAGATATTACCCTGGTAGCAACGGGATACATGGTACATCGGGCGATGGAAGCTGCCCGAAAATTGGAGGATCAGGGAGTATCCGCCAGGGTGGTGAACATCCACACCGTCAAGCCCCTCGATACGGAACTCTTAGAGAAATGTGCGAAAGAAACGGGAGGGATCGTGGTGGCGGAAGAGCACTCGATCCACGGGGGCCTGGGAGGAGCGGTGGCCGAAGCGGTCGGAAGTCTGTATCCGGTGCCGATCGAGTTTGTGGGGGTAAAAGACACCTTTGCCGAGTCGGGGGATTATCAGGCTCTTCTAGAAAAATATGGATTGACTGCCTCCCATATCGAAAGGGCAGCGGTGGAGGTGTTGAAAAAGAAAGGAGCTCGAAGATGAAAGGGTTGGTGAAGTACGCGGCTGGTCCTGGGAACATGGAACTGCGGGAAGTGCCCGAACCAAAACCGGGACCCGGAGAGGTAAAGATCGCGGTACAGTACACGGGGATCTGCGGTTCGGACCTCCATATCTACCATAGCGATATTGCGATCCCTGTGCGTCCTCCCGTAATCACGGGACACGAGTTCAGTGGAACCATCGTGGAGGTAGGGCTCGGTGTGGAACATTGGAAACCGGGGGATCGGGTGGTTTCCGAAACAGCCTACTCCTACTGTGGAGTATGCATCCACTGCAGGGAGGGCTTTTACAACCTCTGTAACCAGAGGAAGACTCTCGGTTACTGGTACAACGGAGCCTTTGCTCCCTACACGATCGTTCCGGCTGCCCGTCTCCATCCGTTACCGGACTCGATTTCCTTCCTGGAAGGAGCCCTGATGGAACCTCTCGCCTGTATCGTGCATGCAGTGGTGGAACTGACCCATATACAGGCGGGGGATACTGTCCTAGTCTCGGGTCCGGGTGCCATCGGGCTAGCGACACTTCAGGTGGCGAAGGCGCATGGAGCCCGTGTGTTAGTTACCGGCACCCCCGTGGATGCGGAGAGACTGGAGAAGGCGAAAGCCCTCGGTGCGGATTGGACACTGGATGTCACGAAACGGCGTTTGGGTGAGGCAGTGGAAGAGATCACCGGGGGAGTAGGGGTGGATGTGGTACTGGAGTGTTCGGGAAGTGAGAAAGCCCTCCAGGATGCCCTGCTTTCCGTACGGAAGCGGGGGCAATTGACTCAGATCGGACTGTTCGGGAAACCCATATCTCTCGATTTCGAGCGGATTTGTTACAAAGAGGTGAAGGTTACCGGCTCCCTCGGCTCCCGATGGACTTCCTGGGAACGGGCGTTACAGATGGTAGCCCGAGGGCAGGTACAGTTGAAACCTCTCGTATCCGACATCCTGCCCCTTGCCGAATGGAAAAAAGCCTTCGACTTATTCGAAGCGAAAAAGGGACTGAAAATCGTACTGGATCCAAAGGAATGAGGGAAAAGGTGAATGGGGTTTCTACCGTGAAGAAGGAAGCCCTCCAGGAACAGGTGTATCGCAAAATCAAGGAGCGGATCATTTCCTGTGAAATGCTTCCAGGATCGGTGGTTTCGGAGGAAAACCTGGCTTCCGAGTTCGGTACATCCCGAACCCCCATTCGGGAAGCCTTGCTTCGACTCCAACGGGAACATCTCATCGATATCTACCCGCGGCAGGGAACTTTCGTGTCTCCCATTTCCCTGCAGGATATCTACGAGATCTACCAGATACGACTCCTGATAGAGCCCCGGATCGCCCGAATTGCCAGTCGACGGATGGATCGAGGGGTACTGGAACGTTTCCTTCAACTGTTTTCTTCGCAGGATATGAAAACCATCTCATTCAAAGAGTGGTTTCAGTACGATCGGGATCTGCATGATTACATCGTGGAATGCACTCACAATAGACATCTGATCGAGATATACCGAGTGGTAATGGATCAGAACCAACGGATGCGGATCCTGGCAGGAAGACTCCCGAAACGGATCGAATCAACCAATGAGGAACACGTCGCGATCCTAAAAGCCCTCCTGTCCCAGGATGAAGAGAGAATCGAACAGGTAATGTCTGCCCATATCCTGGCTTCCCGGGATGCGGTATTGAAGTTGGAGGGATATATTCATGAGTAAGGAGGAGAATCCTATGGAACTGAAGGAACGAATTCAGAAAGAAAAAAAGAGGTGGGAAAAGGCAAATCTTGAAGCGCTGTGGGAATCCCTCGTTCAAGGCCGGGAGGAGGCTGTTCGGGGGGCTCTCCTTTACTTCTCGAAAGCCGAAACTTTCGAAAAACGGTTCGACTTTCTTGAGAGGAAGTACAGCGGGAAAGCGCTGAAGAGTATTGAACTATATCGATCGATCATTCTCCGTTTCCTCTTGAACCTTGCATTGGATCTTCAGTCTTTCCCCGCAGAGCGGAAGCTTCTCCCCCTCTTAGGAGAGGAAAGGGTACAATCCTTTACGCAACGAATCCTTCAGTCTCTCCGAACCCTCATGGAAACCTTTCCGGAAGAAGCGGCAATGTTCACGGAAGAAATCAAGAAAACCACCCGTGCCCGATTGAAGGCAGAGGGCATCACCGAGGAAGGGGAAGTGAAACGGATGGTAGACGCCCTCTGGGGGAAGGGAATCGAGGAGTATATAGAAAATCTCGTTCATGAGTACAGCAAATCGAACCTTCGGCTTGCCGCTAGATCGGCGTTAGAGGGAACTCTCCACACCGAAATGGGGAACGATTATGCAGAGTTCCTGGATTCAATGATTCGGATCGGGGGAACCTTCGTCACCACTAACCCTGTGCTCATCAAACTTGCCTGGGACATCGATCCGGCCTACTGGAACATGCAGGTAGACCACGTGATTCGTTCTACCTTTTCGAAGAAGAAACTTGCCTCCCTCCTAGAGGGCCCGGAAGAAACTCTTGCCGAAGGGATAGAGCGGATCAATGCCCTGATCACCACCTCCGTAGTAGAGAGGAACTGTCGGTTACTGCGACCGATCTTCCTCCTGAGCGAAGGGAAACAGGGGTATGTGAGTCTACAGGTGAATCCGAAGGCTCACTCCGATAGCGATAAGATGGTGAAGGAAGCGGTGTTCATTTACAAAGAGTTGGAGAAACGGCTGGGAGGAGTCCCAAACGTGGTGATCAAGGTCCCGTCTACGCAGGCGGGACTCGAGGCGGCCAAAAAACTCACCTCCAGGGGGATAGGGGTAACAGTGACCCTAACCTTCAGTCTGTTTCAGTCCATTCCTTTCGCCCAAGTTCTGCAGAAAGGGGACGCCCTGGTTTCCTATATCGCCATCATGAACGGAAGACTCGCGTTTCCGGTACGGGATGAGCTGAAGGCAAAGGGAATAGAGGGCGGGGTGGAAGCTGCCCGATGGGCGGGAGTGGAAGTGGCTCGGAAAGCGGCCTATCGGCTGTATGCCCCTCGGGAAAAGGGAGGGTTGGGAGTCGATCCGGATAAAGTGAAGATCATGATTGCCTCCCTTCGAATCTATGAGGATTGGATCCCCGATATTTCGGAACTCTGGGGGATCCCCCTCATCACGATCTTCCCCAATGTCAGACGGGCCTACGATGCCCATCCGAGACCTCTTGTGCCGGACGCTCTGCAGGGGAAAACCCCTGACAAGGATGTGGAAATCCTTTTGAAAAGCGAAATTTTCCGGCAGGCCTGGTGGGTTCCGGAGAATGGTTCCATGGGTAAACCGGAGAGGGTGCTTACCCTGGATAAGCAGGATGCGGAGGCTGTGGCCGCATGGAAACCCGTACATGACACATTGGCCCAATTTATCGGTATGTACCAGGACATGAGCCAGATGGTACGGGACCGGATGCGGGGATTGGTAGAAGGTTCTGCAGAAGGGGGAAGGGGATAAACGGATGGTGGTACACATTGCCTATGGAAAACAGGGGCTGCCCGTCACGCTCCCGGACGATATTCCTGTTCGAATCATCGAACCTACCTATGTACCTCCTGTAAAGGATCCAGTAGGTACGGTAATAGCCTCGTTGAGAAATCCTATGGGAACAAGGCCGCTCCAAAAACTCGTGAAACCCACAGATTCGGTGGGGATCGTGTTCAGTGACATTACCCGTCCCACACCCAACCATATCCTGATCCCCGCTATCCTGCAGGAACTGGAACTATCCGGAATCCCCAGTTCCAGGATCACTCTTTTCAATTCCACGGGAACCCATCGGTTGAACACGGAGGAAGAGCTCCGCTCGATGTTAGGGGAGAAGATCGTCGATACGTACCGAATCGTACAGAACGACGCCCGAGCGGAAGGTCAGCATGAGGCAGTGGGAAAGACCCGCAGGGGTACCGTCGTTAAGATTCATCGGGAGTTTCTCCGCTGTTCCTTCAAGATCCTCACCGGATTCATCGAACCCCATTTTTTCGCGGGATTTTCCGGCGGGGGAAAGGCTGTGGTGCCGGGCATGGCCCATCTGGATACGGTGATGCGGAATCACGGTGCCGAAAATATCGATCATCCTAACTCGACCTGGGGCGTCCTGCAGGGAAACCCTCTACGGGAGGAGATCGACGAAGCAGCTTCTTTTGTGAAACCCCATTTTTTAGTGAACGTGACCCTGAACAAGGACAAGCAAATTACCGCTTCCTTCGCGGGGGACTGGATCGAAGCCTACCGCAAGGGAACCGAGTTCGTACGAGAAACCGCGATGGTGAGAACGGATACCCTGTACGATCTGGTGATCACATCCAACGCCGGATATCCCCTGGATTTGAACCTCTACCAGGCGTTGAAGGGAATGAGCGCGGCTTCCAAGATCACCAAACCCGGGGGAACCATCGTGGTGGCAGCAGAGTGCTGGGATGGAGTTCCTGAGCATGGATCCTTCGGACGCCTCCTTCGGGAAGCGAAAGATCCGGATGAGCTGCTGAAACGGATACGTTCGGAAGGATTCTCCATGGACGATCAATGGCAGGCACAGATCCTGGCTCTGTTGGTAAAAAAGGCTCGGGTGTTCGTCTATACCACCCACCTTTCCGAAGAAACCCTACGTCAGTCCCATCTGGGATACTGCCCCTCCATCGAAAAGCTGGTGGAGGAAAAAATTCGGGAACTGGGCCCCTCCCTAAAGATCTGTGTGTTGCCCGAAGGACCTCTGACAATCCCGTACTATGAACCTTGAGGAGGAAACATGAGTACCTATGCATTTGGTAAGCTGGAATTAGATCCCGCACGGAATCCTGCTGTCCTGGATACCACCACGTGGGATCGGGATTCTGCCATTTCCCTCGTGTTCCAGGAGGAAGATCGATTCTGGCATCGCCTACAAGCTCTGGCAGGAAAGAATCAAGAACCCCCTGTATCGGGGAAGAATCTGACGGTTTACCCTTCTTCCCATGCCCCGGATCAGGGTTCCGATGTGTTCCTTGCCTCCCTCCCCGATGGGCAGGACATCTTTCTCCGTATAGGGCCCATGCAGGGTTCTTCTAAACTAGGATATCCACTGGCTACCAAACCACTTTCGGGAGGACAGACCCTATCCCTCTATCCTACCGATATGGAGGTATTGACGGCATACCTACGGGAACTGAATCCCGAAAAGGCCCCTAAGGCACTGGGTTCTACCCCCCGCTTGGGAATAGGGGATCGCCATACGGTACTGGTATGGCCTGCTGCCCTTCGGGCGATGGAACAGGGTAGGTTTGCAGCCAATGCGATACAGAACTCCCTTCGAGAGCTGAACCTGCTGGATGACCTCAAGGAAGGAAAGGCTCCCAAAGAGAACTACCTGTTCAGTTTTGGCACTATCGCGGAAGGACACACGGGAAGCACCTTCGAAGGGCTTCTCCATGCGGGCATCCTAGCGGTGCTGAAAGACCCTACCTTTCCTAGGTATGGAGCCGATGCAGATCATATCCAGGTTAAACGAGGCCCTCAAGGATTGGACCGAGCCAAGAGGGTAATGCGGGCGGCCAGGCATTACACCTTCTTTACCTTGGATGTGTCCGACATTCTCGGCTATTCGGCCCTGCTGGACCATGCAAGTGGTATGGGAAAGGAATACCTTTCCCGGGAGATCCCCCAGGAGGAGCAAAAGCGAGACATCCTTCTGTACCACAGGCGGATACGGACCATCGGAGGAAGACGGTATGCTTTCTCCGAAGAGGAGATCGGAAGACTGGTGGGGAAGTACTGGAAAGCTCTCGCTGCACTGGAAGAGCTCTGCGCTCACCTAAAATCCTTGAAGGGACAACAGCCCTTCGATCTGGAACTTTCCATCGACGAAAATCCTCCGGAGGTTTCCACCTGTAACTGCATCACCCGACCGGAAGAGGTAGTGTTTCTCGCTACCGAGATCGAACGCAGGGGCCTTCCCGTAACTCACCTGGCACCGAACTTCGGGGTGGAAAAGAGCACCGACTACCGTTGCCCTGATGGGCTTACCGGCTTGGAGGAGCGAGTACGGGTGATCTCGGAAATCGCCACACACTACAACCTAATGCTGGACTGCCATTCGGGGGACGATCTATCTAAGGAAACCCGGAAGGTCTTTGGAAGGGCGACCCGAGGAAGGATCAATTTCAAGATCTCACCTATGCTCCAGTTGATCTTTGCCGAGACTCTATACGAAAAGCAGCGGGACCTCTTCCTCCAGTGGTGGCAGGATGTGTTTCACTTCGTGGAGGGAGAAGCCCAAAAGGGATCAAGTTTTGCGAAAGAATGCCTGCAGGAGCTTGCCTCCGATCCCACCCCTCATCCGGCAAAGAAGCTGTTCCATTACTATTGCTTCGTCTCGGTGGGGAGA
>Ga0308397_1002071_pt1 | contig 10351 bp, 9 predicted proteins | sample Hotspr20SampleT8_FD_202356 | JGI IMG/M metagenome (GOLD analysis project Ga0308397, IMG submission 202356) | Hot spring phototrophic mat microbial communities from Mushroom Spring, Yellowstone National Park, Wyoming, United States - 20051001_T8 ...
TCTCATATTCGGTCTTCCGGGAGAAGGGTGGGAGGAGATTCTGCAAACCATTCGGTACATAGCTCGATTCAGGCCGGATGGAATCAAGATTCACAACCTCCATATCCCCTTCCAGGCTCCCCTGTTCCAGGAATTTTTATCTGGCGAGCTTTCAATCCCCTGTGCCGAGAGACACCTTCAGTACGTAGTGAGGGCCTTGGAACTACTGCCCCCAGAAACTCTCATCATGCGGTTTACCTGCGATACACCGAAAGACAGGCTCGCATTCCCCCGAACTTTTCCAGACAAGGCAACCTTTCTCGCTTGCCTGTCCCAGAAGCTTGCCGAGCAGGATACCTGGCAGGGAAAACTATTCGACCCTTCCAAACCCCCTGAATACAGGGGGAGATAGGAACCTTGAAAGGGCGGACGCCTGAAAAGAAGGGGTAATTCTCGTTCCTTATCCAGCGAGTTCATCCGCGGTACGGAAGATTTCCTGGTAGAGATCATCCAACTGGGACACATCCACACTGGCGAATGCCACCCGGAGGAAACAGTCCTGAAGGTTGATGGTTCCGATTCCCTTTTCCAGGAGGCGTTTGCGCAATGTTTCCGCGGATATCCCGTTACAGCGGAAGCTCATGAAATACCCCGAGTTGAAGGGTACTTCCTTCAGGGCTTTCCCGTTCTTTCTATTCTTGAGAATTTCTTTCACCTTTAGATACCGTTCCCGAAGGATCTGGTACTTGGCTTCTTTTTCTTGAGCGTAGGAGGGGCTCTTCATTACCCGGATCATGATACTCTGGGCAAGGCGAGAGGAGTTGGAGACGGTGGTGCGAAGCACCGCGGAGGCTTTCACCATGAGAGCATCGAAGTGTTCCTTTTCTAGACCCTTCCCCCCAAAGGTGAGGAAGGCCACTCTGAACCCCCAGACAAAGTCTTCCTTGGTGGACCCATCCACCTTGACGGCCAGCACTCGAGGATGAAGGTCTGCAAGGTGGGCAAAACTGGATTGTGTCTCTGTTCCCTCTTCATAGAAAAGGCCATAGTAAGCATCGTCTGAAATAGTGAGGATAGAAAGCCCTTCCTCGGCACACTGGTACACCACCTCTGCCAGTCGTTTCGCTTCCTGTACGGTGGGAGAGTATCCTGCCGGGTTGTTGGGGAAGTTTAGAAGGAGTACTACTTTCCCTTTGGATGTATGGTTCAGTATCTCTTTCTTTAAACCTTCCAGGTTGTAGGTGCCCTGGGAATTGAAAAAAGGGTAGGTGACGATCTGCGCCTGGTTACGGTCCTTGAAGATCAATTCGTAGTTGTCCCAGAACATATCGGGAATGATCACCACATCGTCTTTTTCCACGAAAAGATCCGCCGCGGTGGAGATCCCCGGAGTCAAGCCCGGTACGACCATGGGAAGAGAAATATGATCTTCCTTTAAGGAGGGGTTTTTTCGCAGAAGTTCCTTTTTCCAAAGTTGACGGAGCTCTTCCACCCCTGTAACGGGGGCGTAGGCCACCGATTCGGAGGGCGAAAAAGGGGCTGTTAGGGCTTGTACGGAAGGAAGGATCATGGGTTTGCCCTGCTCGTAAGCCATACCGATGGTGGCATTGTGGCGAGTGGCCTTCTTGGTAGCTTCGGCGGATTGCGCCACGATTCCTTTGGGGAAATACATTCGCTTCCCCATCTCGGAAAGGAGCCGATACGCTACGGTGGGTTTCAATGTGTCATTCAATTCTCTTGCTAGTGGATTCATAAGGTCTCTATATTATAGTAAAATATTCTTGTCAAGGCGATTCCTTACAGGAGAAGACTCTGCATGCAGCATGCCCTTTCCAGGTTGCTTATACCCACCACACCCACCCTCTTGAGTATCCTGGCCCTTTCGGGGCTTGAACTGATTCTCCGTCTCCGCGGGATGGGGTATGACACCCTTGGGCCCCTCCTTCTTTTCGGGATCGTGTTCAGTTCCGTGTTCGTCGATGGAATCCAGGGATACTATACGGCCTTCGGAATATCCCTGGTGAGCGCTCTTCTGGCCAGTAGTGAGGAACAGGGAGCTGTCCAGATCTTTGGCTTGACGACGTTGGGTGTCACATTCTGTATCGCCCGACTCAAGTACTTAAGGTACAAAGCCATCCTACAATCGGAACGGGCCGAGGTGCTCTATCGGTTAAGCCGGGATTTGACTCGGAGGAACGGGAAACTCGCTCTCATATATTCGGCAGCCACAATTCTCAGGAAAGAAGTGCCCGATACCCTGGATTTCTACCTGGTTGAAGGGAATCAAATCTTGAAACTGCATGGGACGGAACTGAAACCGGTGGATGAACACCTCCGCACCCTGCCTGATTGGGTGTGTCGTACGGGTGAGGCGGCTGGCAGGGGTACGGAGACTCTTTCGGGGGCGGATGCCCTGTTCCTCCCTATAGGGACGGATCAACACCGGTTTGGGGCTTTGAGCGTTCAGTTCCGGGATCCGTCGGATTACTACGACCAGGACAAGCGGAAGGTGTATGAAACCATCGCAAAGCAGATCGGAGAAGCCCTAGAACGAGATCAGGAGGCAGTGAACGGCTTTCAAACGAATCTGGCGCAGGAAGGAGAAAAACTCCGCAGCTCCCTTCTACGGTCTCTCTCCCACGATCTGCGGACCCCGTTGACAGGGATTCGGGGATCCATCGAACTGTTGAAGATGAAGCTTGGAGAAGGGGAAACTCCGGAGAATCATGAACTCCTGGAAAGCGTTTCGGAGGAACTCGGCTGGCTCCTTCGAATGATGGACAATATCTTGAGTTTGACGAGGTTCGAGTCGGAACGGGTGATCCTCCGGAAGGAATCGGAACCGGTGGAGGATGTGGTAGGATCTGCCGTGCGAGTGCTTTCGAAGCGGCTAGCCACCCATCCAATCGAAATCAGGCTCCCCGATTCTATCCTGATGGTTCCCATGGAGAGCGCCCTGATCGAACAGGTGCTGGTAAATCTTCTGGATAACGCAGGTAAGTATTCTGACCCCCACACTCCCATCGAAATCGAAGTGAAGGTGGAGGGGGGTATGGCTGTATTCAGTGTTTCCGATAGGGGGAGAGGGATCGCGTTGGAGGATCTGGGTAGGGTGTTCGAAAAGTTCGAACGCGGCAAGCCGGAAGAGATTCGGGGGATTCGAGGAACGGGATTGGGACTCTCCATCTGCAAGGCCATCATAGAAGCCCATGGGGGGACCATCCAGGCGATTCCCAGGGAAGGAGGGGGAACCATATTCCGATTTACCCTACCCCTGGAGGTGGAGACGAATGGATAACGCACCGCTAATCCTTATAATCGAAGATGAACGTCACATTCGTAATTTCCTGAGGTCTGCTCTGAAGACCCAATCGTATCGGGTGCTGGAAGCGGAGAAGGGGAGAGAGGGCCTGTCACTGGCTGCTTCCTATGTTCCGGACGTGGTGCTTCTGGATCTGGGGCTCCCGGATATGGATGGGATAGAGGTGATCAAGGAACTCAGGGTGTGGTTTACAGCCCCCATTCTTATCCTTTCTGCCCGGGGACAGGAACGGGACAAGATTGCCGCCCTCGATGCGGGAGCGGATGACTACCTGACTAAACCCTTTGGGGTGGGTGAGCTCTTGGCAAGGATCCGTGTCGCTTTGAGGAATCGAGCTCGTAGGGAGGTGGCGGAAGGGGGAGGAACGGTGTTTACCGTGGGGGGACTTAAAGTGGATCTGGAAGCCCGCCGAGTGTTCGTGGATGACCAGGAGGTCCATCTGACCCCTATCGAGTTCAAACTCCTCACCGTGCTGGTGAAAAATGCGGGCAAGGTGGTGACCCACATGCATCTACTTCGGGAAGTGTGGGGGCCTGCCAGCGTAGATCAGCTCCATTACGTCCGGATCTACATGGCAGGGCTACGGAAGAAATTGGAGAAGGATCCGGCCAGACCCCGGTATCTACTTACGGAGGTGGGGGTGGGGTACCGCCTCGCCGACGAGTAGGGTGCTCTGCCAGCCGTTGTTCGTGGTAGGCTTTTCGCGGAAATCTTGAAGTATCGGCTGTTCCATAAGGGGATGGGGTACGGGTCAGCCTCTGCATCAGGGTTCTTTTTCGGACAGTTCCTTTTCATGGTGAATCTGGTACTGTTCCAGGAAGATGTCCAGAGCGGCGAAGAAGAAAATGAGAATCATAGGCCCTAGAATGACCCCCTGAAATCCGAAGTACTGGAGCGCTCCTAGAATCGAAAAGAAGATCAAGAGGGGATGGATCTTTATCCGATCCTGCAGGATCAAGGGGCGAAGGAAATTGTCCACTGTAGAAACGAAGAAGGTACAAAGGGCAGCCAACAACAACGCCCCTGAGGTGTCTCCGGAAAGGAGCTTCACTACCGTTACCGGTATCCAGATTCCCGCAGCCCCGAACATGGGAATGAAGGCGAAGAATAGAATCAGGAGGGCTAGGAGGAGAAAGGCAGGGACATGGAACAGGTAGAACAGGATTCCCGCAGCGGTAGCTTGGTAGAGAGCCACGAGGAAGTAACCGGTAACCAGGTGCCTGGTAGTCTCTTTGAAACGGTTTACGAACACGAGCAACAACTCCCTGTTCAGGGGAACCGCACGCATGAACAGGCTCAGAAGATACTTCCCGTCCAACAGAAGGAAGAAGAGGGTGAACACCATGAACAGGAGGGTAATGAAAAAGTTCGTCACGTTTCGCACCATCTGGGTGGAGAATCGGAAGAGGAAATCTGTACTCTGCCGCAGGAAAGTGATGATGGTTTTGGGAAGATCTATTTTGGAAAGGTCCACCGCGTTGAAGGTGATTTCCCGGATCGCGTGGACCAGGGCATCATCGGGTCGAAAAGAAAGCCCTTTTGCACTTCGTTTGACAAATCCTTCCAGAATGTGAAGGAGTTGGAAGGACTGTTTGAAAGCCCCTTGCAGAATGAAAAATAGGGGTATAATGATCAGGGCAATCACGAGAAGGGAAAAGAGTGCGGCCAAGACGTTCTGATAGATGGTGTACCCTCTGGCCTTGGGAGAGATCCATTTCAAGCAACGCTGATACACAGGGTTGATGAGGATGTAGAACAGAAGGGACCAGAGGAGAGTGGAGAAGAAAGGACTAAAAATGACCAACAGCAGGATAGTAAGACCCAGGAACAGGGCAAGGAAAATTAGTTTTTGGATATCCAGCTTTTCCATACGAATTAGAAGTATCTTACCTTGATTGCCAACTTTTTCATAGTGTACTCCGCTGCAGCACGGAGAATTGGATCCGGAGAGTGTACATATTCCGTTAGAAGAGAGAGCTGTCGAGAGATCCAGGTTGACGAAACTGGTTGATGGGCCAGAGCGAGCAGTGCGTTTCGTTTGAGTGTATGGGAATGCATCCATCCCATATCCAGTACGGAATATCGGAATATCCCCTTGCGGAGGGTTTCATCCGGCGATTCGAGGACTTTCCCTAATTCGATCCCCCTTCCCAAATACCCCCACTTTTCGGATGGTACATGGCGGAGGATTGAGTTTTCTTCACTCTCGATAGGCAGGGGGCGATTGTGGGGGCAAACCTCCTGGCATATATCGCAACCGTAGAATAGGGTGCCCCATTTCGGCAGGATTTCTTCAGGAACGGAGGACAGGTGGGAAGCGTAAGCCTGGAGGCATCGGCTTGTGTCCACAACGCCGGGAACTTCCAGCGCTCCCGCGGGACAGGCTTCCTGGCAGGCTCTGCAGCTGCCGCAGAGAGGAAACGTCTCTCCCTTGTACGTTGGGGTTCCGAAGGAGGTTTCTGGCGGTTCAGGCGTATCGGAGAACAGGAGTCCTCCCAATACGAGGAAGGTGCCGAAGGGCTTAACGATGACAAGGGAGTTTTTCCCCCTCACCCCCAAACCGCTTAGGAGGGCAAAGGTTTTTTCAGGGTAGGGAGAATTGCAGTAGATCCGTCCCGCCCCTTTGGGAACGTGCCCACTGGATTCGAGGGTACGGAGGAGAACTTTCAATTTCTCCACCAGGATCCTGTAGTAGTTCATCTGAGCAAAGGCTCCCAGGGAACCTTGCGGATCCTCAGGATCGTTTTCCGGAGGAAGGCCTCTTCCGTGATAGAAAGCTGTAATGATACCCCACATATTTTTATGGCGAAAGATCCTAGGCCTTACGAGTCCGAGCTTTGCCGACTCTTCCTCCAAAATTTCGATGAAGTCTTTCATTGACAAAATTCTCCAATTTTCATACCATAAAGATCGATGGATGGGAAAGGGTTCGATCCTGACAAGGGGAATAGGGACACTCTGGAGCCTCAGACTGTCAAAGGGAGTTTCCTTGAACGAATCCTTAGCATTCTTTTAGGAACCCATGATCCCGAAAAAGAAAAAAAACGGTTACTAAAAAACATAGCAAAGGAACTGAAACGGAACAAGTACAGGTTCTACAACCCCAAAAGTCGCCTGGCGCTCCCTGCCTTGGCGAAATTCTTCCATGAAATCTTCAAGGTGGTAGGGCCCGCCCAGGTGCTGCTCCAGAACGCCGCTTCCTCCGGTGCTTTACGTACCCTAGTGATCGAATCGAGTTTGAGCAAGGAAGAATTGGAACTGGTGGAATCTCTTACCGAGGACAAACTCCGAGAACGGGCAAAGACCAAGGATCTAAAAACCCTTGTGGAGGAAGTGAAGAACCAAATCGTAAACCTCTACGCAGTGTTCGATCACGATAAGATCAAGCAGATCAATCTGACCAATCGAGCTCTGCATCAGTTCCTTAAATTCACCCTCTTCGATTATTATTTTCTCCTGAAAAAGTTCGATCCTAACCTCCAGGACAAGGATTACGCCTATGTACCGAAGTTCGAACCTATCCATGGGGACTATGTTTCCGACGATCTGAAGGATTTCCTTGAGATTCTCTTCGCTTTGGATCCTTCCTACTCCTGGGACGAACTGTTCGACATCCTAAAGGTATATCGAAATGTGGATGTAGTCTCCCGTCCCGCCTGGAAGAAACTCCTCTCTGCCCTGGAAGATGTAAGGAAGAATGGGGTATTGGAATTGATCGTCAGGCACCTCGACGGGAATCCCTTCTACAAACCTACGCTGGATATGGGAAGCGAACGGATTGTCGAGCCTTATCTAAACAAAATCAAAACTCAAACAGAGCTCCTGATTCAGAAGATTCTACAGGAAAAGAAAAACCAGCAGATCGATCAACTGGTACATAAGATCTTCGGTAATGCCCCCCTGCTCCGTATGAGATACTACACCGATAAGGCAAATACTACCTTCTCGAAAAAGATGGTGAGTGGATATACCCTTACGGAGCCGGCAAATTACCTGAAAGCCTTCATGCTGGACTACGTAAAGAAGGACATACGGGAATTGCGGGATCTACTGATCGTGCGGGGGAAATGGGCCACAAACCTCCTATCCCAGCAACTATCCGAGTCTTTTCACACCCTGGTAGAACAGAGTGAGGAACTGGTGAGGCTTGACGACGCGTGTGGGGACGAGGGAGAGTATGGAACGAAGATTCGGAAGGTGATCAATCGGGTCGAACGGGATCAGGGGGCCATGAAACTACTGCGGGATACCATCCGGGTAATAAACGAACGGATGGCTAAAATCCTTACCGAATCGGGACGACAGTTGATCATTTTCGGAAAGAATCTAAAGAACTTGATCGAAGACTTCGATAAAAGCCCTCAAAGCGAAATTATCATCAACTGGAAAGAGGTGGACCAGGCTGCAGAAGGTAAGGTGCGGGAGCGCATGGTAGAAGTATACAAGAAGGCGTATACCTTTATTCAGCTCCTCCAACTGTTCGTAAAAGAAGAGGGAAAATAGAATCTAAAGATCCTCCAAGCGCACCCCGCTACGCAGGTCCCGGGTTATTTTTCTATAGAACTCCCCATCCTCCAATTTCACCAGGGGAGGCAGGTTTCCCTGAAACCCCACTTTACCATCCACCTCGATCCACACAGCCTCGATCCCTGGAATCTGGCATAGATACGCTAACGCCTCTTCGATATCCCGGGGGCTACTGACAAGGTTCCCACCCAGGGTAGCGGCGGCATCGGCTAATGCACCGGATCTGGCAAACACGGTAACGAGATCGGCCTTGCCGAAGCTCCAGGAATGCCCCATCTTTCCGGAAGATGAACAAACGGCCAAAGGCATTCGTTCGGGATCGATTCGAAAACCCACCCGGCTTGAGAGGGGAGTTTTACCTCCGTACAACCCAAGTACAATTGGAGTATCGGAGATGAGAAAAATATCTCCTCCGTTTTCCACCACCCCCTCTCCCGCACGGGCAGCGACTTCTGCAAGAGCTCCTGCTACCGCAGCCATGGGGCCTACCCCCGTGAGTTCCGAGGCCTGGTGCATCTCGGTAGCGATAGAGGGTGCTTCAGGGTAGGGTGGAATCGGAACGAGGGAAGTGAGGAATAGGGGATACCTACGGATATAGGCCTGAAGCAGTTTCCTCTGGTGGAGTACTTCCCGGATCATCAGGTCCGTGTGTTTTACCTGAAACCTCAGGTTTGTTTCCTTGTAGCTGAAACTCTTAAATCCCATCAAAACTGAGAGAAACAGGCCCCAAACGGACAGAGGGTGATGCAATTCATACACTCGATGCATTTATCCGTATCGAAGGATACTCGCATCGTCCGCCGATCGGTTATGTGGAGAGCAGCGGTTGGACATTGGGTGATACAGGCTCCACAACTGGTACACCGATTCTCGTCCCATCGCATCCCCTTTACATCTTCCCGGATCTGTACTCCCAGTGATCGGATCCATTGGTAGGCCCGGTCGATGTCCAAGGAGTCACCCGTGAGATCCAGAAGGAGGTACCCTTCCTCATCGGGGGTAACCTTGGCCCGAAAGATGTTCACCATAAGATTGTAGTCTTTTACCAGTTGATATACGATGGGTTTTTCGGTTTCGCTTTTGGGAAAGTAGAACAGGACTTTCTTCGTAGTATTCATTGGGAACGACCTCGAATGGGTAAGGGTTTCATGGATTTCCCGAGGGGCAACCTTTCCAGAGGAGGGGAAAGGAGAAACTCCCCTCGACGAATTTCATCTTTCAACAGTTCGGCAATCTCCAATGCATAGGCATAGGAAGACATGGAACTGGTGGGAACTCGTTTCCCCTGGACGGTGATCTCCCCGGATTTCAGTTCCGCGTAACTCACTCGCCCCAATATCTTTCCCGTCCGGTTCGGGTAATCCTCGGAGTAATCTACCACGGGGGCGTAAATCTCACTGTCCTTTACCGTGGTTCGTTTGAGGATTTGGGGGTTGAGGATGGGAATGGGAATCCCTACTCCCAGTGCGAGGGACACTCCATACCCCACGAGGCTCACCCCTCGGACCCATCGGGGGTTCATCTTTTTCATGTCCGCCGTCAGGGCCAGGGTTCCGGCACCCTCCAACGGTACATCGTTGGGACCTCTTTCACAGAGGGAAGCGAACTGGGTACCTTCCGCGTACACATGTCCCCGTGATCCGGCTAGCCAAACGGCTGTTCCAATCCCGATGGTTTCGTAGTAGGGATCATTTAGGAGAGGCGAGAGCTGACCCGCCGAACTATAGGAAGCGTTCTTCAACCCGGGTTTCAACATACCCATGTAGGTGTAAATGGCTCGCTCCCCCGCATTCACCGCCACGTTATAGTTCTGGTAGCAGTTTCTCGGATTCACCATGATAGCCTGGTTCAGATCGTGGATGGTGATGTAGGTCCGGAGTTCCCGGCGAGGGTAGTCATCCGTGCCGTAGGAAAGGGCGAAAAGCTGTACCGGTTTACCCGCCACCAATTTTTCGATCACATGTCCTCCCCCGAACTTGAAGGCTCCGGGATAGTCCATGTTGGCTGGATCGTTGTGGCGGAGCTGTGTAGCCCCCAGATAGGCGTCAACCGCTGCGATTCCCGAATAGAGGAGTACATCGTCAAGCCAGGCTTCGGTGATTCGAATTCGCGGGGTACTGTGCCCGAAATTGAGGAAACATCCCGAGGAACACATGGGTCCGAAGGTAGCGGTAGTAACTACGTCTACCTCCTTCGCAGCCTGCTCCAGACCCTTCTTTTCTACATACTCGATCACCTCTTCTGCGGTCAGCACGACTGCTTTCTTGGCCTCGATTCTTCGATTGATCTCCTCGTAGCTCTTCATGGATGGGAACTATAGCACCGAAGGCTTCTTTACACAACAGGACCTAGTATGGCATAGTTTTAATAAGTGAAAAACAGAGGGACAAAACGCAACCTTTCCATCGGGAAAGCCTTTCAGGTAATCGAAACGATGGCTTCCCAGGGCGGGCCCATGCGTTTACAGGAAATCGCGCAGCAAACGGGTATACCTGCCAGTACAGCCTTGCGCTTTCTCACTAC
>Ga0308397_1002082_pt1 | contig 10294 bp, 12 predicted proteins | sample Hotspr20SampleT8_FD_202356 | JGI IMG/M metagenome (GOLD analysis project Ga0308397, IMG submission 202356) | Hot spring phototrophic mat microbial communities from Mushroom Spring, Yellowstone National Park, Wyoming, United States - 20051001_T8 ...
TCTTTTTTACCCGAAAATTCTTCTTTTTCGAATAAATTTTTTATACCAAATTGTTGATCTAAACTTTTGATTCTATTTGTTTCTAATAATATATTTTTATCATCTTGCTTAATTTGAATAACAGGAATAACAAAATATTCTAATTCCTTCAAAGGATAATCGCTTACATTATGAATGTTTTTGATATAGTTTGGCATATTACCATATTTTTTAAAAAGTTTTTGATTAAAAGTTTTTTTATTTAAGTTTACATCATGGTTGGTTGAATTATACATGTTTTATACCATTAACCATGGAGGTTAAAGATGAAAAAAAAATCTATTTCTATATTGATTTTAACTTTTTTATTTTTCTCTAGCACAACAATCTTTGCAAAAGGTGAATGTAAAGAAGATGCGAAAAAATTTTGCGCAGATGTAAAAAAAGGAGAAGGTAGAGTTTTTCAATGTTTAGTAAATCACTACAATGATCTAACACCAGATTGCAAAAAAAAGATTGATAAATCAAAAGATAAATGGGAAGCATTAAGAAATAACTGCGGAAGCGATTTGGACAAATTTTGTCCCAATGTTCAACCAGGTAAAGGTAGGATTCGTGCTTGTTTGGCCAAAAATAAAGATCAACTTTCAGAAAGCTGTAAAACATTTCTAAAAGAACATAAAGGCAAAAAGAAAAAAGACGAATTCGAGTCAGTTTCCGAAATTGAACAAGAAATCCATAAACAAGATTAATCAACAAAAAAGATCAGCATAATGCTGATCTTTTTTGTTAAAAAATTCTTTACTCTATAAATATTTATAATTGCCTGTATTTTTATAAAAATATGTACGAAGAAAAAGATGCATACCTTCTTCGAATTTTTCTAACAGATAAAGACAAACTAAAAGGCAAACCTGTGTATCAAATCCTGTTAGAATCTTTTAAAGATAAAGGATTGCATGGAGCAACGGTTTTTCATGGCATAGCGGGATTTGGTAAGAAAAGAATTATCCATGCTGCTGGAATATTAGACACATCAGATGCTCTACCCGTAGTAATAGAATTATGCGATGATTTCGATAAAATTCAAACCGCATTGAGTATTACCAAAGATCTATTCGAAAAAGCAAAAGTGGGGGGATTTATTACTTACGAAAAAGCCCATGTAATCTTTTTTAAGAATTAGGTTAAGTTATGGCTTACGTTTTAGTTTTTGTAGCTGGTGGAATTGGTTCGTTATTAAGGTTTACTATATCACGAATTTCTGCCTATTTTATGCCGTTTTTTCCTTTAGGTACGATCATTTCCAATACATTAGGAATGTTTTTAATTGGCTTATTTTCGGTTCTATTTATCGATAAAAACCTCGTTGTATCTCCTTATAGAGAAATGATTCTTGTTGGATTTTTAGGAGGTCTTACTACTTTTAGCAGTTTTGGTTACGAAACCTTTTATCTTCTAAACCAAGCTCGCTGGCTCGAACTTTCTCTCTATCTATCGGGTAATGTTATAATCGGATTTTCTTTATTAATCTTGGGAAGGATATTAGGAAATCTTTAATTTTTTTTCACTAAATGATTATGAGACTCAATATTGTTTAAATTTTCATACTATAAAATTTTTTGCTTGAATTTTTTTTAAACTTAGATATAGTAGTCTAAAAATTTTAATCATTAAAGTAGAATAAAATGATTTAATACATAAAAAATTAAGAGGATTTATATGTTTTTTTCCAAACGTTCGAATTATGGAATTCAAGCATTAGTGTTTTTATATAAGTTTAAAGATAAAAAAAAGTTTTTTAAATCGAAAGAGATTGCTGCTCAATTAGGAATTAAACCCTCTTATCTAACAAAAATTTTGCAAGATTTAGTGAAAGAAGGGGTGTTGATCTCCACAACAGGCCCAGAGGGTGGCTTTGCATTACCCGAAGAAAACGAAGATATAAACCTCCTACAAATCTATTCATTTTTGGAAAACAAAAATCTATTATCGGATTGTGTTATGGGATGGAAGCCATGTAATGCGGATAATCCTTGCCCCCTTCATGAGTTGTGGGATCAATATAAAATCAATATCTTAGAAAAATTAAGAGAAACAACCATTAAAAATGCAAGCCATACCTTCTGGCCACAATTCGAATATTAAAAATTATTCGTGCTAAAATATGTTACCAATCACAGATTTACTTAAACAAATAAAATAAATCGCAACAATCGATACATAAAGAAAACGTTCGATTTGCAAACGATCTTATAAAACCAGTTGTGGTGTGGAATGTAAACGAATATTGTAACATGTCTTGTCCTCATTGTTATGCTTCTGCCAAAGTTATTAAAAAAAATGCTCAAGAACTACACACCGAGCAAGCAGAAACCATTTTAAAGCAGCTCTATCAGTATGGTATAAAAGTACTGATATTTTCTGGGGGGGGAACCATTACTACGCAAAGATCTATTCCATTTAATCGAATTAGCATCAAATTTAGGATTTCAATGTCATTTATCAACAAATGGAGTTTTAATTAATGAAGAAATTGCTCAAAAACTAAAAGAACTCGGTGTATTCTATGTTGGCATTAGTGTAGATGGACTTAAAGAGTTCAACGATTCTTATCGCGGTTTAAAACGTGCATTCGAAAAGGCTTTTTTAGCATTTTATTACTTAAAACAAAACCAACTAATGACTGGATTAAGAATAACCCTAAGTAAAGCAAATAAAGATTAGCTTCTTCCTTTAATAGATTATGCTATTCAACATAAAATTGATCGTTTTTATGTATCTCATTTGCTCTATTCTGGTCGCGGTAAAGAAATTCAAAAAGAAGATTTATCTCCGGAAGAATCTAAACAATTCATGTGGGAAATTTTTGAATTAGCGGATCAATTTATACAACAAAATCAAAACATACGATTTGTTTCTGGTGGAAATGATGTAGATGGAGCACTTTTATATTTATATGTAAAAGAAAAATATGGAGAAAGCAGAGCAGACGAAATACGACTTCTGTTAGAAAAGCGAAAAGGAAATTCTGCTGGAGAGAAAATTATCAATATCGATCATTTAGGAAATGTTCATCCCGATCAATTCTGGCGAAATTATACAGCGGGCAATCTTTTAAATCATACTCTAAGAAGAAATAATGAACGATCCTCTATTCCTAAAACTAAAAGAAAGAAAAATATTTAAAAGAATGTCAGGCATGTTTTTTTTTTAATGATGTGTAGAGGTTCTCACAGAGAGCGAGCATTAGCAGTATACAATGATTTATGGGCAATCGATCCAGCCTGCTATTTAAAAGAATATATTAACAAAAAACCTATAATAGGAGTTACAAAATGAATCAATTTAAAATATTATTATTAATATTTTTTATAATTTCTTTGTAATTTATGGAGCAAAGAAGAAGTTCGCGTTGGTTCTTTTATTTATGTAGTAGAAAGAGAAAGTTCAACTATCTTCGAAACAAGAAATGGGACATTCGTAAATGGTCAAGTGGGAGTAATTGATATCAAAACAGGTAAAATTCTTAAATACATTCAAGTTAGCCCCAAAAGAGTGGTTCACTTAGAATACGATAAAGACGGAAAAGAAGTATGGATTTCTGGTTGGTTGGATAACAAAATCTATGTTTATGACGATAAAACACTTGAACTTAAAAAAGTCATTACTGGTGATTGGATAAAAACTCCCACTGGTAAGTTCAACGTATACAATACGAGTAAAGATATTTATTAGAAAATATATCGCGCTCCTGTACAGGAGCGCAACTCTATTTATTTTAGAATCTTTTTAAACCTTAAATGATACACACTCTTATACTTAGAAGGATCTTTAAAAAATTCTTCTAATTCTCTTTTGGTTATTTCGTCTATAAATTCATATAGAGGTTGATGTACAAAAGGAACTCTTTTTAAGGATGGTATTATTTTTTGATCCCATTCTTTATAATATTTATCAAAATCCTCATTACAAACGACCTTTCGACAATTTTGTTTATCACACACTAAATGAATTTCTCTATCCAGATTAAAGATACCATATTCATCTGTAATTTGCTCTCCTGGTTCGATATCTTTTATAGCAATTTCGAATCCGTAACCTGTACTAATGGTATTGGGATCGCAGCAATGATTCGTATATTTCGCAAAATCCCAACTGATGATTCGATATCCTTCGGGATCAATATAAGAATATCGATCAATCACTTTTTTTAAGGAATCACTATATTTATGATAATCTTCCTGAGAAATCATTATTTCGAGATCATCTTTTACGTATACAATAGTTCCCATGGGTATTTTTTTTGTCGCGAATACACCATACCCAACTTCTGGACTGACTAATCTTATCTCCGTGTCTGGATGTATCATACTTCCTCTTTACTTTTGTTATTCATTTGTTGATGTAAAAAATTCAATTAAACTATGTCAATATCTATTCAAAAAGTCAATCAATAAATCTGTTTTTTGTTGTCAAAAAGATCATAATTAAAATAATGACATTATCTCGGAGGGAGGAAGCTGGGTGAGAATCCCACGCTCACGGTGGAACTGTGATGCCCGAACCAAGGGACAAGCCAGATCTTCCCAGTCATGGTAAGCCCGTACAACTACCATGGCTATTTGAGGTCCCTCCGGGAAGTTCAACTAACGGAGGGGCTAATGAAAACAAAAATTCCATTCATAACAATAACATATTTTTTCGTACCTATCTCTATTTTTGCCATCAATGGACTTTCGAGTACAAAGCTAACAATTCCTTCTGCAAATGTTTTAAAAAAAGGCACAACAGAAATAGATATCAATTATTATCAACTTAATTCGCGTAAAAAATATAACGAAAGAGGGCAGTTAATTGATTACGAATTGGATTGCTCTAATAGCTGTAAAAGAAATCGGATTGCTGGTGGTGGATTTGTATTCCGAACAACAAGTGGAATTCTAAACCAATTAGAAATTGGTCTAGAAGTTGGACATAGTATTGAAAAACAACAATTACAAGATTTTAATTTTTCTTATATCGATGATTTAAAATTTGGATTAAAATGGAATTTTTTTCATCAAGACAGAATTAAAATATCTTACCAACAAGGTTTAACATATGATTATGCCACATTTGTCCCAAGGTACGAAGCAGGTTTTTTGTTTTCGTTTGATTGGGAAAATTTCTCAATAGATTTTGATTCTCATTTTTTTGCAACCAGAAGAGATGTTGTATCCCAAGAAAATTTTATAGAACAAAATGGCTATTTTAAAGGAACACATTTTGGTGTTGGTATTAGCTATGGTATCGAAAATCTATTATTTGCAATAGAATATAGCTACGGGGAAGCAAAAACAAAAGTAAAACAATATCGATATTATTCTTTAAGCGAATACAATTCTTTGCAAAATTCAGGAATTGCATATTATTATTCCATAGAAAATCAGGAGTTTGGTAAGTTATTATCTATACCAGAATATGTGGAAATTAACGGTTTGTTATTTCCTGTTCCTAAGGTTTATAAAAATCAGGATTATTTTGCTATTTCGCAAGTGATCTATTACGGAATTTCTTACAATGTTTCAAAATCGATTTCTTTAAGTCTGATTTTACATCAAACAGTAGCAGGCAGAAATATAAGCAATAATAGAATCATCAACGTTATAACTACCATTACGATTTAGCTATGAATTTTATAACATTAAAAGAACAGAATTTCTTAAAGAATTATAAACATGGTGGGGATCTTTTATTATACAACCAAATTCTATCGGATAAAAAAATCTATGATTTTTCTGTAAATTTAAACCCAATTGGTCCGCCTGATTGGTTAAGGTTTATGATAAATTCTCATTTCGAAAAAATTTATCAATATCCAGAACCATTCGCAGAAAGTTTAACAAAAAAGTTAGCGGAATTGCATAAACAATCAGAGGATCATTTTTTGATTACCAATGGCATAAATTCCATCATTACGATTTTGGGAAAAATTTTACAAGAAAAATATCATCTAAAAAAACTTCTATTAACAATTCCCAACTACATAGAATACGAAGAAAAATTTCGTTTTTTAAACTATGATGTGGAATACTTATATTTTTACGAAGAGAATTCGAAACTCCCAAAATACCATAAAAAGATATTGTGGGATTTAAATCTACTTTCTACAAAAATAAAATCCCATAGTTTGATTGTTTTTTCGAATCCCAATAATCCAACAGGAAGCTTTATAGATTCCCAAAAAATCGCAGAATTCATTAAAAATTTTCCAAATACCGTTTTTATTATTGATGAATCTTTTATAGAATTTGCAAACAAAAAATCTGTGATAGATTATCTAGAAAATTTTGACAACACTATTGTCTTTCGTTCTTTTACGAAATTTTATCACATTCCTGGTATAAGATTAGGTTATGTAATTAGCCATCCAACTCTTATAGAAGAACTAAAACAATATACAAATTGTTGGAATATCAACACCTTTGCAATAGAGATTGGAAAAAAGGCAATCGAAGATAAAGAATATCTTGTTAAGACATTGGATTATCTTAAAAAACAAAAAGAATATTTGTTAACGCATCTATCCAAAATCGGACAACTAAAATTATACGAAAGTCATACAAATTATTTATTCATAAAATTAGAAGATCAAAATTGGGATGCAATAAAACTATTCGAAACTTTATTAAAAGAACATAACATTAGCATTCGAATGTGTTTTAATTACAAAGGGCTTGATAAAAACTATTTTCGCATAGCAATCAAATCCCAGAAAGAAAATGAACTATTGATAAATTCTTTTTATAAAATATTTTTAAATAAAAGTTTTAATATTAAAAAAAATAAAAAATATACACTAATGATTGCGGGAACATCATCAGATGTAGGGAAAAGTATCTTAACAACTGCATTATGCAGAATTCTTTATCAAGATGGTTTTAAGGTAGCACCTTTCAAAGCTCAAAATATGTCTTTGAATAGTTACGTAACCAATCAAGGAGAAGAAATTGCTTATGCACAATATTTACAAGCCCGTGCTTGTTTTATCTCACCCGATAGCAGAATGAACCCAATATTAATTAAACCAGGCACGTTAAATGGTTCCCAAGTGATCGTTAACGGAAAACCCTACAAAAACTTTACCCCATCAGAATATTATAATTATAAAAAAGCATTGTTTAAAAAAGTCATCCGGAGTTTTAACAGATTAAAAAAAGAATACGATGTAATCCTATTAGAAGGTGCTGGTAGTATATCAGAGATCAACCTGAAAAAAAATGATTTAGTGAATTTGAACATGGCTCGTTATGCAGAAGCACCTGTTTTTCTCGTAGGCGATATTGATCGAGGAGGTGTTTTTGGTTCATTTGTTGGTAGTATAGAAGTGTTAAATCACTGGGAAAAAGAATTAATCCAAGGATATATTATCAATAAATTTCGCGGTGATGAATCTTTACTTCTTCCCGCTATCGAATATTTAGAACAAAGAACGCAGATTCCTCATCTCGGAACAATTCCTTATATAAAAGAACTAAAACTTCCCAAAGAAGATTCTATGTTTTTCGATGTAATTCAAGCAAACAACAATCACAATTTCGATTCTTCTAAAATAAACATAGGTATAATTCAACTTTCTTGTATTTCGAATTTTACAGATTACGATCCTTTTCTCGTTGAACCAGACGTAAAACTTTATTGGTTAAAAGATTCTATTCCAGAGTTTATCGATGTAATTATCATTCCGGGAAGTAGAAATTCTTTTCAGGATTTGCTTTATTTAAAAGAAAAAGGTTTAGATCAAGCCATCGTAAAAAATAAAAATAAGTTTATTATTGGTATATGTGGTGGTTTACAAATTTTAGGCGATTCAATTATCGACGAATATGGCATCGAGTTTAAAGGAAAATTAAACGGTTTAGGTCTATTAAAAATCGAAACAGTATTTTATCAAGAAAAAGAGTTAAGGAGAATCAGAGCATATCATGAACATTTTAGAGGAGAAGTAGAAGGCTACGAAATTCATCACGGAAAAACAATGTGGGGACGCGAAAAAGTCATACTGAAAAAAAATGATGTTGTTTTAGGAGTAAGCAACGAAACAGGAAATGTTTGGGGAACTTATCTACACGGAATTTTCGAAAATGATTCTTTTCGCCGATGGTTGTTAAACCAGGTTAGGATTAAAAAAGGGTTACAACCAATAGAAAATATCACAGTTTTTAACCTTAATAGAGAAATCGATTTATTAGCAGAAGTTGTAAGAAAACATTTAAATATTGATAAAATTTATAAAATTATAGGAATTTTATGACCAATAAGAGATTGCTCATATTTACTGGTTCTGGAAAAGGCAAAACTACCGCGGCAATAGGTAGCATGATTCGCGCATTAGGATATAACTGGAAAATTCTCTTTATCCAATTTATTAAATCCAGAACCGATGTTGGAGAAATCATTACATTAAGACAATTTTCGAACATAGATATTTATGTCGGAGGATTAGGTTTTGTTCCACCAAAAGAAAGTATAGAATATCAAAAACATTACACAAAAGCAAAAGAAACTTATCAATTAGCAAGAGAGTTATTCCAAAACAATTACGATATGATTGTAATAGACGAAATCTTTAACGCGTACAATAAACAATTATTAACATTAGAAGAAATAGAAATTCTTGTAAAAGATTTTTTTTCTAACGTAAATTCCAAATGTTTGATCATGACCGGTAGAAATGCTCCCTCTTCTATTATAGAAAAAGCAGATACTGTTTCCGAAGTAAAAATGATCAAACATGCTTTTGAATATGGAATCCCAGCAATGGAAGGTATAGAAAAATGAAGGCATTGATTATCGCTGGTGTTTCGAGTGGTACTGGTAAAACATCTATTTCTATCGGAATTACCAAAGCACTAACAGATAATGGATTGAAGGTTCAAACATTTAAAGTCGGACCAGATTACTTGGATCCAACCTGGCTAAAAGCAGCATCAAAAAATGAATGTTATAATCTTGATGTATTCATGACAAGCGAAGAATATGTAAAAGAATTATTCTACGAAAAAACCAAAAATGTAGATGTAGCTTTAATAGAAGGTGTAATGGGATTGTATGATGGTGCAGATAGCAGATCCATCTATGGTAGTACAGCACATATTTCTAAACTTCTTTCTCTTCCAGTAATTTTAGTAGTTGATGCAGGAGGATTGTCGAACAGCATTGCAGCAATAGTAAAAGGCTATCAAAATTTAGAAAACATCTGGATTGTGGGAATAATCGCTAATTTTTGCGGATCAGAATATCATGCAAAACTATTACAAGAAACACTGAATTTTTATGGTTTACCTTCTTTAATTGGTTATCTTAAAAAGAATCAACTTCCCAAATTACCCCAACGACATCTAGGGATATATGCATACCACCTAAACGAAGAGAACCAAGAAATATTAAATCAATTAGGTAGCTCTATTCGCGAAAGTATTGATATAAATCAATTATTATCGCTTCCAGAAATCGAAACAAAACAAAACACAAAAAAAATATCATTAAACCTATTACCTAAAAAACATATTTTAATTGCTTATGATGATGCCTTTTATTTTTATTATCCTGACAATCTATATTACCTAAAAGAGTTAGGCTTTAAGGTTTTAGAATTCTCTCCTTTAAAAGATCAAACGATAACAAAACAAATAGATATGCTATACATTGGTGGTGGTTATCCAGAATTATATGCAGAAACTCTCGAAAAAAACCATCTTACAAGAGAAAGTATTTATAAATTTTACCAGCAAAACGGTTATATTTATGCAGAATGTGGAGGATTGATGTATCTTTCGAAGTTTTTGGAAGCAGAAGACCAAAAGTATGCAATGGTGGGTATTTTTAATTTTTCTACAAGAATGTTAAAAAACAGAAAAGTATTAGGATATCGCATAATAAAATTAAAAGAAGATTGTTTTATTGGTAATAAAGAAATGGAACTTAAAGGGCATGAATTTCATTATTCAGAAATTGTTCGCCAAGAAGAATCTTATAATACGATTTACCAAGTTTACAATCGCAAAAGAGATTTTATTCATTTGGAAGGATATCAAAATCATCATGTAATAGCAAGCTACATTCACCTGCACTTTTATTCGAATTCCGAATGTTTTAAAAATTTTATTACACAAACAATGGAGGTTCAAAAATGAAAAATCAAAACATTTATAAACAAGCGAAAATCCATTTAAGGATAACGCGAACGTTGAATTTATCAGTTTTTCGAAAAGTAGTTGTTGTTTTATTTATTGTGGGTATTGTTCTCTATACAGTTCTATTTACTACATAT